>Ga0315284_10000944_pt1 | contig 40297 bp, 35 predicted proteins | sample YL17G09_16_MG_FD_203696 | JGI IMG/M metagenome (GOLD analysis project Ga0315284, IMG submission 203696) | Sediment microbial communities from Yellowstone Lake, YNP, Wyoming, USA - YL17G09_16 | ecosystem: Environmental > Aquatic > Freshwater > Lake > Sediment | place: USA: Wyoming | collected...
GTCCCTCCTCATCCGACTGTCCTGTCGTTGAGGATGGCGGTGGCCTTCTACGTCACGGGGATTTCCACCCCGGAAGTCCACCCCGGAAGTCCACCTCGAAAGTCCACCACTTCCCGGGACGCTAACCGGATACGTACCGCCGGAGAAGCCACCGATAGCGCGGCATGCCGCCTCTCGGCCGCGGCACGCCTGCTGGTCGGTGCAGTCGCCAATCTTGAGCTGCGATCAAGTGAACCGTGTGTCGCCTTCGATATGCGGAAGGCCTGATCGTGTTGTTGCTGGACTGCCTGTCCCGTTACTCCGCGGTAAGGTGCCGGCGTGGAGGACCTCGCTCAAGCGCGCGCGGAGCGCTGGTGGCTCACGAAGCGGAAGGTGGGGAGCCTCAGCCGCGCGGCGGCCTTCATCGACGACGTCGGCTTCGCCCTCCTGTTCCCCAAGAAGGGCGTCGTTCTCCCCACTCTCTACGAGGCGGTCAGCGATCAACCACTCTCCGGGATCGAGGATTATTGGTCGGCCGACGTGGACCGCATCTGGGGCTGGAAGGACGAGCTCCCGCGCCGAGGCCTCGCCTGGTACGGCAGGTTCCTACGGGGACGGCCTTCCTTCCTCGCACCTCCCCTCCTCGTGGACCTCTACCCGCGGACCGGGCGCCCCGACGATTTCGAGGACGCGGGACTCTCGCCGGCCGCGCACCGCATCGCGAGGATCCTGCTGCGGAGCGGTCCGCAGTCGACGGCAGCGCTCCGCGAAGCCCTTGACGTCGAGGGCAGGCGCGCGAGCGACGCCTTCAGCAGGACGGTCGGGGAGCTCACCCGCGCGCTCGTCGTGACGCATTTCGGGGCCGAGAAGGCGGGAGCCGGGTGGCCGACCCCGATACTCGAGCTGACCGCGCGAGCCTTCGAGATACCGAGGCGACGCAACGCGACCGCGGCCCGGCCCCGAGCCGCCAGGCGGTTTCTGGACACGATGCTGGAGGCGCGCCCGCCCGACCTCGTCAGCGCCTTCGGCTGGGGTACGGACGGCGCGAGGGATGCGCTCGAGGATCTCGTCGCGAGTGGCCACGCGCTCAGGTCCGATCGCGGCTACCGCTCGCTCTCGTTCGGATCCGGTTCGCCCCGACCCGCCCTCCTTGGGTCCGCTCCTCCTCGCTCGCTAGAGATCCGCTAGCACCCGGAGTGCCTCGACCGGAAGGTGGACGCTCACAGACGCGCCCTGCTCGAAGGGGAGGCCCTCGCCCTGGTTCTGCACCCATGCCTGGAGCGTCTGCCCCGAAGCGAGGTGCACGATGATCTGCATCGTCGAGCCCACATAGACGACGCGTTCGACCATGCCCGGCACGCGGTTCTCCCCGGAGGTTCCTTGGGGCTCAAGACGAACGCGCTCCGGGCGGATCGTGATCTTGACGTCGCCTCTGGCGTCACCGTCACCCTTCGCTGCCTGCAGATCGAAGCGGCCGAGTCGGATCCTGCACCGGGTGCCCGAGGCTCCGAGCGCCTTGGCATCCATCAGGTTCGAGACCCCGAGGAAGTCCGCGATGTAGGCCGTGCGCGGCTCCTCGTAGACCTGGCTAGGTGTGCCGATCTGCTCCACGCGGCCGCTACTCATCACGGCGAGGCGATCGGACATCGTGAGCGCCTCCTCCTGGTCGTGCGTCACGTAGATGAACGTGATGCCGACCTCTTCCTGGAGGGTCTTCAGCTCGATCTGGAGGGCCTTGCGCAGCTTCGCATCGAGCGCGCCGAGGGGCTCGTCCAGCAGGAGCACGGCCGGACCTAGAATCAGGGCGCGCGCGAGCGCGACACGCTGCTGCTGGCCTCCGGAGAGCTGGGAGGGGCGGCGCTTGTCGTAGCCCTCCAGCTGCACGAGCGCGAGCGCCTCTGAGATCTTCCTCTTGGCCTCCTGCTTGGTGACGTCCTTGTAGCGCAGGCCGAAGCCGACGTTCTCGGCGACCGAAAGGTGTGGGAACAGCGCGTAGTTCTGGAAGACCGTGTTGACGTTGCGTCTGTGCGGCGGGGTCTGCGCCAGGTCGACGCCATCGAGCAGGACCTGTCCCTCGTCGGGCCGCTCGAAGCCGGCGATCAGCCGGAGCGTCGTCGTCTTGCCGCAGCCCGAGGGCCCGAGTAGCGAGAAGAACTCGCCAGGGGGCATGTCCAGGTCGATCCCGTCGACAGCTGTGACGTCGGCGAACCGCTTGACCAGATCGACGAGCTGGACGTGGCCCCCGGACATCTTTCTACCCTGGGCGGGTGCTCATGAGCGCCGAGACGTAGGGCAGAGCGGACTCGACTCCCTCCCCTGGGTGCTCAGGCGAAGGCGTCGCCTGCTCAAGCCACGGTAGTCGCAAGCTCGCGTCGAAGAGAACCCCCACGAGCCCTTCGGCCCCGGGGGAATCGCTCCGCGTCCCGCGGCACCTCAATCTGAACAATCCCTACACTCCCGCTCGGTCGCGGAAGTCCAGTCACGATCCTGCACGAACGCGCGACGAAGCAACCGGACAGTATCATAGGATGACAAAGTGATCGGAGGAAGATCCCGAAATGCGTTCCGATACGGGCTGGTCTGTGCCCCACTGTCTATCGTCAGCGCGGACCGGAGCCCGGCGCGGGTATTGCTGCTGAGCCGGTGAGCATAGGGTCAGCCGATAGCCCGGGACCGCTCCCTGGATGATGAGCGGACCCGCACCGGGATCGCGTCTCGGTGGAGGGTAGCAATGGTGGCGAGGGCGCGAGTCCGAGTGACAGGCCAACGGATCTGGAAGCTGATGGCCCTTCCCGGGCTGGCCTGGCTCCTTCTCTTCTTCCTGGTCCCTTTCTACGCCATCGCCTCTGTGGCTATGGGCGGGGTCGACCCCATCCTGGGGATACCCGTCCCAGAGTGGAACCCCGTCTGGTGGAACACGCAGTGGTTTGCGGACGTGTTCCACGACCTCGCACACGGAGGGCTAGGCACCGTCGCGGTCCGCACGGTGGCGTACGTGGCGATCGCCACATCGCTCTGTGCCGTGATCGGCTATCCGGTCGCGTACTTCGTTTCCCGACGTGCAGGCCGGCGACGCAGCCTCTATCTCCTACTGATCCTCCTGCCCTTCTGGATCAACTACCTGATGCGGATGCTCGCCTGGGTCAATCTCCTGGGCACCCAGGGCTTGGTCAATCGTGCCCTGTCAGCCATCGGCATAGCCCCCGTTGTGTGGCTGTCGGGGAAGTCCTTCGTCGTGATCCTCGGGCTCACGTACGGGTACGTGCCCTTCTTCATCCTTCCGCTCTTCGCTGCTCTCGATCGCATCCCTGAGTCCACGATCGAGGCCGCGCAGGACCTAGGCGCCACGCCCCGCCGGACCTTCTTCCGGGTGACACTGCCTCAGTCCATGGACGGGCTCTTGGCGGGAGCCGTCCTCGTCATGCTCCCGATGTTCGGAGACTTCTACACGACGAACCTCCTATCGGGTTCGCCGCACACGCGGATGCTTGGCAATGAGATCGACACCTTCATCAATCAGAGCACCAGCGCTGGCGGCGAAGGAGCGGCGATCACGATCCTGCTCATGGGGTTCCTCCTCCTGTTGATGACCTACTACTTGCGAAGGATCGCTCGAGCCGGGGAGGAGAAGATCGAGGCAAGGACCGAGCGAGGTGGCGGATCAGGCGGATGGGCCAAAGGGCGGCTCCTCCGCTTGTGGACATGGGGGTACATCGCGTGGGCCCTGGTGCCGGTGGCACTTGCGGTGCTCTTCTCCTTCAACGCCGGCCGTTCGACGTCCGTGTGGCAAGGCTTTTCGCTGCGCTGGTACCTGTTCGACGAGGGTTCGATCCTGCATGATCCGTCTCTGCGTGGAGCGTTGTTCCAGACCCTCAAGCTGTCTTTGATCACCATGCTGATCGCGACTCCGCTCGGCGCCGCAGCCGCGATCGGGTTGACCCGGTGGCGGAGCAAGGTCGCTCGGGGTGCGAACGTCGTCAGCTTGCTGACCCTGGTGACGCCGGAGATCGTGATGGCGGTGGGACTCGTCGTCGTGTTCGGTGCTCTCTATCGGTTCATCCCGTTCGGAACCGTTGCCCAGACGCTTGGTCTCGTGACCTTCACGTTCGCGTTGGTCCTAGTCATAGTCCGAGGACGGCTGCTGGCTCTGGGTCAGGAATACGAGAACACGGCCATGGATCTCGGTGCCTCGCCGTGGGGAGCACTGGGCCGCGTGCTGCTCAGGATGCTGATGCCGGCTCTGGTCGCCGGTGCGGCCGTCGCCTTCGCGGTGGCGATCGACGATTTCGTGATTGCCCAGTTCCTGAGCGGCGGAGCGTCCAGCGTGACCATCCCGATGCGGCTGTACGCGTCGGCGCGTTCGGCCGCTCGACCTTCGATCAATGCACTCGCGAGCCTCCTGCTGTTGACCTCAGGGTTGATCCTGGCGGTTATCGCGTTGGTGCTCTGGCGGTTCCACCGCAAGGGGGAGTCGACGTGGTCGGGCTCGAGCGCCGTAGCCAACCTCAGGTTCTGAACCGCCTGCCGGTACACGTCAGTCTTCCCGGATGACTCCTCGGTCGATCACGATGCGGCCGTCGAGGCGGAGAGACGGCAGACGGATCATCGTGTCCCAGTGCAGGGGGGAGGCCACCCACGGCTGCGTCTCGTCGAGGCCTGTGAGCTCAGCCAGAACCGCGCTGTCTCCCCATCCGAACGTTATCGTTCCTCGCAGGCGTTCGAATTCCTGATGATTCGTCAGCTTCGCCTGTGGATTGGTTCCCACGTTGCAGTGGTTCGGTCCCTGGAACACGCTGCGATCCGGTGAGAACGACTCCAGCCAAGCCGACAGCTTCTGAGCGAAACCTGCATCTCCGTGGATGCGGGTGATGACTCCTTCCTCGACGTCTATCAGGACCGGAGTGGTGGGCACCTCGATGTCTTCTGGCTCCCAAAGCACGAATCCGTCGACGGCGATGGTGCCGGTCGCGCGACCGGCGGGGATGGTCACACCGGGCTGTGCCGGCGGAAGCAGTTCCCATTTGCCTTTGTATGCGCCACGATCCGGATCCCAGAGGAACCCGTCCGCGGCCTCACCCACAAGTCCGTCCAGATCCATCGTCAGGTCGGTGCCCGCCTCAGACGTGACATGCGCCTCACTCGCGGCCGTGAACATCTCGGCGACGCGAGCAGCCTCGCGCCGAAGGGAGGTGATGTCGGCACCAGGACCCATCGTCCGCAGGAGGACTTCGGCAAGCATCTCGTTGCCCGTCCCGTCGCCGGGCGATATCACACGCGCCCCGCGTTGCACAGCCTCGACGATGAAATCCGCGTAGCCCACCGCCAGGTCAACGATCAGGTCCGCCTCGCTCGCTGCCCTCGTCACGACAGGCGACCACTCGATCGACGTTTGCAGGGCCGGTGGCGGCGGCACGGGAACCTGGAGAACGAAGGCGTTTGTCTCCAGAGTGAGCGCCTGGCCGAAGAACGCGTTCACGATGTTCGTTGGCGTTCGGGAATCCGCGATGATGAGCACACGTTCGCCCCGCTGGACGTGGCACATCTCTTCGTAGATGCGACGGATGATCGGCAGCAGCTCGGGCCGTGTCACGGGAGCCTCCTATCCGGATCCGGGTCAGGCCGTTAGGATGATAAGACAACAAGTTGCGTCCGAACGGGGGGCGTTATGAGCGATCCTCAGGGAGTGGAGCGGGGGCTCAGCCGTCGCAGGTTCCTCGGCATGTCGGCAGGCGCGAGTGCTCTTCTCGTGCCGGGGGTGTCGACGCTGCTGGCCGCCTGCACGAAGAGCGCTACCGAGGTCAGCACCGGGGTACCCACGGGCGGCCCCTCGAACCCCGTCGAGTTGCCGATCTTCGCCGACAACCAACCCATCGCCTCCGGGCTGTCACGGGAGAGCGGGCCCCTCAAGGTGTATGCGCTCTCCGACTTCCTCGCTCCGGCGACCTTCAAGGCGTTCGAGAAGCAGTACGGCGTGAACGTCGAGGTGAGCACCTTCGGCAACTACGAGGAGGCACTCCGCAAGCTAGCTTCGGGGGACGTCCAGATCGACGTGTACATGCCTGCCCAGGAACAGCTGGGCAAGCTCGTCGCAGCCAAGCTCCTCCAGCCTCTGAACAACAGCTACATCCCCAACCGATCCAACCTCTGGCCGGACTTGGCGGATCCTTGGTACGACAAGGGCGGTCGATACAGCGTGGTCAACACCGTCACGACGACCGGTGTTGGCTGGCGGACCGACATGATCAGCATCGACCCGGCCGACTTCGAGAACCCTTGGGACATGCTCTGGGATCCCTCTGCGAAGGGCAAGGTCGCCTTCTACGACCAGTTCCGAGAGTCCATGGCCATGGCCTTCTACCGGAACGGAGGGATGGATCCCAACACCTCCTCGCAGGACGAGATCGACAAGGCCAAGGAAGCGTTGCTCAGCCTCGTCACGCAGAACGACGCGAGGATCACGGTTGACTGCGCCTACCTCGGCATCCCTACAGGCAAGTTCGCCATCGCCCACGCCTTCAGCGGAGACATGGCCTGGGCAACGTACTACCTGCCCAAAGGACAAAGCCCGTCGATCCTGAGGTACGTATGGCCCCGTGCGTTCACGGGCGGCCGAGCCGGCGGGCACGTGGGCACGGACAACTTCTGCGTCGCGCGGGGGGCGCAGAGCCCGGTCCTCGCGCACCTCTTCATCAACCACGCTGTCTCCACCGAGCAGGCATTCGTGTTCTACGGGTGGGCGGGCGTCCAAACGGCGCAGAAGTCGATGACAGAGGAATCACTCATGGCGAAGGGACTCCTGCCCGAGAACCTCGCGTCAACGATCCTGCGGCCCGAGGACCTGGCGGGGGCAGCGTGGCTCCAGACCCTCGAGCCAGCCCTCGAGAGGACATACCTGGATGCCTGGATGGAGGTTCAACGTGGGGCGTGACGCTGTTCGCGGGGCATCTGGGCGAGTTCACGGAGGCATCCGGCCTGCGATCCGATCGTGAAGCACGGGGTCCACGCGCTGCGGTCGCCCGCCGTCGCAGGCAGCCGATGAGTGATCGGCCACCGGGCGCCGATGGAGAGCGGCGGCTGGGAGAGCTGGGTTACAGCCAGGAACTCAGGCGCGAGTTCGGTTTCTGGAGCTCCTCTGCAGTCGGTTTCGCGGCCATCTCGCCCATCGTCGCCACCTACGGGATGTTCGGCCTCGCGCTGACTGAGGCCGGGCCGACGATGTTCTGGGCGTTCTTCCCCGTGCTCATAGGCATGACGCTCGTCGTGCTGGTGCTGGGTGAGATCAGCAGCCGGTTCCCCGTCACGGGTGGCATCTACCAATGGACCCGACAGCAGGTCGGTGCGGGTCCCGCTTGGTTCGCGGGATGGGCCTACATATGGGTGTGCGTCGTCTCCATGGCGGCGGTCGCCTACGCGGGAGCCACCTTCCTCGCACGCGCCCTCGGTTTCGGCGACGGGAGCAGGGCCACACTGGCCGCGATCGCGGTCGGATGCCTGGCTCTGGGCGGCGTCGTGAACACCGCTCACCGGCTGGTTCTGAAGGTCTTCATGGCGTGTGCCGTGGTGGCCGGCTTCACCGCCTCGGCGCTCGTCGGGGGCGTACTTCTCATCGGCCACCGGGCGCATCCGATCTCGGTGTTGTTCGACAGCTTCGGGACCCACGCCGGGAGGAGCGACTGGGATTGGTTCACGTTCGCCTGGCTGGGGGCCGTCGCCTTCGTCGGCTACTCCTTCATAGCGTTCGAACCCTCGGGGACCCTGGCCGAAGAGGTCGAACGGCCGGAGAGGAACTCGGCCTGGTCCATGCTGTTCGTGCTCGTGACGGTGGGAGCTATCGTCGTGGTAACGGGGCTCGCGTTCCTGCTATCGATGCCTGATATCGGAGCGGCCATGACGGGGAACATCGCCGACCCCGTGGCAACGACCCTGAAGTACCACTTCGGCTCCGGGATCATGCGGCCGATGTTGGCCGTGATCACGATCGGGTTCGTCTCGTGCATGGTCGCCTTCCAGACGACGGTTTCGAGAGCCGTCTTCTCATATGCGCGTGACCGCATGGTCCCGGGCTCTTCGTTGCTCCGCAGCCTGTCCGAGAAGCGGCGCCTGCCCGTTGCTGCGGTCACGATCACGACGACCGTTGCGGCGTTGGTCCTCCTGCTCGGCCTCTGGTTCACGCAGCTGTACACGACCCTCATCTCGTTCGTGATCGGCGGGTACTACATCGCGTTCGCGTTCCCGGTGATCTCAGCACTCGTCCTGCACTTCCGAGGGCAACACACCCCTGGCCCATTCAGTCTGGGTCGCTACAGCTTCATGGTGACCCTGCTGGCCGGGGTCTGGCTGGTGTTCGAGACCATCAACGTCTACTGGCCCCGGTACCCCGATCTGCCCTGGTACCAGAACTGGGCGGTAGCCCTCATGGCGGGGGCGCTTGGAATCGTGGGCGCCATCGTGTATCGCCTCTGGGTGTTCAAAGGTCGAGATCGCACAGCTAGCCCTGCGGGTCATGCGGATAGCGCTCCCGGTGTGTGAGGTCCTGCCAGGTGACGCGTGGCGCTGCGAGCGCACTCCGTGAGCGGTGATGTCGACACGACCCGTCGCCCTCATCAGGACTTCGGCGAGCAGTCCGTTGTCAGCGATGGTCGGCACGCATCCTCATGGCGGGACGTTGCACGCGTTCTCGTGTATGCAACGGATGATCGGCAGCAGTTCAAGCATCACTCGAATTGTCTTGCCGGTTCCGAGTTGGCCATGCCAGAATAGCCGCGATCCGAAGCCTAAGGTAATCTTAGGATGATGACATGGCAGGAGGTCCGAAGGAGGGGTCATGAGCGGTCCTCAGGGATTGGAGCGGGGGCTCAGCCGCCGCAGGTTCCTCGGCATATCGGCAGGTACGGGGGCCCTTCTGGTGCCGGGAGTCTCGGCGCTCATGGCCGCCTGCGGCAAGAGCGCCTCCGAGGTTGAGAGCACCGGGGTGCCCACGGGCGGCCCCTCGAACCCAGTCGAACTGCCGATCTACGACGACAACCAACCGATCGCCTCCGGGCTGTCTCCGGAAGCTGGCCCGCTCATCGTCTACGCGTGGCCTGACTTCTTCCCCCCGTCGATCTTCAAGGCGTTCAAGAAGCAGTACGGCGTGGATGTCGAGGTATTGAACTTCGGCAGCTACGACGAGGCACTCCGCAAGCTCGCTTCGGGAGAAGTGGCCATCGATGTCTATCTCCCCCCCCAGGAGCAGCTCGGCAAGCTCGTCGCAGCCAAGCTCCTCCAACCGTTGAACGACAGCTACATCCCCAACCGATCCAACCTCTGGCCCGAGTTGGCCGATCCCTGGTACGACAAGGGCGGTCGGTACGGCGTGGTCAACACGGTTACGAACACCGGTGTCGGCTGGCGGACCGACATGATCACCATCGACCCGGCCGACTTCGAGAATCCCTGGGACATGCTCTGGGATCCCTCCACGAAGGGCAAGGTCGCGTTGATGGACTCGTTCCGAGAGTCCATGGCCATGGCCTTCTACCGGAACGGAGGGATGGATCCCAACACCTCCTCGCAGGACGAGATCGACAAGGCCAAGGAAGCGTTGCTCAGCCTCGTCACGCAGAACGACGCGAGGCTCACGAATACGGGCGGCTACCTGGGCATCCCTGAGGGCAAGTTCGCCATCGCCCACGCCTTCAACGGTGACATGACCTCCGCCCAGTACTTCCTGCCCAAGGGCCAGAGCCCATCGATCCTGAGGTATGTGTGGCCCCGTTCGTTCACCCAGGGTCGCGTCGGCGGGCACATCGGCACCGACAACTTCTGCATCGTGCGGGGGGCGCGGAACCCGGTCCTCGCCCACCTCTTCATCAACTTCGCCATCTCGACGGAGCAAGCGTGGGCTTTCTACGCATATATCGCCTACCAGCTCCCGCAGAAGGAGATGACCCCGGATTCGCTCACAGCCAAGGGGCTGGTCCCCGAGAACCTCGCGTCAACGATCCTGCGGCCCGAGGACCTGGCGGGGGCAGCGTGGCTCCAGACCCTCGAACCCGCGCTCGAGAGGACATACCTGGATGCCTGGATGGAGGTCCAGCGTGGAGCGTAGCGGAGACCGCGCACGGCTCCTCTCTGCCCCCAGGGTGATCACGGCGACCGACGACCCTCCGCTCGACGACGGCGCCGTGCTCGTGCAGGAAGGCCGGATCACGGCCGTGGGGCCCCGCGGAGAGCTCGCCCGCACCGCGGATGCGCACGAGTACCACTTCCGCGACGCCACCCTGCTGCCCGGCCTGATCGACTGCCACGAGCACGTCGCGGGCAACGGCCGTTTCTCGACAGGGACGACGGCGCTCGAAGAGCCGGATGCGATGTGGGCGGTCGTGTTCGCCCACTACTGTCGGTGGAACCTGGCAAAGGGCGTCACGACCCTCCGGGTTCCGGGCGCCCGACATGCGGTCGACCTCGTCGTTCGCCGGGCGATCCAGGAGGGGCACGCGGAGGGCCCGCGACTGGTGTGCGCAGGTGAGGCGATCGGGATGACGGGAGGTCACCAGGGCGCGTTCGGACTCGAGGCCGACGGGCCGTGGGGGTGCGCCCAGGCGGCGCGGCGACAGTTCGCCCTCGGGGCGGACTTCATCAAGGCTATGGCCAGCGGCGGGATCAGCGCGGCGAGTCCCGGCGAACGTCCCACGCACTCGCAGCTGACCGTTGAGGAGATGCGGGCGATCGTGGAAGTGGCGCACGCGCGCGACAAGCGGGTCACCACCCACGCGGACGGTGTTGAGGGGATATCGAACGCCCTGGAGGCCGGGGTCGATTGCATCGAGCACGGCATCTACCTGACCGAGGAGCATGCCCGTTTCATGGCGGAACATGGGGTCGCCGTCGTGCCCACGCTGGACTGCATGATAGGGATCGTGCACCACGGCAGTGAGCTTGGGCTCGAGCCGAGCTGGATCGATGTTGCCGACGAGCTCCTGGACGTGCATCGGCGGTCGTTCCAGGCGGCCCTGGATGCAGGTGTCCTTTTCGCCACGGGCACCGACAGCTACGGCGACATCGTGTCGGAGATCGCCGAGTTCACCACATACGGGATCAGTCGCTATCGCGCGATCCAGGCTGCCACCCGTGATGCCGCCGCGGTCATCGGGCCCAGTGCGGACTACGGTACGCTCGAACCGGGCAAGTCGGCCGACGTCATAGCCGTCGAGGGCGACCCGTTGGATGCGGTCGAGCAGTTGAGGCAGGTCCGTATGGTGATGTCGGCGGGTGACGTCTTCTCGCTGGACGAGCGTGCGCTCGGCTAGCGAAGCACCGCCCTCGACAGCGGGACGAAGCTGGAAGACCCGATAGCGGGTTCCGGGCAACTTGTGTGGCGGGGCAGCTCTGCCAGAGGGGAGGCCGAACGTGGATCTCGGGTTTCAAGCTCTTCTGCCCGCGGCCGTGAGAACGGTGGACTACTGCAAGGTCAAGCCAGATGAGCGGGTGGTCGTCTACACGGACTCGCGACGCCCGCCGGCGTTGCCCGAGGCCTTCTACGCGGCCTGCGTCGCGCGGGGCTGCGATGCGATCCTGGTGCGCGCCCTCGAGCAGCGCTGCGGAGAGGACCCTCCACCATCGGCCGTGGCGGCGATGCGCGATGCGGACATCGTGTTCGATCTGGCATCGGTCTGTTGGTCGGACTACGCGCCTGCGATCAACGGGATACTCGCCTCCGGGACCCGCGTGCTCATGGTTCACGTCCCGGACGAGTCCTTCGTGGACCGGCCACCCGACCCGGATGTCCTGTGGCGTGTAGACGTCGCCGAGGAGCTCTTCGCTCGCTCCACCGAGATGCACGTCACGAGCCCCGAAGGCACGGATCTGTGGGCGCATCTCAGGGAGGGGGTGCTCGATCCGGGGCGTGGGTTCGTGTGGAAACCGGGCCAGTGGGACAGCTACGGCGTCATCACTATCGCCACGGCCTCGCACATCGAGGAGGAGATGCGGGGCACCGTGTACTTCAACGGCCCGATGATCCTGCTCCCCGAGCACGAGTTCGTGACCTCGCGTCCGATCAAGGTCCAGATCGAGGCGGGTCGGATCGTCGAGATCGAGGCCGATCACCCCGAGGCGCAACTCTTCACCCGATGGATGCAGGGATGGGACGACGAGGGGGTCTACATGATCTCCCATCTCGGGTTCGGGCTCGACCCGCGTGCCCGGGTGGACATCCAGGACGAGGGCGGATGGGAAAGCATCAACGGGGCCGTGGTCCTCGGCTTCGGTACGAAGACGACCTCCATGGCGGATGAGGTTCGTCAGTCACGCGGTCATCTCGATGCGGTCGTGCTGGGGACGACCGTCGTGATCGACGGCCGGCCGATCGTGGAGGCGGGGTCGTTCACGGAGGCGTCAGGTCTCGGTTCAGAGGGTCGATGATCGGCGACGCTTGCAGGAGCAGGAGGTTCGATGAAGGTCGGGTTCCCAGGACTACTGCCCGTGGCGACGCAGTCGGTGCGCCTCTGCCAGGTCAGGCCCGAAGAGAAGGTGGTTGTCTACACGGACACGAGTACTGACGCGGCGATACCTGAAGCCTGGTACTCAGCCTGCGTCGTCGAAGGCTGTGACGTGGTGCTGATCCGCGGACAGGCCAGGGAGGTGGAGACCGACCCACCGCTCTCCGCCGTCGCCGCGATGACCGAGGCCGATGTCGTTTTCGACATCGGCTCGACCGATTGGGGCTATGCCCCGGCGCTCCCGGCGATCTTGGCCTCAGGAACGAGGGTCCTTCAGATCCTGCTTCCCCGGGAGTCGGTGATCGAGCGTGCTCCTGATCCGGAGAACTCCTGGCGGGCAGACGCGTCGGAGCTGCTGATGAAGGACGCCAACGAGATCCGCGTCACCACTCCGGAAGGAACGGATCTTCGTGCCACACTCGCCAGAGACCGGCCACTCGACGTGGCTCGAGGGTACGTACGTGAAGCTGGCGAATGGGACAGCTACGGAACTGACCTCATCGCGGCCGCTCCGATCGAAAGCTCGGTGCACGGCACCATAGTCTTCAACGGTCCCCTCATCCTGCTTCCGCAGTTCACGTTCTCTCCACAAGCGCCGATCCGGGCAGAGGTGATGGAAGGACGGATCACCGAGATGGCCGTCAATGACGAGGACGGACGGAAGCTCAAGTGCTGGTTCGCGCAATGGGACGACCCGAACGCATACGTCTTCTCCCACGTCGGCTGGGGGCTCGATCCCCGAGCCGATCTCTCCGTCTACGAGCTCACTGCCTGCGAGAGCTACGACGGTGGCGTGATGGTGGCCTTCGGCTCGAACACGGGCGGGAAGCTTCGTGGGACGGTGCAATCGCAGGCCCATATGGACGGGATCCTGCTGGGCGCGAGCCTGTGGCTGGACGATCTGCAGATCATCGAAGACGGCGAGTTCACGGAGGCATCTGGTCTGCGACCCCGATCGCCCAGCACGAGGCCCGCCGATCCTCCTTCACTTCGCTCCGCTTGCTGACCGTGCCCGTCTCCTGGGGAGAACAGGCCTATCGGCAACGCCATCGACGAAGGTGCCTCCAAGGAAGGGCAGGACAGCTCTCGAACCTCGCGAACCACGACCACCACGTGTGATCCTGACCGAGAATCGGAAGTAGTCTCCGCGCGCGATGGTTCTCGTGAATCCGACAGGTGCGCCGTCCGATCCGCGGTCGAGAGAGCTCAACAGGAACACCGGCGCGCCAGGCTTCACTCCAAGAGCATCCGACTCGAAGCTGTTCGCCGCCACGGCCTCAACGGCTGTTTCGGAAGAGGCGAGTGTGAGTCCGTATCGCTTCGAGAGCTGGGCGTACGCGTCTGGGCCATCGGACTGAAGCTGCGGAACGCCGTCGGGGCGTTGCTCAAGTTCCTCTAGCAGAGGCGAGGCATCCGTGCGTAGGAACATCTGGCTGAGGGACACCGGGATACTGCCAACCGCATGAGTGAAGGTGAGCTCGAATACCGGAACGCCGGGAGCTAGGTTCACTAGTCGGCCGATGCTGCCCCCGACCGTGACTCGCCGAGAATCAACGAGCTGGTGCAGTCGGGGTTCGATCCTCCGTTTGGTCCCACGGAAGCTATCGGCAGCCGCAACCACCTCGTAGCTCGTCTTCGGTTCCGAGACTATGGTCCCCTTGCCTTTGACTCGGTAGACCTGGCCATCGGACTCGATGATCTGAAGTGCTTGACGGATCACCGTTCGGCTGACTCTGAAGATGCCCTCAAGCTCGGCCTCGGAGGGCATCACCTCGCCGGGCTTCCATCGCCCGTGTTCGATCTCCTCCTTCAGGATCTCCTGCAGCTGATAGTAGAAAGGGATCGGACTTGATCGGTCGATCCGTCGGAAGGACGCTTCTCGCCTCTTCACGCTGGTTCCCTCACCCAACCTGTCACGCTATCAAGCTAGCACGATAATCTCGCCGCACGCCGACCATCATGCCCGCTCGCATGGCCCATCACATGGCCGACATAGATCGGATCGTGGCACTTGCCCAGGGTCATCGGCCGGCAGCGCGCTGTTCGATCCACGCCAGCAGGGTCGACGTGGGAGCTCCGGTAGCGCCCCCGAACGCACTGGGATGAGCGGTCCCAGCGGTCCCGGCATTGTCGAGATGCGCCCAAGGGATGCCTTCGCGGACGAACGAGTGGAGGAAGAGCGCCGCCTTGATCGCCCCACCAGCACCGCCCACCGGCTGATTCCGTCCGTCCGCAAGGTCGGACGAAAGGTCCGCAGCGTACTCCTTGTACAAGGGCATCCGCCAAAGGCGCTCCCCTATCGATCGGGCGGCATCGGCCAGTTCCTGGCTCAGGACATCATTATTCGCGAGTAGTCCAGTTGCCTGTGGTCCGAGAGCTCGGACGATCGCGTCCGTGAGAGTAGCCACATCCACGATCGCGTCAGGGTCAAGCTCGGAAGCGAGAGCCAGAGCATCGGCAAGGATGATCCGCCCCTCCGAGTCGGTGTCTGAGACTTCGGTCGTGCGTCCCCCATAGTGAGTGATGATGTCACCCGGCAGGTAGGCTCCGCCCCCCGGGAGGTTCTCGACAGCCGGGACGAGTCCGATCACTTCGAGGCTCGGAGCCAATCTCGGCAGCACGCTCATCGCTCCAACGACCGCGGCTCCGCCCGCCATGTCCGTCTTCATCCTGACAAGCTCCTGAGGGTCGGTCTTGAGGTTGATGCCTCCGGCATCGAACGTCACTCCCTTGCCGACCAGCACGACCCTTCCCCGCGGATCCGCAGGCGAATAGCGGAGTTGGATCAGGCACGGTGGCCGGCGCGAACCCTTCCCAACCGCCAGGACGCCTCCGAATCCCCGCTCGCTGAGCTGCTGTTGGTCGAGGACGACGCAGTCAAGACCCTTTCCAGTCGATACCTGCTCCGAGGCCTGCGCGAATGCCTCAGGGGTCATCTGGGAGGCCGGTTCGTTGCTCAAGTCTCGGGCGAGACCGACCGCGTCAGCGTACGCGCGAGCACGCGCAAGTGCTTGGGCCTGAACACCTGGGAAGACGACCGTCCGGCTCCGCTTACGCCCCCGAATGGACTTGTGGTCCGGTGGCCGGTATAGGCCCCAGAGGAAGCCCTCCATGGCCGCGTGAGCCGTATCCTCGGGGAGGCCCACGTGGAGCGCGCATCCAACCACTCGGGCACCGGGGATCGTTCGGCCTGCTGCGCTGGCAGCCGCGCGGGCTTCGAACGGACCGAGGCTCTCCTCCCTACCCAGTCCCACGACCACCGCCGCCTTGGCACGCAGGCGATCCGGAGCAGGCATCACCCTGACGTCTCCTACCTCCGCCTTGAAGTCGGTGAGAGCGGAGAAGACGCCAAGCGACTCCGCCAATGCGTCGGTGAGGACATCGGCGGAGAGACGGAGTCGATCGGAGCCCTGATACGCTCCCACCACAAGAGCGTCGCACTCTACGTTCTCGACTGATCGTCTTGTCGTCCTTACAGCTGATGGCATCGGCATTGTCGGCCTCCCTTTCGTGCAGTATCACGCTCGCAGCCTGTGGATACTCTTCCGCAGGGCCGAGTACCCGCGAGCGCCCCGGTCATCGCTCCAACTCGATCCCCAAGCCACGGCCTTCGGCTATCTTGCGGACCTCCTCCGCGAAGAGGATATCGACCACCGCGACCCCGATCGAGGTCACCAAGACTCGACCTCTGGCTTGGGGGGAACCCTTTGACCCACGGCCTATGACTTCCCCCAGGGTCTCCGCCGGGTCGGGGTATCCCTTGAAGGAGTCATGCGCTCGGTAGGCAAGGAACTGGGGTCGGTCGTCAACGACGAACCTCTCTGCGGACGCGGCAAGAGTCGCGGATACGTACGTGTCATCGTCTAGCGCCACGACGAGACACTCTGGCGGAAGCCAGTCCGGCTGCATCACCTGGCTCATTGAACCGAGAGCGGCTGCAGTCACCACTATCTCTGCGTCCGAGACAGCTTCGCGACCAGTCGGCCTCACCTGCACAGAGCCGATCCCCTGTTGTCCCCTTGCCCATGTAGCGAAGGCTTCCGCCCTTTCCGGATCTCGATCATGTGCTGAGATCGTGATGCCTGGGAGAAGGGATCCAAGCATCCGAAGGTGGCTCCTCCCCTGGACTCCCGCACCGATGATGGCGGCGCGCCGCGCCGTTGGGGGGGCTAGGGCTCGAACAGCGGCGCCGGTCACCGCGGCCGTCCGGACCGCCGTTATGGCGGACGCGTCCATGATCCAGGTCGGGATCCCCGTATCGGGAGCGTTGAGCACGAGGAGGGCATGAACTGCGGGCAGACCGCGGCCCTGATTCATGGCGGACTCTGCCACCCACTTGATACCCACCAAGCCCGCGGTCTTGTGCCAACACGGCATCGCTTCCAGCTGGCACCCCGTGCGAAGCCGGAGGACGGTCTTCGGTGGCATCTCGGCGTCGTCGCGAGCGAGCGCCAGCAGGCCCATTGTGGCGAGTTCGAGTTGTCGAGACGGCCCCGGGAGACATGCCGCAACGTCTTTCGCTCCGAGGTATCGGAGTCGCGCTCTGATCTCGGTTCGATCTTGGTTCATCTGTGAACCCGCGCCCACACCGGAGCCTTCCGCTGTGCCCGAGCGCGGAACGTCGGCGCCCGTCCACCGGGTTGCCCGCAAAGATGCCTCGCCTTGCTCACCTCGAAAACTTATCATCCTAGGGCCCCTGGTAGCATGGCGCCATCGGAGACTAAAGGGAGGCGGTCCCATGGCAGAGCAAGGCTTCCGGGTCACCTACGCGACCATGTCAGCGGACAGCGAAGAGCTCCACAAGCTCTACGACCGCGGGATAGAGGTCGCCAAGTCCTGGCTCGGTCAGAAACACCCGCTGTATGTGAACGGCGAGGCCCGCGAGGGCAGCGGCCACAAGACGGCCGTGTCGCCGATCGACAGCAAGATCGTGATCGGTGAGTTCGCGCAGGCGACGCGCGAGGACGCGCGCGACGCGATCGCCGCAGCGAAGGCGTTCGCGCCGACGTGGGGGAACATGCCGTGGCAGGAGCGGATAGTGATCGTCCGGAAGGCCGCCGACCTGATAAGCGAGCGGGTCAACGAGCTCTCCGCGCTTATGGCCATGGAAGTAGGCAAGAGCCGGCTCGAGGCGCTCGGCGAAGTCGAGGAGTCGGCCGACCTCATGCGCTGGAACTGCAACGAGATCGAGAAGCACGACGGCTTCAGGGTCCAGATGCAGTCGATGGGCTCTCCGGGTGAGTACTACGACGTCCTTAGGCCGTACGGAGTCTGGGCGGTGATAAGCCCGTTCAACTTCCCGATGGCGCTCGCGGCCGGGCCGTCCTCGGCCGCGCTGGTTGCCGGGAACTGCGTCGTGTTCAAGCCCGCGCACCTCGGTGTGTTCACCGGCCTGAAGCTCTACGAGCTGTACCGGGAGGCGGGGGTTCCCGCGGGCGCGTTCCACTACCTGTCCGGCTCCGGTGCCGTCGTCGGCGACGAGATCGTGAATCACCCCGACGTCGGCGGGATCACCTTCACGGGCTCCTACGAGGTCGGGATGGGCATCTACAGGAGCTTCGCTAAGGACTACCCGAAGCCGGTCATCTGCGAGATGGGTGGTAAGAACCCCACGATCGTCAGTGACAAGGCAGACCTCGACAAGGCGACGGACGGCGTCATGCGAGGGGCATTCGGCTTCAGTGGCCAGAAATGCGCCGCGAACTCACGCGTGTATGTACACAGAACCGTCCACGACGAGTTCCTGCGTCTGCTGAAGGAGAAGACCGAGAAGATCAAGATCGGCGACCCGCTCGACAAGGACGTGTACCTCGGGCCGGTCATCGACGAGAACGCCCTCAAGACCTTCGAGGAGGCCGTCGCCGAGGCGAAGAAGAAGGGCACCGTGGTCACCGGCGGTGGGCGCCTCACCCAGGGTGACCTCGCCAGGGGGATCTTCGTCCAGCCGACGATCGTCCAAGCTCCTCTGGATTCCTGGATCTGGAAGAAGGAGCTGTTCGTCCCGTTCGTCGTGGTCGGGCTGTACGACGATCTGGACGAGGCCATCCGCCTGTGCAACGACACTGAGTACGGCCTCACGGCCGGCTTCTACAGCGAGGACAGGGCCGAGATCGACAAGTGGTTCGATTCGATCGAGGCCGGCGTCGTCTACGCCAACAGGCGGGCCAGCGCTACGACCGGCGCCTGGCCGGGCCTCCAGCCGTTCGGCGGATGGAAGGGGTCGGGCACGACCGGCAAGGGCGGAGGCGGTTTCTACTACGTCCTGCAATACATGCGGGAGCAGTCCAGGACGGTAGCCGAGGGATGAGCGCTCTCGACGTTGCCGTCACTGTCTCCGCTCCGTGCCGCAGCTCGTGACGGAGATTCCCAGTTCAGCGGGTCGGCCGCCACGGCATGCGCGGTCGGCCCGTAGAAGGGCAGGTTGTCGTCGCCGCTGTCTCTGATCGGGGCATCGCACTCCCCCTGTTGAGGAGGTGAGGATATGCACGCATTCCGCGTCGATCTGCGCTCGGACACGGTCACGAAGCCGTCTGCGGCCATGCGGCGGGCGATGACCGAGGCCGAGGTCGGCGATGACTGGTTCGGCGACGATCCAACGGTCAACCGTTTGCAGGAACGTGCGGCCGAGGTGACCGGGAAGGAGGCTGCCCTCTACGTCGCAACCGGGGTCATGGCGAACCAGATCGGTATCCGGCTGCACTTGCGAAGCGGCGGGCACCTGGTGGCGGCGGAGGCTTCCTCGCACGTGGCGACGACTGAGATGATGAGCTCGGCCGCGCTCGGTGGTATGACCTGCAAGACGATCCACGGCGACAGACGCGGACAGATCACGGCCGAGCAGGTGACGGCCGCGTTGAACCCCGGAGTGCTGGACGTGCAGGTCGTGGACGTTGTCGCACTCGAGAACACGCACGGCCGTGCGGGCGGACGAGTCATGGCGCTCGACGACCTCCGCGCGATCTCCGACCTCGCGCACCAGCACGGAGTCCCCGTGCATCTAGACGGCGCGCGGATCTTCAACGCGAGCGCCGCGTCGGGAGTGCCCGTCCCGGATTACTGCGCGTGGAGCGACACGATGATGTTCTGCGTCTCGAAGGGCCTCGGGGCGCCGATCGGTTCGCTGGTGTGCGGGCGCGCCGACGTGGTCCGTGAGGCCCGCAGGCTGAAGATCCTGTTCGGTGGGGCCTGGCGACAGGCAGGGATCATGGCCGCCGCCGGCCTGATCGCCTTGGAAGAGGGATCCAAGCGCTTGCACGAGGATCACGAGCGCGCCCGGCGTTTGGCCGAAGGCGTTGCCGAGGCTCTGCCGGGCTGGATCGACCCCTCCGACGTGGAGACCAACATGGTCTTCGTCGACACGCAGCCGCTCGGAGTGCCGCCGCTCGAGGTCGTCGGCCGGCTCGGGGAGCAAGGCGTCGGGGCTACCTTCGTTGCCGGGAAGGTGAGGATGGTCACGCACGTCGATATCTCGGACGAGGACGTGGAGACCGCGATCTCTGCATGGCGAACCGTGGCGGCGGCGCTCCGATAGGAGGAGGCGGGCATGATGCGGAATGACGACCGCGACCCGAAGCAGATCCCCAGCCCGATCGCCAGCCGCCACTGCCGGGGCCTCACTTCGGTCGCCACGAGCCCACGGCTTGGTAGAGTCCGGAACATGTTGCGCGGTGCGATAGCGGCCACTGCCACACCGTTCACGCCCGGAGGCGCCTCCCTTGACGAGGAGGCCTTCGCGCCTCTCGTCGCGTTCCTCGCCGAGGGCGGGATGGACGGCATCCTCACGTGCGGTTCCACCGGTGAGGGGATCCTCCTCTCGGTCGCCGAGCGAAAGCGCGCGACCGAGCTCTTCCTCGCCGCCCGCCCAGCCGAGCTGCAGATCGCAGTGCACGCGGGCGCACAGACGACCGCCGACACCGTCGCGCTCGCCGGGCACGCACGCGACATCGGCGCCGACGCTGTCGCCGTCATCGGACCACCCTATTTCCCTCTAGGCGAGCAGGAGCTCTTCGAGCACTTCCGCGCGGCCGCTGAAGCGTGTGCGCCGCTACCCTTCTACCTCTACGAGTTCGCGGCCAGGAGCGGCTACGCGATCCCGATCCCGGTCGTCGAGAGGCTTCGGGGCGCCGTCTCCAACCTGGCGGGCCTCAAGGTCTCAGATCGGTCGTTCGAGGAGTTCGCGCGCTACCTCATCGAGGGGCTCGACGTCTTCGCCGGCTTCGAACCTCTCGTGCTCGCAGGTATGCAACACGGTGCCGTCGGCGCGGTCTCAGGCCTGGCGACAGCCTTCCCGGAGATCGTCGCCGCGCTCGTCCACGAACCGAGCCAACGCGCGCACGACCAAGTGGAACTCCTCCGCGAACGACTCGGGGGCATCCCGTTCAACTCCGCCCTCAAGGCGGTGCTAGGCGCCCGTGGGGTCCCGGTACAGGAGTACGTGCGCGCCCCGCTCCGCGGCCTCACCGATCCGGAGCGCTCGGTGGTGCAGGAGGCCGCCCGAGCCGTCGGGGCCCTCGAGGGCAGCATCCGGGTTCCTCGCCATGCCGGTCACGCGGACGCGGCGGGTTCGGCCATCGATCGCGGCAAGCAGCGTGCTGGCGACTCGGAAGAGACCTCGAGCTGACGAGTAGCTGCTAAGGCCTCTCTCGCCCACCCACTTCGCCCAGTCGGGCCACTTGGTTCAGCGCCGTCACGCGTGCCGGGCGACTCGGATCGTCTTCAGCCCCTCGATGCGGATGCGTTCGCATTCCCGGGCGATGCCCTCCAGACCTTCATCGATGATCGCCCAAAGGGTCATCGGGACGGGACCGAAGCTGAAGTCGAAGCGCGTCTCCCTGCCGTAGATGAGCGCAAGATCCCAGTACTCCTCAGGAACGCCCAGCCCGAAGCCCGGGGGGAAGTACCCGAAGCAGATGTCACCCGGGATGGGATAGATGGTGAGGTTCTCCTTGGGGAGCAGCACCTGGGGGTCGATCACCCTGTTCTTCTCGGGCACGTTGATCGAGACCTCGCGGCCAGCCCACCCCGCGTGGATGCCTTTCGTCACGATCGGCTCCTCGAGGACCTTCCAGAGCGCTTCGCAAGTCCGAGGTGCCTCGTCCTCCAGCAATCCGGCCGTCGCGCGCACGCCGCTCTCCTCGAACGTGATCTCTATCTTCCGCATCCGATCTGCCCCCTGTCTGCAGTCGAGACCCTCTAGAGAGCCGCCTTGCTAGAGGGCCGCCTTGGTCCGTGGCGGGGACCGACCCGCTGAGCACCTTCGCCGGTTACCGCCACACGTCTCGGTACAGAGAGACTACTTGAGCGTCAACAACCTCGCAGTGGGCACCGGGCGTGTCTGGTGTGCGGGCTGCCGCATTGGCTGGAGGTAGCGTGCCCCGTCATCTTCGGAGGGGCCTCTTGACTCACGAGCAACCGAACCGTGTGTCGTCCGGGCGTGTACCTATCGGTGTTTCCTCTCCTCGAGGTGACGGTGGATCGCGTCGCGTGCGAGTTCCATGGCGTGGTGACCGGGTAGGTTCCCCGAGTGGATGTGGATCACCGGTGGTTCGTAGTCCTCGGTGTTCACGACTTGCTCGTCTATCCAGTTGAGCACGTCGATACCCTTGCCTGCGCCGGGAGAGGAACCCAGATCGTGGTCGAGGCTGATTTCATCGACTCCGCCGACGCTCAGCCACGCGATGACCTCGGGTGCCGTACGCACCCAGATCCAGTCGTCGAGGCGCGCTTCCGGCTCATCCCGCCACCACCGCTGATATGGGAGCGACTCGGCTGGGTTCCTCGTGTCGTCGAGCCAGATCTTCATCGTGAGCATCCTGCCCGCAACGTCTCACAGGTACAGGCCGGCGCCCGGCGGGTCCTCGCCTTCCACCGCCCTGCGGGCGGGCATCGCCTCACGGAGTGTCTCCAGCACTCGCTCGGCCGCGTCCCTGTCGCGTGCCCCGACGCACACGCAGACCGCTCCGAGGCGCAGTCGCACCGACGTCACGGTGCTGTCGCCCTCGACGAGCGCGGCGTCGTGGCCGCCGCTCGGGAAGCTCACCCTGCGTGTGATCCCGAGCTGACCTGACCCGCCGGCCTCGGCGGACCCCAGGGTGATCTGCTCCGCATCTGTCGGCCACACGTCGATCACCGTGTCCGAGTAACCCCTGGCCTCGGTCTCCTCGAGCCACCACCCGTCCACGAGGGAGCTCGGGTTGAACTCCATCAAGTAGCGCATCTCCGCCCGTCCCGATCTCTCCCGTCCTTCGGTCTCCCTCAACAACCGCGCCCCCCATCGTCTCCGTCGCCCCGAGCGCCCGACGCTCGGAGTCGTGTACCGGAGGTTCACTATAGCGAACGATACGGGTACTGTCAACTACTCCGAACCCCTGATAGGATTCGTTGACCATGGACCTTGCCGAGAGGCTGCGCGGGTTCCGAGGCGAGGCCGGATTCACCCAAGTCGAGCTGGCGAAGAAGGCCAAGCTCTCCAAGGCCTACGTTTCCGAGCTCGAAGGAGACGTCGGGCGGCGGCCTTCGGGGGAGGTCCTGTTGCGCATCGCCGATGCTCTGGGGATCTCGATCGCAGATCTGATGGGGAGGTCGCGGATCCTCATGGAGGGCGATCCCAGGATCTCGGCGTCGCTTCAGGCATTCGCGGCGGAGCAGAAGCTCCCGGAGGCCGACGTGAATATGCTGGCCGGGATCAAGTGGCGCGGGAGTGCCCCGAGGACCAAGGAGCGCTGGGCGTACATCTACAACGCCATCAGGCTGAGCGCGTCATTAGACCGCGGGAGGTGAAGGCGAGGGCTCCGTGGAACCGCTGGCAGCCATTGAACGGCGGTTCGGTGGACCGTGTGTCATGGGGCTGTGCCGGCGGCAGGTGTCACCCCTGGGTCGCTTGGGCCAACCGATCGGCGACTGACCGATCTTCGGGTCCGGGCAATCGTAGGGATCAGTCCCGATGCAGCCACGGGGAGCTGTTCCGCGCTGCTTCCTGGAGAGCCTGCTTGACCGCCGCCATCAGCTCATCCGTCAACGGGCCCCCGCCTTCTGCGGCTTCCCTTTCGAGCTGCTCGGCCTCTTCCTCGGTCAGGTCGCAGGCATCGATCGCGGCGTGGATGGTGTCGAGTTCCGCCTGCGTTAGGTCTTCAGTCATCACTCGCTCCCTGGGTCGTGCACGCTTGACTTGCGCCCTGATGCAGTCGCACGCACGGGCGGTCAGCGCTTGCGGCGCTGGTTCGTCTTCCACGACTCGTAGGACATCTGCTTCCGAACACGGGCGCTGTAGCTGGGTGCGTTCATCATCGCCTCGTTGTCGGCGAGCATGTCGGCGGTAGAGAGGAGTTCCTCGGCCTGGGCAGAACCGGGCGCCGTGCGGCGGAGATCGTCGGCGGCCTCGGACAGGAGCTTGCGGGCGGCCTCGAACTCGCCGCGCTCAGCGTGCTCGCGGGCCTGCTCCTGCGCGCGGGCGGACTTCAAGATAATTACCTCCTCGGTGACCTCGCGGTCTGCTTCGACCGCAGCGGCCTCATCTGCCGAGACAAGGTTCACGGTGAGAGGGATCGTCGTCTCGGCTGCGCTCACCTGCTCGCCGAGCGTGACGTAGCGCAGCACGATCTCGGCGACCTTCTTCACGCCGAGCGAGGCGAGCTCGGGGATGTGAAGCTCGAAGACCAGGCGCCGCCGCTCATCTCCGTAGGAATCGCCGAGCGAGACCTGCACGCCGCCCGGGACGGCAACCTGCGGGAAGCCGTGCAAGATGCCGAGGAGCTGGACGTCCTCGCTCGGGCGGATCTCCACGCTCACGTTCTGGGCGACGAGGGCCATGAGCCCCTCGAACTCCTCGGAGAAGATGCCCGGCGCGGCGTCAGGGGTCGGCGCGTAGTGGGCCGTGCCACCGCCGGCGTCGGCCATCGCGGTGAGCAGCTCCTCGTCGAAGTCGTCGCCGAAGCCGATCGTCGTCGTGCCGACGTGCGAGGCCTCGGTAGCGCTTTGCGTCATCGCCGTGAGCGAGCCGGGATCGATGATGCCGACGTTCGCGAGGCCGTCGGTGAGGAGCAGCACCTTGCGCGGTCCCTCCCCCGCGGCCCGAGCGAGCTCCTCGACGCCCTTCAGCCACCCGCCGGACAGGTTGGTCTGCCCGCCGGGGACGATCCTGCCGATCGCGCGGATGAGGGCGCCACGGTCAACTGGCGCGAGCGGCGCGAGGAGCGAGACCTCGTCGTCGTAGGTGATGATCGCCAGCTCGTCGGTCGACGCCAGGCGCCGAACCAGGAACGAGGCGCACTCGCGCGTGACCGCGAGCTTCTCCCCCGCCATCGATCCCGAGCGGTCCAGGACCAGGGCGAGGTGAAGCGGCGGCCGGTCGGCGCCCTCCGGAGCCGGGGGCGCCTGGAGCTCGAGCATGCAGTGCACACGGTGCTCTGTCTCGACGGCCAGGAGTTGGTGCTCGAAGCGGACGTTCGCCTGCATGAGGGGGCCTCCTTCGTGGGTTAGGGACATCGTAGGACCACCCTCTGACACGACCGATCTGTCGCTCCTGGGGGCTGAGCTACGATTCCTTGACCCGCGTCGTTGTTCCCGTGTGGGCACGCAAGTTGCTCGGAAGGAACCTCACTCCCGTTTCGCCTCGGACCTCCACCAGTTCTTGGTTTTGTCTGACAGAATATGGTAGTCTTCCGTTCGGATCATGATCACGTGGGCGAGGTCTGCAACGAAGCATCGAGTGGCGCGGGGCCGGAGCGCGTTCGTGATCGAGCATTGCGGTCTGGTATTCCGCGTTCCTGCACCAGCGGGACAAGTGGATGATCGACTCCTGTTCCTGGGAGACGACGAGGAGGGAATCGCACTCGAGGTGATGGCTGTCGAACTGCAAGGCGGGGGGCTGTACGTGATCCACGCGATGGGCCTGAGGGAACGATACCGGCCGCAGTACAAGGAGGCGAAGAGATGGCGGATCTGAAGACCAAGAAGGGGACGAAGCTCTCCAAGGCAGCCGTCGACAACCTCGCGTCGGAGGCGGAGGCTGGATACGACCTCTCGAAGGCCAAGCACCAGCGGGTCGGGCCCGGTCGTCCCTCACTTGCAGAGGGAGAATCGCCGAGGATCAGTTACCGAGTGGCGCCGGTCCTCTTCGATCGCGCCAAGAAGAGGGCGAAGGCTGAGGGTCGGACCGTGAGTGAGGTGGCTCGCGAGGCGCTACAGAAGTACGTCGCGAGCTGATCGAGACTCCTGCGGGATCACTGGCTATCCGCCTCTAGATGGCTCCCGCTAGGGGCTCCGACCTCCCTACCTCGAGGCCCCCCGCGACGCACGCCGGCGTGGACCGTGTGTCTTCGCAGACTCACGGTGCAGGGGTTCGCGGCTCAGCTCCGGCAACGCACCGCGGACTTCACTCTCCGAGTATCCACTCCTTCGAGACCACCTTGTTGTCCTTGTCGTAAGTCACGAACACGCAAACTCCCTTGAATTCGGGGCAAATGTCGTACGCGCGCTCCTCGCCCCACGACCCTTCGTCGAGCACTTCACCGCGGGTGTCGAAGATGCGGTGAACGCGTGCCTTCCTCATCCCGACCTCCACGCGGCGGTACTCCGGACGGCTCACGCAGCCACCACCCGCGGTAGCGGGCGCGGGGATCAGACCACCCAAGAGAGCCGCCAGGCCGGCCAGCACGAGCGCCTTCCGGATCCGGACCATGCCCATCACCTTGCCTCCCCTTCCGATGCGTACGGATGGGTCGACGCTAGTGGATTCGCCGGGACCCGCGCAAGCGGATGAGACTTCCAGCGCGCCGGCAGTCAGTGCTGCCTGGGGTCGCGGCGACGAGGTGCGTGTCGCACCACCTCGTGTGTTGATGTTCGGTGGTACGCGGCCGCGCAGCCCGCAGTTCGTCGGTCGATGACACACGAGCAGATTCACCGCGTGTCACGGTCGAGGAGGCCGTCTCCGTTGGTCTAAGGCGAGGCTCTCCCCCGGCGGCACGCGGACAACCGAGCCGTGTTTCGCGGAGCCGAGAATCTCACGATGGGCATCCGGATGACGTGCCCTTCGGCCCGAACTTCACGACGAGCGGGTACGGGAATCTGACGAGGTCGGTTCGACTGACGAAGAGGGCCTCCGAAGTGACCGAAGCCCCGGGGTACACCCCGTCTGGTAGGTGATCTGATTGTCGATCTTGGCACCCGCGAAGCCGATGTGGAAGTGGAGCTGAATCGGATGCGAGTTAAAGTACACAAAGGTTGGCTCAATGAGTTGGAGGCGGGCCTGACAACTCGCTATATGCGAGTGGTGAGCCTAGCATATTGACATTTCGCCCCATATCGTCGTATCCTTCCTCGCATGGAGCGCCAACGCCCTCCGCTTCTGATCCAGGACGTCCTCGCCTGGGTGGCAGACCAGGATCTCGACGTCTTCACGCTCGACGACCTGGTGGACCAGTTCCACGTGCCACGCGAGATCGCACGTCAGGTCGGATGGCGGATGGCCGCGAACAACCAGGCCCATCGAGTGAAGCCGGGCGTCTACCTTCCTCTCGGAGCGAACTACTGGAAACGGCCAGGCACACCGTTGGTCGCGAACTGGCACCTCGTGGCCAAGCACCTCGCTGCCCCCAGCCCGTACTTCCTTGCCTACTACACGGCGATGGAGCTGAATCGGATGATCCAACATCCGCTAGCCACGGTCATCGTGGCGACGCCCGAGCGAAAGGGAGACGTGGACGTGGGACCCGTAGCGATCAGGTTCGTACGCCTTCCCCAAGCTCAGTTTCGCTTCGGCCACCAACCCATGCAGTTGCAGCCGGGGAAAGCCGTCGAGGTAGCGGATCTCGAGCGTACCTTCCTCGACGCGGTCGACCGGACGGACCTCTGCGGCGGTATCGAGGAAGTGGTCCGTGGGTTCGCTCGTCGCCACGACGAGCTCAACCGCGAGCGTCTTCTTCGTTACGTCGTCGAACTGAACAAGCCCGTCACGACCAAACGGCTCGGGTTCCTCCTGGAGATCGTTGGTCATGGGGATCCCCGGCTCATACGCGACCTCGAAGCGCGCGCAACACGCCTGAAGACTTACACGCTGCTCGTACCCGGCCAGGACGAGGTTAGGGAACGGAACAAGCGCTGGGAGCTCGATGTGAATGCCGACCCAGATAGGCTCATCGAGGCAGCAACAACGTGATCGGGCGTCCCGAGCTCCAGCGACGGTCGGCCACCCTCGGGATCAGTGTCGCTCATGTTGAGCTCGACTACGTGCTGAACCATCTACTAGCGGAGATCGCTCGGAACCCGGGCAATCTCGTCCTACGTGGTGGCACGGCTCTCGCTCGCGTCTACTGGCCTGACTTCCGTATCTCCGAAGACCTCGACTTCATCAGTGCCGAGCCGATACCCGATCTCGAGAACCGTCTAACTGGGGTCGTGGGCATCGTGGCCGAAGACTCAGGTCTGGATCTCGTGTTGGCGGCGGGTGGATGGCGGGACGATCAGATGCGGGCCACCGTCCACTGGACGACACCCTGGTCTACGGGCGGAGAGCTGCTCGTGGACGTGGTCCGGTTCCAGCGAGCAGCACTGCCCGTCATGACGCAGCCGCTCCACCTTCCCTACACCGACCTTGGCACTCCGCCAGCCGCCGGGATCCCAGTGCTGGATCTCAAGGAGATCCTGGCGAACAAGTGGCTCATGCTGGAGGCGCGCAGGGAACCACGCGACCTGTTCGACCTATGGTGGGCTCTCACGCAGCAGGGCGTGGCGTTCAGCGAAATCGCAGATGCCCACAAGACCGCCTACCGGTATCCGCCGATGCGCGCATCTGTCGATATAGCGGCGCGGCTTGAAACCGGATGGGTGCAGCGGCTCGGCTACCAGAGAAGGAATCTCCCCCCGTTCGGCGACGTTCTCGCGGCCGTCCGCACGGAATTCGAATCCTGGCGATCATCCGAAGAGGGACTGGCAGGATAGTCGAGACGCATCGGGGAGTCTTGGGGGCGCAGAAGACGTCGCCGATCAGTGCGGAGGGCGGTCGCGACTCGGACACGCAGTTGCTCCGACCGTGTGTCGTGCATCCGGCCGCTCAGCCACCTGTTCGCAGGAATCTGCGTACTCCTCGTTGCCGCAAAACGGGCAGACGGTGCCGTCCCTTTCCCACTCGCCGAGGGGTCTCCACATCACTCATGGCGCCACAGTAGCCCGAAGGCCGGAGAGACGGCGTGAGCCCCCGTGGGTCTGACACAGGAGCGTCTCAGATGTTGAACTCAGCGACGATCGGAGCGTGATCGCTAGGTGAGGTCACGTCTAGTCGGAGTGCGTGACAACCCTCTAGTAGGTCTGCAAGTTCCGCGGAAGCGAAGAGGTAGTCGTCTTGGTGTGGCGTGTCAGGATCATCCTGCTTCAGGAACGTTCTCGTGTGGGTGCACTGAGAACCCCTGCCGCACTGACAGTGGTCCATATCCTTGCGGCGAACAGGATCGTCGTAGCGGTTCTCGGGCAGCCCAGCCTTGAGGCACTCGACCAGGCCGAGGTCCTCGATCCTCTCCAGCACCTCGTGGCCCCCGTACCGAGGTGCGCCTGCAAGGATGTTGAAGTCACCCCCGAGCAGAACGTGCTTGCCGTACTCTTCGTCCTTGAGGATGGGGATGACCTCGGATACGGCTTTCTCCGTCGATTCCCAGTAGGAGGGGTATGCGTCGTCCCCCAGGCCATAGAGGGCAATGGCAGTCACCGACATCGCCCCAAGGTCCGCGCTGCACGCGATCCAAGTGCCGGCACGCCGCTCGGGTTTGAACGGCAGCCGTTCTACTCCGCTAGGAGAGGCAACAGCCGTGGAGAATCGCCGATTGTCGCACTTCTCTCCCTCACAGGGACAGCCGGTCTCCTTCGTGCTGCCGTTCATTTCCACCTCTAGACCCGCACTCTTGATGTGTTCGGGAACGGGTACGGCCTCGCACAGCAGGTACAGGTCGGCCTTCGCAATCGGTTCCCAGTCAAGCAAGCGGTCCCAGTTCGCTGCCTTCTTCTGGTGCTGCATGTTCCATGCGACGACCTTGATGCTCATGGCCCTGAGTATAAGCGGGCGGACATCACGAGGTTGGAAGGCCAGGTGCAGGTCCTGACCACACAGCTCAGCGGCCTGGCAGAAACGAATCCCTTTGACCGAGAATCGAGCGTCATCTCACACATTGGACTTCAATTTCACCCAGTGTGCGTTCCAAGGAACACGAGGGGCGTCTTGCGACACACGAGCTCGTGGACCGTGTGTCGGGACGTGGCGAACCTTGTCGTTCCAGCCTTCAGGCGTGAAGGGCCAGGGTCCGGATTTGTGTGTCTCGATACACGGTGTGTCCAACCGTGTGTCACGATTCGGGCGCTCGCCTAGGCGAGGCGCGAAGGCACACCCGCCGCCGACGGCAGGCCAGTGCGCCGGTTCTAGCGCCGCGATCATCCGCGCACCCACAGGGACTTCGTCCAGCGTAGGCATGAAGATCCAGGATTGCGTTTGGGGCGGCTGCGCACCAGACTGGGTCAGAAACCCGCTCGGAGTTCTAGCCGTGTCCCGGAGCATTGAAACGCAAGCCGCTCGTCGTGGCGCTCGATGGAAACGCGGAGGAAGGGATGACCATGGTGGAATCAGGTGGTGTCCAGAGCATCATCTGCCCGAACTGCGGCAAAACCATCCGGCTGACGGAGGCTCTCACGCTCCAGCTAACAGAGAGCGCCAAGGCGCAACTCGAGGCGGACTACAGCCAACGGCTTGATGCGGAGCGGGCGAAGATAGAGGAGAAGGCTGCGAAGGACGCGGAGAAAGCGAAGCAAAGCGAACTTCACGGACTCCGCGAGGAATTGCACCTGCGGACTGACGAGGTCGACGAACTCAAGAAGCAAGAACTTGAACTGCGTAGGGACCGACAGGACCTGGAGCGCGAGAAGGGGGACCTCGAACTCGAGGTCCAAAGGAAGCTCGATGAGGAGCGGAAGCCGATCCGGGAGGAGGCGGGAGGGCAGGCGGAGGAGAAGTACCTATTGAAGATTGCTGATCTTGAGAAGAAGAACCAGGACGTGGTCCGCCAACTGGAGGAAGCCCAACGGAAGGCGGCCGGGGGTTCGCCCCAGACCGGTGGGAAGGTTCAGGAATACGTCCTTGCGGACGTGCTCAGGGACAAGTTCCCCGATGACAAAATCACTCCGATCAAGACCGGGGCGCGCGGGGCCGATGTCTTGCAGATCGCGAGGACACGTTCCGGTGAACGACAGGGAAGCATCCTGTGGGAGTCGAAGCGACAGAAGAACTGGAACAAGGGTTGGATTGGCAAGCTGAAGCAAGATCAGCAACGAGAGAATGCCGACATCGGCGCAATCGTGTCGGCCGTTCTGCCCTTCGAGAACGGGAAGTTAGACGTCATCGAGGGCGTCTGGGTCACAGATCTTCCCAATGCGGCACACCTAGCGCTCCTGCTCCGTGCGCAGCTATGTGAAGTGTGCCGCGCCAAAGCGGCCGTCGTCAGTCGAGGGACTCTCGCCGAGCATGTGTACGACTACGTGACCGGACCCTTCGTCGAGCGAGTGAAGCGGACGATAGAGCCACTCTTGAAGATGCAAGATGACCTGCACAAGGAACGTGGCTCGATCGAGAGACTCTGGGCCCAGCGTGACAAGGGGATTGAGGAATCCTTCAGCCAGATCGCAGGGATGGTCGGCGACCTGGTGGGCATCGGCGCGTCCCTGCCCGAGGTGAAGGCGCTGGAGTTGCCGTCGGGCGACTGACGCCGGTGAATCGCGGGCTGCGCTGCTCGCGGGCAGTCCCGCCTACCACTTGATGTGCGGGCCGCCCCAGCCTCATAGTCTGGCCGAGGCCAACTGCCGGGAGAGGTGAAGGTCATGGGAGGCCAGTCACTGGAACACACGTTCAGACCGAAGGAGCCCAGCTCGGCCATGAAGGAAATCGCCTCCTGGCGGGTGGTCAGCGAACTTGTTCGCCGTTACCCGGAACGTCTGACGGTGCTTGAGACGCACCCCGGCGGTGGCCAATACGACATGCTGACGCTGATCGACCGTCACCGCATTCATGACCTGGAATCACCGCTGGAACCGTTCCCCGGGGCCTTCCAGTTCAACCGCGTAGGGAGTGTCTTCATCAATGACGGGCGACAGGAGATTGTGTGGCGCGGCTTTTGGTCCGAGATTCTCGCTGTGGAGGATCCTCGCTCATTGATTCGCAGGTTGTCCGCTGCCGCGGGTCTCCCACGCATCCAAAGGCTTCCAGTCCACACTCCTGCCGTTCTCGTCTACCGGCTGATTGCGTCGTTCCTATCTCAGACAACCCTCACCCGCGAAAGGTGGGAGTGCAGAAACGGCTACGTAGACACAAGCGGCTATGGCGGAGGGATAGCGGAATCGTACTTCGCGCAGTTTCCCGGCACCCACACTCGACTAGACATCCGCGAGCCAGGCGACGTGCTCGGAATCCCCGCGTACCGCTTCTGGTTTCTGGTCGAGGGCCAGGAGCAGGTTCCTCGCCTTGCGCTCGAAACCGCGACCGGCATCGCCTGGACGGAGCAAGGGCATGAGTTCGTGCTGGAGAACCTCTATCGGAAGCAGCCTCGAATCCTGCCACTTGTCTACGAGGTCGCCGGGCCGCTGCTTCCGTAGCTTGGACTGCCCTCGTCGCCGTGGGCGGGACATAGCGCGCAGGGTCCGCTTTGCGGCAATGCGCCGAGTGGACCCCTGGAGTCACGTCGTAGAGCCAGGAGCGGCCCGAATGTCAGGGCCATCCGAGCCGCGGACAACCGAACCGTGTGTCATGGCGAGCGGCCAATACATCCCGATCAGATACCCCAATCAACCTCGAACCCGCGCCCGACACCCAGGTCTTCATCGGGGATCTCTCGCACGGGGTGTTCAGCATCGGTCCGCCTGTTCGGTGCGGCTGGTCTACCATCCGTAGAACCTGCGTTGAGTGTGTGAGGGTGCGGTTTGGAGTACAAGTAGTTGGGCCGAGAGGCTCGGGAGTCACACGGCGCGAGGGAGAAGGGCCCGTCTCTCCGACCGAGAGGCTTGCTCGGCGTGCCCGATAAGCCGTCTCGCAGCGTTCTGAGCTGCTGCCAGGACCTCCTGATATGGAGCTGAGAGATCGATGCCGATCACCTCGAGGTCAATCGCCGCTGTCCGGACGTGCTCGACGCGCGATTGCGCCTCGCTCGCATAGACAAGGACACCGCGAGGCAATCCCAACCCGACGCAGTACGCCAGCAGTTGGTACAGGTCGGGATGTGGCCACTCGTCGATCTCGAGCGCCTTGTACTTGGCATCACCGACGGCATAGTCGCGGTTCCCCCTTTGCAGCACAAGATCGGGCTTCATGGCGATGCTGTCGGTGAGGTCGCGATCAGCCTGTCGGTCGAGATACCACCCCGCTTTCTGTACCTCCTCACGCACGACCGATTCGACGAACTTCTCAAACACCTTGTTCATGTCGACGAGGAACGCAGAGCCGATCACGGAGCCTTCGTGGTCGCGCAGAGAGTGCCGGCCAAGCACGAGCCGGGCAAGAACCGTTGCTGGGTGCCAGTGCTCATTCAACCGGTTGAAGGTCAACGTCGCGGGAAGATGCTGGTACTCGACGTCGGTCACATCACTGAATCGCGAGATCAGCTCCCTGAATCGACCGGCTAGCTGCGCGTCAGCGAGGGCAGAGCGCTGAACCGCGCGACAGGCGCCCTTGATCAGTCGATTGATCTCAACATCGTCCGTAAACTCCTGATACGCACACTCGAGCGGAAGCATCATCGACTGATGCCGACTCAACTGCGCGGTCATGTTGATGCGGCCCCTCACGGTCGGAAGCGAGTCAGATCGGTCAACATACCCACGGACCAATCCTCGAGCCAACTGCTTGCGGATCTCCCGATCCAGCATCCACGCAATGATCCGGAAGAGGTCCATGTCCGCCAAGAAAGGGAACGTCTCCTTGGCCCATCGGATGAGGTCGGGTGCGAAGTCGAGCAGGAAGAACAGGTTCTCGACGGACACGCTCGCCTTCGGACTCAGGAGTACGCGGACATGTGGGGTGACGATTGAGCCGACCACCCCGCCTCTCGCTCTGATGGAGTACTCATCCGGTTGGCCGGTGGGCGTCAGCGTGACCCACGGGCTCAGCGAGATGAGATCGTCAAGCTCCTGCTTCGTCACCCGGTACGGGATGGGGCTCGTCTCGTATTCCCTCAGCGTGATCGTCTTCACCGCGGCTCCTCCGTAGGGAGTCGAGCTCGTAGTTCTTCAACTCCTCCGCTTCGCCGAATAGCTGCTCTTCGAGGAACGGCATAACGTCATAGCTCCAGATCCGCCGAAGCTCCCTCTCGTCGAGATTGCGCTTCATGAAGTAGCTATGGCCGAGAGAGACTTGCTGCCCCTTGAATCGGTCTGCCAGCTTCCCATTCAGGCGGTCGACCACCTCCACGACTGTCGTCTGCATCGCCGGAACATTCGCACCCAACCATCGATCCAGGATCCCCTTGAGCGCGTCCTTCCCTGGGAACAGGGGGATGAAGTGGAAGCGCCGACGGAGGGCCGCGTCGACGAGCGCAATCGAACGGTCTGCGGTGTTCATCGTGCCGATGACGAGCAGGTTCTCGGGGAGCTTGAAGCGCCTCCCTTCTGACTCGTACATGAGACTGACATCTCGGTCGCGATACTCGAGAAGGAACAGCAGCTCACCGAAGATCCTTGGGAGGTTCCCGCGGTTGATCTCATCGATCAGGAGAACGTGGCCAACCTCGGAGTTCCGCGCGCGCTCCGCCAGCCGCCGGAGAGGCCCATCCTTCAACTCATAGCCAATCACTCCCTCAGCGGATGTGATTGGCCGATAGCCTTGGATGAAGTCTTCGTAGGAGTAACTCGGGTGGAACTGCACGATGTCGCGAGCATCCGGCGAAGGTGCGAGGAACTCCATGAGCGCCTGCGCGATGTACGTCTTCCCGGTTCCGGGGGGTCCGTAGAAGATGATCTGACGCTTGTCACGGAGCAGGTCGATCCAATCGACCAGATACTCGGCATCTAGATACAGCCGCTCGGCGACGGCCTTCAGACCGTCGGGCGGCCGTTCGTTTCCGCCTCCCGGAAGACCACCTGCTTCCTCTTCAGTTGACACCTCCTCGATGATCTCGCCCCGGAACTTCTGGAACGCCGTTCTCTCCGATACTGGCCATGATGCGATCGGTTCTCGCGCGACATCCGCCTTCGTGATCGCCCATGTGACGCTCTGTGCGTCGAGTCGGTCTCTGAGTTCGACGCCGCGCGACTCCGCCTGCGAGCGCAGCTCGTTGAGGAACTGCAGGGCATGCAGATACCGCTCGACGGGATCGGTGGAGCCAGGTCCTTGAAAGCCCGTCAGCTCGAAGGCCTTCGCGAACGGCGTTGGTCTGAAAGGCGGGAAGGACAAGGGGTCCTCTCCCATCAGAAGGACCGACAAGAACGGGGCGGGCTGCCCACGGAAGGCCACGGAAGGAATCTCTCTGAGGAATGCGGTGCATCGGGCAGCGACGTCGCTCGTATCCGTCCAGAAGCGCTTGAGGGCATCTCGAGCCAGGGCTTCGTTCTGAGCGCACCAACGCCGGAAGTCGTCCACTGCCTGCCACGGAAGCAGGTTGTTCTGCGGCCCGGACAACGCGGTCTTCAGCACTCCTTGCCATCCCACATCGTCGCGCAGGACGGCATCGCGAAGAGCTCGCACCGCATCCGCGGCCTCAAGCTTGTAGTTGCGTTCGTCGTCATCGAATCCGGACCACTCCCGGAATCGCCGAGAGAAGAATACGAAAGCGTCCCAGCCGCTGGTCGGCGGGTCCCAGAGCTGGCGCAGCTTCGGATCGTAGAAGGTGAAGCTGGCACCGTATTCCTTCGACAACGCCACTCGGATGGACGCAAGCATCCTGTCGACGTCATCCGCAGCGGTATCCGCCGCCAAGCTGCTGAAGCGGGCGACGATGCGCCTCTTCCAATCGTTCGAAATGATTGGCTCGAACGTGTCGGGGAAGACTAGGGCGAGGAGAGCTTGCTGTTGCGCGGCGGCGGCACCAGCTGGCGTCGCGAGGAGTAGCGCCTTGAACTTCCAGCCGTCAGCGAGCGCCGACATCCTCTCCTCTTGCGAGAGTCGCTTCAACTTCCGCAGGAACTCCAAGATGAAAGCGAGCTGGAACGGGCGCTGCATGATCGCCGGCCCGTATCCGATAATCCCGTGTTCGAGCACAGGATCGAGGTCGGCCGGCACGTGCACGGGCGATGACGACCACGACAGCACTTTGCCGATGATGTCGCGTTTCGCGGGGGCGCCGATGTCGGCCACTGGCGTGAAGTAGACGAAGAGCAGTTCGCCGGCAAGCTGAACCGTTTCTGGAGGGCTACCTTCGAGCTGTCGCTTGAACTTGTCAACGAAGTTGTCCTGCGAGGTATCGGGATGCTGAACGAATCGCTGATACAGGTCCTCGATGACGAGTAGTGACCAGATCGCAGTGCCCGAGGTGAAGAGCGAGTCGTCTTGAGCCAGTGCCAGGTTGGCGAAGCGCCTTCCGACCTCGTATACGAGCTCAGGACCCTGTCCTTTCAGACGCGGGGAAACAGCTGCAGCAATGGGCTGGTGAACAGCATCTTGTTCCATCTCGTCCGACCTCCACAGTCTAGGGCGCAAGGATAGGCAATCAGCCGCTCACGCGCGCGAGGGGCCATGCGACGATGGGGACATCCCGATCCACGCCGGAAGCGCCCCTACTTCGCAGGCCTTCTGGAGAGGCCGTCCGGACCGACGCTCCGCGTCTTCTCCCCGCGCCTGGACGAGATCAAGAAGAACGCGAAGCTCCTGGAGCGTCTGAACGTGATCAACGTGTCGGCCGACCCTGGGACGCCTACTGACGCCCACTACTGACGAACGGCCCAGTACCCGAACGATGCCAGTAGGCGTGCCTCGTCAAGCGATTCGCGCAAGGCACTCACGGGAAGGATGAGGTACCCAGACTTGGGATCTTGCTCCGCCACAAGGTTCAGCCCAGACAGATGGCCACCCACGTGGCGGAACTGCAGCGATCGGCCCGGGAACATGTTCATGAACCGTCGGTCGGGTTGAGCCGCCCCACGGTAGAAGCGCAGGCCGGTTGGCCCATGGCCCCGGTCGAAGAACTCATCGACGTCGACGTCGCCCCACCCAAGAATCTCTCCCGACAGAGTGAGCAAGGCGCCCAGATAGCTGGGGTCGGACCGGGCTCGGATGAAACCGTCGACCGCACTCCTCGCTCCCATCGCTCTCTCAATCCTACTCAGCGCTCGTGACTCTCGCGCACTTCCAGGGGCGCAACGCCATCGACCCGGACACCGAGACGCACACTGTTGTCTAATCGGCGAGCGTGGGACATGCTTGACACGGCTGCGACGCGGACGGGGGGCGTCTTGGTGAAGGCACGCCGACGAGGCGAGCGGGAAGAGACATGAGCGAGACGCGATGGTCAATCGAGGATCTTCAACAGGCACTTCGCAAGTTCGAGCGTGCCCTTCGCGACGCGAACATGGCGCCCAACACCGTTCAGACGTATGTGGGACGGAGCGAGACCTTCCTCAGGTGGCTCGCTGGCCGGTACCGCCCGACTGGGCCCAGGAACACGGCGGTGGATGTGGCAGCTCCTCCTCTCCCAGGCCGCAGACTGCTGACGGAGTTCCGCGACTCGCTGTCGGCCGAAGCTCTTGGCGGATACCTGCACGACTACGCGGTCCTCACCGCTTACGACCGCAGCTTGAAGCTGCTGCGGTCAGCCTGTGCGGATGGCGTTGATCTCGGTGACCCCGTGCATCGCGATGCGGTTCTCCGGTGGCTGCGCACATGGGGCTGCAGACACCTCCGGCTCGTTGACAACGGGAGGACCTCTTCGGGCCTGCTTTCGTGGTGGCGCCGCTACGGTGACGCCTTGCCGGGAATAGCCAATGAGCTCAGCGAGCTGGGCGACGAACAGATCAACGCTGTGGGGCCGGCCTACTCTGCTCTCGCGTCGATGCCTGCTGCCGGTCGGTCCGCAAGTCGCGAAGTGACGGTCTCGTTCGGCAGCACCGCGGCTGCGAAGACGCTCTTTGCGATTCGCCCACGCGCCTTTCCGCCTTGGGACGATTCGATCCGGGCCGCATTCGGCTTTGGCGCTGCGGACGGCCAAGCCTTCACGACATACCTCGCGCTCGTCGCAGATACGCTCCGTGGTGTTGCCACGCGCGTGGGCGTTCCGATCTCGGAGCTGCCGGCGGTACTCAAGCGCCGGGATTCACCCCCTCCGAAACTCGTGGACGAGTACCTCTGGGTCAGGCTGAGCCGGAGCCTCTAACGGAGCGTTCGCGTACACACGGCTGGTCCGGTTGCGTTTCCTAGCCTCAACACACGCTGTCAGCGAATCGTGCGTCAGATCAAGGGAGTGGTAGCAGGCCAGGGCTCCGTCTTCCCGTGGAGCCGGATAGTGTGAGACCAGGGAGCTGTGGCGGCATCCGCAACTGCCTTCGAGGCCATCCCACGGGGTACAGTGAAGCGGTGCGCCTTCTGGACGTCAGGCTGGATTCGGACCGGGCCGTCGATGCCTCGCTCGACATGGGCAAGCAAGTCCTGGTGCTGTTCGGCCCAAACGATGCCGGGAAGACAAACACGCTGGAGGCCCTCATCACCACACTCAAGTGGGGTCTCGGTCTGAGTGTGCGCGAGCAGGAGCCCTCACGCGTGGCGGGCCAGGACTCAGCAGTGTTCACCGACGCACTCATCGAACTGGACCGGATTGGAGAGGAAGGATCTCCTGACAGGGCACTGTTGGCGCAACTCCTTCAGTTCAAGGTCTCCAACGTGCAGCGACAGCCGCGGGTGGGACCGCGCGAAATAGAAGCGTTCCCCACCTATCGGGAACCGAATGAACGGCAAGTCTGCGGCCATTCGTTCACCCTGGGGTCTGAGCCTTTGATTCTCGCCGAGGTTCTCCGCCTTCTGAAGGAGAACACGCTCCTCTACGCAAGCGACGGCTGTTCGGCGTGGCCGGAGGTCATCGCGGACTTCGAGCTCCTCTTGGATGCGTGCCTGTCTTCGCGGTGGATTGAGTGGATAGCGCGCGACGGGCCCTGGTGGGGCTGTCCCCGGCCGGAAGAGTGTCTGCCTTCGTGGAGGGAGGCTGCTGAGCGCCTCTTGGCTCGTAGGGATACCTGGCAGGAGTGGCCGCCACCGATGATTGGGGGCCTGGTCGAGCAGTTGACGACCAAAGAAGGATTGTGGAGCCCGCTGGAATGGCTCGGTGACGAATCCACGGACCTGCTCCTCTGGAACGTAGTCGCCCGCCTGGGCGATCAGGAGGGGTCTTCCGATATCGCCAAGCGGATCGAGGAGCACCTGGGGAAGATGACTAGGAGGTTCTTGGTTCGCGGAGCGAGCGGTCGGATCGAACGGGCCCAATGGACCGAAGGTCCGATGCCATGGTTTGATGAGATGCCTGACGGCACCTATAGCGTACGACCCGCAATAGTCCAGAGCTTGGAAGCGCTGTGTTCGAGGGCGACACAGATCGCCCCATCGTTCGTCACCAGTGACTACGATATTGAGGGCAGGGTGATTCCACCTACGGACTGGGACATCTCAGAGTCCCGAATCGCAGTCCGGCTTCTCCGCTCTGATGGGGAGGCCTTTCCTCTCGGGTTGACAGGAAGTGGGATCCGTCGCTGGGCGACCTACGCAATCATCGAGGCTATGAGACAGATTGAGCACGAAGTCATGCTGAGATCAGCGGACGAGGATCTCGACAAACTGCCGATCCTCGATGTCCCCGACTTCCGGGGAAGCGAAGACCTGGAACCTGGAACTCCCACCGTCGAAGACCCGGAATTGACGGCCGAGTTCACAGACCAGTTGGTCTTCGTGATTGATGAACCCGAGCTGCATCTGCACCCCCTGGCACAGGAGCAGGCCGCGGCTTGGATCTGCGAACTCGTGGAGTCGAACCCCGATGCACGCGTGATCATGGCCACTCATTCGCCGGTGTTCCTGAACCTGCCACGCAGTGATGGCGTCGAGTACATGTTCGTCCGTCGTCACGAGGACGGCAAGACACGAACGGTTGCAGTGACCAGCGACATGATTGGGGCACTTGAGGAAGTGATTGAAGCCTACCCCGAACCGGAAGGGGCAGGTATTCGGTTGACCGGCGCGGAGGTCTTCGGCCTTCGTCCCGTGGACGTCGTGCAGCTGATTCGGAAAGTGCTCGTTATCGAGGGTCTGCATGACGAGATGGTAGTGAGGCGCTTCTTCTCTCGCGAGCTCGCCGAGGCGCGGTGCTTGATCCTGCCCCTTGGCGGATCTGTGAACCTCAGCGTTTCCACAGTGGAGATGATGACCCGGCTAGGTATGCCCGTCACGATTGTGCTCGACAATGTTCGTGATGAGGCGTTGAAGACGGGATCGCTGCCGCGCGGTTATCGGCCGAGCGACGAAGCGAAGAAGCTCCGCAACATCCTGATCCAGCTTCACGGGCTGATGGATCGGGAGCCGGGTCTAGTTCGAGGTGCGCCTTTCGATGAGCCGGATGTGCTCTGTGCTCTCCCTGAGGAGTCTGTGAGATCCCTTCTTAGCGATTGCGGGCAAGATCCCCGGGCATTCCCGGGCTGGGAAGCGACCAAGCAACTATGGGCCTCAAGCGGTGAGGGAAGTGTCAAGAAGTGGCTCGTGAGGCATCTAGGCCTTGAGGGAATCGTGAGCTTGACCCGTCTGCGTGGACACCCAAGAGTGGGGCACTTGCCCCCGGGAGGGAGTCCACATGCCACGAGGAACCCGGTTCCCAACGGAGTTCAAGGAAGAAGCCGTTCGGTTGTACCGGACG
>Ga0315284_10000945_pt1 | contig 40279 bp, 51 predicted proteins | sample YL17G09_16_MG_FD_203696 | JGI IMG/M metagenome (GOLD analysis project Ga0315284, IMG submission 203696) | Sediment microbial communities from Yellowstone Lake, YNP, Wyoming, USA - YL17G09_16 | ecosystem: Environmental > Aquatic > Freshwater > Lake > Sediment | place: USA: Wyoming | collected...
AGATGCAAATCTATCATTTCTTCCTCTATCTTCATTGTATTCAAGACAAATTTGAATTAAATCTTTAGCATTGTCTTTTAAATAATTTCTCAATTCTTGATAGGGTGTGACAAAACTCAAGATAGGCGTGTAGCCTTCTTTTTCAAGATACAAAGCCATATCAAAAGCACCTTTAAGGTTTTTAACTCTACCTTCTTTTGAATAGTCTTTATTTTGAGTAACATCTCTCCATTTATCTCCATCTATTCTAATAAAACTCCAAAAGAATTCAGATATTTGTTTGTCTTCAATAAAAGCATTGGCAATGGTGGTTTTTCCCGAAGCGGGTTGACCATAAAGTAGTACAATCATAATTAATTGTTTAAGTAAATAATAATTCTATTAATATTATCAGCAGACTCAATTTCGTAAGTATATTTCCTTCTTTCACAAAATTCTTTAACTACATTAACTTCTACTTTAGAAAAGATTTCTATTCTTTTGACAATTAGTACGTTATCAGCAAAATAATAATCTTCATCTTTTATATTTAGATATGAGATTATGTATGACCATCGTAAAAATTCGTTTATATTATTATTAGATTCCACTTTCATAATTAAAATATTTAAAGTACCATTTGTTGTTATTATAAATGTCGTAACAAACTTTATGTCCAAGTATTTTTAATGCTTGACTTTCTTGTTCTATAATTTGTGGTTTTATTTTATGGTCGCCATATTTCCCATGAAATTTATCATCCTCAAAAGTTACTTGTTCTATGTTATTGAAATCGTAATCGTAATATGGAATTTCAAGATAATTATGAATTCGCATCATTTCCTTTTTAGGATTTTTGCAAAGATTTTCAAATTTGACAAAGAGTATGTAATCTCCAAACCCTCTATTGAGTGCTTCTTTGAGCCTATTTAGAGTATCACCTATGGGTTTGTTTTTTGTTTCCAACCACATATCAACTCTTTCCGAAATGCTGATACCTTTGTTTTGTTCGTAATCATTTGTAATATCCCATTTGTCAGAATGTTTGCGATAATTTTTTTCCATAGAAGTTACTACATCACGCAAATCTCTTACCACACAAATAACTTTAGGATTAGGATAAAAACTCTCCAAAAAACCAACATTAATCATCCACGACCTACTCTTATCAATAACATATTTTTTGTCGGTAATGCCTTCGTAGTAGCCTTGTAAACCATATCTACAAAATGTAAGAAATGCTTTTTTCATTTGCTTTTCATCTTGTGCTTTTATCAAAGGAGATTTAGTATATACTTCTTTACCACTATTAATTATATCAAATAATCCACTTGTGGGGGAAGCATAAAAATCGGGATGATTACCAAGTATATTTTGTAGTAGAGTGCTACCACTTCTCGGCATACTACTATTAAAAAATATTTCCACTATTTCTGATAATTAAAAGTTTCAAAAAACCAACGATAAGTATTGTAAATATCATCACAAATAGAAGGTGTTAAAACATTCTTTGCTTTTGATTGTGGTAACAAAAGTTTTGATTGTATTTTATGGTCTATACCTCCATAAATAGCGTCATCTTCTCTTGTTATTTGTTCAATATTATCAAAATCGTGATAGTATTCTTCAACTTCTAAATATTTGTAAATTCTTTTTAATTCATTTTCGGGATAGACACACAAATCTTCAAACCTTATAAATAAAATATTCTTACTTATATTTTGGTCTATTACTTCTTTTAGTCTTTCTATGGCTTGACCTATGGGTGGAGAACTTGCCCACATATTTACTCTCTTTAAGGTATTTGTGCCTATAAGTTTACCATAATCAATTAGTGGAGAAGAAAGGTGTTGATTTTTTCTGAATTGCATTTCCATAGAGCAAAACACATCTCTTAAATCTCTTACGATACAAAGTATTTTAGGATTAGGGTACACTATATTTAAAAAATCGTAGTGAATACCCCAACCCCTACTTTTATCAACGATATATTTTTTGTCGGTAATAGCGTTGAAATAAGATTGAATGCCCGAATTACAAAAAGACAAAAATGCCTTTCTCATTAGTTCCGAATCTTGTGCTTTAAATTCGGGTGATTCGGTATAGTTTGCTCTTGCGCCTATAATCAACTCCAATAACCCCGATGTTGGTGTAACATAAAAATCGGGGTTTTGACCAAGAATATTTTGAAGGAGAGTGCTACCACTACGAGGTAATGAACTCTGAAAGAATATTTTCTCCATTTTCACTAACTATTTTGTTTTCGCTTTTTACTTCTTCCAAAGGCTCTATAACTTCTATTGCCTTTTTTGGTTGAAGTGTTTCATTATTTTTCACATTTTTAATGGCATTAAAATTAGTAGTGCCGAGAGAAAGGGCAGCAATAATATCATCAGCATTAAAAATTTCAGTTTCGTTATTGTATGGGAATTCTAATTCATCTCCTGCGATATTGAATTTAGACAAGAATGAATTTCTTAATTCGGGTTTTGTAGTAAAGTCATTTGCAAAGATGTGAGTATGCAAATCGTAACCAAATACTTTTGGTTTATTGACAATCCAACAAGCGACTGCGGGTAGGCGAAAAGCAGCCAAAGCGTGTTGCATAAAACTATCAATCACAAGTCTTTTTTGAGATAGCAAAGACACCGCCATTATGAATCTAAAGTTCCCTGTCACTGCGTAAGTGTTAGGATATGTTAATTGGTCTTCTCTCTTAATGTGAAAAATTGCATATTTATCTTTAAATGCTTCAATGACTTTCATTACAACTGAAACTGGCAAATCCCTTGCCCAACTATATTTTTTATTTGCATCTCCACCACCATTAGGTTGTAATAACATAATTGGTTTATCAACATTACCCATTTGACGTTGGAAAGATTCAATTTCTCTTTGAGTCATAAAAATTTCGGGGAACTCTCCATTGTAGTCAAGTCCATACATTTCACACCAAATTTCAATTAAGTGTTTATCTTCTTTAATAAAAGAAGTTTCAGCATAAGGGTCGTGTAAGAAAACTTGTACATCATTATTTTCTATATAATCTTGATAGAAATAACTTAAAGTACCAAATGCCAAACTTTTAGCGACATTGGGATTGTTTAAAAAAACTTCGGGATAACCACTAAGTACAAATAATTCACAATCTTTATATTTCTTTTTGATTGCCGAACAAATGGCAGTGGCGGCAATACATTTTCCAATGCCACCATTGATTTGAAAGATTACTTTTTTTCTCATTTTTTACTATTTTAAATTTTGATAAAAATACTTAATTTTCACTAAAAATACTTAATTTTTTTATAGACTTTGATATACAAAATATCCACTCAAATAAGTAAATGTGTTTGGGTAAGGTGCATTTAAAATTCCTCTTGTACACGATAAATTTGGTAATTGGGCGCAAGTTGTATTACATTGAATCATTCCTCTTTGATAGGAATTATTGCAAGTATAAGTACAAGCAGGTTGATTTAATGTCTTATATGTATTTCCTATAATTTCATCGGGGTTTAAAAGCACGTCACCCATTGCTATTGTCATATTATTACCTCCCCCAATCCCCCCATAAGGTCTTGGCACATCACTTGGATTATTAAAAGCAAAAGTTATATTGGTTGCTGTTGTTGTTGTGCTAATAGTACCATCAGCACCTTTAGACCAATAAAAAGAATAACAATAATATACAAAAGAACCCATCCTCATTATTGTGTAATCTCCACATTGTACACCTTTAATTGGTGGAACTATACTTATACTTGCTGATGATGGTGTCCAACTTATATTTGTATCAAGACATTTATTTATACAACTAAAATATTTGCAAGTAATAGAAGTCGCAATAGCATTAGTTGGATTTACATAAAATGATTGTGGTGGATAACAAGTGGTTTGTTTACAATTGAATAATTCCCAAGTTGCACAAGTTAATGCACCTACTTGTGTTGCTGAAGCACTTGGTAGATTAAAGCAATGAGTACAAGAAGAAGAAGAAATATTAAAATTATCTCCATTTGCATCGGTAGTAGTAATAAATGTCTGACTTGGACTAATCAAAGAATTAAGAGAGCCAAGACCCGAAGGAAAGGTTGTTGACACCGAAGAAAGATAAATAGACGTTGTATATTGAGTTATAATTGCACCACCACTTAATGAACTAACATTTAATTTTATTGCAAAACGAGTTGATGGCGAAAATGAAGGTGGATTTGTAAGGGGAACTGAAAATGTATATTTACTTTCTATTTCACCTTGATTTATTAATACTCCCTCCCCAGTGTTGAGAAGAGTAAAAATACCCGAAGTATAAGAATAAAGTTCAGCGTTTACAATCGCAGTTCCTAAATCAATTGAAAAGAATGTATTAATTATCCAAATTCCATTTGGAATAATTTGTAAATTTGGAGAGCCTACATTAGTTAGCCATTGGCTTATGACTCCATCTGAACTTGCAACAAATGTAAATGGGGTTGAACCTATAAGTGGGTCAGTACTTAATTCATAATAACCAACAACATCGGTTGTTGTACCTCCATTCAAATAATATACAACTCCACCACCACTACTTACATTTGGAATACTTTCCAAACTATTAACACCCGATAAATATTGAGTATCAAGACCACCTCCATCTTTTCCTAAATTGACACAAATTATACCACAAGCATTTGCACCACTTATAGGACTTCCACCTCCGACATTAAGACCGATGTTTGAAGCAGTAGTAAAAGAGCAAAGACCAAAACTTGTAAGAGTACTATCACAAATAGCAACTACATTTTTTGTTACACTATCCCAACCAAGATTTATAGAATTGGGTGGATTACAAGTATTTGGAGTTGCAAGTATATTCAAATTATTTACATAAGTTGTACAATCATATAACGCACTAATATTAGAACCACTTAAAAATGAATTATAAGTAGTATTTGTATTTGTACTACCCCCTAAAATTGAAGAAGAATTTCCATTATTAGTATTATTTGTACCACCTAAAATATTTGAAAATTGAATATTATTATATGTATTATTCCCTATTGCATTTACACGCCCCCCTATAATATTATTGTAAGAACCAATAATTGAATTAGTATAACCACCTAAAATAACGCTACAACCATTATTACCATAAATTATATTTGAGCATCCACCACCTATAAAAGAACATCTATTAGTGTATAAAGTAGGTGATATGTTTGCTAACAATTGATTATTATATCCACCTAAAATAACATTATTGGCATCATTTATACAATTATAAATACCTCCACCAATAAAAGAGTTTGAGTTATTTATGGAATTAGAAAACCCCGAAAATATAGATGTTTCTTGATTTTCAGAATTTACTGAAACGATATTACAACTACCACCTCCTATAAAACTAAATTTTTGAAAACTTCTATTGCAAAATCCACCTATTACTGAATTAAAACATTCGGATAAACTACCATTTTGAAATCCTCCTCCAACAAATGAGTATTGATTAACGTATTGAGGTTGTGGTGGTGTTGTAAATATAAAATTATCAAAATATCCCGAATAAGTATTATTGCCTATACCACCAACAAGTCCACTTCCGAAACCACAATACGAAGAAAGATAATCATTAGAAAATAATAGATTATTACAAAGACCATTACCTAAAAAAGAAACACTTGAATTATTATAGTTGCTTTGTCCATTAATTATTGGAAAACAAGAATAATAAATATTATCAGAACCACCACTTAAACAATTAAAGCAACCATTTAATGATAAACCATATTTAATATTATTTGCTACATCATTAACGATAAAGTTATTACAACCATTTATTATTGTACTACAAGAACCAATATTGCAATTATATGCACCACCTAAAATATCAGAACGATTACCTAATACACTTGAATTTGATGCTGATATAATAGTTGAATAACTATTATCATTGTATGATTGATTACCATTTAATATTGTGCTTGAAGTTGAATTTTCAATACAACTTAAAGTTCCCGATATTTTTGAAAAAGAAGAATTAGTTAAAGAGTTAAAATATCCCGAAGCACTACTTGAATAACCACATAATTGATTAAATGAACCACCTAATAAAAAATTATAATTATCAAAACATATTTTATTTAAAGTTCCACCAAAAATAGTATTGAAATCGCATACTATACCATTTAATTGACCACCTCCAATATGTGAATAATTAGAAGTTATACAACTTAGTGTACCACCAATCATGGTATTAAATTGTCCACTACTAAAAATATTATTTGTAATACCTCCACCAATAGAACTAAATGAACCTATAATTTGATTGCTACTACCACCACCAATTATATTACAATTACCTCCACTTGAAATGACATTTAACACGCCACCAATAACACTTGATGCACTTCGTGTGACACAATTTTGGCAACCACCACCTATGGAAGTAATACAACTACAAACATAATTACATTGTCCACCTAAAATAACAATAGTACATCCACTTGTTGCATTACTTACATTACCCAATGCTTGATTACATAATCCACCTCCTATAAAACTAAATAAACCTGAATTTACCGAACCTAAATTATGGCATTGACCACCTAATATTGTTGTGCCTAAACCACCACCCGAAAAACATTGATTAAAATTAGCATTATTACATAGTCCACCAAATATTACCGAATTAGATGAATTTATTTTATTAGAATCTCCACCACCAATAAAAGAATTGGAATCTGAATTATTGTAGCAAATTGTATTAGAATACCCACCACTAATGGCTGAATTTACCGATAAAGAAGAATTAAAATTTCCACTAAGAGATGCCGAATAATTTCCCGAAGATGTATTATTATTTGCACATCTTAAAGTTGAGCAAGTGCCACTACCTAAGACTATAACCGATTGACCTAAATATGGACATACATTTGTGATAGTAAAAGTTCCCGATTCAGTTATTGGATTTGTAGATGAAGATGTTACTGATATTCCAAATCCTCCACACATACCTAAAGACATAACACCACAACTACCACCACAACCACTTCCACTTGCTGATGAACTATATACTTCAAAATTATTATTTCTTAATGCCATATTTTTTATGATATTGACGATGCAATATAAGATACGTTAGCGTAATAAACTCTACAAGCAGCGAGAGCAGAAGGTAACACCCAACACATTGAATACACACTTGAAGAACTACTACTTATTACTAATCCTGCCCTTACTATACCACCACCAAATGATGTTGTATTATTAAAAATAGGACTTGCTACTGAAAGCGTAGTTCCCGCAGCAGTGCAACCAAAAGGTAGTGAAGGCGTGGGTATTGGAGGAAATCTTGCTTCAATGCCACTTATACCCCCAACTCCTGCGTTACCACTAAAACACATATATATTGCTAAATTTACAAGATTACCAATTTTAGTATATCTATAATTAAAACTACCCGTTGTGCAAGTGTATGGGGTTCCAGTCCCAGTTTGGCAAATACACGATGGTGGTAAAGCAAGTTCACCCGATTCACAATATAAGGCTGGTGTCGCAGTCGCTGTGCTTGTTGTAGGATTTACATAAAAGGTATTTGCAGGGAATGAGGTACTTTGTTTATTGTTAAATGTATTCCAATCGTTAGTTGACAACAATCCTCTTTTTGTTGCTGAAGCACAAGGCAAATTAAAGCAATGAGTACACTCACTTGAAGTTATACAAAAATCACTACAATCGGTTGTTGTTGTAAAGAATTGAGATGAAGCACTTAATCCATTTACTGAACCAATACCCGATGTAAATGTTGTCGTCACCGCAGCCAATCTTGATGCCGAAGTAGTTAAACAAATGGTGTTACCACTTGAATTTCCACCAACAAAATAAATTGAAATTCTATCATTAGTAGCAAGAGTTGTGGTGGGAATTGCGGTGCTAAAGGTGTATAAACTTATGGTAGAACCATCAACAAGAGTCAATGGCGCACCTACGCCTAAGTTAGTAAACAATCCATTATTGGTACAATATTTATAGACATCGGCTCTGACCGTGGCGGTATTACTTGCTGAAACTGATAAGAAAGCAGTATATTCCCAAATACCACCAGGGAATTGTGTTAAGTTAGGGTCATTGCTATCGGTAATAAATTTAATAAATGGAGAACCATCAACAACACTCGTATTAGTAAAAATGTTAGTTAATGATGGGAACACCGCGTTTCTACTCATTTGATTTAAACCCAATGCAGCACAAGAGCAAATTGTGGTGTTTAGATAATATACCGAACCACCACCACCACCACTGACGACAGGGAAGGTAGCCAAATTACCATCGCCACGAACATACTGACTTACTAAACCTGCGCCTACAACACAAATATTTCCACTTGTCGTGATTGGGGAATTAAGCACGGTGAACGCAGGTGGCATAGATAATCCAACCGAAGAAACTCCAACGCCAATAGTTTTTAACACAACTTCACACGAAGCACTATCCCATCCTAATGTATCTACCGAATTATTTATTGTGGGGGTATCAGTTATATTTAAGTTATTTACATAAGTAGCACAATTACGAGAAGCACAAATATTACTTCCTAATATAAATACTTCTTGAAATGTACAAGTTTGATTATTGATTCCACCTATTATTGTTGAATATTGTGAATCAATAGTATTACAACAACCACTAACAATTACTGAATAACTACAATCGCATATACAATTACATTTACCACCTAAAATAGAATTTGATGATAATTGTAGATTTGGTGAACACATTGATGCTATACAATTTTGAGAACCTCCACCTATAACACTTGATTCACTACAACAAATGCAATTACCATTTCCACCTCCTATAAATCCATTATATGATGAATCAGTAATGATATTGTTTGTACCACCTCCTATTACTGAATTTATTGAATTACCAACACCACCACTTATTTGATTAGAACTACCACCACCAATAAAAGAATTAGAACTTCCACCAATAATTTGATGATATGAACCAATTACAATTCCCGAATAATCTGAAGAATCTATCGTATTACTAAGTCCACCTCCTATAATTGTTGAGGTGCTATTATTAGCAATAGCATTTAAACATCCATTTATAATACTACTATAATTACCACTTACATAATTTTGAAATCCATTACCTATGAAAGTAAAAAGACCTCCTTGTAATAATGTTGGTGAAACATCAAATTGTTTTGTAGTATCATTCCAAGTACCACCAGTTGTATTATTACCTACTCCATTTACGATTACTGAACCAAAATTATTATAAGGATTTACACCATCGTTACAAACATCATATAAATTGTTAAAAATACCATTTCCTATAAAAGCATAATTACCACTTAATTTATTTGAGCAACCATTTAATACAAGACCATAAGAATTGCAACAACCAATTAAGTTTTGTTGACCATTTCCAATAAAACCATAACAAGCACAACATCCAATAATTTTATTAAAATCACCATTAACAATTGTATTGTAACTACCATTATCGTTAGTTATAATATTTTTATTTCCATTGTGTATGGAGTTGCTATTAGTAATTATATCTTTATTGCTATTAAAAATATAATTACAAACGCCATTTAAAATTGTGCTTTGATTAACTTGGCACATACAATTGGCTTCTCCATTAAGGATAACATTATTTTGCCCACCTATTAGTGTATTTGAAAAGCCACCTTCTATCTGATTGTTAGTTGAATCAGATGTAGTTTCTTTGGTATTATCTCTACCATAGGTTGTAGTAGCATTAGTAGTACCTGCCGAAAGTTGCGCACCACAAATGGCAGTCAATCCCAAAGCACTACAATATGTTATGGATGTTGCATCACCCGAATAAACGACTTTATCTTGTGGATGATAGTAATAAACACAATCATTAACACTTATTTGACTTGTAACATCTCCATTAAAAAATATAATTTGAGATGTTGAATTAGTAGATTGTATATTATATAATGTAGAAACACCCACTACGTTCATAACACCTCCTACCACACTTGATTTATCATCAGAAGTTCTATTTGCTACACCACCTCCTATAAAAGAATTATTTGAACTATTACAAACACGATTAAAAAAACCACCACCAATAGTATTACTTTCTCCACTACTATTTATTTGATTTTTACAACCTCCACCAATATAACTATTATCATCACAAACACAATTTATTGCACCTCCTCCAATTACACTTGCATTACCATCGCTTATATTCAAACAACCACCAAGTATTACACCATCATCCGATTTTATTGTATTTAACCTACCTCCAACGATAGTACTACCTACACCACAACTTTTATTTTGCTGACCACCACCTATTGTTGTATAATCATTTACACTACAATTTAGATTTCCACCAAGTATGGTACTACCATCTCCTATTGCTATATTTTGCTGACCACCACCAATTGTTGAGTAACAACCTTTACTTGCGTTTTGAAATCCTCCACCAATAAAAGTAAAGCAAACGCTATTTGAAGGAGTAGGTTGAGATGAAAATGAAGTTCCACTCCAAGTGCCACCACTTGTGTTATTTCCAACGCCACCACCTACAACGCTACCTATAACATCAATTGCACCATTTGTATTTTTTAAAAAGTTGCATACACCACCACCAATAACGCTATTAGTTCCACTTGTACAATTATAACATCCTCCACCAATAAAACTTTTATCTCCTATTGCATTATTACCAATTCCACCTACGACTACTGAATTAGTGGCACTACTACAATTAAAACTACCACCTAAAGATGCGCTATAATTTCCCGAAGCACTATTATTTACACAACAACGAAGGGTTGAGCAAGTGCCACTACCGAGAACCTCTATGGCTTGTCCTTCGTAGGGCGCAGTGTTGGTGATACCTAAAGTACCACAAGTTATTATTGGAGAGCCACTCACACTAATGCCATTACTACCAATAGCACCTACATAAATAACGCCACCTCCACCTCCTCCACTACCTCCCGAATATAGACCAAAGTTATTACCTATTCTTAATGACATATTTTATATTTTATGAAGTAAAATAATTTATTGTTGCCCAAAATCCTGCTACGCCACAGTTATTACCACTTTGTTGTACACAAACCACTCTATTATTACTTATCGCTTCTACACAACATTTAATTGCTACTTTACCCATATATGCAGTACCAGTTGGGGTACAAGCAATACTATTGGTAGAACATATAAGTCCACCTGCTCCCATATACATAAGTGAATTTACATTTACAACATTAGACCAAGAAGTTGGCGTTGGTAATACTGATGGCATACCAAATTGAACACTCTGTACGTTTACCCCACAAGTTGCGAAACAATTAGCAAATTGAACATTTACTAAATTTCCATATCTTGTCCATCTAAAAGTACTACTACACAATCCCGATGGCGCACAGCCAGTATTTTGCCAAGTAAGAACGCAACTATTAGTACATTCGGGAGATTCAAAATAACAAATGTTTGAAAATGCACCAAAAGAAGCGCAACAATTTGCTTGGAAACTATAAGTAGGCAAACAACAACCTATACCACAAGTATTAAAGCAAGTCCAATCCGATGAAGATAAAGCACCTCTATTAGTTGCCGATGAAGTTGGTAAACTCCAACAATGCACATCATTTGCTGATGTAATCGCAAAATCAGTTCCATTCGTACAAGTAGCAAATGTTTGTGATGAATTTACGAGTCCATTCAAAGAACCTAAACCAATTGGTAAAGTTGTTTTGACTGAAGATATAGTTGCATCTTGAGTGTATAATGTAGTTGTTCTTGTAACATTTGTTGAGGCTACAAATTCAATGGCTATTCTATCGGTTGAAGATATAAATGTGCTTGTTACCGAGATATTAAAATTATATAAATCTATGGCATTGCTATTAGTGATAATTTCAGTTACACCCACTCCAATTTGCGTAAAAATGCTACCATCGTAAATATATAAATTAGCAGTAACACCCGAAATTTGACCTGTTGATGAAAAATATGCTAATACATTCCACAATCCCCCTGGCACATAAGTTAAGTTTGGCATATTAGCATCACTTATAAAACGAGCAATAGTTCCATTACCACTTAATGGAAAAGTTGCTTGAGTTCCACTATTGGCATTGCTACTCATTTGATAATAAGTATTGCCAACAAAAGTGCCTTGATTTGTACCACCATTGAAATAATATACTTGACCACCACCACCAGTCACATCGGGAAAGTTTGATAAAGTTCCTAACCCAGTGATATATTGTGAAGATAATCCACCACCACAAACACATAAATTACCACCACTTGTCAAAGGATTAGTTGAATAAACACATAATCCTTGTGGAACGCACAAACCAACACTTTGAAAAGAACCTGTTGTTAATATGCTAATAATTTGACCTGTAATAGAATTTCTACCAAGTGTCAATCCACTTTGACAACAATTAGGTGTATTAACTATATTTAATGAATTAACAAATGTCGTGCAAGAAGTATTTGATGTCGTATTATTACCTAAAATAATTGAACAATTATTTGTAATAGGTATTGTATTATTTGCACCAATAATAGATGTGTATGCACTACTTGTTGTATTTGTACCACCAAGACTATTTGAAAATGGTGAAATTACATTTTGGTTTTTTCCTCCACCAATTGTAGAAAAGTATGAACTTATTGTATTTGTGCCACCTCCTAAAATAACATTACATAAGTTGCCTAAAGTATTACTACAACCTCCACCAATAAAATTTAAGGCGTTTACTTCATAATTTATAGTGTTTAATTGACCACCATAAATTGTGGATTTTTCTCCTTGTAAAGTATTTACGCTACCTCCACCAATAAAAGAGTAGTTACTTAAATTGGTAATTACATTTGTATCTCCTCCCAAAATTGTAGAATAAGAAAGACTTACTTCTCCCGAAGCATCAATACAATTACTTTTACCACCTCCAATTATACTAAAACAATTGTAAACGCAATTAGATTGTCCTCCTCCAATATTAGAAAAACAAGATTTTGAAACATTTTGTAATCCACCACCGATAAAAGTATATTTACCTCCACTTGTTATTGTAGGATTAGAAGTAAATGCAAAACTTCCTTCATTCCAAGTGCCACCAATTGTATTGTTACCAACGCCACCAACAATAACTGAAGTAATATTACAAGTTGGGTTATTACTTGCATCATAAATATTATTACATATACCATTACCTATAAAACTTGCATATCCTACTCCTAAATTAGCACAACCACCTACAACTTGAAAACCACCACCGATACTACTTGTTACGCAATTACTAAGACCATTTGTAATTAATCCATAATTGTAGCAATTGCTATTTATTTGATTAAAATAACCATTTGAAATAGTATTAAAGCAAGAATTATCGCTTAAAATTAAATTTAGTAAACCATTATCTATTTGATTATGGCAAGAAGTACCTCCATCGCAAGTGCTATTGGAATTACCATTAAATATGTTTGAAAAATTGCTATTAACAACATTTGCTACGCCATTTAATATACTTGTATAAGATGCTGAAGTTGTATTTGCATAACCTTCATCTATTAGAGAAAAACAACTTGAATTGCTTGTTGTTTTTGTAAGGTTTCTTAAATAGGTAACGCTTGAGCCACTAAAAGAACCACTTAATTCAGTATAACCACTTCCACCATTATAAGTAGCACTTGTTATAGTAGTTTCATATACTATTTTAGACGTATTATCAAGATAATATACTACATCATTTACGCTAAATTGAGAAGAAACATCATTGTAAAGATTGATTAGTGTTGGAGATATTGAAAATACTCCATAAATATTGGCATTGGCGATGCTATTTAAACTACCACTTGATATTCCACTTGTGATTTCGCAAATAACATTCCCTAAACCTCCACCAATAAAAGAAGATATACCATTTCCAACATTGTATTCTCCACCTACAATAGCCACATTACGACATATACTCACATTGCTACAACCTCCACCAATAGTTGCATCGCATCCATTTGTATTGTTTTGGTATCCACCTAAAATAGTGCTTAAAATTCCACTTGAACATATAGTAGATTTAAAACCACCTATAATACTTGATAAAATTGCGCTACTCATAACACAATTACAATTACCACCAATTATGGTTACACATCCCGATTGTATTTCATTAGAACCACCACCTAAAAGTGTAGAGTCTGTTCCAACACTTATACAATTGTTTTTTCCACCTCCTATACTATTATTGGCAATGTTACTATTAGAAAATCCACCCATGATAACGCCAGGTCTTGTTACGCCACCTACTTTTTGTTGTAAATTGGATTGCCCACCACCAATAAAACTATAAGGAGTAGTAGGTGTAATGAAATCAGAACATATTATATTGCAATCTCCACCACCTATACTTCCAAAAGAATAATCAAAACTTGAGGAACAAAAAATATTATTTTTTGTTCCTCCTAAAATAACTGAATTAGAAGCACACAATGTATTGCATTGCCCACTACCAATAAAACTTTGATTGTTAGTTTTTACACAATTACAAAAGCCACCAACAATACTTGAATAGCAAGAAGATACGTTGTTACATTGCCCACCTAAAGATGCACTATAATTTCCCGATGCACTATTATTTACACCACAACGAATCGTTGAGCAAGTTCCACTACCAAGAACGTGAACCGATTCTCCAAAATAAGGGCAAAGATTTGAAAGAGAAAAGGTACCAGTGTTAGTGATTGGATTTGAAGTAAAAGTTAGACATAATCCCGAACCTTGACAAACTGAAATCCCTATGGAGGTTACACAAGCACCACCACCACCACCACCACTTGTGGCACTAAATATTCCAAAATTATTATTCCGTAACGCCATTACAATTGGTATCTGATATTTGATGTAAAGTTGGTATAATTGCATAAACAAGTTCCCAAACATTCGGAAAATTCAAAAGACAAGGATGTTCTTCCAAAGGCAATGTCCAATCTTTTGTATTAAGAAGTGTATATGTCCAACCTTCTCTATAACTTGAACCAATTTGTCTTATATGCCAAACTTCTTCTTCCATATTTATTTATTGTGCTATATAAGTAATAGTTGCTAATGCTCTATTAGTATTTGCAGTAGTTAATGCTTGACAAATACAAATTGCATAACAATTTCCAAGTCCATTTTCATTACAAGTGATAGCAGTTTTATTACCCGATGTGTTAAATGTCGTACCCGTAGCATTTGCAAGATTACCATTACCAAAACCTAATATTGAACACGCACCACTAAAGCCTGTTGTATTTATTGGCGATGGAATCGTTTGTGGTAAAGATATAGTTGCGTTTGTTACGTTTGTAGCACCAGTAGTGAAACAACTACTTACGATTAATGTAACATTTTTACCAATTTGTATCCATCTATAAAAATTAGCACAAGTTCCAGTTGGTTGACTCGTCACTCCATTGTTACATCTAAACACAAAACAATTCCCTGGCAACGACAATTCACCCGTATCCCTATAAGGACAAGTAATTGCATTAGCCGCACTCGCAGTTGGATTTACATAGAAACTAAACGCAGGTAAACAACAATTTAATTTACAATTAAACGAACTCCAATCCGAAGATTGCAAAGCACCTCTATTTGTGGCTGACGCAGTCGGTAGGTTAAAGCAATGTGTACAACCCGATGAACAAATTGAAAAGTCAGTTCCCGATGTAGAAGTAATAAAATTTTGTGATGAACAAGTCAATCCATTAAGAGTTGTAATCCCCGCGGGTATTGTTGTCGTTACACTTGATAATGTATTATCTTCAGTAAATAACGTAATGTTATTACCACTTGCAAGAAGATTACCTGCTATAAATTCAATACCTACCCTATCATTAGGCGATAAAGTAGTTTGACATATACTTGTTGCAAAAGTGTATAAATCTAAGGTAGTGTCATTTGTTAATTCTTCAGTTTGACCTGTTCCTATTTGAGTTATTCCATTCGTATTAGTACAATATTTTAGAATATTAGCAGCAATGGTACGAGTTTTATTTGTACTACTATTACATAAATAAGCATTGAACACCCATTGCCCCGCGCTAATTTGTGTTTGATTTGGCACGTTCGCATCGGTCATAAAACGTACAAATACGCCATCTCCCGAACTTGTAAAAGTTTTTTGTGTGCCTAAACTTGCATTTAAACCCATTTGATAGAAACAACAAGTTGGAGAACCCAAACCACCTTGACCACAATTACCATTCAAATAAAATACTTGACCACCACCACCACCACTTACGATAGGGAAAGAAGCCAAAGTACCATCACCACGAATATATTGAGAAACAAGACCTGCGCCACTAACACAAAGATTTCCAAAAGTTGTGATTGGCGAATTAGTTACGCAAAATGCCGAAGGCATTACTAAACCTACTGATGAAACCCCTGGGGTGTATGTCGCATTTACAACTTCTCCACTTGACAAACGAGATAGAACAAAATTCGCAGTACATATGGTTGGAGTATCTACAATATTTAGATTGTTTACATAAGTGGCACAAGTACGATTTGCAACAATATTACTACCCGAAATAATTACTTTATCGTAACCATTTGTGCAATTGTTGATGCCACCCAATATTGCCGAGCAATTTGAATTTATGCAATTCAACTTACCACCTAAAATAGATGAATAAGATGATGTAGTATTTACGCAATTACAAGCACCACCTAAAATTGTATTTCCTAATCCACTTGAAGTTATCGTGTTTAGCCATCCTCCCCCAATAACGCCATAAGTACCACTTGTTGTGTTTTGATTTCCACCTCCAATAAAACTTGAATCACTTGTAATACAAATAATATTTTGTTGACCACCTCCAATTACTCCATAATTAGAATTGATGCAATTTTTAAAACCTCCACCTATTGTGCTATAACAAAATGTAGAAGTGGTATTACATAGACCACCACCTACAACATCATAACAAGAAGTTAGATTGCAAGAGCCACCACCTATAAATCCGAAGCAAACATTTGAGTAGTTGCAACATCCACCCACGATTGCCGAGTAATTCCCACAAGCAATATTTTGAAATCCACCTCCGATGAAACTATACTTACCTCCTAATTGTTTAGTTGGTGCAACGCTAAAGGAGAAAGTTGCTTCATCCCAAGTTCCTCCACTTGTGTTATTACCAACGCCACCAACGATGACCGATGCGACTTGATTTGTAATATCTCCACAAAGGTTATTACATATACCACTACCTATGAAACTTGCAAGACCTGTGGATACATTCCCACAACCTCCTACAATTACTTGAAAATTACCATTAGTTCCATTTATGTTATTACAAAGACCATTTCCTATAAATCTATATTGCCCATTATTTGTAATACAATTGAAAGAGCCATTTCCGATTAATCCATAGTTACCACATACTATGTTTTTAACACCATTGTTGATAACATTATAACATCCTTGAGAAATATTATTACATAAACCCGATGCAATTATAGAATATGGACTACAAATAAAATTACTTACGCCATTAACGATGGTAGAGTTGTAGCATCCACTCAACGTGTTCGCATACCCACCAACTACGTTAAAACAACTACCCGAACAAATGTTATCATCTTGATTTCTTCCATATCCATCAGTGGCGTTAGTTGTACCACTACATAAATTAACTCCACAAATTTGAGTAAGACCACTTGCTGAACAATATACTGATGAATCTATACGACCTACATAAAGTCTTTTATCGGTATTATGATAATAGTATAATGTATCACTACTTGGGAATTGAGTAGTTACATCTCCACAAAAGAAAATTGATTGTAGTGTAGTGTTTGTGCAACAATATGGGTAAGGCGTTGATGTGCCTACTACGTTTAGAGAGCCTGCGTTTGCATTCCCTAAATCATCATAAATTTTATTTCCCAATCCACCACTTACAAATCCTCCTATACCACAACCCACCCCTGTTCCACTTGCAACACCCACGTTATTATAGAAACCACCTACGATTGAACTATTACGAGCCAATACGCAATTTTGACGACCCCCAGTGACAACTGAAAAGTCAGCACAAGCACAATTCAATTCTCCACCACCAATCGTGCTTGAGCAACAAATTGTTCTATTGGAAAAACCTCCTGCGATGATGTTATAAATTCCCGAAGAAGTATTTAATCTTCCACCACCAACACTTGAAAACGCACCAATAGTGGTATTATTTATACCTCCTCCAATACTGCTACAACCACCTCTTGTACAATTTGATACTCCTCCTAAAATTGAAGTATGATTTGCCGAAGCACTATTAAGTGTGCCACCACCTATGGAAACGTAATCTCCCGATGCTCTATTTTGAAGACCACCTCCAATAAAACTATAAGCACCCATAGGGGTTACCGAAGGTTGAACTGAAAAGGTATTGCAATTAAATGTACCCCCAATGGTGTTGTTTCCAACGCCACCAACGATAACGCTATTTGTAGGATTAGTGGTAGTATTTCTAATAAAATTACAAAAACCACCACCTATGACACTATTAAGACCTTGTGATTCGTTTTGACAACCCCCACCGATAAAACTATAATCACCTATTGCACAATTGCATTGTCCACCTAAAGCAACTGAATAATTACCTATTGAGCAATTGGCTTGACCCGACAACGCTGCCGAGTATGAGCCAAAAGATGTATTGTTTACACAACAACGCACCGTTGAACAAGTACCAACGCCAAGAACCTCTACGGCTTGATTATTATAGGGCGCAGTGTTTACGAAACAAAAAGTACCACTTGTAATGATGAATGGATTTCCACATTGTACAATACCAACACCTCCACACGCAGCAACGCAGGTCACAGTTCCCGTGCCACCACCACCACCACCACCCGAAGTGCCTCCCGAAAAAAGACCAAAATTATTGTCTGCTCTTAATGCCATTTTAAAATTTTATGTTTGTACTAACACATTGATAGAACCAGAGGTTGCACTTATTGTCAAATTATCAATAGGATTGGTTACGTTATACGCAGTCACGGTGAAGCCTTCTCCATTCGTAAGCGACATTGTATCAATTGCTATTTGTTGATAAGTGTATGTAATATTATCAGTTGATAAATAAGCATTAAATGGTGCATCGCCAAGAACGGTGAAGGTACTACCAGTTGGTGCTTGTACTGAAAGTGCTACCACTCCACTATTACTTAATATCCTTAAATAAGTTCCTTGTGGTAATACAATTGTTGATATAGCCATAATTTTATTTTTTTATTCGGTTGTTGGTATTAAATCTTGTTCATTAAATAAATCACTAAATGATATTGTTTCTTTGTAAATACAATGTTCTTGTGTTCTTCCATCGTACAAATAAATATCAATATCATCTACATAAACCACGTTCCCTTCTCTATCATACACATATTCATCTTCATCGGTTTCATTTTGTTTTCTTTTCAACTTAGGTCTTTGTGTTGGGAAGCAAATCATTGAAATTTTGCTATAATGGATTCCTAATTGTTCAGAAAATCTTAGAATTGATTTTTGAATGAAAGGTTCGGCTAATCCCGAATAGTTCAAAATATCAATTCTTACTCCCAAAACTTGAAGAATGGTCAAATGTTGTGCTTCATCCCATTTAAAGCCTTTCATTTGGTTTTCTTCGTAATCGTACAAATACTCAATAATCGTGTAAGTATTAGTACCTTCTTCGTCAATTCCCAAAATAAGTGCTACGTCTTTGTTATATTTAGCACAACATTTGAGGATAATTTTTTTAAATTCGCTTTGAATAAAATCTATCATTTTTTCTCTATTTTACTTGCTAAATTAACGCTTTTTTTCGCTAACTTAAAATCTCTTTTATGGTAGTTTCGTAAGTCACGGGCAAACTTACTTTTACGAAACCACTTTTAAGTTTTGCGTTACCTTTTAGCGAGAAAACTGCGTCTTTTGCCTTCAAAGAGAAGGTAGCGATGCTAACCACATTTGCTAAAATTAGTTGTGGGTTGAGAGTAAATTCAAAAGATATTGGCGTTGTGCTTCTTTTAAGAATTACGAAGGGCGATGTATCTTGTAAGTATCCGATATAATCTCCATTTAGAAAGAAATCAAGATAAAATTCATTGATGGCTACTTCTACATCTGAATTATTGGTAAAATCCATTTGAATTATACCTTTAATGACTTGCGAATTAAAAGTTGTTAATTTTAATTTTTTAATTCGGTAAGTAAAGTTTTTGAGTAGTTCGGTTTGTATCCTTATATAATAATAAATGGAGTAAGCGAATAAGCCTACTCCACCTATGATAGCAGTTCCTACTAAATATTTTTTATTCATTTCATTTCTATTTAAAATCTATACGTTATATTTTGAGTTGCCAAATAATCGTTTATTGCTTGTATTTCGGATTGGTCTAATTCATCGGTAACTGATTGTGCTAAGTTGCCTTCAAAGTTTCCTGTACCCCAACCACATTGGTCGTATGTTCTTGATGCACCCCAAGATGTACTTAATGACAAAAAATCTGAATCGTTTTTAAATTGTATGATAATATTTGCCAATTTTTGTCCACTTCCACTCCAATTGTTGTTGAAAATAATTCTTGGGTCAACATTAGGAATATGTAATTGGAAATCACAACCATCAAATTGAGATTGTAGTTCATCAGCCCATAGATTATATTGTGATGTAGCAAATGTTGGCTTGATGCCATTTTGTATATTATTTTCTAACTCGGTTTTTTGTTCGTCTTGAGTTTTTCTTTGATTTTTTTTGTCTGCGTCTTCTTTTATTTTATTAATAAAACTACGAATAGCAAAATATCCGATAGCGATGCCACCTACTGCTACCACACCTTTTGCCCAACTTGGCAAACCACTCCAATATTGATATGCTTTATTTTCCATTGTTATTAGTTTTCGTAAAATTTAGAAATAGCATTACCAAGAAGGTATCCACCTACACCAAATCCAATAGCGAATAAGCCAATGGTCATCGCAGGTTTTCCTTTTTTAGCACCATACAATCCACCTCCAACGAGTCCGATTGTGAATAGTAAACTTCCTAATTTTGATTCCATTTCTTTAATTTTTTAAGTGGCATTACCACCACCAGTGTTATAGGTTTTGTTATTATAAGTAAATGTACTTTCGCCTTTCATTAAAGCCTTTGCCCAAGCATCTACATATTCTTTTTCAGCATTATTTATAAAAGTTGTATGTTCGGCATCACTACCAAAAGTTGCATCCAAGTAATTTATAAGAACTTTTCTTGAGTCGGGTTTTACAAATTTTTTGTATGCGAAATAGCCACCAACTAAAACAATAGCGACTACAACGATGCCATTTTTATTACTTTTATTCATATAAGTAAGTGTTATAATTTTCAAAATCGTCTATAAAATCCTTAATCTTGTCGTATCTCATTTTATTTTGGTCGGTTGGTGCATTTAAGAATGTTTTTGCAAAAACTTCAAATGCCTCAATTCTTGGATAACCTAATCCTAAGTATATAAGTAACCCATTAAGGTCGGCTTCTACTTCATCGTCAACATTATCGTTAAGATAAATATGCGAAAATTCGTGTAACAAAATTGCCATTCTATTAGGAATGGTATATTCTAAAAATTGTCTTTTGGAAACTTCTATAACCCCACTATCAATGTCAATCCTTGCAGGTGTGGTTTGTTCTTGCCCATTATCTTGAATTGTAGGTGAATAGACAATAACAAATTGCTTGTCGTCTGAAACATAAGTACCCGAAGGTAAAGTTCCTGCGTTATATGAAAACCTTGTTGCGAAATTTATGAAACTTCTTACTTGAGGATTTGAGAAATCAATTACATCTAATTTCTTATCTAATTGCTCTTTAGTGATAGATAATACTTCAAAACTTGTATCTACTCCCGAATTATAGTTACCATTCACATCGTTGTAAACATAAACATTTACGCTTTGTCCACTTACTGGCAATCTCACAAAAAAAGTGCTATCGCCTTCTATTGTTCTATATCTATCGGTGTAAACGGTGTTTGGTTGGTCGGCATCTACAACTTTTATCCTAATAGTTTCAGCACCAAAAGTATGTACTTTAATAAGTAGTGTTAATTCTTCAAATCTTGTTGGTACATTGAATATCATCTTGCGTCAAATCTTGGCTTAAAAGAAATATTAGAAAAACTTTTTTTAGGAACATTAGTTTGTGGCATTTGTTCCCCTTCGCTTAATCTTGTTGGTGGTTTTAGTTCAGATGGTAATGTAGAATTATCAAAATTCTTATCAGTACTTTCGTGAACCTCTTTTAAAGGCAAAGATTTTGTTGAATTAATTAATATTAATACCAACAAAATCCCTACGCTTGAATAAATTAATTTTTCCTTATCGGTCATGTCATTTCCTATTTTTTAACCTCATATAAAAATAATAACTCAAAGAGCCAACTATTAGTAAAGAAGATAAGATAACAACTCCTTTATTTAATCCAAGAACTGATTTAGTATTTAATTCCCCACTATTTTGAGTAGGATTATTGTTCAATGTCTTATCTACTAAATCTTCTCCGATAAAGTTGGCTACAACGCTTTCTTTTTTTTGATTTTCTCTATCAATCCATTCTTTAAAAGAAAGGGTACTACCACTTTCACGCCAAAGTTTGTTTGCCGATTTTTCCATATAAATAAAGATATAAACTATTTACCTCTTAACCAACCCGAACCTTTGACATTGAAGAAGTCACCACCTTTCATAGTAGTTCCATCTCCTCTTAACCAACCCGAATCTTTTGCAACATCGGTTCTTATATCGGTAAGATTTTTCTTTCTTTTACTCATAACCCCACCCGACATTTGTCTTTTGCTAAATAAAGCAGGGTTTAGATTGCCTGTGAAACCATTTGCACCACCACAAGGATTTACCAAGTAGTTAATTTTTGGGTCGTAGCATTTTCTTGGATTTTTTGGGCAAGGTTTTAAACCATTTTTACAACCTCCAATAAAACTTATTGTTGGTTTTGGTTTTAAACTTTTCCAAATAAGGTATCCACCACCACCGAGAATGGCAACACCAAGAATCATTTTGGTATTCTTGTTCATATATACTATTTTAAAAATTACATTCTATCGCCTACGAAAGACTTATCTCCTTTGAAAACTCTTGAGTTGTTTCCTACGAAACCTTTATCTTTTGTACCACCTGCACCACCTGTAGGAGGGCAAGGGCCAGTTACTCCACCACAACAAGTATGACCATTTGGATAAAAAGTTGTACCATCTTTTCCTTTAGCCCTTGGTTTTGTACCATTAGTTGGTGGACATCCACACCCAGTTGTTGTTGAAACTTCACCTGCTGGTCCACAATCGGGTGCTGCAGCAGTTAAGTTCATGAAGTTTGTTTTTGGTTTCATTTTACTTAATTTCCAAATGAAGTAACCTGCGATGGCTACTACACCAATTCCAACATACATTTGTGTTTGCTTTGTCATTTTTATTTGTTTTTATTTTTTTTAAAAATTTATTATCTCCTTTGAAAACTCTTGAATTATGTCATTTTTTTAGTTTTTTGCGGTTTTTTTACTTTTTAATCGCATTTATTTACCATAACTTCCTATACCTCCACCATAGGTGCTATAAGCACCTCCTCTTGGTTTTTTTCTTTTTTTACCTACGAAATTGTTATAGCCACCACCCGAATTAGAATTTACACAATTAACAACTACACCTAAAGATGTACCATCTGATTGTGGTGTTCTTTCTACACATTTGCCACTTTTAGTACAATTAGGGCAAGTAGGTATTCCTTCGCCACCATAAGCACTTGGAGATAGTCCACCACCACCATACGCACCATTTGGCATAAATATATCTCCACCTCTAATACCTTTACCAATTTTACCACCACCTTTACCAATTTTACCACCTTTACCTCTTAATGCACTTTTTCCACTTGCATTTGCAGTTGCTTTTGGTTGTGATGATTTCCAAAGAAGGTAAGCGGCTACGCCTACAAGACCTACGCCTACAAGCATTTTAGTTTGCTTTGTCATTTTTTAGTTTTTTATTGAGTTAATAGTAGTACCAATCGCAGCACCACCTATTGAAAAAAGTATTGTGAATCCAATTGTTGTCCAAAAGGATTTTTTTTGTGAAACTCCATAATAAATTCCACCTATTGCACCTACTGATGATAATGCTGATGTTATATTCATTGCTTCTTTTTAAGAATGAAATAAGAAATTCCACCAACCAATAAAACACCTAATCCAATTAAAAGAATTTTTCTCTTTTTCTTTTTTTGACAAATAACACCACATTTTGTTGATGTTGGTGGTGGTGTTGTCGGTGGTGCTGATGTTGGATTCCTTAACTTATTTCTAAAATCAAGTCCAAGTTCAAGTCCAATTTCATCATCCGATATGGATGCTTCTGCTACTGCATCTTTGGCTTTATCCGCTTCTGATTTATAAATCCAAGATGCTTTTGTTCTTTCTATTGTATCTAAAAGTGGCATTATTTTTTCTTTTTAATTAAATAAAAAGTTACACCTACAATAGCCAAAACACCCACTCCAATTCCAATATAAAGACCAGTTTTAGGCTTATTATCGTCTTCTTGAGAAGGTCGCAATTTTGGTGTTGAGGGAGGCGTTGTGTTATTACCATCACTTGTAGAAGTTGTGTTACCACCCCCACCAGAGGGAGGCGTTGTGTTACCACCCCCACCAAACCAAGTATTTAGCGTTTGCAAAGTTTTATCTATGTAACCTTGCGTTTTTTCGTTGAATGCCATAATAAATTATTTTTGTCCTGCTTTCCAACCCTTAGAGATTGCCCAAACGGTTACGAACAATGCTGCTACTGAAATTGCGATACCACCTACTGTTTTGAAAGAATTTTTTGTTTCCATTTTTTTAATTTTTATTTTTTGTTAATAAATACTTTTGATAATGTTCCTCCTAATACCGAGCCAATAAAGGCACTTAATAAAAGATTTTGCTTACGACCAAATCCAACAAAAAGACCAATACCAGCACCTATGGAAGCACCAACAAGAGTTCCTTTTACTGATTCACTAATAATAGAATTTACATCCTTCTTTTTAGTGTTACCAAGCGTATTTAAAAAATCTTTTGCGTACATATTTTATTAGTATGAAGAACTATTTCCATATCCTCCTCCACTATATCCACCTCCACTATATCCTCCTCCACTATATCCTCCTCCACTATATCCACCTCCACTATATCCTCCTCCACTATATCCTCCTCCACTATATCCTCCACCATCATATCCTCCACCACTATATCCTCCACCATCATATCCTCCACCACTATATCCTCCACCACTATATCCACCTCCATTATATCCACTTCCATATCCACTTCCACTTCCACTTCCACTTCCACCACCTTTTCCACCTCCACCTTTTCCACCTCCACCACTATTTCCACCACCACCTTTTGAACCACCACCACCACCTCCACTCTTAGGTTTTTGTTGTGGCTTTTGTTGTTGTTCTTTTTTATTAAGTAATTTCAAGAGTGCTTGATTTATACCTCCACCACCACCTTTACCACTTGGAGTTTGCCCCGAAGCACCTTTAGGTTTTAAGATTAGATATAAACCAATACCTACTAAGGCTACAACGCCACTAATTGATGCAATTTTTCCACCTCTTGTCATTTTATTTGCTTTTTTTCTTGAATATAAAATATGTTGCTATGCCAATGATAATGACTCCACCACCTATTGCTATCGGAAGTCCATAAGACTTTATGATACTTGATTTGTTTCCTTCTTGTTGTGTTCTCTCTTGCTCTTGTCTTAAACGAAGTCTTTCGGCTTCATTTTGTTGATTTTGAAGTTCAATTGCACTTTGAGTTTGTTGATTTTTCTGATAGTTTGTAAAAACATCAAAACCCATATTTAGATAATCACCAGCACTTCTACCACTACCATTCATTTTGCCACTTGCGTTCATTTTGCCACTACAATCGTTGTTAGGGCATTCCATAAATATTCTTTGTGGGAAAAATCCACCTTCGGGATTTATCGCTGATTTCAAGTCCTCTGCACGAAGGCTTCCTCCATAGAGATAAGCAGGGGGTTGTGATGCAAAGTTTCTATAATTCATAGTTATCCTTGTTTTGCTGAAATTATAGCAAGTGAAACGATAATCGCACCTACTAAAATGAAAGCATTTGTTTGTGAAACTAATTTTGTTGTTTTTGAAGAACTTGAATCGCCACTTGCATTTGCAAAGTTTTGTTTAGGTTCTTCTTTCTTTTGGAACATTTCAACAATAACCTCTTTGTCGGGATGTGCTGACAATACTTGCTTCAATCCACTTTCTCCACCCGCAGCAATAACTTGTAAGGTGTCGGCTAATTCTTCTTGACTGAATATTTCAGTAAATCCATTTCGCTGACAAACATCGTATGCCGATTCGGGATTTAGTTGAGCAATGTAATAGTAAACACTCATAATTTATTTTTTAGAAAAAAGGGCGGCAACATTATTGCAGCCGCCCTTTTACGTTATATATTGGTTAGTGTATATTATCTAACTACTGTTGGAACACCCGAAATGTTTGGATTGGTGTAAGATTGAGCCACTGGCGCACCTTGTAAACCACTTGACAAATTGATGTTAGAAGCAGGGTAGAATTGTACTCTAAATACCGAGTTAGTATTGATTTGAGAGAAAGTGATTTTTGTGAAACCATCAATCGCATACAATTGTTTTACTGCTACTATTGTCAACTGTTGTTGATATGGGTCAATAACTGGTACAATCGTTCTCAACATTTGATTACCATTGGCATCTTGAGTATTCAAGGTCATTGGAGTCGTGATTTGAGAAGAATTTGCGCTACTTACCGCTTCCACATAAGTCAAACCAACTTGGAATGGTTGATTCATTGACTGATATAAGAATTGTTGGTAGTTTACGTTTGCGATTGCTGAAGATACTTGAACCGCAAAACCAGTGCTATTAGCACCTGTGTTTACCACGTTCATTGAACCATTTGTGAACGAAACCGTTCCCGCAGGTGTAGATGGCATTGAAGTACCATTGATATAAGTATAAGCACCAAGAATATCAAAGTTAGAAATCGTGGTGTTAGAAGCGTTACTGATTGTGATGATGTAAGGTTGAGATTGAGGTTGGAAAGTACCACCTTGACCTTCAGCCAATACTTGTCTTTGACCTACTGCGCCATAACCAGGTGCTGAACCAGTCATAACTCCTGCGTAGTTAGCATAATTTCCGAATCCTCCCGTGTTGTTGGCTGGGTTGCCTGTGAAACCTGCATAATTTTGATTAGCATTGTTTCTTGCGTTGTTTAAATAATTTCTTACTGATGACATTTTTTTAAGTTTTTGTTTGTTAGTATTTATTTTTTGTTTTCAAATCGTTGGGGTTGCTTTCTTTATACAAATGTCAACACCTATAATAATAATAGCCACCGAATCTTTTTGCCTTTCTTTTAAAACTTTCCAAAAAAACAAATTTTTACTTTACAAAAAGTTAGAATTGGCTTTATTGGGTGGTTTTAGACATTTTACAAATATTTGGGTAATTGTATCTATAAAGAATTCAAATTCTAAACTTCTCAATTACTTACATAAATGCTTAAAATCAAAGAGCATCCAAATTTATTCAGTTATTTTAGAATAAAATGGAAATTGAAAAGGTTTTTTGTCAATGAAATTGCGTGAAATTGATTGCAAATGCAAGATTTATATTCAAATGCCTTTGAATTTAATAAATTATTTTTTGTAAGTCATTAATCTTTTCTTGCATTCTAAAATGGCTGATTGAGGGGTATATACTTTTTTACCTTTTTCATCTCTTGCTTTGAGGAGAGGGGATATGATTTGTGAGTAGTTGTTTTCTACATATTTGTTTACTGCTAATTCAAATTCTTCTTGCGTAAAGTTTCCATATACCTTTTCATTGTCAATATCGGTATAAAGGAAAAACCTTTTATCTCCATTTTCGTAGCGAGTATTGATAATAATTTCAGCAATTGATAAGTATTCTAATTTGTCTTCGTATTTGTGTTTGTGTCTTTTTACTGAATCGGTAAATTTATGTAATCTTAAAACATTTACGTTTTGCCATACTTTACTTGTGATACGACCAATAGATTGATAGTGTAGTATGATGTCAACTCCGATATGACGATTGGTACAAATTGCACCAGTCAAGTCGTTAGGCATTGTATCTGAAATGTACTTATTAATATCTTCTACGAGTAGTAATCCATTTTTAAATGTTTGTAAAACTTGAAACAAAGTTTGAGCAATATCATCTAAACTCATTTTTGTTCCATTATCCATAAAAGGTCTTATTCTTCGTACCTCAATTATGGGATGTACTGAAAATAAGGGTATATCTTCTACTCTTATTGCTCTTACTTCTTGGTATTCATCGTTTACATCAATAATTAATGCACGTCTTGGGGGTGTGCCTTTTGTGGGGTTACCTTTGGTATAATTTTGAATCATACGAATAGTTTCATAGGATTTTCCTACACCTTTCTTACCTATTCCTACCATTAAAAGTGGCTCACGCATAAAAATTATTTTTTTGGTCGCCCTACTTTTCTTTTGGGCATTGGTTCTATAATGATGTTGTCAGTAGCATTTTTTCTTTTGCTATTGAAAATGTATTCATCTTCTTCACTATCTTTTTCAGATTCTCTATTGTTTATTTCTTCATCGGTTTCAAACAAAGGGAAAAGAGTATAGTTACCATCTCCTTTTACGCTTTTAGATTTAGGGGTTGGGTCGGGTTGCCTTCTTTCTCTTTCTCTTGGTGTAGGTTCTTCACTTGGTGCTTGTTGAGGTGTTGGTTGTGGTCTGGGCTGACTAAATGATTGTTGAGAAATGGTTGCTTCTTTTATAGTTTGAAGCATATAATTCATTTGTTGTCTTTGTTGGAAGAAGATAATTGATTTACCCGCTATATCCTTTCCGAACAAATACATAAGGTATTGTTCATCGGTAAGTCCAATGCCTCTTTTTGCCAATACTCTCTCTAAAACTGGTGTTGCTTCATCCTTAAATTCTTGACTTACTTTTAGTAATCCATCAACTTGTGTATTGTATTCTTGAAAGAATTCCCCTGCTCTTATTCTCTTACCATATTCGTAATCAATTTCAGCGTTTAAATTAATTTCTCCATCGGATTGAAGTTTGGTTAATTTTTTTTCTGAAAATTTAAGTCCTTTGTTAGCAAATTCGTGTGCGCCTTCATAACCATTGATGATAAGTTTAGCCATTTGAGAGGCAGCCATTTCGGTTTCCTTTTTAGGAATACTTTTCATTTCGGGATTAAAAGGCTCTCTCTTTTCTTGTTTAGCATTAGGAGGAGGAGTTTGACTTTTCTTCTGAAATGGAGGGGGAGTGAATGTTGGCTCATCTATGGGTTTGGTCATATCAATACCACTTGTATTGACGTTGTTAGATGCGTACTTTTTCTCATTAACAGCCTCGTCTAAAGGATTGTAGAATACATCTTTTTTTTCTTCGGTTGTAGTAATTTCGGTTTCAAACTTATTTGCCATTGGTTAGTTTTTTCTCTTGAATTAAAAGGTTAATTTTTTTTATGTATTCGCTTATTTTTTTGTCTAATTGTGTCTTTGGGTTTTTCGGACTTTTTTCAATGAGTGTATTGTATCTACTCAATGCCGATTCTCCTTTGTTAAATATGTTTTTTATTTCTGAATAGGTGTATGAAAATTCAGTTTTAATAAAATACACACAAAGGGATATGGCTATTTTCCTATCATCGTTTCGGTCAGCACCATTTAGTATTCTATCTTTTTGAACATTCGTGATACTACTTACGCTTGTAATGATAAAATCAATATTCATATCATTTAAAATCAAAGAATTTGCTTTTACATCTTTGAGTGTTTGAATAGTCTTATCAAGACCTATAATCTCAATGGTGGTAAGCAATTCATCAAAAACTTGAGAAGAAATTGATACGTTATTTTTCATTTTATAATTTCACAAATTACACTAATAGCAAATTTAATCAATGCCATTTTTATTTTAAAATATAGTTATTAAGTTTTTTTCACCACATAAGGTTCTAATGCCTTACAAGATTTAAGGTTTTCTTTAAACCAATCAGCACCTACTAATCTTATTTTTACTTGTGGGTAGTATTTAGCCATACGTTTCATTTTTGTTTTTGATTTTGAATCGTAGTAGCCTTTTACTTCGCACCATTCTTCGTTACCATCGTTGTGGATTATGCAAAAATCGGGTAGATAGGAACGAACTCCCCTTTTTATATCCTCAAACCAAAAGCATTTTGGTTCGTGTTTATAATCTATTATTTTCCTTTCTTGTTTTAGTTTCTCCAAAAAGATAGCATAGTAGTATTCCCAAGATGAACGAAAGTAAATTTTTTTATCGCCTATGGTTGCCCAAAATTGCTTGTAGGCTTTATCTTTTAAGCCTAACTTATCTTTTACCGATTGTGGAAGTTGATTTATGTGTAACCCCATTTTTAGTAATTGAATAGTGCAAAATCATTTTCATATACATAGTTCACCATTTTTTTCATATTATCGTTCAATATATTATCGTACTCAACTTCTATCTTGTTTGTATTTTTAGTTTCCATACTTGGCAAATACACACCGATATAATCTGATAGAGGTTTTATATCTTTTGAAATATCTTCTAATTTAAAGTATTCAACTTTTGCATCTAAATCATTCCATTGATATTGGCTTAAATAAGTTCTTGAGCCACCCCAACTCTTACCATTTTGTATGGCTCTTTTTATGAAGGTTGTGTCGCCATAAAAGTTATTGAGAAAATCTTCGGATACAAGGGATTTATAAAAGTGTTTAGCAAACTCGTTTATTTCTAAACTCTTTAATGGATGATTTTGTGGCAATATTTTTATCTGATGATAGTATGATGAAACGAATCTATCGGTAGGGTTTCTTACTACTTGAACGATTTTATATTCATCCAAATTTGTTATTTCAAATTCGTTTACTATTTCGGAAAGGAATAGGTGTATTGTGGGATAACTGAAGCACGAAGTAAATTCTTCAAAATTTATGCTACTATCCAACAAAGAATCGGTTAATGATTGTGAGCCTGTCTTTGGTGGCATAAGCACAATCAGTTTCGCTTTTTTACTTATCATTTTTTCTCTAATTTTTTACCCAATCAACAATCAAGTGTATTCTATCTTCATCGCCCATATTGGACACGCTATGTTTTTGACCACTATTATCAATTTCCCAAATTTCTCCTTCTTTGAGGTTCTTTGTGGTTTCGCCAACGCTGAAACTACACTCGCTATTTGTGATAATTGGAATGTGGATACGTCTTGGCACTCGTAATGATTCGCCTCTATCTTTATGTGGGCGAATTTCTTTTTTTGAAGGTAGGTTTACAAGAATGGCTCTAAATATGTAGCCATCTTCTTCAAGTATGTTTTTTAGATGCGTTTCTATCTTTTCTATTTCTTCGGCAAATACTTCGTAGTTTTTGGTTTCGGTTTTTTTGATTTCAAAACTTTTGTCAAATAGTATGGGAATAGTTTTGGTTTCTCGGTGGACATCAAATTTCGCTTGTCTGAAATCAAATTCATTCCAATCTAAAAATTCATTTTCTAATATAATTTTTAAATTAGTGACATCATAAAGTCCATAGTTTCTAAAGTTTCTCATTTTTCTCTAAAGTTTGTATTTTTTCTTAAAATCGGGATGGTTTAAAACTGAATCAGCCATATAATATCCGAAGTCACAATCGGTTTGATAGTGTAACCCTAAGTATATTCTTGATTTGGTAATATCATCGGCTAAATCTTGCAAAGGTTTCCAATATTTAGGGTATTTGTTACCCAAAACCATACAAAATACTTTTGATTGAAAAGCGTGTCCACTTGGGTATGAGGGTGTATCGGCACTATAAGATATGTATGGGAATAATGGTAAGTTAAAATAACTTGCCAAAGTTCTTGGTCTTATTCTTTGGTAGTGAAATTTAACTTTTACTAAAAGAGGTTTTATATCTTCTTTTATTTCTTTAATTAAATCTAATATTTCTAATTCTTTAATGCCTACTTTGGACAAAGCGTTGGCTATATAACCTTCAAAATCTCTATCGTAAATTAGGTATCTCTCTAAAACATTATTGTTTATAGAAAGTTCTTGCATATTATCAATTATGCTTTGAATTTCTTGGGTGCAATCTATATTTGGAGGAGGTGGAAAACTTTGTAGTTCAACTAAAAGCGTGTCAAGATAAGTTTCTTTTTTTAAAAGAGGTGCTATATCTATTGTTGGGTTTCCAAATAATAAATTATCTGACATTCACTAAATTTTTTTTCTCTAAAAAAACGATACTTGTTGTTGTTGTTGGCTTTCTTTCTCTATTAATGCACTCTCCATATCAGCAATTTTCATATTGCTATCATCTATTTGATTTTGTAATTTTTCAATCAGAAATTTATTTTGATTGATGTTATATCGGTAATAGTATATGGCGTAGTAAAGAGTCGCAGTTCCCAAGATACCAAAACCTACTTCAATCCAATTCATCTCTTTAAAAATATCGGTAACGCTTCCTCCACTACTTTGTGGAGTAGGCGTTGGTGTAGCCATAGGCGTAGGTACTTGTGCTTGTGGTTGTGGTGCTTCAATTGGTGGTGTTGGTGTTGGAGTATCCATTATGCCAATAGTTTTATAATAAGGAATGTGCCAATTCCACCTACAACGTAAGGAAGAATATTTTTCAAATCTTCATTTTTAAGTTGTGGTGGTGTGGTTAATTCTTCATTAGTTGGTAACGAAATTATTGTTGTTGTGTTTTCGGGATTGGGAACTTGATTGTTATATCTTGTTTCATCTCCAAAGATTACATCATCGTAGCATCTTTGTTCATTAGACAAAGTATATAACAATTCTTTTTGTTGGTCTATTGACAAATTATCTTCTTGAGCAAAGACAATATCATTGTTACCAACAAATCCTATTTTAATTGCATCTTTTGAATATGTTAATGACATAATTTTAAATTTTATTTTGTTTTTTCAACTCAGCCGATGCCCTTTTAATAGCATCAGTCCATTTTTCGCCTTCTTTACGAATTTTTTTTGCGTGAGTTGAAATCAGTTTAATTTTATCGCCTTGCTTTGCCATTTGAATTTATTTGTTAGTTATGTAAATTTAGCATTTATTTTCCATATTTTTTTACCATACTTCCTACTATTCTACGCCCACTCATTTCGGCTTCTTCTCTATTAAATGTAACGCCATAATCCTTTCTTAATCTCTTTGGAACTTTAGTTCCTTCAAGTCTATCGGCTATGGCATCTACTTTATCTCTGAATTTCATTCTACCACCTTTTTTGTAAGCATTTTCGCCAATTATATCTTCAATGCTTTTTGGTTGTTCGGGAAGTTCCATTTCATCATAGACATTTTTTAGCATATCCAACGCTTGTTTTACATTGTCGTCTATATCGCCCAAAGATTCCAAAATATCTATTGCATCTTTGATTTCGCCTACTTTACCACCTTTTTTCATTTTTCTGAAATTAGTTGGTATGGCATCTAATCCAAAATCAAAAGTATATCCTAAATCGTTTAATTCTCTTGACATTCTTAGCATAGTATGATAATCTTCTTCTTCGTACTGATACTTTTGTAAAACCTCTTGTACTTCGGTAGGTAGGTCTTCTATATCTACACCTTCGTTATAATCTTTCATAATTTTTTTGTTTTTAAAAAACCACCCCGATAAGAATAAAGGGGTCTAATCAATAATCAAAATCAAAACTATTTAATGCCTTTAATTCTTTTATTAATTTCTATATTTTTATTAACTGTGCCTACGACTAAGCCACCAGCCAATAAAGTCAATAGTATTCTTGCGTTTGTTTTATATTTTCCACCAAAAGAATATATGCCTAAAAATAAAACACCATAGTAAGCCGCTGTCCAAATGTAGTATTCTGAAGCAACGTGCCATTCCAATTTTTCTGCACTAATCAATCCTGCATCAAAATCTCTTTCAAGTTTATTTACTCTTCTAAAATAAATACTATCAGCAACAGTAGGTATTGCATTCGCTGCCATTGCGGCAAGTAACGCAGTATAAAGTAATGTGTTACCATTACCCTCACTAACAACTTTATTTATTCCTAAATTCATTAATATTTTCTTTGTCTTGTGTAAATTCTACTTGGAAATGCTTTAACCCAACCATTTTCTTCTCTCATAAAACCTAAATCAGTAGCAATTTTATCCCAAGTATCATAATATTTACCATTTATATAAGTACCACTTGAAATCCCAGTTTTGTCTATAACATAGTTTTTCATTTGATGATTAGATAATGGCAATTCTCCACCATTATCGTATTTTCTTTTCCTTTTTTTCAATGGTGTTTCATAATTCTCTCCTTTGTTGTGTTGTCTATGGTCTAATGTCCAAGAACGACCATAATTGTATCGGCTATCTCCGAACAAACCACCAAGTGCCATTAACTTCTTTTCTTTTTTTAATTCTTTAATTGCTTGTTCCTCACATTCTTTCCAAGTTCTATCAAAAAAATTAGGTGTTTCTTGGTCGCTACCTTTGTATTTTTCATCCCAAATTTTAGCAGTTCTTGATTGTATTAATGATTTTTCTTTATCAGTCAAACCACCAAGTGCCATTTTATCTATTGAGTCTTTGCTAATCATTCCATCTTTACTTTCATAGTAAATACCACTTACTCTACCATCGCCCAACTCATTTGAATAATAATATCTACCTTTTGTAAGATAAATTTTTTCGCCATTTTTAAGAGTAACTTCTTTATTTATCTTGTGATAGCCAAAATCATCATATCCACCCATCGCCATCGTCATCATACCACCATCATCGTATTTTCTTTGTCTTGGTACTCCACCCTTTTTATCACGTTTATCCTTGATGTCTGCAATAACTTCTTCAACAACACTCATAAAGGGTGTGAAGTCCAACCCATAATATGCCTCAGTTGTATCTCGCCAACCCAACGCTTGAAACTTTTCATCTAATTCTTTCATAGTGTCTATTTTTTATCTTTTTAAAATATCAACTAACATCCCTTTTTTAGTTAGTATGATTGATTTGTAAATTAATTGGTTATTTTCTAAGACTGTTCCGAATTTTATTCCCCAATCGCCATCCAAAAGAACTATGGCATCTCCTTCTAATATCAATTTTTTGCCTTCAAATAATAATTCAGCGTATCCTTTATTAAAGTCCACTAAAAGAACTTTAACATTGGGTTTCCAAATGTTATTAAGGTAAAAGGTGTACCCACCTGCGATAACTGTGATAGCACCCACAACTGCGGCTACTCTCACAAGCGTTCTTGTTCCTTTAGTTAATTTAACTTTAAAATTTTCAGTCATACCTCAAATATCCTTTTATTTTAGTTTTTGGTCGTTGTTTTCTACAAACCATAATTCCCTCTCTACTACCACTATCATTGCTATTGCCCTCTATGGTATAAATAAAGGTTTCATCGGTTTTTTCTACAATACCAGTGTGTCCAAGACCTTTTCCAAAATCCATAATAAAAATATCTCCGACTTGTGGTTCTCCTACAACTCTATATTTTTTATCGGCTTTATTCCAATGTGCAAGAACACCACCAGTTTTTATTAATGGATTTTTACCATTCGCATTTTGCTCAAAACACCAATAAACAAATGCCATACACCAAGAGGCAGGAAAATCTATTCCCACGCTTTTTAAATAATCCTTTACTGGTACACCCCAATTTGAACCAAGTGGATTTTCAGATTTACCAATTTGCGTAATAGCACTTTTAAATGCAAGTTGTCTTAATATAGGCATATTTTAAAAAAATTAAGATGAGAGGCAATCAGTCATAAATTGCTTTTTGAAATCTTCCATATCCATTTCAGAAGAAAATTTCATAACAGATATAGCATCCATCAATTTTTGTTCGCAAATTGTTTGTTTGTCGGGAATATTTGGAGATACACTTGGAGGTGTCATAGGTGTACCATCGCCTTTTGCAATTTTGCCCGAAAGGTATTGAGTTAGAAGATAACCCACAAGAACGCCTGTTCCGAAGATTACTAAATTTTTTGTGTTAAACATTTTATTTTTGTTTGTTAGTTACTAATTACCACAAAAGTTTGTCGGCATAATAGCCTGGTGTTCCTCTTTCGTGTCTATCTTTTTCGTGACGCATTTTATACATTCTTCGTCTTGAATCGGCATAATCTTTACCTTTCTTTCTTATGAAAGTAGGATAATCATTATACCCTAAAGCACCCACACTTGCCAATTTTTTGCCATCTTTATTAAAAACATCAATCTTTTTACCTTTGGTTTTGCTTGGCTTAATAGTTACGCCTAACTTTTTGGCTTGTTGTTTTGTATATGATGTTATTCTATATGGCATTTTATCTTCTTTCTTTCATTAGGTTCACAGCACCATAAGTTAGAACTAATATTCCTCCTCCGATTACCCAATACCAAACGCTATTCTTTTTTGGTTTTACTTCGGCTTTCTTTTCAAATTCCTCTACTTCTTCTACTTCTTCTTCTTGTACTTCTTGCTTGAACTTGTTAGTATCAATTGAAACTTGTTTTTTTAATTGATTAAGTTTTTCGTTGATGTCAGAAGCCTTTTTAGGTTGAGTAGTTTTAGCCACTTCCACTTTTTTCTCTACAATTTTTTCCTCTACTTCATCTTCATCTTCCTCTTGGCTCATTTCAACGATATTCTTTTCAATTTTAGGTTCTTTTTGAATGCCACCTTTAATTCGGTTTGATTCAAAAACTTGTAATCTTCTTTCGTAAACTTCTAAATCAAACTTTAAGATTGATTTTTCAAGTTGATTGTCAAGTGTATTGATTTTGTTTTTGATGTCTTCAAAGTTCTTTTTGTCTTCATCATCAAAATCTTCTACATCACCTTCAACCTCTTTGATATAGGTATTGAGATTTTCAAGTTCTTCAATTTTCTTTTGTGTTTGTTTCGCTAATTTGTCTTTTGTTAGGTTTTTTTCGTTTAGTGCTTCTTGATATTTCATTTTTCTCTTTTTTTACTATGTTTTTTTAATTTTTTACTTTTTAAATCTCTACGACATCATCAATTTCAACTTCGCCAGTGTAATGTACTTTATATCCCAACATAGAAGTTCCATAATCATTTAATAAATATTCATCCATTAGTTGTTCTTCTACCATAACCATTGCTTCTTGTTCATTCAATGCCATTACATCAATAGAGAAATCAGTAGTTTCATATTCGGTTTCATCTGCGTAATCGTGAACCAATACTTTTACTTTACCAAATACATTATAGTTTTTTAAATAACCACCTTCAGCCATAACGCCTCCTTCAGCGTATCTTTTTATGTTTGAACTTGAAACTTTTTCTTTTTCCCAATCTTCTTTTGGAACTATTGCAACTCTTATATCGCCATTAAATTTTAGTGATTTTTCCCAAAATCTATCTGCGTCTTCATAACTTTTAGATATGTTTTTAACATTACCATTTGCGTCTTGAACGTAATACAATTCAATTGTTCCACCGTCAGCAAATTCTGGTATCTTTTTTTTAATGTCTTCTCCGATTGAATCTCCAATTAGGTATCCACCTATCACTGCTAATAAATAAGGTATCATTTATAATTTTTTTATGATAAAGCCATTGTTGGTTCTATTAAGATAAATACTTCTTCGGGATTTGGATAATTAAGTATTTTATCTATTGAGCCTTTTTTAATTTTTGTTGTTGATTCTCCTTTGATTAAGTTCTCTTTGTCTTGTTCTGCAATCTCCTTGCTATTCTTAATCAAATTAAATACTACTTCTCCATATTTATCCAATAATGTATCATTAAATGTAAAAACAACTATTGTTTCTACTAAATCGGGATAATTTTCTTGTAATATTGCTTTCTTTTCGGGTTCAACTTTTTTATAAGCATCTTTTACTTGAAGCATTATAGTTTCATCGCCATCAATAAGGTTTATTGAATTTGGATTAGTTCCACTTTGTTCATAAAGTTCAAGCCATTTTTGAGAACCTACTTCTTTTATTCTTCCACCTATCAAATCTGATTCGGCTTTAGCATTTTTCATTATTGCTTTGAGTTCTTCGTAGCGAGATATATCGCTTTCAATACCATCTATTGCAACACCTTGTCTTTTTTCTTTAGCCTTTGGAGTAGTCTTTTCAGTAATTTTTGCTAATTTAAAAAGACCTTTTTTTTCTTCTTCTTTTGGTTCTTCTTTTACTTTTGTTTCTTCAATCTTTACATCAATAACATCATAATCAGAGTACATCTCACCAATGCCTTCGTCTAATTCATCTTTTGTGCTATAAGTTTTTGTAATAGCCTTACCATTATCCAAAGTGAATGTTGCGACATATTTATTGCCAACCATTAATCCTTTTGCGCCTTTGGTAATTCGTAAATCATCAATCAATTCTTGTCTTGTTCTTTCATCTAAATCAAACCAATCTGAACCATACATCTCTTGTGCTTTTTCTTCAAGCGTTCTTTTACGATGCCTTGAAGTATATCCCCCCTTTGCCATCATACCACCATCAGCATAAGTTGTTTTATGCAAAAGTTCATTTCCCTCTACGCTATTGTATGTTTTATAAACAGAATTATATCTGTATTTCTTTCCACCATTTACAATTTCTTTAATTAATTTCCCATCTGCATTTCTAATTGATTTAACATACCCATCTTTGCTATAAATTCCGAAATGTTTAGCCAATAAAACTACATTTTCGCTATGAGCATTTTCGTCTTCATTTTCTTCGTATTCTTTTTTGATTTTAGAATACTTTGGACTAATTCCGCAACCTCCATTTTGTTGAGGGATAGATAATAATTTCACTCCTCCAATAGTTTGAGGTTTGATTGCACTTTCAAATCCTGCCTCCATCTCTGCTTTATGTACTGCGGCATCTTCATTCTTTGCAAAACCTCTCCAATCGTAAGTTTCTCCACTATCACTTGTAATAGTAACTGCCCATTCTGGCATAACTCCGCCTCCACCCTTTGCCATCATACCACCATCAGCCATTTTTGATTTAGGTAATTGTATATCGTATTTTGTAGGTTTCTTTAAAAAGAATTCATATTCCTCTAATGCTTGACCTCCAAATTCTTCTCCTTTTTCATTATATATCCAACCTCTTTCTTCACACCATTCTATTATTTCTTTTTTATTGTAACCCATACCATAAAAATCTTTTTTTGTTACAAGACCTTTTGGTGTTTTAACTATAATCCAATATTCATCGCCAAATTTATCCATTTCGCCACCTTCTCCATACTGAACTTTTCCTCTTGCGTATGCACCATCAAGTAATTTACTACCAGGGATTTCTTTACCATTCCAAGTTGTTATGCTTTCAATTTCGGAATTAGGGATGTAAGTGTATTTTCTTGCTCTCATTTTATTTTTTTTTATTTTCTACGATTTATTTCGGGGAATTTATTTTCGGAGGTACTATCAGATATTTTTTTGTACTTGTCCATTGTTCTTTTGCGATTGATGTGTATTTCATCGGCATCATACTTCACAGCACCCCAAGAAGATGAAGATGTAACTCCACCTTTCTTGTATCCTACTCTACCTTTCATTTTCAAATATTTTGTTACTTGAATTTTTTCGTCATCGGAAAATGTTTCCCATTTTTCTTCGCCTACATACTCTTTAGCATCTTGCATAGCGTCTTTAAAATATCCATCGCTATTTTTCCTATCATCGCTATCTTCAAATTCATCATCAAATCCTCCTTCTCCCATTTCCTTTAATTGATAGTCAAGGTAATGCTTAATATCGCCCATATAGGCATCTATTACCGAAAGTTTAGATTGCACCCACGCTTCTAATTCATCTTCGGGATGAATCATTTCGTTGAGTTTACGAGCATAATTCTCAATCTTCATCAGTTGAGATTTTGCCATTTCGCCTTCGTAGTCTTCGTAATCTAATTGTCTATTCATTGATTTTGGTGCAATAAATTAATCTTTTAATATTCTTTTTTTAACTTTTCTTCCGACTTTTTGAGAAATATAATCAAATGCTTCTTCTTGAGTATCAAAAGATTTAACTTTTTTATCTAAAAAGTTTCCTTTTCTTACTAAAATGTTGGAGTTTCTTTCATTGAATTTCCGATAAGGTAACCGCCTGCGATTGCTAATAAGTAAGGTAACATAGTTATATTTTTGTTTGTTAGTTTTAATGCAAAAAGACCGAATAGTTAT
>Ga0315284_10000946_pt1 | contig 40263 bp, 40 predicted proteins | sample YL17G09_16_MG_FD_203696 | JGI IMG/M metagenome (GOLD analysis project Ga0315284, IMG submission 203696) | Sediment microbial communities from Yellowstone Lake, YNP, Wyoming, USA - YL17G09_16 | ecosystem: Environmental > Aquatic > Freshwater > Lake > Sediment | place: USA: Wyoming | collected...
CTCCCCCCACGCTCGATGGCTGCAAGGAGCGGGACATCATAGTCCATGTCACATAATCAGACGAGGAAAATATAAACCCCCTCATCCAAGATGGAGGATTGGCGATAAGAGGAGCAGCCCGGTCAGCACCAACAGTATAACCGTCGTCCCCCACCCGACCAGGTTCTGCGCGGGATTATTCACATACTTGCCCATGATTTTAGGGTTGTTGACCATGAGAATCATGGACACGATGACGACCGGCAGAAGAATGGCGTTGAGGACCTGCGACCAGATTGTTATCTCGATGAGCGGCGCATTAGGCAGGAGGATGATGAATACTCCAATGAATATTATAGCAGTGAACAGGAAATAGAACTGGGGCGCTTCGCTCATCCTCTTGTTGATGCCAGCCTCGAAACCGAAGGCCTCGCACACGTAAAAGGCGGTCGCAAGGGGGAGTATCGTCGCGGAGAATATGGAAGCTATGAAGAGGCCGAAAGCGAAAAGCTCGGATGCGAGCGCGCCGGCGAACGGCTTCAGCGCGACCGCAGCGTCCTTCGCCTCGTTTATGACCACGCCGTTCACATGCAAGGTGCTCGCGCAGGCGACGATGATGAAGAAGGCAACGACCACGGTCGCGATGCAGCCGATGAAGACGTCAAGGAGCGCGAACTTGTAGTCCTTGATGGTTATCCTCTTCTCTATGACCGCGGACTGCATGTAGAACTGCATCCAAGGCGCGACGGTCGTCCCGACTATGCCGAGTAATATGCTCAGGTAGCCGCCGTTGAGGTGGAACTCAGGCTGCGTGAGCGCAGCACCGATTTGCCCCCAATCAGGCCGGGCAAGGATAGCAGACACTACGTACGACAGAAGGCAGAAGCTGAAGAGGAGGAATATCCGCTCCGCGAGCTTGTAGTCACCCTTCACGACGAGAATCCACACTGCAATTGCTGCGATGGGGACGGACAGATACTTGCTTATCCCAAACACTGCCATGCTACCAGCCACCCCCGCGAACTCCGTAGCGGTGTTGCCGATGTCTGCAAGGACGAGGCCGACGAAAATGAAGAACGTTATCTTGACGCCGAAGTTCTCCCTGATGAGGTCGGCAAGGCCCTTGCCTGTTACTATCCCCATCCTCGCGTTCATCTCCTGCACGACGACGAGTATGATGAATGCGGGAATCAGCGTCCAGAGGAGTCCGTAACCGTAGAGTGCCCCGGCGACGGAGTAGGTGGTTATCCCGCCGGCGTCATTGTCCACGCTGCCTGTGATTATGCCTGGTCCGAGTATTCCCAGAAACAGGATAAGGTTCAGGTACAGGGGATTCTCCTTTATCCTCTGGAATAAGCCCATTTTCACCAACTCACGCTATGGTTTCCTTAGGAACATGCCTTGGCTGCCCCTTCCTCCTCATCCTCGAGGGCATGTACTTGTGCCTGCGCCACTGCTTAGGCATTACCTCCGTCAGTACGTCGTCTGCGGTGACTATCCCCTTGAGCACATTGTCGCCGTTCACGACAGGCACGACGAAGATGTCGTATTTCGCCATGGCCTTCGCGATATCCTCCTGGGGCGTGGACATCTTAACGTAGATGACGTCCTTCTTCATGATATCCGACATCCTGCTCTCGGGCGGAGCGATGATGAGCCGCCTGATGGACAGGAAGCCGATGAGCCTCCCCTCGGCGTCAACCACGTAGATATGGTAAATCGACTCCGACGAGGGGGCGATTTTACGCAGCAGGTCTATGGTCTGCTCGACAGTATAATCCTCTGGCACAGAAATGAACGAAGTGCCCATGATGGCGGCAGCCGACTCGGGCGGATAATTTAGTATGCTCTTTATCTTAGACTCTACATCAGGCCTCATCGACGAGAGCAGCTTGTCCGACTTGGACTTGCTCATCATGCTGATGATGTCTGCGGCCTGGTCGGTCGGTATCTCCTCAAGCAGGTCCTTGATGCGCTCCATCTTCATGTTCTTGAGGACAGACTCCTGAACGTCGGGCTCGGAGCCAAGGAGCGCCTCAGCGGCCTTCTTCTTGTTGAGGCTCTTGAATATCAGCGCCCTCTCGTTGTGCGTGAGGTCCTCCATGACGTCCGCTATGTCCTCGGGGTGCAGGTCAGCCACGCGGTCACGCTGGACCTTAAGGTGCAGGCCGTGGAGCTTCGGCTCGAGGGCTTCGACGCTCTCCCACGGTATCACGCGCTCCTGGAACCTCCTGCCCAATACCGGGCCGAGTCCCATCCGCCGAAGGAGGCTTCGGTTACCGACCGCGACGGCCACAACGCAGAATTTACTTCCGACCTTCCCCAAAAGGACGTCGTTGACCCTGACGATTTTCAGGCCGTTCACGTCAACGACCTGCTTGTCCATGATCTCCGAGACCAGAAGGTCGCTTGGCTTGAGGAAGAACTGTGTGATATCCTCCTCCTTCATGGTGAGGTTGATTTCGAGGGATGCGCCTATCTTCTTCACTCCCTCAATCAACTCTTTTACGAAACTGAACGCGACCTTCCTCTTGTACCCGTCATGTCCCTTGTATACCAAGTGGGTTATACCGGCGTACTGTTCCCCGTCAACGAAAACGAGGTCCACAAGCGACCCAAGAAAAGTCCCCTCAGAATCATAGACCGGGCGGCCGCGCATCTGGCTGAAGTAGACCATAAGTAGATATGAAGGACAAAAGACTATAAAACCGAAACTTGGGTGTTGCCGCTAACCGTACCCGTACTTTCTTATGAACCAGGTTTTCGCGACCTGGACCATCGCGAGGTAAAGTAGCACAATCGCGGCGAGTATGATGAAGTAGAGCGGCGGGGGTGTGACGAACCCGAAGATTCTGCCGAGCGGGGACATCACTATGCCAAAGCCTATGGCGAGGATGGCAACCGAGGTCAAAAGCAGGAACTTGCTTGGGCGGCTCTCTATGAACGGTATCTTCCCAGTCCTTATGACGTATATCACGAGCGTCTGGGTCATGAGGGACTCGAGGAACCAGCCGGTGTGGAACAGTGTTGGGTTCGCCCAGCAGTTGAACACGTAGAGCATAACAAAGTATGTGGCGAAATCGAATATGGAGCTTATGAGGCCGATGCCCATGAACTTTCTGATGTAGCCCACATTCCACGGTTGCGGCCTCTTCAGGTACACGTCGTCGACGTCGTCCGTGGGTATGCCCACCTGACTCATGTCATAGAGGAAGTTGTTGAGCAGTATCTGAATCGAGGTCATCGGCAGGAAGGGCAGGAATATCACACCGCCCGTCATGCTGAACATGTTGCCGAAGTTGCTGCTTGAGCCCATCTTGATGTACTTGACGATGTTGCTGAACGTCTTGCGACCCTCGAGGACCCCGTCCTTTATGACAGTGAGCGATTTACGCAGTAGGATGATGTCAGCGGACTCCTTCGCTATGTCAGCGGCGTTGTTAACCGATATGCCGACGTCCGCGGCCTTGAGCGCTGGGGCGTCGTTTATACCGTCGCCCAAGTAGCCGACTATGTGACCGTTCCTGTGGAGCGCGTGTATCACCCTCTCCTTCTGAAGCGGCGCGAGGCGCGCGAATATGTTCGTGGTCTCGACCGCGGCGGCAAGTTCAGTGTCGCTCATCACCTCCACCTGGTTGCCTGTGATAATGCTCTTCACGTCCAAACCGACCTCGGAGGCGATTTTCCTCGTGATGATGTCGTTGTCCCCTGTCAGCACCTTCACATCGACCCCCAGTTCCTTGAGCGACTCGATGGTCTTCTTTGCAGTGGGTTTGGGCGGGTCGAGGAACGCCAGGTACCCCCTGAGTATGAGACCGCGTTCATCGTCCTTCGAGTACACGTGCTTCATCTCCCCTATGTGCCGGTAGGCGACCGCAAGGACGCGATAGCCGTCCCCGCTGAGTTGATTGTGCTCCTCCTTCAGGTCAGAGATTGGCAGCTCCTCAATCGGCCTTATCCCCCCGTCTATCTCGTAATGGGTGCACTTCTTGAATATCTCCTCAGGAGCGCCCTTCGTAATCAGCGTTTGCTTCCCCTCAAACTCCACGATGACTGACATCACCCTTCTCTCAAAGTCGAAGGGTATCTCATCCACCTTCCTGTATTCCCTCACATGGAGCCTCTCATGCTTGAGTATGGTCTTATCAAGGAGGTTCTTGAGGCCAGTCTGGTAGAAGCTGTTTATGAACGCAAGCCGCAGAACCTCATCATCCTCCCTGCCGCTCACGTCGCAGTGCTTCTCCAACACCACCTTGTCCATCGTCAAGGTCCCCGTCTTGTCAGTGCAGAGGACGTCCATGGCGCCGAAGTTCTGGATGGTATGCAGGCGCTTCACGATGACCTGCTTCTTGCTCATCGCACTCGCGCCCTTGCTGAGGTTTATGGTAACGAGCATCGGCAGCATCTCGGGCGTCAAGCCGACTGCGACTGCGAGCGAGAAGAGGAAGGACTCGAGGAACGAGCGGTGCAGGAGGATGTTGATGGAGAATATGAATATGACCATCACGACCATCAACTTAATCATGAGCCACATGAACTGTCTTATGCCAGTGTCGAAGCCGGTCTCTATATTGACCTGAGCGAGGTGCTTCGATATCTCCCCGAACTTCGTATGCACCCCGGTTGCGATGACGAGGCCGAGGCCTGTTCCACTCTCGACGCTCGAGCCCATGAACGCGATATTGGTGAGTTCGGTGAGCGATGTGGTCTTCGGGCTCTCCGGGGCGTAGAACTTCTCGACTGGGATGGACTCGCCGGTGAGGGTGGCCTGATTGATGAAAAGGTCCTTGCATGATATGACGCGCAGGTCAGCGGGTATCATGTCCCCAGCATAAAGGTCGACTACATCACCAGGGACGATGTCCTTGATGGGCACCTCCCTCGGCTTACCGTTCCTGTATACGGTGGCTGTGGCCCGCACCATATCCTCGAGCTTCTCGGCCTCCCGCCCTGAGCGGTACTCTTGTATGAAAGAGAGTATAACCGAAAGGAGTATCATCATGAAGATGAGCAGCGCACTCACCTTCTCTCCGAATTCCATGGAGAAGACGGCGATTATCGCAAGCACGATGACGAGCGGGTTCAGGAACTTGGACAGGAACTGGTAGACGATGGTCCTCTTCTTCCTCCTTGCGGTCTCATTAGGCCCGTATGTGGCAAGACGGCGCTCGGCCTCAGATTCGGTTATGCCATTGAGCGAGGATTTGTACTCCACAAGGAGAACATCGGCGGGTGAGCCGCTGATTTTAACCAAGTCGGTGCCTTGGAGCGTTCCCTCACCGACAATCGCTCGCATAGAAGACAATTGGTGTTTTAAAAATATTACTCCAACTTGAAGTCTACGCAATACCTCTCCATGCACGGGCTGTAGCTTCCGCAGGGGACGACTGCAAGGATTATCGCCCTCTTACCGAGGGCTCCGACTGTCTCAGCGAGATATCCTGTGGCCTCCAGCGTATTGTGGGCGAAGCTGTAATAGTGTATTATGCCATGGGGCTTCAGCGCCGCGGCCGCCACATCAAGGAACGTGTCTGCGAGCTTCGGCAGCGGCATGATAATCCTGTCAAAATGGCCGAGGGTGGGAACGACAGCCCTCACGTCGCCCTCGATGACGTTCACATTCACCCTGTTCTTGAGGACGTTCCACCTCATGTACCGCACTGCGTCGGGGTTCAACTCCACCGCAGTCACCTCTGCATTGGTCTTTTTTGCGGCAAGTATCGCATAGGGGCCGACTCCGGCGAACATGACCAGTACCCGCTCCGTATCGCGTATCTGCGACACGACGCGCATCCTCTCAGAGCCAAGGCGTGGGGTGAAATAGGCTTTTGCGACATCGAGTCTGTAGACGCAGCCGTGTTCCCTGTGCATGGTCTCGCTCCTTGCCTCTCCTGCCACTACTTGAACCTTGGGGACCCTGTATTCCCCCTGGACCTGCTCGACCTTCACAGCCGCCACCTTGATGGCAGGGAAAGTCGCAAGCAAGGCCTCGCCGATTTCCCTCCTTCTGGGCATCAGCGCCTCTCCCAACTCTAGTATAGCTATGTCGCCGACGACGTTATATGACGTGGGCAGCTCCCTCAACTCATCCTCAGTAAGCGTACCCCCGAGGGTATCAGACAGGGAACGCGGCCTGAGCGTCCGCCGCTTCCCGTCACGCTCTATCACCTCAGCGCCCTCGATGTAAACTGGTTCGGTTATGGGAAACAACAGGAACTCCCCATCCTTCTCCACGCGCCCTCTGATGTCGAAGACGCCGTCAGCAAGCAGCCTCCTCCTGACTGACTCCCCCACACCCCTCGGAGTCCTGAGGTACATCATTCTACATCCAGCCTCCTTGCGATGAGAGCGCCCACCAAACCACCGGCCGCGTCGATGAGCATGTCATCCACCCCGAATGAGCGCCCTGGCACGAAGAGCTGATGCAACTCGTCAGACACACCATATAATACGCAGAATAATAGAGCACCTAAAACAGGTCTCCTCCATCCGCTGAAGAAGGGGTATGCAAGCAAACCCAGAATAACGTAAACACTGAAGTGGAATAGATAAGAGTATGGGCTGACCGCCTGCGGTATGTCCGAGCCTCTGGTGGATGAGGCAGAGAATATCACAGCCATCCAGACAAGAATCCACAAGAGGTTTAGTTTCCCCCTGGATTTAAGGTAGGGTATTATATTCATTGTCTCTTCATGAGGCCGACGATTATCCTGCTCGAATGCAAGCCAGCATCCCAGTACCTCCTGACGCGCACAACCCTCGTCTTCAAGCCCCTCACCTCAAGTTCCCTTCTGATTTCATGCTCGTCGAACTCCTGGTCAGGGCCGATGGCGAGCACATCAGGTGCGAGTTTCACTATGGTGTCGTACATGTCGCCCTCACCGCCGAGTATCGCATCATCCACAGGCTTTAGGGCGCGCACCATGTGCAGGCGCTGCTTCTCGGATATCACGGGCCTGCGCTTTCTGCGGCTTGCAATATCGTCGGTGGCCACAATCACTATGAGCCTGTCACCGAGCTTCTTTGCGTCCTCCAGGTACTGCAAGTGCCCGGGATGGAGTATCTCGAACACTCCGGTGGCGACAACTAGCATCTTTTAACCTCACAATTTATATGTTGACTGCCCTTATAATATGGCGGTGGACACATGAACTTCAACATAAGCTTCCGAAGCCTCGATGCGAGGCGCCTCTCCCAGACGAAAGGTCAGGTGAACATAAACAACAACAGCACCATAACCTCGGTCACGAAGGATGGGGATAAGATGAACGTGAACTTCGTATTCAGCTCAAATTACGAGCCCAACGTCGCAATACTGAGAATAGAGGGGGAACTAACGATAGAAGACACAATCCAAGTCATCGACGACGCCATCAAGGAGTGGGAGGCGAGCCAGAAGACGAACCTCCCCAAGGACATGGCCGAGAAGGTCCACAACACGATACTATCAAACTGCATAGTCGAGGCGAGCATCCTCGCCCGCGACCTGAAGCTGCCGGCTCCCATCCCGATGCCGCAGATAACACTCAACAAGGCCGACGCCACCGACAAATGCGACACGAGCTACATAAGATAAAATGCAATCTGACCAGTTGACGGTGTTCGGCGAGGATTACGTCGGCCTATTGGGTCTGGCCACCGACAAATACGCGGTGGTGTCACCGCACTTTGAGCAGGAGGAGATGCTTTCGGTGCCGACACTGAAGGTGAAGATGTACGGCACAAACCTCATTGGCATGTTCTGTACCGGAAACTCAAACGGCATCCTCGTGCCCTACTTCATCGAAGACAGAGAGTACGAGGCGTTGACCTCGTTCATGAGGCCGCTTGGCGTGGAGGTCCAGAAGGTGGAGGACCGTTACACCGCAGTCGGGAACATGATAGCGTGCAACGACCGCAAGGCGTTCATCTCATCGAGCCTCACCCGCGACTTCAAGGAAATCGAGCACGCACTCGGCGTCGAGGCGATACCTGGGGACATCGCAGGCCACATCGCAGTCGGCTCATACGTATTCCCCACAAACAAGGGTTTCCTCGCCCACCCCGCGGCAGAGAACCAACTCAAGCAGATCAAGGAGACATTCAGCGTGGATGGGATGCTCGGCACAGTCAACTGCGGCGTACCATACGTTAAATCAGGCCTCATAGCAAACAGCAACGGCTACATCACAGGCAGCATGACGACGCCCATCGAGATGCAGAGGATAGAAGACGCGTTGGGGTTTGTAGACTGACATCAGTTGCCGTTCAGCCTCCTTATCCGCTCTATCCCCCCCATCTCCTCAAGCACCTTCATAGTCCCATCAGGCAGGAGGCTCCTCCAGTCCCCCCCCCCGATAATCCTGCGCCTTACTTCGGTCGCCCAGTACTCTGGCCTGTTATAGAACGGGAGTTCCTCGACCTTAATCCCCTCCTTTTCGAATATCTCCCTCTCCCTTGGACTGTTGGTCTTGAACACGTCGAACCTGATGTTGTCCCTTATCCACCGTATCCACTGGCCGTTGTCCTTGAAGTCAGGTATCCTCACGAACTCATACGTGACTGGTATCTTGAGGGACTCTGCTATCATCATCTCCCGCTCCTGCGCGCTGAACGGATTATCCTTCGTCTCCTTCCGGTTGCTGCTTCCGATGCCGATAACGAGATGCTCTGCGTCGGATGCGGCCCTCTCGAGCATGAGGAGGTGACCTTTCTGCAGCGGCTGGAACCGTCCGATGACAAGAGCTCGCATAGGTTAATTATTCCCCCCCTAAATAATATATCCTATGGGCGTAGGGCAGGTCATCGGTTCGACGACGCTTCGGTCGTTCAAGTTCGTCATAAAGGAGGGTCAGGAGGCGAAGGTCAAACGCGACGAATTCGTGATAGTGCCGGAGGCCGTTTCAGGCAAGAGCGTCCTTGGGGTAATCAAAGACATCGTGATATCAAATGAGCTCCTGCCAGATGAGTTCGGCCGCGACCTCCGCCTCGCAGACATCATACTCAAGGAGGGCGAGTACCCTGTTCCCCTCGTGAAGGTGCTCGGTGTCGACACAGGAGAGGGCCTTGAGATACCCCGGCACGGCGTGAAGCCGGGAGCTAATGTGGAGCTCGCGCCTGATGCGCTCCTTGATACCATACTCCATCAGGACGAGAAGAAGTCGGCTTATGTCGGCACCCTCAGCACGAGAGACAGCGTCAGGATTCAACTCGACATCAACGAGCTCGTCTCAAGGCACTGCTCTGTCCTTGCGATGACCGGGGCCGGGAAGAGTTACACGGTCGGAGTCCTCATAGAGGAGCTCATGAAAAAGCGCGGTTCAGTCGTCGTCTTCGACCTCCACGGAGAATTCAAGTCAATGGAGTTCAAGGATTCAAAGACCGTCGTCTACACCGTCGACGGAGCGAGGAAAATCAAGGTCGACGTATCATCCCTCAGCACCGGCGACTTCATGAACCTCATGCCAGACCTCACGACGACGCAACGTGACCTCCTGGACGAGGTATTAGGGCTCGCAGACCGCTTCTTCGACAAATACGACCTGACGAACGTCCACAAGATACTTGAGGCCATCTACGACATCAAGAAGGGGGACAAGGGCGATGATGCGGAGATGTTCCCAAGCAACATCCTCAAGAGCATCACCAAGAAGGTGGGGGTGTCGACGGTCGGAGCCCTCATGCGGCGCATACGACGCCTCGAGCGTATGGGGGTCTTCTCCATGGAGGGGACGCCCCTCACCGAGGTAGTCTGCGCCAACCAACTCACAGTCGTCAACCTCAGCGAGGCTGACGAGCGCGTAAGCGACATCATAGTCGCGGCGCTAATGAGGGGCGTCTTCGACGGCCGCAAGAGGCACATGCGCAGGGAAGACGGCACCGGAATAACGGTCCCCACCCTCCTGATACTCGAGGAGGCCCACAACTTCGCGCCACGCGCAACGGAGGGGGACTATTCCCCAGCGCGGGCCATCATCCGGAAGATTGCACGGGAGGGTCGCAAGTTCGGCGTCGGCTTGTGTGTGGTGAGCCAGCGGCCGAACAAGCTGGACGCGGACGTCCTGTCACAGTGCAATACCCAGATTATAATGAAGATAGTGAACCCAGCAGACCAAGAGTACATCAGACAGTCAGTGGAGACCGTCACCGAAGACATAGTAAGGGACCTGCCAAGCCTCTCACGCGGCGAGGCCATCATAGTAGGCAGCGCAATCAGGATGCCGGTGCCAGTGAAAATCCGCAGGAGAACCACCAAGGTGAGCGGCGAAGACGTTGACATCATCGGAGAATGGCAAAAAAAGAACTGAGTATCAGACAAGGCGGAGGGCAGAAAGCCCATAGTGAGTTGCCTGCGGAAATGCCGAATTTCGGCGTCGAAGGCAGCATCTTCGGGGTCAAACCCAGCGAAGCATTAATCACTTTATACTCGGCGAGTATGCCCCCCAATCAAGTCCTCAGAAAGTTCATGATGGACGAGGCACTTCTGAGGATGAACCAATCAAAGACGGCAGATGAACGTGATGATTGGGCGGATGCACGTAACGTCTTTCATCTCCCCAATAAGGAAGAGCAAATACTCGCAGGAGTCGACGTGGAATACTTAAGGGAGAAGCTGCAAACAAAAAACTCCCCGTACTATAAGACCCTCGCCGATGTTTATCTCGCAGCAAGGAAAAGGCTATTCCCCCAGGCCAAGGAAGTTTAATGGCCCAAGGAGAGTATGGGCATAGTCGGAGAATGGGGGGCGCAGCCGATAAACCGCCTTATATGCCTGTCATTCCTTGGGATTAATATGGCTCCGGGGACTTTACAGGTAGACCCAAATTCTGACAGATTTAAAAAACTTCATGAACGGAGAGTGGCGAACGAGACAGAAGCGGCTGCAAGGGCACTTTTGCTAAAATCGTTTGCTGCGAACGAAGAGTCCTTAAACACCGAGTTAACCAGGCTATTAGCCGGCATTAGCTCAGGGATAGACCCAGTCAGGTTGACTCAATTATTGGTACGAGCTCCCTCTGTCGTCGACACTGACGGCGAGATGTTGCTGTCGAAGGCGCTCGGTCTTGGCATAAAAAACGCGCTCCCCCAGGCTTATGTCACTGTCGACAAATACGGCAACGTCATAGCGACCCTGAAGCCAATAGATGCAATAATCAGAGAACACAATCCCATCCTCTTATTGAACGGCCATATTGATGTTGTTCAACCCGATGCCAGGGATAGCGTCTACTCGTACTCGGGCGCCAAACTACCTGGCAAACGCGTCCGAGATGACGGTGAGGAGATGGTTGACGTAATCTATGGCCGCGGAGCGACTGACATGAAGTCCGGCATTGCAGTCGCACTGTGTCTCTTCAGGGACATGTACTTTAAAGATGGAAAAAATTCTAAAATCCAGCCCATGGTGGTGCTAGACACCATGGAAGAGCATGGAGACATCGCAAGGAAAGGTTTCTTTAACTTCGTGAATGACACCTCAGGTGACTTCAAATCCCTATTTGGATATATGATAAGCTTCGAACCTGCGGTTCAGGACGGGACCCAATGCTGCTGCATCGCAAGCTCAGGAAGGTGCCTCTACAAGATTACCATCCCCACGGAGGGGAGGGAGGTTGAAGTCGCTGTTGATACGCTCACAGGGGAGGCAGCCCATGCGTCAACCCCGCACCTGGGGAAAAATCCGCTCGCCGGATTAGAGGAAGGCCGCGAGGTACTGAGCCTACAGATGGGGACAAGCACTCCTGATGGGAGAATAAGCAGCGCCAATACCAACGTAACGCCCAACATAGCGCTTGTCGGGTTAAGGCCACTACCCGGCGAAACCACAGTGAAAATGATAGAGACCCCCGCGAAGTTTATTGTCGAATTCCAAAGAGAACTTGGGGAAGAAAGCAAGAAACACCTAGAGCGAATAAGTCACCTGTCGCTCAACAGCACCTTCACAATGACCTCCGCGGTCATGAAAGGAAGGGACCTGGAGATAATAGTCGATGCCAGAGCGAAGGGGACGCTGAATACCGAGACCGTCAAATCCATCATCGAAGCGGCAATGACCCGGGCCAAATCTAAATCCTCAGCGGATTTCACCCCTTCAATGGAAACCATAGCTGCATCTAACCCGCACACATACCGCGGAAGCATACTCCTGCCGCTTGTATTAGCCGAAAAACTCCCGATAATAGAGTTCACAGGCTCAGTCGTCAGCAGATTCCTGCCTGCCGTCGGAGAGAGCATAATAATCGGCCCTGGGGACTTGAGTCAGCTTCACAAAGTGCATGAAGTAGTCGGCGTGGAAGACATAAGGAGAAACTATGCTCTCATACAGAGGCTGCTTGCGAAAGTACTAGGATACAGCCTAATCTGACAGCAGCCCCACCAAAGGCTCATTAATAATGCTCCCCCACCGTTTCGTTACCTGCTGTTTTATTAACCAATACCAAAGATTAGATACAAGGTGGAGGTACCATCATGCCTATCGAACAGTTACGGGAGAAGATTGACGTAATCGATGCGAAGATAGTGAAGCTACTCGAGGAGCGCGTCGACTTGGTGCGGAAAATCGGTGAAGCCAAGCGCAAGCACAACCTACCCATCGTCGACCAGAAGCGTGAGAGTGAAGTCCTAATCAAGGTGACCGAAAAGACCAAACTCAACCAGGCGTTCGTGAAGAAGCTGTTCGAGGCAATCATCGTCTACTGCAGGGAGAATGAGTGATAAGGTCGCGGTGTTGGGGCCGAAGGGCACGTTCAGCGAGTCGGCAGCCCTGAAGATTTATCCTGGGGCGCCGCTTGAGTACTTCGACGACATAGAGGACGTCTTCCGCTACGCGGAGGCTGGGAAGGGCCCGGGGGTCGTCGCAATCGAGAACTCCCTTGAGGGCTCAGTCGGCAACAACCTCGAGAGCCTGATGAGATACGACGTGAAGATAACGGGCGAGGCGGTATTGGACATCAGACTCTACCTGATGGCCAAGAAGGGCGTGACGAAAGACAAGATTAAGGTGATACTCTCCCACCCGCACGTCTTCGGCCAGTGCAGGGAATACCTGAGCAAAAACTACCCGAATGCCGTCAGGCAGGCGAGCACGAGCACAGCCGAGGCCATCAGAGAGGCTTCCAGCCGGGATGATGCTGCCGCGGTAGGCTACCGCTCCGCAGGATTGCTTTACGGCCTTACAGTCCTCGCTGAGGGCGTGCAGGACACGGAGAGCCAGACGCGTTTCGTCTCGATATCCAAGGATGCGGGCGAGGGGAAGAAGACCTCGCTGATTTTCGCTGTGAAGGACGAACCCGGCGCATTATACAGCATACTCAAGTTGTTCTCTGATGCCTGCCTGAACCTGACGAAGATAGAAAGCAGGCCATCCCGCAAGAAACTCGGCGAATACGTGTTCTTCCTAGACTACGAGAACAAGGGGATGCCCGCCGGGGAGAGGGAGATGCTCCACAGGAAAATCATCGAGCGGACCACCTACTTCAAAGACCTGGGGAGCTACTGAATTTAACCCCCACGCTAATAGTATACTGATGTTCGTCTCTCATCCGCTCGTTCGGGATGGTAAACTGGAGTTGCGTCGTTATCAGGAGGCGGTTATCGCACGTGCTGTGGAGGCGAGCACGCTCGTCGTACTGCCGACTGGTTTAGGCAAGACGGTGATTGCGGCGATGGTCGCGGCCCACAGGCTGATGGCCTACCCTGGTAGCAAAGTCCTGTTGCTCGCCCCGACGAAGCCGTTGGTCGTGCAGCACATGCGGACATTCAAGGAACTCCTCACAGCCAAGGAGATGTGCGTCCTCACCGGCGAGGACGCGCCGGAAAAAAGACGGAAGTCATGGGATGCAAGCAGGATAGTATTCGCGACGCCGCAGACGATACAGAACGACATGGTCCGCGGCATCAGCGTCAAGGACGTGTCGCTCATCATATTCGACGAAGCCCACCGGGCCGTAGGAGACTACAGTTATGTAACCATTGCGCAGCAGTACCTGAAGGCGGCGCGCAATCCCATGACCCTCGGGCTCACTGCGAGCCCCTCAAGCGAGAAACAGAAGGTCCATGAGATATGCTCGAACCTTGGGATAAAGTATGTGGAGGCCAAGAGCGACTCGGACGCTGATGTGAAGCCGTATATCCAGTCTGTCCGGGTCAATTGGGTGAGGGTTGACTTGCCTGAGAAATTCACTCAGGTGCAGAAGCTCATGCAGGCGGTCCTCAAGGAGCAGCTGCAGGCCCTCAAAAAATTAGGTTATCTTGGGACCGCAGACCAGACGAGAATCAACAAGCGCGTCCTCCTTGAGATCCAGCATAAGGTCAGGGGTGAGATAACCGCCGGGGGGGAGGCGTTCACTGCGGCAAGCGTCGTAGCCGCGGCAATCAAGGTGAACCATGGGATAGAGCTCCTTGAGACGCAGGGTATCGCGGCACTCGACGAATACTTTGATAGAATGAGGACTCAACAGAGCAAGGCAGTGGGTTTCCTGATGAAGGACCTCGCACTCCAGAAGGCGATACACCTTGTGCGGCAGATGCGCAAAGACGGAATCGAACACCCTAAAATCGACGAGCTCGTGAGGATAGTCAGCAAATACAAGGGCAGGAAAGTCCTCGTGTTCACGCAGTACCGCGACTCAGTCGACATGATAATCCGCAGACTCAACGAAGCCGACATACTCACCCACGAGTTCATAGGCCAGGCAAGCCACGGCCTGAAGGATGGCATGAGCCAGAAGAGGCAGATTGAGGTCCTCGACAAGTTCAGGGACGGAGCCTACACCGCGTTGATTGCCACATCAGTCGCTGAGGAGGGCCTTGACATACCCAAGGTGGATGCGGTCGTATTCTACGAGCCAGTCCCATCGGAGATACGCACCATACAGAGACGCGGAAGGACAGGACGCAGCGAGGCCGGGGAAGTCTACGTCCTCATAGCGAGGGGTACGCGGGATGAGGCATACTACTGGTCCTCGGTGCACAAGGAACGCCGCATGGGCAACATCGTGAAGGAGATGCGCAAAGGCCTCATAGAACAGAAGAACCTGGAGGAAACGAACGGGGCAGAGACCATCACGACCCAAGATAATGCGATACCCTTATCTGAGGCTGTGAAAGAATTCACGGAGACTAGGGTAGGTTTCGGACAGCAGACATTGACTTCGTATGATTGGGGCTCAACCGGGAGGTTGAAGGTCATAGTCGACGTGAGGGAGCGCAGCCAGAGGATAATCTCATCAATCAAGGAGTCAGCGAAAGTGGAGCTGAAGCAGCTTCCGGTCGGTGATTTCCTCGTGTCAGACCGAGTGTGCATAGAACGCAAGACAGTAGCGGATTTCATCGGCAGCATCATAGACCGCCGCCTCATGAGCCAGATGAGCGAGATGACACGCAACTTCCAGACACCCATCATCATCCTTGAGGGGAAAGACAGCCTCTTCTCCCAGCGGAACATCCACCCGAACGCAGTCCGCGGGGCCCTCGCGGCCGTGGCTGCGGACTTCAACATCCCGATAATACCCTCCGAGAGCGAGGAGGAGACGGCTGCCCTCATCATAGCGCTCGCGAAACGCGAGCAGGAGGAGAATCAACGTCCGGTGGCGCTCAGGGGCGAGCGCAAGCCCCAGTTCCTCCACGAGAGGCAGCGTTTCGTAGTAGAGTCGCTGCCTCACGTCTCAGCAGTCCTCGCTGACCGGCTCCTCAGGAGGTTCGGTTCCATCGAGAGCCTAATGAACGCCACACAGAAGGAGATGCGGGAGGTCGATGGTATAGGAGAGAAGAAGGCGTTGCAAATCAGAAAGGTCATAAAGAGCGCCTACGAAAGATATAACGTCGAACATGAAATCTGAGGATAACCGCAAACAGTGGGCGGCGATTCAGAGGAGGGAGCAGGCGAGGCTCCGAGACCTGCAGCAGCTGAAACGGTTCATGGAGGAGGGCAAAGACGAGAAGAAGACCCCCAAGGACCTGCTGAAGCTCGCAGTCTACGCCCAGGGCATCAGGGCCGCCGAGGCCGCTGACATACTGGGCGTTCGCCGTGCAATCGTCGACGCGTGGGCTGAGGCGCTCCTTGAAAAGAAGCTCGTCGAATATGAGAGCATCAAACACAGCAACCCACTCATCAAGCCATCAAGGTCGGTTCTCCTAAAGTTCAGGAAATCTCAGGTGAGGGAGCAGTCGACTGCTGCGAACGTTAAGGCACAGAGGGTGCAGAAGCAGGCGACGGCTTCTGTGCCGCAGTCTCCTGCGCAGGATGTAGTGAGCAGCGAACCATATCCCTCTTCCACCAAGGTTCAGCAGCAGGCGACCGAAGCCCCGTATGCACCAACGGAAGAGAAGGAATTGACATTTGAGGAGGGTGTGACCCACCTCGTCCTTGAGGATAATCCCAACAAGAGCGTGAGGATGTTCATCAAGGAGATACGCTCAGGCCTCAAGGGACTCTTCATCACCCGCGCGAACCCGAATCAGGTGCGCAAGCAGTATTACCTCGCAGACGCGAAGGTCGTCTGGCTCACGTCGGTTGAGACAGGCCAGGATGTGGAGGCTGTCTCTGGCATACAGGAGATGAGCATAATCATCGGCAAATTCATCGACGAGAACCCCCAGAGCGTCATACTCATCGACGGTCTAGAGTATCTGATAATAAACAACGGCTTCCAAGTCGTCCTGCGCCTTGTGCAGCAGATTAGGGACAAGGTGAGCGCCTCGAGGGCGAAGATGATAATGCCCCTCAGCCCCGAGGCTGTCGACGGCAGACAGTTGTCACTTCTTGAGCGCGACTGCCAGACTGTGAGGTGAGCATATTCATTGTTTATCCGATTAAGCGCAGAAGACCCCAACATTGATTTTTGGGATGATGTACAAGAGCGCTTTGCGCTCTTGTATCAGACAAGAGCCAGTAGGCTCTTGTTGAATGCGAATCTGGCTGCGCTTAATTCCTAAACCGCTCATTAGCGGTTTAGGGATTAATCCTCCAGCCCCGGGGCTGGAGAGATTAATGGATAAATACCGCGGCCTTCAGCATGAGAGGCCTCAGCCTCTCATGTCTGATGTCTGAGCCCATTGGCTCAGCCACATTAGGCCGCGGATATTTAATCCAAACTCGAATGTATAATACGAGGTAAAATGCCGCCAGAAGACCCATGGGACTCCATCATGGAGGAGAAGACCCCTAAGGACCTGTTGAAGATAATCCTCAAGAGAGGCGGCCTCTCATCAGACGCCGCAGCCGAGGCCCTTGGCGTAGAGCGCAGCACAGTCGACGAGTGGGCGGCCGCGCTAGCTGCGAAGAAGTACATAGAGTATGCTAGCGCCGATTCCGGCAACCGCACCCTCAGGTTCACGGCCGAGTTCCAGCAGACGCTAAATCGCCTGCACCCCAAACAGGATGTCACCTCCGCGCAGGAGACGAAGATTGCCAAGTTAAGTGAGGAACTGCGGGAGGTGAGGAAGTCCAATGAGGCGCTCACCGAGCAGGTGCGAGAGAAGAGCGCACTCATAGAGTCCCTGAACGCCGACCTCTCGCAGGAGAAGAATTTGCGCTCGAAGTTCCAGGTCGAGTTTGAGCGGCAGAGCCGCCAAGAAAAGGAGCAGTCCCTGAAGAGCACAGAGAACCTACAGAGGATGCTGTCAAGGGAGCATTCCGAGAGGCTTAAACTAGAGGATATCATACGCAGGATGCGAGAGGGTGAGGTCGACTCCTCAGCCCCGGAGGTCACCTCAGTGCTTGAGGAGTCCGCTAAGGTCACAAAAGAGGAGTCGATTGAGGAGGCGATAGCGCCCAAAGCGGAACCCCACTTGGTACAGGAGCCGAATGCACTCCCCCTTGAAGAATCATACTCGAGCGCCCAAAGCAGCCCCACTGTCCAGCAAAAGGAATCCTCTCAAGCCAAATTCGGTTTAGATGATGAGCCGCTTGATGAGGCCGAAGCACTACTGAAGATGCTCGCCGAGAAGAAGACTGTGACAGTCAAGGGTGCATCATCACAGCTGAAGATCGATGAGAAGACGTTCGCGAAGATAGTCGAGCGGCTCATCAAAGATGGGCTGCTCGAGACGCAGTGGCGTCTCATCGGCGGCTCGCAGTTGAGGCTCAGGGGGGGAGTGGATGTAGAGCGTAAGATTCAGGAGATTGAGGCTTCGAAGGTGAAGCGCGAGCTCTCGCTTATGGGGCGGCGCTGATGACTAACCTAATAATAAACTCCGGCCGCTGCAGTCACGGTTGATTATTCTTGTAATATCCCCATCGATGTGTACTTTTCAGCCTATGCATTGAAATTTGAGGGATCAATATCGATAACATACATCTTGGATTTATTCTCAAATAGAAGTTCGCCGTCCTTAACATAAGTGTCACAGGGAGGTTCACCAACATACGCGCTACAAGTTGGGTCCATCACTATCCAATTCCCTATACTGTCATTTAACGATGCTATATACATATCTTCCCCATAGAAATTAGTTAATTCATTCTTAATCCATTTTGTTGAGTTATCGTTACCTGAGTAAAAGGCCACAAATAAATGGTCATCAAGGGCATATATCCTTGACGTACCACCGATACTCTCAATTAATGAGGATAATAAAATTGTTTTGTCGTCGCAATCACCTGCAATGGCCTTGATGGTCTGTTCGGGCGTAGCCCACAGGTCCATGCCCCGGGGGTCACTTAGATACTTTATATCAAATCTTACATACTCGAACAGGTAAATTATCTGGCCTAAATTATATTTGCCGGGGTATATACTCGCAGATTTACCCGCGATTTTCCTCACCTCGTCGTTTGTGGGGATAACCAATTTTTTCACTTTGTTAGAATAAGTTGTGTAGCCGTTTTCAATTTTGATGTATCTCTTTTCTGGTAATGTCTGGGTTCTAATGGTTATGTTTTGAGGGCAGACTATCCCATGGTCATGCCATTCAGTCTCCTCGTCCATTGACATGCTACCGACACAAACATTATACGTGTAATCTCCGGGAACTACTGGAGCATCAAACCCCAAATAACCTATGAATCTTTTATCGTCATACTGGTCGAGATAAGTTGATGCCTTTTTCATATACCTAGTTCCATTGGCGGCTTCCATTCCATAAGAATAAATAAAAACTTTATTGTCTCCTGTATTCTCAGCCCACACTCGTACGTATTGCCTTCCATATTGGAATGGTTTAATCAAGTCAGGGCTGAGGTCAATATCTGGGGGGTCATCTGAGGGGGTGGCTTTAGGCTTTGCGTACATTGCATTGGTGTAATCAAACGATTGTGGTATTGTAAACTGTTCAAGTGGCGATTTGAATAGGTTATTGCTAAAATCGGCTTGGGAAGAATATAGATGACTGAATAGAAAAATACTCCCTACCGTAACTACTGCCACAGCAATTACTATGCTAATGCCCCAGAATACTTTTTTGGATATCACTGTTGTTTTTATTGATTTGGGGGTTTAATAGTAATAGATGCAATTACAACAACGAATAAACGTATTGCTGCAGACAGTCAAGGGAGTAGTTCTTTTTATGATTGCAGTCTCTCTGATATTCCACCTAATTGATTTCATACTTTTGATTTTAATGCACTATGGAAAAATAGAGGAAAACTCTCTATTAACGATTGTAATAGAATTATCACGTTTCCCCATCCTTTGTTTATTATTAGTTTATGCCGGATGGATTTATGGTAAACGTCTAGGAAAAAACCTATTGGAAAGTGCCTTGGTGGGCGTTATTGTGGGTTTCATTGTAAGTATTGCAGACATTTTATTAACCTTTGTTGAGGGGATTCTTGTTGCTGGATTACTAATCCAATCCACTCCATTCTTGGATTCATCAAATCCGACATTTTTATCTACTATGGTGGGACTGATTTTTGGATTGATGATTGGCGCGGTATTTCTGGTGATTATAGGTATTTTTACCGGGGCAGTCCTTTGTTTAATAGGTTCATATGCCGCCGGAGTGAGGAAGATAGATGACTAACTACAAGTTCAAAATAAAGTATAGCTTGTATGCCACCATCCTTTTGTTTATTATGAGTGTACTCGGTTTGGCTCTTGGTTTCGCAATAGGCTATCTAGATTCAGCTAAGTCAGAATATGCCAAGCCAGGGTATATTCTTCTTATTATTTTTATCTTGGTAAGTGGGTTAATCGGCGTCGTCTCAGCATACGGTTTCATCCACATCGGTAAAAAAATAAATAATAAGTTATTGTATAATGTCGGATGGTTCTATTTGGTTCTGGGCGTGATATCACTTATCCCATCACTAATAAGCTTTATCTTCCATTACCTGGGCGGTCAAACTCCTTTAGGATCTATAGTTGATATGGTAATCTCAGCTGTTTTCATGGCATTGACTAGCATCCCCTTGGGCGTCGCTTTATTCAAAGCAAAAAAAGACACAATCTACAAGATTACGGGGGGGTTGTATGTATTAACTGGTTTGATGGCATTGACAGTCATTCTATATCTGCTTGCAGCATTGATGGCCTTCCCCACACTCCTAGCTAACATCCTCCTTTTCTATAAGGAAGACCAAAAAGAATGTCAGCCCTAATAATAAATTCCGGCCGCTGCAGTCATGGCCGGTGTTTCTTCTGCGGCTACGGGAGAATCCGCGGGGCCCCGCCTTCTGTAGAGAACGTGAACGAGTGCTTCAGCAGGTTCTTCAGTCAACTAACCGAAGATGAGGTGAAGGTGTTCGGCTCAGGCAGCTTCTTCGACGAGAAACAAATCCCCGAAGCGTCGAGGCGAACCTTCATCAGCGAATGCCGCAGGCTGAACGTGAAGAGGATAACGCTCGAGTCAAGGCCGCAGTTCATCACCAAGGAGGTGCTCTCTGAGTTCAGTGGTTTCGATTTGAGTGTGGCGATGGGTCTTGAGTCATCGGATGATGTACTCCTCAAGAAGCTTCAGAAGGGGTACACCCGCGCTGAGTTTCAGGCTGCGGCGAAGGTCGTCCATGAGGCTCACTTCAAGGTGAGGGCGTACCTTCTTGTCAACCTCCCCTTCGTCTCAGACATTGCGGCTAGTCTTGATGCTAGCGTCGAGTATGCGCTTGCGCACAGCGATTCGGTCGTCCTCATCAATCTCCTGCCACACGTAAGCGCTCCACTATTGAAGATGTGGCTTAGTGGAGAATGGAATTTCCTATCGAAGGAGGAATTCCGGAAGGTCACTTCGAAGTGGGCTTCCAACCCGCGGGTTAGCCTTGATGAGGAGACGTTCAAGTTCAACCCATCATTCCCTGATGATATTAAGGAGAGCCTCAAGGGGGTGGGCGAGTGGTATCTAACGCACCCGCATTTTGAGGTGTGGCAGGATTATCTCATTCGATGGTACGTGCCTCCGAAGGACAGAATACTCCTGTTCCTTCCTTGCGCGAACAGGAAGCCGTACTCGCACTCCATCACCCACCAGAACATAATCCGCGCACTTGAGGGGGTGGGGCGGGGGAGATTCCATGAGGTGATGCTCAGCAACGCAGGAGTCATCCCCAGGGAGTTCGAGGACCGCTACCCATTCGAGAGCTACGACTGGGACGAGCGCAATGAGACGCCTGCGATAAAAAAACGATACATCGAGGTGACAGCCCAGCGCATACGAGACTACCTCAGAGCCCACAAAACCCACTACGTGAAGGTCGTATGCTTCCTCAAATACGACAGCGAATCCTACATGGCGCTCAAGAGCACATGCCAGGACCTCGGCATAACGCTCACGAACCTGCTCAAGCGGGAAACCTACGAGAAAATCAAGGATGCTCCCAGGCCGCTTCAAGAGCCTAGAGCATTGGATGACCTGGGGGAGGGTTTAAGATGGTGTCTGCAAAATTCCACATAACGGGCGAAGGCGGGGACTGGTTCAGGGTCAGAGTCCAAGAGGAGGTGTACGCTCACGGCCTAGAGGGTAATGTCCTTGCAGCCGAACGTAAGACTCTCGCAGTAGTCGTTGAGGGCTCGCAGGAGCGGATAGAGCGTCTTCACGAGGATATAATCGGAATCTGCCCAGACGGCGTCAAATGCTCTGGCGTCAGATACGACATAAACCGGAGTGTAACTGGTCTCATAGGCCTCAGGGAGCAGGATAAGAGTTCTGAAGATTCAGCGGAGCATATCATTGAGGTTTTGAAGCAGCTTGAGCGGAGGATGGCTCGTCTTGAGTTGAAGATGGGTCTGCTCCTCACTTTATGTGAAGGCGGTGCCATGGCAAGTAGTAAGCCCCCGAGAGACGGCGGTGACGATGTCGAAGGCATGGATGTGGGCTCAGACGCTGTGAGCGGCTTCTCAAGCCTCTTCGGCGACCAATAAAATATCACAACCTGAGGGTTGTGATATTATATTTCGAACAGTATTTCGACTGCTACTTCTAAGCCGCAGTATCCAGCAGTTAAAAATAGGTGTATAAACCCAAGGTTCATAACAGGCACAATCATACGCACTGCTGAATCATATACACCACCAGTTTGTCTACCACCGAGGGTTCCAACCTGAAGTGCTCCCCCAGAGCGCTATGGAGACATTCCATATGCACAATCGATGCGCATGCAACAGTGTTTCCGCAGAGGATACGAACCTAATGAACCTATCTCCATTAAATACTCCCTTACCACAATCTCTACTGTGGTTGGGGTGGCGGCTGTCTGAGTTTTTTCTCACCCCCCTATAAGTGAGGATACCTGTTAGGGTAACTCGATACCCAAAAGGCCACCCCAAACACCCCCAACGAAGCTGAAAAGAATCAGTGAATCCTAAGCCTGTCCAACTTACTCTGTATCTCACCTATCCTCTGGTGGTATTCCCTCTGTTTATGGGTACGCTCAAGCGTGCTTGCGCTGGAGGCGTGCAGGCCCCTGATGAGGCTCTGGTAATTGGCCAACTCCGCATCAAGGTCCAGTTTAACCTGGTCGCGGCGTGCTTCGGCTGCGGCTGAACGCTTGGGCATCACACATATATTCGCCAGAGGATAAAATATAGGATGTGGAAGTCATACCCGCCATAGATTTGATGTCCGGCAGGTGCGTCCAACTTGTGGGCGGCAGACCTGACACAAAAAAGGACTTCGGCGACCCGACGGAGAGGGCTCTTGAGTGGGTTGCGCATGGGGCCCGGAGACTGCATATCGTGGATTTGGACGCCACATTAGGGTTGGGCGACAACCTCGATACTGTTTTGAAGGTGAAGCGCAGCTGCGGCGTGCCAGTGCAGTTCGGCGGTGGCATAAGGAGCGTTGATACGGCATTGAACATCCTTGAGGAATTGGGGGAGGAGGACAGGATAATACTCGGGACACTCGCAGTGAGCGAGTACCCCACATTCAATACGCTGCACGTTCTTGATGAATACGCAGACCGCCTCATAATATCAGTGGACTCCAGAGGCGGTAATGTGGCAGTCAAGGGCTGGACGCAAAAGAGCGCGCTCACTGCGACTCAACTCATGGAAGCCTCCTCAGGTCTAGTCTGGGGTTTCCTATACACCGACGTCGATGTAGAAGGGCAGATGAAGGGCATCAACCGAGAGCGGGTGCGGGAAGTCGTCGGCGCCTCAGGCAAGCCGGTGATAGTCTCCGGTGGAATAACGACCAAGGGTGATGTCGAAGCCTGCGAGTCCGCCGGCGCATGGGGTGTGGTGTTAGGCAAGGCGCTCTACGAAGGAAAAATCACCCTCAAAGAGGTAATCTGATGGGGTTACTAAATGGGCGGCGGGTCCTAATCATCATCCTCGCAGTCTATTTAGCCTCGATATTCTACAACCCCCAGGACATAAGGCAGCATAGGAAGTCAACGTCCCTGATAGGGCCTCCCACACTGTTCTACGGCGACGGCTACCGTTACTATCAGCTGACAAAGACGATAGTGGAGTCTGGTAGGTTGAGCGTCTACGATAACATCTCCGTGATAGACCACCCAATCGTCTTGAGCTCGGGAGTCGGAGGAAAAATATACATACCATTCGAGCCAGGCCTATCTTTCCTGGCAGTCCCATTCTACATGCTCCTTGGGCCTGCAGGCTTATATCTGATGAACACCCTCCTAGGCTTCCTGACATGTTGCATCATCTTCCTCACCAGCAGACTATACGTGAGCGAGAAAGCAGCATCGTACACTACATTATTCTTCGGCTTGGGTTCGGCGATATTAACGTACTCTGAGGTCTTCTACTCCGACATACTCTCGGCTGCACTCGTTGCAGGCGCGTTCTACCTCCTCCTCAAGCACATGAAAACTGGGGGGCGCACAGAAATAATCTCCGCAGGACTACTCTGCGGCATACTCCCCCTAACCAAGCCGACGCTCATACTCGTCACCCTGGCATTCCTCGCCTACGTGTGCTACTTCAGGTCAGTCAAGTCCGGAGCTCTCCTCCTCCTAGGATTCACACTCACGGTATGGATTTACTTCGCGTACAATACGTTCTGCTTCGGCAGCCCACTCGCGACGGGGTATGACTCAATCACCGACGTGATAGACGGCAGGACCGTCATCCTCGACCTGAACAGCCCGCAGTACTGGCGCAACAACCCCATAAAGACGATACCCCTCCTCACCGCGATTATGGTCTTCACATCGCCGGTACTCCTCATCTCAGCAGTCGGCCTCATCAAGACAAAGTCTAGGGAGTCCCTCCTTGTCGTAATAATCTTTGCCGCACTTGCGCTCACGTATGGGTTCCGCCACGACAGCATCGGCGGCTGGTGCTGGGGCTGGCGCCTCATGCTACCACTCGTCCCGTTACTTGCCCTGCCCGCAGCCCATGCGATAGAGCGTAAACTACTATCTGAGCGGGTACTGTGGATTATTTTTTACCTATCACTCTATCTTACTCTATTGAGCCTCGCACCAGTCGCATGGCACGTCCAAACCCGGACGACATTGGTTGAGGCAGTGAACTATAACCCACTCGTTTAACAGAAAATGGCGCAGATAATAACATTGACGTCGGACTTCGGCTCAGGATATTACGTCGGGGAGATGAAGGGGGTCATAAAGAAGGTTAGCCCCCAGGTCGAGTTGATAGACATCACCCACCACGTCTCAAGGCACGACACTGCGGAGGGAGCATTCATACTCTCGCGCATATGGAGGCACTTCCCGAAGAACACGATACATGTTGCAGTCATTGACCCCGGCGTCGGCACCGATAGGCGGGGAGTCGCAGTGGAGACCGACTACTGCTTCCTCATCGGTCCTGACAACGGCCTCCTCCGTTGGGCTCTCATGGGTCAGAGCATAGTGCGCATCGTGGAGTTGGATGTTCAGGTGATACAGCAGCGTACTGGCCTGGGTCAGGTGTCGTCCACATTCCATGGGAGGGACGTCTTCGCGCCCGCGGCGGCGCTCCTCTCCAAAGGTGTGGATTTGGGGAATCTGGGCCGGCGCATAAACGACATCAAGGGGCTTGACATCAGGGAGGATACCGTAGTCCACGTTGACGGCTTCGGTAACGTCGTGACGACCATAGCCAAGGAGATACCCGCAGGCTCGAAGGTGAAGGTCTACCACGGAGCCAGACAATACGAAGCAGTCTCGGTGAAGACTTATGCCGAAGCCGAAGTCGGCAGGATAGTCGTCCTAAGCGGAAGCCACGGGCTCATCGAAGTAGGGTTGAACATGGGTAGTGCCGCCGAGAAACTTGGCATCGCAGTCGGAGACAAAATCAGGGTTGAACATGCTGACTGACGTCCACTGCCACCTGGATTTCAAGGACTATGACCGCGACCGCGACGCGGTGGTTGAGCGTGCGGCTGGCATGCTCATCGTGAACTCATGCGTCGAGGCAGATTCCGTGCAGAAGGCGCTCGCCATGTGCAAGTCATACCGTAACGTACGTTGCATGCTCGGCTTCAGCGCAAGTGCGACGGACGAGAACGCGTTCAATCGGATGCGTTCCCTCATCAAAGAACACAAGGATGAAATCGTCGGCATCGGCGAAGTCGGCCTCGACTACCACTGGGTGAAGGACGAGGAGGGCAGGGAGGCAGAGAGGAGGCACTTCATAGAACTTATCGAACTCGCAAGGGCACTCAACATGCCTCTTCTTGTGCACTCACGCGACGCGGAATCAGACTCGATTAATATACTGAGAGAGCGTAAGGTAAGAGCTATAATGCACTGTTTTTCAGGCACAGTCGAGGAGGCCAAGCAGGCCGTGGAATCAGGTTGCTTAATCTCGGTTCCGACGAACGTAACATACTCAAAGAGCAGGCAGAAGCTGGTGCAGGCTCTGCCCCTTGAGTCCATCGTCCTTGAGACTGATGCCCCCTATCTTGCTCCGGTGCGCCTGGAGCGCAACGAGCCTGCGAACGTCAGGGTCGCCTGCCTGAAGGTGGCGCAGCTGAAAGGCGTCACCGCGAGCGTCGTTGAGGATAAGACGACAGACAATGCATTAACTTTCCTGAAACTTAAAAAAAATGGTTAAAGCTGTATTGCTGGACTGGGATGGGACGCTCTGGGACGTCTTGGGCTTCATGGTCGAGACCTACACGGAGGTCTTCAACCACTTCAACATCAAACCCTGGAGCCGCGAGGAGTACCAGGAGAAGTTCCGCCACGACTGGCGCGACATGCTCGATGAGATGGGCCTCACACCACACACACAGTACCTACTCGACCACTGGGAGAGGAAGATAAGCACGCAGCGGCCGCTCGCCTACCCCTGGGTCGGGGATTTCACAGACAAATTACTGTCAGAAGGCTACCTCCTCGGTGTCGTTTCATCGGCGCCTAAGAAGCCGCTCATGAGGGAGCTCGACCGCAACGACCTCTTAACGAAGATGAAGGTCGTCGTCAGCGGCGAAGACTTCCAGGAGCGCAAGCCCTCTCCGATGCCGATGTTCTACGCGACCGCGAAGATGGGCGTGAAGCCTCAGGAGTGCGTCTACGTCGGCGACATGGTCGAGGACATACAGGCCAGCCGCTCAGCCTACATGAAGGTCGCGGTCGTCCTCTGGGGCCTGCACAGCCTAAGCCGCCTGAAGGCTGAGAACCCTGATTCTATCTCGGAAACGCCCGATGAGCTTCTGAATTATATACGGGGACTACCATAAGGTAAGCCATCAGCATACTGCGGACTAAGGCCCGCAGTATGTCTTACAAATACGCTCAAAATGTCATTAGCACAACAAACACAGGAGGTGTGCGCGAAAAGTAGAATCCCTGCGATTCCTCTGCAGCCTGAAGGCTGCAGTATCCTCGCGTATTTGTAATGAAGGCAGGCGGCGGAAAACCAGACACGTACGCGAAAGCGGGCGTTGATTTCCGCAAGGAGGGTCGCGCAGTCAAAGGCATCCTCCACTGGGTCGAGAAGACGTTTGCGACGCGTCAGGGGAAGGTCGGGGAGGTCCTCTGTGACATAGGCACGTTCGCTAACCTCATCGACATGGGAGACTACGCGCTCGCCTTCTGCACAGACGGCGTCGGCAGCAAGGTCTTGGTGGCGCAGGAGCTGCAGAAGTACGATACCGTCGGCATAGACTGCGTCGCAATGAACGTGAACGACGCCATATGCTTGGGTGCAGAGCCTATTGCGATGGTAGACTACCTCGCGATGCAGCACACCAACGACGAGATGGCGAGGGATATAAGCAAGGGCCTCTGCGAGGGTGCGAAGCAGGCTGGCATCGCCATAGTCGGCGGTGAAACGGCATCACTGCCGGACATCATCACTGGCGTGGACGGGCGAGGCTTCGACCTCGCCGCTTCCGTGATAGGTATTGTGAAAAAAGACAAGGTCATCACAGGCGCGAAGATAGAGGTCGGTGACGTCGTCTTGGGTCTCAAGAGCACGGGCCTGCACAGCAACGGATACACCCTCGCCAGGAAAGTCCTACCCCGGAACATGTGGATAAGCATACTCTCACCAACGAGGATATACGTGAGGGAAGTCCTCGAGCTCATCAACAACTACGACATACACGGCCTTGCGAACGTCACCGGGGGCGGGTTCCTGAACCTCTGCAGGCTCACCAACTTCGGATTCCACCTCGACAGCATGCCTGAGCCGCAGATGATATTCAAGAGACTCCAGGAGCTGGGGAAAGTCACCGATGAGGAGATGTACAAGACCTTCAACATGGGAGTCGGCTTCTGCGTCATAGTCGCCAAGAAGGATGTGGAGGAGATACTCAAGAAATACGGGGGAAAATATGAGATGATGCGCATAGGCTCGGTCGTTAAGGAACCGGGCGTCACAGTAGTAAAAAACAACGTTGAAATCGTCCTTGAGCGGACGATGTACTAGAGGGTGATTGGAATGCCGCTTACGAAAACCGAAAAGATTTGGTACAACGGGAAACTAATAGACTGGGATAAGGCGCAGACGCACATACTAACCCACGCACTGCACTACGGCTCAGGCGTATTCGAAGGCATACGCTGCTATAAGACGCCGAAGGGCCCGGCAGTATTCAGGCTCAAGGAACACATCAGGCGCCTCCTAGAGAGCGCTAAGATGTACTACATGGAAGTCCCATACACCCAGGAGCAGCTGGAGCGGGCGGTGAAGGACACAATCAAAGCAAACAAGATAGACGCGTGCTATATCCGGCCCATCATCTACCGCGGATACGGGGAGATGGGGCTTAACCCGCTCAAGGCGCCTGTCGACGTCGCAATCGCAGTCTGGCCGTGGGGCACATACCTCGGAGAAGACGGCCTCAAAAACGGAATACGCGTCATGGTATCCTCAGTCCAGAGGTTCAACAGCAACATCATGCCAACGAAGGCTAAGGCTACAGGCCAGTACATAAACAGCATACTCGCGAAGGTCCAGTCCCTCAAGGCAGGGTATGACGAGGCCATCCTCCTTGACAGTCGCGGCATGGTGTCTGAGGGGCCTGGGGAGAACATCTTCCTTGCGCGCGACAGGATACTGTACACTCCGGCAGAGCATGCGAGCCTCCTTATGGGGATAACGCGCGCAAGCGTGATTACTATAGCGAAGGACCTGGGCTACGAGGTCGTTGAGTCTGACGTAGAGCGTGGCATGCTATACACGGCTGATGAGGTGTTCTTCACAGGCACAGCAGCCGAGGTCACACCAATCAGGGAGATAGACGGGCACGTAATCGGCAAGCCGGGGCCCCTGACTCAAGCGATACAAAAGAAGTTCTTCAAGATAGTCGAAGGAAAGGACAAAAAATACGAGAACTGGCTAGCATACGTTAAGTGATTAACCACATCTCAAAATCGTACAAAGCGATTTTGATATGATGTTTCGAACAGTATTTTGACTGCGGCCTAAAAGTCGCAGCATTCGGCAGTTCAAAATGAAAGCTTGCGTTTGGGGTGAGATGTCCGCTAAACTGAAAGGCAGCGGAATAGGGCGGGCTCAGGAGCAGCAGTGCACCGCGCTTCAGATGAACGGCGTTGCGACCACACGCGACGCAAACGACACCTTCGACGTCATAGACATAAACACGATATTCCTCCGCTCACTATACACAGCCAAGCGGATGAGAAGACGCGGCAAGCCGGTGGTCATCCACAGCCACACCACAGCCGAGGACACGAAGGACAGCTTCAGGCTGACGACGACCATTGCGCCGCTCTTGAAGATGTACCTGACATACTTCTACTCCCAAGCAGACCTGATAATCTCACCGACCGAATACACCAAGAACATCCTCAGAACATATGGCATAAAGAATCGGATAATCCCCATAAGCAACGGCATAGACACGCAAATATTCAGGCCTGACGAGCACGCAAGAGAACGCGGGAGGGCGGCGTACGGCCTTGAGGGGACGGTCGTCTACTCCGTCGGCCACGTCTTCCGCCGCAAAGGCATACTCGACTTCTTCGAGATAGCGAGGAAATTCCCCGACACCGCATTCGCATGGGCTGGATTGTACCACCCTAAACTCGTCGAATCCGAGGTGAACAACGCAGTAGAACATAAACCCAAGAACCTGAAACTCGTCGGCTTCGTGCCTGACATAAAGTGGCTCCACTGCGGCGGCGACATATTCCTATTCCCAAGCTACTGCGAGAACCAGGGCATAGTCATACTCGAGGCTGCAGCCTGCATGAAACCGGTGATAGTGCGCGACATACCTGTGTACGATGACTGGCTCCACCACGGGGAAAACTGCCTCAAAGCCAAAACCAACGAGGAGTTCGCAAGGCACGTGCAGACGCTCATGGACGACAAACGCCTTGCAGAGAAACTCGCAAAGAACGCCCACGACATGGCGCAAGGCCACGACCTGAAGATAGTCGGGGGGGAACTCAAGCGCGCATACGAATCGGTGATTACAAATGATGATATCTGTTCCCTTAAGGGACAGCCTATGAATTCACCTGATACAGCAGAATATCAACATATCAAAAACCGCCCACTTTAGTGGGCAGTTTTTTATACAGCAAAACTTAGCTTTTTTAAACCGCGAGTAACTGTTTGTAATATCATATCGCACATCAGTGCGATATGCGATAAGAAAATGAATATCGGCTTCTTCACAGACACGTACTTCCCGCAGGTGAACGGCGTCACATTCACGGTCGACCTATGGAGGAAGAGGCTCGAGGAACGAGGTCACAAGGTCTACGTGTACTACCCCGACGACCCAGGATATCAACCTAAGGAGAGGGAGTACGCATTCCCCTCCATCAGTGCAGGATTCTACAAGGGCTACCGTGGGGCATTACCACTCAACATAGCATCCAAAACCAAGCACCTCGACATCATACACCAGCACGGTATGGCCGGGCTTGCAATCGCAGGCCTCATCGCAGCAAGAAAGCATCACATACCCAAGATGCACACCTTCCACACTCCAGGCGACGAGTACATCAACTACGTGACGAAGAACAAGATATTGGCCGGGATGCTCCGAAGCGGGTACCTCCGCTGGGAGCGCTGGCTACTGAACACATACGGCCTCACGACCACCGCCTCACCCGTAATCGCGGAGAAGCTCAGGGGCAACGGCATACGGAGGGTGGAGTTGATAAGCAACGGCATAGACACGAGCTTCTTTCACAGGGTGGATGCGAAGCCGTTCCTGAAGAAGTACGGGATACCAGAGGGGAAAGTGATAGGGTTCTGCGGGCGTCTAGGGTACGAGAAGCACGTGGAGGAACTCATCAACCTCGCAGACAGATTCGACGGGACAATAATCTACGCGGGCAAGGGACCGGCCGAAGACCACTACCGCAAACTAGCGGAAGGCAAGCCTAACGTGAAAGTCTTCGGCTTCCTTGAACGAACGGAACTCAGGCAACTCTATTCCGCCCTCGACGTCTTCGTCTTCCCGAGCGTCGCCGAAACACAAGGCCTCGTAGCCCTCGAGGCAATGGCGGCCGGCGTCCCAGTCGTCGGGGTCCCAGTCCTCGCCCTCAAGACGACCATAGACAACGAAGTCACAGGATACCACTACAGCCTCGGCCATAAAGACGAACTCCTTCAAAAGATAGAACTGTGCTACAGAAACAAGGACAAGCTCGCGCCAGCATGCATCAGGCAGGCTGAAGCTAACTCGGTGGAGCGGAGCATAGACCGCCTTGAGCAATTATATCAGACCCTGAAATAACCGACGGGGAACAGATGACTGGAGTTTCCTAATCCAGATTCAACTTCGTCATCGTATGCCACATAAGGTCCACATCCCCAATAACAGTGTCCCTCACTTCCTGACTCCTACCTTCCGTGCCCGAGGTTTCGACCTTGATGCCATGCACTTTCTTGAGGGTGTTCAACACTTGGGTGGGGTTGGTCCCCCTAATCCTCTCTTGGACTGTAGCGAGTGCCGCTTTGGGGACAGTGACCGTTGCCCAGTAATCGTCCGCGTCGCTGAATAGTGGCGGGTTTTTCTCGTCCCCTGGCTTGAATCTCGAGACATTGAATAGGAACCTTAAATCACCACCATGCTGTTCGATTCCGGCCTCTGTGAGTATGCGCTCACCACCTTGCGCGTCACGGACTTCCATAGGTTGGTATCCCTCAAGCGGCAGCACCCTTTTGAGGTCGTTTTGCATGGCAGCCAATGCCGCTGCGCTAATCTGGCTGTCGCCAGGCTCGAATCTCTGCTCTGCCTCAGGGTCATAGTGCTCAAGGACTCCGAGATCCCTTGATGCCGTCCGATTCAGTGGAGTGGAATCAATTGCGAAAGTGCATTCTCTCCCGTTTAATTTGAGATCTACGATGTCCACCCAGTGCTCTTGGATGCCCTCCTGCCCTCCGAGCCTTCTTGCAATGATTACCGGAGCGGCGGCGACCGATGTTAGAGTCCCCCCCCGTCCGGGAGTTTGATAATGCCGTACGAGCCAGGGGAGCAATGCGAATGCCCTCTCGCTGCAGTCTGACTCATTTGTTCCGAGGATTGTAGAATCGCCGGTATTGTCCAGAGGGCTGACTTTGCGGCGGGTGTCAAATACTATCGTACCCTTGCGCTCTCCGACTCGGTCGACATATATCATCGTATCTGGTGAGCGTATTGTATCGCCGTAACCGTAGCGTGATTGAGGCAACATCCTACTAACGTCCTTGTCTAACTCAGCGACCTGCTGCTTGATGTACGATGAGACATCCCTCTCGCCTCCGCTAGTCGATTTCACGAACGGGGTCTCCTCCAGGGATTTCACACTCGGGAACCTCTCTTCGACTGCTCGTTCCGAGTCGTCTTGTATAACGACGCCGGGAGGCGGCGGATAATCGTCTTTCGATAACTCATTAACCATCAAATATGATATTGGACTGACGATGGCCAGCATCGTCGCGCCAATGCCTGCGTACCTCAGCCACCTCATCCTCTTTGAATGGATTAGGAGCGCCCTCTGATACCTTAAGGCGTCAACCTCGACCTCCCTCAGGTCGTGCGGTGAGCCCTCCCTCATAAATACGTAGTCTGAGACCTTACCAAGGTGGTTCATATCCAATGAGCGGCGGAGGAGCTCCGCCACGACCTTCGGTCGCAGGTCGAATTTGTCGGTCAGCAGTTCAATCTGCTCTCCGATTTCCCGGGTAGTCTCTTTTACCTTCTCCCGTGGCATCCTATTAAAGAAATCTGCTTTAGCGTAAATGCCATCAAGTCTCTTCACAACATCGTGGGCTGCCATCCCGCCAGCGAAAAGCTTGGCGGCGTCTGACAGCAGGAATCTCTCAGCCGAGAGCGGAACCCTCTCCTCGACATGGGCCTTCCTGGACTCCCTGAAGACTCTCGCCTCAGGCAACTTCCTCAATTCCGCATCCAGCCGCTCCTGCTGTAAATCTCTGGCAGGTTCCTGAGACAAACGTCTTTGCATATTAATCTACTCGAATGAATCCCTTAAAAGCTAAAAGACAACGGTAGTGCCCCTGAATGGTCTCCCCGCGATAGCGGATTCCATATCTTTTAGGTCTCGTCCGTCGAGTATGAGCGTCCTAATCCTGCTGCGTTCGATAATCCTCGCGGAGGTAAAATCCAGCAGCGGGTATTTGCCTGCCTCCATCGAGCCTGCGCCCACAATCTGCAGGAGGTCGCTTATCTTTATCACCTTGTAGGGTTTGGCGTCCTTGTGTTCCCTCGGGTTCCTGTCATAGACAGCGTCCACGTTGGATGCGTTCACGAAGAGGTCAGCCTTCACCCACTCCGCAAGGAGCGCTGCGACTGCGTCGGTGCTGTGCCCTGGTTCAGTCCCGCCCATGACGAGGATTTTATTGCCGAACACTCCCGCGGCATCGTGGATGGACTCGGGGATATTCTTGTTAGAATTCTTGCCGAGCTTCTCAATCAGCGCCTTCGCATTCCTGCGGGTGGCGAGTATCCCGATGTGATCGCATTCAGCCCAAGAGGCCCCGCGGGCTCTAGCCTTCTCTATATCCCGCCTTGCCGGCCTGCCGCCGCCCACGATAACAGCGACCTCGTGTTTGGCTGCAAGTTCAGTCAGGAATTTAGCAAGACTAGATGCGAACTTCTCATCGACTTCATCCGGGGCGAGTATGCTGCCGCCCATCGAGAACACTATCCTCATCAATACAACTATTTTGTTTTGATGGTTATAAGTCAGGTGGCGTTGTTGGGCGAGAACTTCCTTATGAACACCTCATCGTTCTGAAAGACGATGGATGAGATGCCCTCCAGGCCCTTGTTGACCTCAGAGAGCTTATTGAGGGCCGCATCACTCGCCACCTGAGTCATGAACGGGGTGTTCGAGTCGAAGAACACGTAGACTTCGCCGGTGAGCGGGGTGTCATCCCCCATGAAATAGTATCTTCCCCCTGTTGAGCGCAGTATCCTCCTGTCGCTTATGACAGAACCCCAATAGTGCATGATATCATCGTACCCCTGGTAGACTATGATGGACTTCTCCCCTGTGTTGTTCCTCAACCACATAAAACCCTCCTTCTGAGCCGGAGTCATCCGCACACCCACTGGGAACAGGCGCTCTCCCGTGTTCCACAGCATCGGCGTGATGGTCAAGACGAACCCGGCGAGTAGGATGGCTGCAGCTAACATGACCCTCCTGTCCCTCGAAAGTCCGCTGCTGAATGGGACTGCGACGAGGACTGACATGAGGTAAGGCTCGACTAATATGAACTTGACGGCTCTTGCCATCGCCACCGCAGCTGAGAGGTGCAACACCAGAAACAGCATGATAATCATAACCGACGCGAGCCTCAATGGCGTCCTCGCCTTCTTTGCTCTGCGTGCGAGGATGAGTATCGCTAATCCCCCAAAAGCCAATGCCGTCCCATATACAGTATATGTGCTAGCCATGCTATACCACGCCTGCGGATAGAATCTGCTATCTGGGTCCTTTGGGTACCAGAGGAAAAGCATGTCTGAGACCTGGAAGCTGCCGTTGTTCTCCTCAGTCACATGATCTACGTACTGTATTGACTTGAGAATCAAGGGAGATGACAGAGCAAGCAGTATGGCCACTGAGAGAATCGCATGGGTTGCGTTAAACTTCAGCCTATAAGACAGGTTCAGGAGCAGGAAGCCGACAGCGCACACTAGGGCGTAAATTGCGGTCTGCGGGTACGTGAGCATGCACAGGCCGACAGTGACAGCACAAAAGTACAGGTACTTCGGCGACTTCACAGATTTCACTGCAGCATAAAGTGTCAAAGGCAGGAAGGCGAGGCTATACCCCGCCGGCCACTGGCCCCACATCATGCTTGAGATGTCTCGGCCGCTGAGCGCTATGAACAAGGCGGATACGAGAGCAGGGTATTCCCCGAAGAGCTCGCGGCAGAGGATGAATGTAGTCAAAATCGCAAGGCTGCTGAACAGGGCATTCATCGGATACACAGTGTGTTGGAAGTCGCCTGTGATTTTCGCTATATATGCGGGCAGGTAATATGAGAGGGGGGGATAATAGAACCTCTCCACCCTCAGGTTCCTGCCTATCCCATTCCATACGTAATCGACGCTCCTGCCCTCAAAGAGCCTCATACCCACCTGATAGTGGAATGTCGCATCCGTTATCCCATAAGGGAGGTCAGGCGCGTAAAGGAACGGGTCCAGACGGATATAAAACCCGACAGCAAAGATGAAAAAGAGGGCGATAAAGATTCTGTTACCAGAGCTTTTCTTTTTTCTCCTCATTTTGAACTGCTGGATATCAAAATCGCGTTTCGCGATTTTGATGATGTCAAATTCGCCAAGCGAATTTGACATACTGCGGCCTTGGGCCGCAGCCTAATACTGTTCGAAATATCATACCGTACCCTTCAGGGTGCGGTATGTAATCCTTACTTAATTACCCTCACTGGTTAATATTGGTTGGCATGGGACTTGACCTTCTAGTCTTCGGAGACACGGCTATAGACAACTTCTACGAAGTCGACAAACTACCTACGCCGAACGAGGCCTCCGAGGTGACATGCGGGCGTCGTTTCTACGGCGGGATGGGGGCGAATACGGCCTGCGCAGCTAATCGTCTCGGCCTAAAGGTCGGCCTTGTGAGCGTCATCGGGACGGACGCCGAGGACTACCGCAGGTACATGGAGGAGCAGGGCATCAAACTCTACCTTAAGGGGATATTCGGCGACACGACTAAGAGCATGTTCTTCAAGTCCGAGAAAGGCCAGTTCAGCTTCTTCTACAAGGGCGTCACCGAGCAACTCACGAACCTCAGGCCACAGGAGGAGTTCGGCAAGCGCCTCACCAAGGACGTGAAGGCAATATACATGGCGCGCACCTACCTTAACATGCAGAAGGCCGCGGTGGAGGAGTACAAGCACTGCCTCAAGGTCTACAACCCCGGCTACGGCATATTCCGCTTTGGGAAGATACCCACTGCATTCAGGACCGTGATGAGGGAGAGTGACATCATAGTCCTCAACCACCACGAACTCAAACACCTAGAATCGATAGGCTATAAGATGAACCTCACGCCAAAGCAGACTTTCATAGTCACGCGGGGCGCTGACGGCGCAAGCGTCTTCGTGAAGGATACGAGAGTGGACGTACAAGCCTACAAGGCCCGGGTCGTCGACGCCTCAGGAGCCGGCGACGCTTTCAACGCCGGCCTCATAGTGGCTAAACTGCGCGGATACGATATATATGAGAGCGTCAAATTAGGTAATGCGACAGCCTCATTCATCGTTGAGGAGTGGGGCTGCCAGACGAACCTACCCACATGGGAGCAGGTTACTGAGAGGTACGAGAAAATAAAATAAAATACTGCACCCTAAAGGGTGCAGTATTATATTTCGAATAGTAGTCGGCTGCGGCTTGAAAAGCCGCAGAATGAGACAATTCAAAATGACAGAGTGGCATGCAGTCGGAGCGATAGACGAGGCGATAGAGCGCACCCGCAGGATGCTCTTTCCCATAAAATGGGGCCTCTGGCTTAAACTCGCTCTCATAGTGCTTCTTGCCGGCTGGGGCCTTGGCGGCAACGGCTTCAACTTCAACAACGGATTCGGGGGAGGGGACAACAGCGACAGCAACATGGAGAATGCCCTCCCGGGCCCGGAAATAATCACCCTAATCCTGATAGTCGTTGCTGTCGCGATATTCGTCGGTCTCTTATTCGGCTACATCGGGGCGGTCATGAAGTTCGGGCTCATAAAAGCCCTCATAAGCGGCGAGGCGAAGGTCATAGACTACTTCAAGGAGTACGCTGACCGCGGGCTCTCAGTCTTCATCTTCAACCTAATCGCAGCCATAGGATTCATCGCAGTACTCATCGTATCCGGAGCCATCATCTTCCTACTCTTCGGGTCCATGGATTCGACAATGGCCATAATCATCGGAGTCCTCATCTTCCTCGCAATACTCCTTCCAGTCGTCATAGTAGCATCAATCTTCTTCTGGCTCATTGACGAGATCGCCATACCCATCATGTACGCCCGAAACCGGGGGATAGTGAACGCAGTCAAGGCCACATTCAAGCTCGCAGCCGCAAACCCCTGGCAGATGATGGTTTTCGCCCTCCTGCAGTTGGCGTTTGGGTTGGTGGGCGGCATGATAGCCCTCATAATAAGCCTCCCGCTATTCATAGCCCTCATAGCAGCCATCGTCATACTTGCGATAGTGGCTGCTGCCGCAATAGGCATAACGTCACTTGCGGACCTAACCCTCACACCGCTTGTAATCGCGGCCATAATAGTGGGAATCATAGCAGTCATCCTCCTGTCATGGGCCATCTCATACATCATCGTCCTCATCACCCTCCCCCTCTCGGTCTTCCTGAGGTTCTACGGCCTCATCTTCCTGCAGCGGCTAGAGCCTACGATTAACCTCTTCCCCACCACGGTGAAGGAGCCTGAACCTGCCTCGGCGGTCGCAGAAACCATCGACCTCAAGGTCACTCACTCTGAGGGGCAGCCACTCGACAATACCTCCGCCCCGAAAACCAAGGTGAAGAAAGTTAAAATAAAAACCAAACTCAAGCGGAAGGCGAAGAGATGAAGGTCTTGATAGTGGGTGGTTCAGGATACACTGGCCGTGAGCTCTTGAGGATACTCTCCAAACACAAGAGGGTGGACTCCATAGAAGCCACATCAAGGCGATACGATGGTAAGTGCGCAAGCGAAGTTCACCCCCGCCTCAAGGGATTATGCGATGTGAAATTCACATCCTTCGACCTGAAGAGAGCGGACGCTGACATAACATTTCTCGCAGTCCCTCATACTGAGGCTATGAGGTACGCTCCGGACCTGCTGAAGGCTGGCTTGAAGGTCGTTGACCTGAGCGCCGACTTCCGCATCAAGGACGAGAAAGTTTACGAGAGGCACTATAAGGTCAAGCACACATGCCCCAATCTCATCTACAAGTCAGTCTACGGCCTCCCAGAATACTATAAAGACCGCATTAAGGGAGCGCAACTTGTCGCCAACCCAGGATGCTACCCGACGTCGGTGATACTCGCAGCCAAACCACTCCTAGACGGATTCAAGGTCGACGAGCTGGTCGTAGACTCCAAAAGCGGAGTCTCCGGGGCCGGAGTGAAGAATGAGCAGGAGATGCGAAAATTCGTAGAAAACCGCAACTTCAAGGCATACAAGATAACCTCCCACCAGCACACGCCCGAGATGGAGCAGGAACTAGGCCGCAGCATCCACTTCACCCCGCACCTGCTGCCTTTCGAGCAGGGGATATTCACCACAATCCACGCGTTCACTGACGCAGACGCCGAGGAAGTGGGGGCCGCCTACGGGAGGAAATACTCTCTTGCGCCTTTCGTGGAGATAGTGGACGACCCGGACATCCTCTCAGTCCGTGACACGAACTTCTGCCACATCGGAGGATTCAAGAAAGACGGCCGCAGACTAGTCATAACTGCGGCCCTCGACAACCTAATCAAAGGCGCCTCAGGCCAGGCGGTTCAGAACATGAACCTCATGCTGGGATACCCTGAGGATGAGGGACTCGCGAGCATCCCCCCGTATTGCTGAGCGGCTCACATATACTTGTCGTCGCCTGATGCATCCTCATAGAAGTACTCGTCCTTGTCGTATGAGCGCGGGTCCTCCCAGACCTCCTCATCCTCTGCGGACTTCTTCTTGACCTTCTTGACCTTGATTTCCAGGTCGTCTCCGTCATCTTCGATCTCTATCCTGCGTTTGCGCTTGAGAATCTCCTCCTCCTCACGCGAGTACGTCTTCTTCTCCGCCTTCTCAGGCTTCTCGAGGGCGGGAGCGAATCCGAACTTTTTAGTGGGCGTCTTCTCAGCAGGTTTTTCCTTGGATGCTTTAGTTGTTTTCTTCTTTACAGCCATTTTTTCAACCCGAAGATTCGTAACCTATATCTCTATCTCTACAATCGAATATAAAAGCATTAAATATCAGCCGCTCTTTTTAAGGCCCCCCTCAGCGCCGATGCAGTCCCTCCGAAGTCGCCTTCCGTATAATTGCTCTTTGGAAACGCGTTGCCTATCCCGTCGCCTCTGTATCCATGCATTCCTCGCCCATCTATCTCACCGTGTTTTTGAAGATGACCTCGCCTTGCGGTTTCTTGTTTGGCATATTCGGTTCTCCTGCCGGGTAACCTGTGCTGATGAGGGCGATGAGTCCGTATTCGTTCGGCACCTTAAGCAGTTTCCTAACGTCTTGGGCGTATGATTTCTTGTCCCCAGCGACCCAGCATGAGGAGAGGCCGTGGGCCTGCGCGGCGAGTATGATGTTCATGGTTGCGGCGCATCCGTCCTCTAACCTGTATTTTTCGGTATTCAGACAGAATACCGCGAAGCATAAGGGCGCATTTGCGATGAATCTCCCGTGGTCTGTGAGCGCAGCAAGTTCCGTTAATAGTCTCTTGTCGGTGACTGCTCCGATAAGCCAGGGTTGGATGTTGCGGGCTGTGGGCGCGAGGGCTCCGCACTCGAGTATGTCATCAACCGTCTGCTTGGGCACTTCCCGCGCGGTGTATTCTCTCACGCTTCTTCTCGCCTTGATTAACTGGGTCGGCGGTCGCTCGAAGCCACCGCTGGTTCTGTTCACCATCTTAGAAGAACTCTGGGGGAAGTTGGCGGATTTTGTCCGCCAACTCCCAAAGAGGTTGGATAAAAACCTGAGTTTCTGTGAGCGCAACTGGATTTCTTATCCACTTGCATTACATCATACTCCTCTGCGTTTAAAACCGTTTCGTAGTGCCTAAGTAGTGCCTAAGTTTCTCACTTTCCGAAAGGATACTATCAGCAGTGATTGTTCTGCCTCTATGTATTTTTTATCCTCCCCCCATAATTGTTTACGATGAAGATAACTTTCGACCTGCGCAAGAGCGTCCCCGAGAACGCGAATGCACACTACGAGCGCGCGAAGAAGCTGCGCGCGAAGATCCCGGGCCTTGCGCGCGCGATGGAGGAGAGCCGCCGCAAGATGGGGAGTCTCAGATTCGAGTCGCAGCAGGAGGTTCAGCCTCAACTGAGAAAGAAGACGGAGC
>Ga0315284_10000948_pt1 | contig 40238 bp, 59 predicted proteins | sample YL17G09_16_MG_FD_203696 | JGI IMG/M metagenome (GOLD analysis project Ga0315284, IMG submission 203696) | Sediment microbial communities from Yellowstone Lake, YNP, Wyoming, USA - YL17G09_16 | ecosystem: Environmental > Aquatic > Freshwater > Lake > Sediment | place: USA: Wyoming | collected...
TTAACAACTAAGGAGAACAGTATGAGTTTTTTACCGCAAAGTGGTCGTGAGTACGGAATCTTGGGTGTCGGTGGCTTAGTAGGAAGTGTTCTTACAGTGCTCATACCATGGGGCTGGAAGAAGATAAGCAAAAAGAAAAAGGAAGGTCTGTTCGGATAAAATCTAAGCGGAGTTATTGGCATAAGTATTGTAGACAACGTCTTAACAACTAAGGAGAACAGTATGAGTTTTTTACCGCAAAGTGGTCGTGAGTACGGAATCTTGGGTGTCGGTGGCTTAGTAGGAAGTGTTCTTACAGTGCTCATACCATGGGGCTGGAAGAAGATAACGGCACCAAAGCCCGCCGCACCGGCTGTCGAAGATCCAAAGACGGGCACGGGTGGTTGATTCTAACGGGCACATGAGTGCCCGTTTTTTTAGTGTCTACAACAAAGAGAGGGAAAAAGTATGAGTAAGAGAAAGCAGGAGGAGGAGGAGGAGGTAGCTGCCAAGGAAGTATCCTGGCATGGGGTGAGCAAGGAGGAGAGGGCTGCCTACCACGAGACGCACAAGGAGGAGAGGGCTGCCTACCGCAAAGCCTACCGTAAAGCGAACAAGGAGGAGAAGCTGTCGATACTTCCGAAAAACAGCCGTGAGTGGGGCATAGTAGCACTATCGGCGCTAGTGTCGGCGCTAGCTCCGTGGGTAGCAAAAGAGGTGAGGAAGTCCAGTAAAGAAAAGGACTCGAAGGAACTCAGAGTCGCTCCCATGATGAGTGAAGAGGAAGGGAGAAGGCGAAGAGCTGCCTACCATAAAGCCTACTACGAGGCGAACAAGGAGAAGCTAGCGGCCTATCGTGAAGCTAACAAGGAGAGAGCTGCCAAGAATAAAGCCTACCGTGAAGCGAACAAGGAGAAGCTAGCTGCCCAGAGAAAGGCCCGCTATGCAGCGAACCCGGAGGAGAGAGCTGCCAAGAATAAAGCCTACCGTGAAGCGAACCCGGAGAAGCACGCTGCCTATATGAAAGCCTACCGTGAAGCGAACAAGGAGAAGCTAGCTGCCCAGCAGAAAGCCTGCCATGAAGCGAACAAGGAGAAGCTAGCTGCCCAGAGAAAGGCCCGCTATGCAGCGAACCCGGAGGAGAGAGCTGCCTACCATAAAGCCTACTACGAGGCGAACAAGGAGAAGCACGCTGCCTGTATGAAAGCCTACCGTGAAGCGAACAAGGAGAAGCTAGCTGCCCAGAGAAAGGCCCGCTATGCAGCGAACCCGGAGGAGAGAGCTGCCAAGAATAAAGCCTACCGTGAAGCGAACAAGAAGAAAAAGAAGGCCTAATGCGAGCACCAGAACCCAATCGGGCATATCTGGTGCTCGCTTTTTTTTTACCATTTGGCTATGCTCCGAGAATATAGCCCGACTTGGAGAAATCATATGGGAGTGGATATTCCACGTGCTGTGTTCAAATCTGCTGTGGAGAGGTTAACCAGCATAAGCGAGAGTTCAAAGGTTGGACTCGAGGCGTTCAATAACCTTCGCATCGAAGGCTTTGGTCGGCAAATGAAGATAGGCGGGTTTAATAAGATCCTGGCCGCAGAGGTCGTCCTTGAGGATATACCGCCCCATGAACCGTTCGGCTTTGGAGCTTCTTTTGCAGCGCTCAAAGACCTAGCTGCAGCGCTCCCCGATGCCCCCATCAACCTGCGACTTGGGGAGACCAACTGCACCATCTCTGCTGGAGCCAGCCGGTTCACGCTCCGCATTGTTGCCCAAGAAGCCTTCCCGCCGAGACAGCTCCTGCAGGGCAAGCCCTTTGACTTTGCGGACCTCTCCTACTACGACACGGACATCGGCGATCTTTTCAGCGCCATTGGCAAAGTCATCTACTGCACCGATGTGACCAGTGAGCGTCACTACGCAAGAGGTGTGATCGTCACCCCAGATTTTTTTTACGCCTCTGACGGGCTGCGCCTTTCACGTTTTCCAAACCGCATTGTGCGGGTGGATAAGCCAATAGCCCTGCCCGTCGAGGGGCTAACGCGGCTAAGCAAGTTCTTCAAAGGCCGGCGTTTGGGCGGCATATCGGGTGGCGTGACGGATATCACCCTTGCCGCGCACGGAATGTACGCTACGATGAGACTTCTGAACTGGGAGATTCCAAGGGTCCAGGCAGCGGTCCCTGGTGGCCCAGCAGACCTCTTTACCGCACCAAGAGGCGAGATAATTGCCGCCCTGCAGCGAACGCTAATCGTAGCAAACCAGAAGAGCCCGCAGACTAGCCTTCAGTTCGACGGCAAGACCCTCGCCTTTCGCACTGACGAAGATGGGGATGTGGCGGAAGACTCGGTCCCCTGCACAGGGTCCGCAGCGGCGCTTATCCGAATCAACCCCAGGTATTTGCTCGATGCAGTTTCGCGTATCGAGGGGGACGAGGTATGCTTTCACCTCCGCGGGCAAAACGGGGTCACTTTAACGGACAACAAAGGAGAGCACGTCAATGTCATCATGCCCTACCGGGTTAACTGAAGAGCAAAAAACACTGCTGCGCCAGGAGCGGGAAGTCCAGCTAGGGGAGTGGTTCTCCAGGTCCATCCTCACTGACCTCATGAACATTTACGTCGGGCAGATGGACGACATGGATATCCTCGGCGGGCTGGATGTGATGCTGGGTATTGATCGGCGGACAATCTTCCTGCAATCTGTAAAAGCTGCGTACAAGACGATGAAAAACGAAGTGGAGTAGCCAGGTGGGCGAGCATACATGGAACAAGATTGGAGACAAGTAGATGAGTTACCCGACACCGGAAGATGAGAGGGAGGATTTGGACGCACTGGCCTTGGAGCCCACAACCCCAAGCCTTAGCGTGGCCGGAACACCCTCGCCATACGAGCCCCATGAGATACTGCTGAGCCACGACGAGACCTCGATGATTGACGGCGGCGATGACTACCTGACTACGCTGGATGACATTCTCGGAGATGAGGAGCCTAGAAAATGAGCCCAGATACCCGGAAGAATCTGAACTACGAATTGGAGTCTGCGCACAGGTTCCGCTACGACGGCCTCAGAGATTTGATTACGCTCTACCAAAGTGGGCTCCGGCAGTCTGCCGAGATGCTGGCGATCCTGCTAGATAAACAGCATTTCCAGGCCGCAGCGGACGTCTGGACCACAGTCCAAAGGGGAATTGATACCTTTGAGAGTGCAATGCAGGCCCAGCTTCTCGAGACGCAGGAGGACATCAATAGCGCCGAGGCGGCTGCGGCGGCTATACTGGCTGCAAAGGTTCGGAGTGACGAAGAGGAGTGACGAAGACGCGATTCCCGAGGCGGATCTGAAGTGAAAATGTGGTATAAGGTGTTTAGAAGAACCACCTTATACCGCGAGATTATAGCATGGAGCTGAAGTACGCACCGTATAGCCCGTCACGGTTAGACGCTGGAACATGTGGGTTTGCTTTCAAACGTCTATATCCCCAGGACAAAACCACGGTCCGTCCCAAGTTCGAAAACCTTCCTCAGGCACGCGGGTCAGCGACTCACGAGGTGCTGGCGCAGATAACAGAAGCAATATGCAAGGACCCTCAAGCGGTATTCACTGCCGATACTATCCGGCGTTGGGTGGCGGAGGCAGTCGTTCGCCATCCAGCTGCTTACCAGGAAACAGGCGCAATACTGGATATGGCCAAGCTCTACATAGCTCGCCCACCAAACCTGCTCACGAGGGATGCTAAAATCGAGCAGAAGATGGCTGTTACGTATGATGAGAAGACACAAACGTTCTCAGGGTACGATGACAATGATGCTGTCTTGGAGCCGTCTGGGGACGAGATGTATGACGACCCGAATTGTTTCGCAAGAGGCAAGGCAGATATCCTGCTGAAGTCTGACGATTCGACGTTTGCGATCATCTACGACCACAAGACCCAGCCTAATATCGAAGAGGCAGACACCTTTCAGATGGGCTTTTACGCCTGGGTCGTGGCGAAGGCCAACCCCTTTCTCGATGAGATACGCACCGTACTCCATTTCGCGCGCTACGGCTACTACTCGCAGCCGTATGTCTGGACCAGGAAGGATCTGGCCCAAATCGAGGATCTGATCATTACCAAAGCTATGGCCATCGAATTGCGAACAAGCTGGGAGCCCACACCGCACAAGAACTGTCAGTACTGCCCTTACCTGGCTGAGTGCCCTGCGATGGCCGAGTACCTGCAGCCCGACGCAGAGGGGCACCTTCGTATCAAGCCAGGTATCCAGAAGATTCTAGGCAGCACCAAGAAGGCCGAAGAGGTGGCCGGCATCCTCACGGTGCTCGAGGAGCTAACCAAACGCCTGAAGGCAGATCTGCGCGAGCACATAGACAAGTATGAAGCGCCTGTTGCTATACCAGGTAAGATTTTCGGATACTTTCCAGACCCCGATAGGATCGACTGGAGGTATGTAAACAAGAACCAAAGAGACCCGGTATATGAACTCTTTGCGAAGCACAACGTCGACCCAAGAAAGTACATGAGCTTTAGCGAAAGCCACTATAAGTTTCTCAGGGACGTGGAAAGTGAATCTTTCGTAAAAGACCTGGAAAGCCTTTTCAGAAAGACTACTACCACGACTTTTACAAGCAAAAAAGTGTAGACCGTTTGCCGGCAAATGGCGATACTCCGATGAACCCTAATACAGGTGCGTGCATGAGCTGGTTAAGTGAGACGGAATACGAGTACCGATACAAATGCGGGAGCGGGCATACTAGCATTTATGTAGCGCATGCTTGCGATAAGGAGCCTCGGAATTGCCATGAGTGCAGTGAGCCGGCGGAGTATGACGGCTTCAACCCCCTCCAGCTCAACCTTAGGGGTAAGGTCTCCTATGAGCAAAATGGTCGAAAAGCCTTCCGCGTAACGGACGGGAAAGGCGGTGTTCGTTATGTCTCAGAAACTAAGGAACGCTACCTTGAGTCTGGGGATGTGAAGCCTTCATATACCAAGGCTTACAGCGAGCATCTGGTCAAAGAAGGCAAGAAGGATCTCCTGGAAACCCAGTCCAGGGCGGAGATCATAGCCGCGCGCGAGGCGATCAAGAAAGCCAAAGTTAGCATGACGGTACCCACAGCAGAGGAGAGCGTTCCATGAGATTTAAAGGTGTAGTGACAACAGGGAAGCAGCGTGGCGATGTCATCGAGTACACGCCCAAGGAAAAACTCGAGGCGTGTCTCAGGGTGGCTTTGACAAAGCACCCGGACTTTCTCGACTGCTTTCTAGTGCACGTGAAAGCCGTTTCCAGCAACCCACCGACTGTGTCGGGCAAAGGCGACCTCTTAAAAGGGTTGTGGCAGAATAACCATTACCTTGGAGACGGACAGGTAACTGTCGCTCGTCGGTGCCTCAAGCGGGACCAGGTATTGCAGCCAGTCAAGCTCAACTTCACACTGGCTTTCGAAGACACGCTGCAAGAGAACGGCCTGCCAGATTTTAACATTGTATCGCTGGATTTGCTCCCGGCATAGTACCCTAGAACAGGGGTGATAACGTTTATGTCTGCACCGCTATCTCGTTGAGGTAGCGGTGTTTTTATTTTGAAAGGACAAGTTATGGATGGGACGGAGACCCCTGAGATTTACAAGACAATGGTTCTGAGCACTGCGCACGTGGCACCTGAGGATTGCAAACGGCTAGATGAGCTGACCGACAGCTGGACTACAGGCGTAACAAGGCGTAGGGACGGGTACCGCATAGACCTGGATAATGGGGGCTGGCATGAGAAAGGCCCGATGAGCATTCTCTTCGAGGCAGTGCTAGAGTTTGCTTGCGACCACGGGTGCTGCGTATTAGAACTGGATCCCGACGCCAGAGTCATGGCCTGCCTGGCAGAAGGCGAATGGCCGTAAGCCCCGCAAATTCCCCCGCAAAACGTGGAATAAGTATTCTGAGTAATTAAACTATGTTGGAGATTCTATGCAACTGCCGAGCATAAAGCACGCGCAGCATCAGGGAGGCTTTGTCTCGTCCTTGCGATGGGGCACCTGGGGCTGGGACATGCTGTACCGAAAGGATGAGTTCTTCTTCGCCCAGTACGGGAGATCGCCTGTAAAGGTTCTCTGCGTGCGGTCTAAAGCAGCAAAGCGGACGCCGGCGTTTCTCCTAACCTATGGCTGGGAAGTCCGAAGAAAAGGAAAAAGAACCTACGCAGGGCACACCAAAAAGCCACTGAATTTCTCACACTACTGGAGGGCCGAAAAATGGAACAGTGGGAAGGCGCACAAAATAGACCAGGGAGGGAGGGCCAGTTTAGTCAACTGCTCATCGACCACAACGACTACGGGCTTGAAAACCCATTCCTTAATTGCGACGGCTCCGTGCCCGAGGACGCATATCGGTTCGCTGTGGACCAGATGGTTGCAAACGGTTTTGCAGTCCATGAGGGGCTCAAGGAAGTCATCCTAGCTGGGATAGAAGCGGCTCTACACTATGTCGGGATAGCCGATCCTTATGTCATGTATTTGCGCAATTTGTCGGATGTGAGCTTTACGGACGATTGGGAAAACTGCACGTATGAAATCAACCCCTACAATGTCTGGAGGCATGACGTCCCGGAAGACGACTATTGGGAGGATCCAGAGGAGTACCGGCAAGAGTTAGATTCAGGTGAACTCGAATCCTACACCTATACGCCCGAGCAGGGCCAACAGGCCTTCTACCAGATGCTGTCGCGCCCTGCTCTGGATGGCTTGCCGAAGGGGATAGGCACGCAGTTGCGTGAGGTGCTACACGGCTACCATGGCGTTGAGGATAGGTACGCACGGATAACATCAGTGGGCTACGAGGCGCTAAAGCAGGTCTGCAGCTATCAGGATCAATACGGTGAAACAAAAATCGACACCGAACTCATGGACCTCTACTTTGAGTACGCAGCCTGGGCAGCATTTGTCTGGATCATGTCCCCGCTCAGTTTACGAGTTCGCTGCGATAACCTGTACTTGACTTCTGCCGTCTTTGATTACGGGGAGGCAATCCTGGTGGACCCAGGGTATGTCTATGGGTCTAACCGCTACCACAAGCGAGAAAACCCTCCCGAGATGTGCTATGTCAGGGGCTGCGGGGTGTCGGCTTACTGCGTGACGATGACCCTTGTCGGGGACGACTTTGCTCATATCTGTGAGCACTGCAAGTCGTACGGGGAAGACCTCTTCCCGCCAGCTAACTGCGGCAGCCGCGTGTGCAAGGCCGTAAGCTGCATGCACCATCCGTTTAATAGCATGGGCAAGCAACTCGGCACCCATGAGATGCTGCGGAAATCGGGCTTGCTGCTAAACCAGGGAGACCCACTCCGTGGGCTTCTCGGCAGTTCCGGATCTGCGCCCCTGCGGCTCCGGTAGGTTCTTGGGTTTGACTCTGGGCCGTGGTAACGTAATGTCGATTACCATGGCCCATAGGAGACCCTGCATGGACCAGAACAAGGTCACACTCAGCGGCGTTGCCGTCAGCCAGCCTATTTTAACCAAGCTGCCGGATTCGGAAACAGCCTTCACCTGGTTTTTGCTTGAAGTGCAGGAGCGCTACAAGAAAAAAGGCGGGGTGGTTGTCTTTCGGCCAAGCCGAATCCGCATCGAAACAACCGGCAAATCTGCCGAAGCCACAATCCGAAAAGTACGAGAAGGCGAACGCTATAGTGTGGATGGCTACATCAAGGCCGATGATCTGGAGGACCTCACAGTCTTTCGGGTCAGGGCCTTTGCCATCGTTCCTGACGAGAGCACCGATAATTTTTCCTATTTGAATGGGATTCGTAAGGCCCTTAGCATTATGCGAAAGAGCCGCGATCTGAAAGCCGCCATCGAGCAGATGGAGGCCTTGCTTATACCGCTGACGGAGGCTTGATGAGTGTCACAGAGCATTTTGATTCCTATAGAACCGCACTTAATAAGGACAATCTTCCCGGATGCGCTGACTACGCTCTGCATTCTTTTCCCTTTGTTGGGCAACCGCACCCCAATATGAATGCGTTTCTCAAGGCCACCCTCTCAAGTATCTGCGCGCTCGCCACTCGGGATACCGATCTCTACTGGAGTCTTCTGCAGCAGCACCAGCAGGGCGTCCTGGCCCTTTTCGAGCGCATGGCAGATGACCAACTGCAGTTGCTAGAGAGCCTCCCGCCACCAGAAAAATTACGCCACCTGCTGACTTTCATTGAAGAAAAAGGGTGGCCCTATTACCGTTTTTCTGCGCATATATTCAGTATGCACATGACGATAAGAGGCCAGAGGTTCCACATTATAGTGTTGCCAAACTACCTCGAAAAGAATGCGCGAAAGGCTTTAGCTGTAGCCAGTGACGGGGCGCCTCGCATAACTCTAGACGCCGAGGAGATGGGGCTGTTGCTTAGAGTGGGCGGTCCAGAGATGATCTACGAATTTCTTAAAGGCAAGGCAGATAGGCTTTGCGAGGAGAAGATTCTCGGATCCAGCGCGGGGACCTCATTGACATTAATGAAGTATCCGATTGCCGCGCTCAACTCCGAGAGGCTTGTCAGGGATTGGGTTCTGCCACTTTGGGGAGAAAATGGGAACAGAAAATACGTTCAACGGCTATGTGACCTCCGTGGTGAAGCGGATGGGGAACACGTTCAAAGTCCAGAAGGTTTCTGACCGGTTTAAGGCTGGAGTCTCAGACTGGCTCTTCTTTCACGAGGGGCTCGTTATAGCCGTGGAGTCCAAGTACATTCATAGGGTGCCGCTTCAGCCCGGCACTAAACTCCTGAAGCACGTTGTCAGCGGCCCGCAACGAACCTATATGAAAACCCTGGCCGAGGCCCACGTCCCATGTTGGGTGATCGTAGGTATTGGCACCGAGCGGCGCATCGTGGTTGTCCCATTCTCGACCCTCCCAGTCTCTGGAAACTGGACAGTGGCAGAGTTCATAGAGCAGAGAAAGGCGTTGTCCGTGTATACGTACGACGGGATCCAGATGATGATTAAGGATATGTTTGACCAATCCATAAAGCAGTATCGAGGGAGACACGGTGGCGCCTAAAAATGTACTCGATAGCATCTTCAACGCACCAGAAGAGGATGTGCAAACCTTTCGGGAGGCTCTCGGCGCCTCTGCAGTGGAGGGGTTCGCACCTGGTGCACCCGAGAAAGTCGTCCGCAAGATTGTCTCCGGCCAGCCTGATAAGATAGATGCACCAAAGAACCTTAAAATGCAGCTATCTGGTTTTATTCGTATTTATTCGGGCTGGCATAACGATGACTACGTCTGGCACCTGGAGCCGGCAGCGGTCCGCCGAACCTGGAAGGTCAGCGCGGAACGCGTGGTCTTCGCCATTGCAAAAACAATGCATCCTGAAATTCCAAGTCATGTCGAAGTAAAGATATGGCACCCCCCAAGGGATTGGGAGATCAAGACGTTCACCTTCAAGGCCATGGGCATCCGTAGGGAATGGGGGGTCACGGACGATGACCTCGCAAAGCTGACGCTCACTCTCTTTGAAGTGCTGAATCCGCTGGTGTAGCCTGCGTCTACTTTTACTGTTATTTGTTTTTACCTCCTGGCCCCTCTTTATAACCCCTGACCGGCGTTGGGTTTTTCCTAGCAATAACGGAGCGCCCGACCGAAACTGCAAGGGCGGAACAAAAAGATGCGTACAGAAACATTTTTTTGTTGTAGTACTGTCCTCGCGCCGAGGTCGCAAGCGTGGCGAACGCCTTTACAGGCACGTTTTTGGAGGCTGCCAGTGAGTCCAAGAGGTGTTGGGGGCCCCGGCCTGGGGGATAGCTAACTCCCGATTCCTCCCATTAGTAAATCAATAATTAATGGGTATCCCTGTAAGGAGATATTATGATGGTGATAAGCGAATGGGGGGATTTGCACATGAGGACTCCTTCAAAAAAATCAAAGATAGGACCTTTGCCTTTACCGATGGAAGGCTCGATTAACTGCCTCGGCTGCCGCGCTCCGTTCAGGTCGCAGCTGCCTCCGCTACGGCTTTTGTGCCCTGCGTGCATAGTGGCAGAAAGTCAGTCCGCGCAGAGCAAAGGCACTGCGAGCAAAACGGCCTATTCGCTAACCGTGCACTGACAAGAATGGTTGCAGCGTAGCTTTTGGGTGCCTTTAGGAGGTTCTATATGGCTAAGACCTTGAAAAAGAAAGAAAGCTACCTTGTCCTAAACAGTATCTGGCAGGAGATTGTCTGCTATCGGTGCGGGGTGCGCGAAGACTTCAAAAAGATACTGCCATGCAGCACTGGAGTATTTGTTGGGTGGACAGGCGCTTGGGCTAAGGATCATAAACGTTGCAAGGAGACGGAGAATGGAAGAGAGCTCAGAGCCAAAGCCGAGCGAGACTATTGGGATTACCTTGACAGGCACCCGGAAGAAGACCCAAGACATGGACCACGTCGTCCACAACTACATAACGGGGCTCGATACTGCTAACTCGAATCTGGGTGTTTCTTGATGAAGCTGTGCATTTGGTATAGATTATGATGATCTTATTGACTTAACCTCGCTGTTCGGTCATGTTAGGTTATCTCCAGATTTGGAGATGAGTGAAATGTTTTCACTCGTGAGTGATGGAAGAGATTTTTCATGACAAGTGCAGTCACCTGACGAATCTTTATCGCGCCAGCGGGCATGTTATATCTTGAACATCAACACTCCTGTTAGCACTGCTTGCGGTGAATCGGCAGGCATCAGATGAGTTAGGATTGGCTTCCAGTCCGACCGCCCATCCCGGACTCCAGTTGCAGGCTCAAGTGAGACATCAACGGAGAGCGAATTACCAAAGATTATGCAGATCCAGGTTTGCATAGGTTATTTGGAGCGGCAGCGGCCTTAATTTTTTAAGTATCGGAGATTCTCGTGGAAACTAAAAAGAAACCTACTGCTGTTCGGAAAGCGCCCGCTGTGCAGGCGATCAATAGCAGCGCAGTAATTCCGCTTTTAAAGGGGCTGGCAAAGGTTTTCGGTGGCGAGTTCATTCCTAATAAAGCCGCCGCACCTCGAGTTGAAAAGCCGATCGCCGCCCAACCAGCTAAGGCCGTTGCGGTGAAAAAGAAACCAACAGTTGCGACCCCTCGCCCAAAAACTGCTAGAGCTGTAAAGCAAAAGAAGGTGGCTTCAGCGGCACCGGTCCAGAACGTAGGTCGCCCCGGACGGACAGAGGTTAAGACCAACGTCACCGATCTCTTGAAGGCGCGAGATAAAAAGATCAAGGCGCTCGACAAGGAGCTTAAGGCACGGAAAACGGAATCAAAGGAGCCCGTGCTTGCTGGCGCCGCAGAGGCAGGCATCCCCGCGCCGCAAAAGAAAAGAACTAGAAAAAAGCCAGCTCAGACATTGGGTAGCGGGGTCTTTGCGCCGACAGAGCGGAGAGTTACAGGAGCCAAAAAGCAACAAGCATAGCCCACTGGTTTTTCTCGCCGAAGTCGGGTAAAGTCGGACGGCGGGGTGGAGCAGTTGGTAGCTCGGTGGGCTCATAACCCACAGGTCCCTGGTTCAAATCCAGGCCCCGCAACTATTCTTAGATGGGCACAAGCTGCCCTCACTTCTTCTCCACCTTCTCCAGCTTTTCGTAGTACTTGCTATCTTCCTTCACGTGATCCTTAGCGATTTCTTTCGCTATGGCAGGATCTGACGTGTGCTCCTTCTCGTGCTTCTGGCCCTTTTTAAGCTCCTTGGCTGGAAACTTACTATCCGGCTCGCCGTCCGCTTTGCCGCCAGGAATCCGGTCCTTCTCGGCTTTCTTGTGCTTCTCGTGACGATGTGCTCCATAGAAGCCTTTGCTGCCTGATCTTTTTTCGCTGTCCCAAAAGTTACCCTTCATTGCGTCCTCCTAAAGTATTATCGAGCAACACGTTCTTACCAAGCGGCACGTGCAGACTTCTCTCTATATTTGCCGGAAGCCCTTTACTAATATCCACCCAACCCCAGCCGTGAACCTCATCGTCCGGATCGTGCTTTGTAGTGGTCTTTGGCAGTTTTTTACCGAAGTCCGTTTTGAAGGCGTGGACCTTAAGACGCTCCCCGCCAGGCTTGGTGACGTTGCGCGATTCAATATGAGTCAAGTCTTCGGGTTTGAGCTTAATGCCCGACTCCTCAAAGACCTCCCTGACCGCACCTTCGATTGGGTGCTCGCCCTTTTCAAGATGGCCGCCAGGGTTCGTATGCTTACCGTTGTCCTTCCTTTTGCCCATCAGAAGGATAGCGCGCCGCCCGTGCCTTCCCATAATAGCTACCGTCGCCACCTGCCGCTCCGCCCGCTTTTCAAACCCTACCCAGAACCCCATTGTCTCTCCTATGGCCAATATCGAGGCCATGTGTCCGGTGCGAACCCCTGGCTAAGCTCGACAGGTGAAACCCGCACTACTTTTTTAACATTTTTCGCCTTCTTATCCTCCTCTTTAGACTCACTGTCCCAAAAAGCTAAAGGATCTTCGTTGGCTTTCTTGCGCATAGCTTTGCCGAGCCGGTTGGCTGAGTCACTTAGCGTTGCAACGGGCGCATTCAATCCGTAGGTACTCAGCAGCTGCTTTGGTGATGAAAGAGACAAGCCATGAGCACCGGATGCTGCAGCAGCGGTAATGGGGTTTTTCAGGAAGACGTTATCCGTTTTTTGAAGCATCTTGCCGGCAAATGGGACCTTCTCTATGGCTGCTCTGGCTCCTGGGTTTGTTAAAACCATCTTATTGAAATTGAGCCCTGCCGTAAAAGGGTCTAGGGCTCCAACAAGAGCGGAACCAACGGAGGCACCAGCAAGTTGGGTCTTGTATGCAAGAGGCTCGTGGGCAGCGGGCACGATAGCTGGCGCCGGGTAGTTGGCTTTGGCTTTATCGAACTTATCGGTGGCACGCGAGAGGATGTTTGACGTCCAAGGGTTTTTGGGACTTTTCCAGGCCGACTCAAGATTTTGCAGGACCCCACTTGATTGTTGGGGATGCAACGCCCCAGCGGGCAGAGATGTGCTGCTGCTGAATACGTCCAGGAGTGCCTGTAGGCGCCCCTCACCCATTGCACGCGGCGCACGCCGGAGGGCGGTTGCAAACTCCCCGCGACTTAGGTGCCTAAACATCAGCATCTCTCTCGGGGTGAGGTGGGTGATTCCGCGTTCCCTAAGAGCCTTGGCAAAACCGCTACCGACTTCATAGGCATGGTTGGTCAATGCGCTCGTTTCAGGGATACCGCCGCCGCCAGCAACCCCTCTCATAAACTGTTGAATCTTGCCTGGAGCCTTGCCTAGATACCCCTCCTGAAAGGATTTGGCCATCTGATTGCCATATGCCGGGGTATGCAGCAGCTTTTTAAAGCCCACGTTTTGCATAAGGTGGACAAGACCCGCTGGAAGGAAGGAAGCCCTCTTATCAAACCCCTTCCAAAAAGAGCCTTCGCTGGGACCCCCTACGGATTCAAGCACCCTATGCGGCCCTGCACTGCTTTTGAATGCAGTGGCCCTCTTATCAAACCCTTTCCAGAATTCTTCCATGATACCGCCTCAAAAAAAACCGCCCGCTTGCGCAGACGGCTCGATCACTAAAATATCTCGTAACCGGGCCATTCAATAGTAAGCCGCCTGCGCCGGATACTGAGCCTGGGTGTTGCCGCCTCCCATGGCCGCAGCAGTCCCTAGTGCGGCACCTGCACCTAGCACAGCTCCTCCTGCAAGGGCTCGCCTCGGCGTCGCCATGACGGCATCGCGTGCTTTGCCAGCACCCTCACGCGCAGCGCCTAGCCCCCTACGGCCCAGGGCCATTCCGCGCCTAAGGACAGAGCCTGTCTGTGAGGTGATCGCATGAGGCGCGTTGCGTTTGGCCACAGAAGCACCTGCCTCCAGCATACTGCCGAACGCACCCGCCCGCTTTTCAAACCCTACCCAGAAATGCTGCATCAGCTAGTCCTTTTTATGTTTACTGTGTTCGCCATGTGGATCCAATAGCGAAATATTTTTTAGGGCGGCGTGGAGTGCGTAAACTGGAGCTAGTATCGAAGGGACTTTGGTGGATGTTTTTGGCTTGTCACCCTCCATCTTCTCCTTACTTGACCCCCATATAGCTCTTTTCTCAAATCCTACCCAGAAATGCTGCATAAGCGCTCCTTCACGTGTTGCTGTTCTAATGCGGGGCTAACCCAAGCCTGCTGTCATAAACGGGTGCTCGTCCATGACTTTGCGTGTCTTAGGGTTATCCCTGTCGAGCTTCTTCTGAGCGAACAATGCCGAGTACGCCGGGGCTAACCCAAGTGATGCCGCGCCTGTCAGCTTAGGATTATTGTCGATAAATGACTTTGGCTTATAGTCCTTACCCTCTCTCGCATGCATCAATTTCTTTTGAACGTGCGTACCGTGTCCGGCCAATGCCCCAAACCCGGCTGCGCTACCAAGCATCGCGAGTCCGGCCAGCACGGCTTCGCCGTCTAAGGCTCTTTTCTCAAATCCTACCCAAAACGAATCAGAAACCATTTTATACCTCTGTGGCTAAAGGAAAAACGTAACAGTGCAGCATAGCAGCACTGTTACGTCATATAATAGCGCAAACACTACACTAAAGGTCTTCTTAGAAGGCGTCGATGTTGAGCGGAACAATCCGATCATATTGCATCGAAACACCTTCCATGACCAGCACAGAACCACTCGAGATTGTCATCTGGTGCCCCTGGACATAGGCCTCTTCCAGATAAAAACCGCCGACGGTATCGGTGTTGGCATCCTTGAAGTAGATAGCCATTCCCGTTGGCTGCGAAAAGAGGTCCGAAGCCAAGTCGATAAGCAGATAGCCGTAACCAGGGTTACGCTTCAGCTCTTTGAGGTCCCCAACACTGAAAGTATCCAGCAGGGCTGCATTGGGATCCGGAACATCCCGCCTTCCTTCTGGTGACGTCACGCTCGCACCAGGTGCATTAGTGCCCAGGTCAAAGGTACCTGGGTTGCTCCGATAGTACGCATAGAGGACACGCAAGAGGCTTGGTCCAAAGTAGAAGGTCCGGCCAATCGAAAGGGAGCCGACCGTGCGACCTGGGATAAAGTAACTCCGGGTGGAGCCGATTTCGAAGATTCGCTGCAGCTGACGGTTCTGCTGGAGCCCCACACTCTCAAGCAGGCCGATTGGGTACGCGACTTCCGATCCGGCTTGACCAGCGTTGGTAAGTGAAGGAGGTCCTGCGGCGACGAGTGTGGACTCGGCGCTCACAAACTGACCCCCAACCAGCTCTTGCTGTACCCTGAAATTGTAGAAGTCCCAGTTGCTATAGCTCGTTGTAGCCATGTGTGTATGCCTCCTTACACTTCGACGACGATGTCAATGTTATTGAGCGGGATCGGAATGCTGAACTTGAACCGCATGTCCACAGTATCAATCTGGGTGACAGACTCCGAGATGCTCGAGAGTTTGCCGCTCCGAACCACGCCCCCAAAGCGCGGGATGCGAGTGGTGTCTCGGAAGAAGACAATCTCCCCTTCGGCGATGGTCTTGAGCGTGTCCAGGGTCGTGTCGATGATGTTGAACTGCCCGATATTGGCCCGATAGGTGTCTCGCAAGTGCTTGGCAATGAAGTCAACGTTTTTGGTCACGCTGAATTCCTGGAACTTGATCGAAGAACGATCGGTTGTCAGCTGATGGCGCACGAAGAGTGGAGTATCTGGACTCTCTTGTGCAAACACCATAGTGCCGCCGCCTGCAATGGTATCAAGCTGCGCTTCGGTGAAATACTTGGTTGAGTGATCGAAGCCAAGGAAGCCCGAGATCAGAAGGTTGGTAAAACCTTGCTGAGTAGGGAGGCCCGTGGTCAATCCAGCAACTGAGCAGCAGCCGTAGAACCCTGGAACCTTCTCAGTCGTCTGCCCAACAGGAGCCTTGAGCACATCGGGCCAGCAGTGCACGACGCGGCGATCAGCGAAGGCTTCGCTGTAGCCGGCAACATTCGCTGCTTGCTCGGTCTTCGTCATATCCCGGTCCATCTGATAGTTGATCAGTGTGGCGAGAGTAACGACGCCAGGAATCGCTGGGGCAAGAGTGAGCTGCTTCTCGTTCTGCACGGAGGCAACCTTGTAGCGGCCTTTTAACGACCCGCTAAGGATAGACAGGTAGTGACCAGAGCTGACACCATTGCTGATGAACGATGCGTTGCGATCGTAGAGGATTGCGCCGCCTACGCTGATACCATCACGGCGGATGATATAGTACTGGATGTCGGTCGGGGTGCCGGAGGTGATAAAATTGCTTGCGAGAATCAGCACGTTCACGCTTGTTTTGGTCGCTACAGCATAAGTTCCGGGGGTCACGTTAGTGCCGCCGATAACTACAACCGAGTCGCCGACGTTCACGTTCAAGAACTGATCGAGAGTGGCGTCGTTCAGCGTCGCAGGGCTTGCAACGAAACTTCCGCTACCGTCGACTTGGGTCGCAACGATGATCCGTGAGCCGTTTGCGGTGGTGACAGTTGTCGACTCCTCCTGCAGAACCAGCACAGTCTTCAAAAGGCTGCTGATGAGGACAACTCGCTCCTGCTTACGCGCAGGCTGAGAAAGTTGATCGACGTGGTTTTTGAAAAGAGTGTGAACCACAGGGCTTTGTGACAAGGGCGCGATCGCGTACATGTCAGAGGTTTGCAAGACCTCAGTAGCTGCCGTGTAGGATAAGATCTCATCCACCACTGCATTCGCGTCCAAGCCCAGACCATGGACAGGCGTCACGGTGTTCTGGAGCATGATCGAGAGGCCATAGCCAAGTGGGTTTTGCGGGCTGATGTTGCCTACACCCATGACTGCGACAACGCCGGTAAGGTTGTCATACGCGCGAACTTCTGCTGCAAGATCCGTCCGCAGAGCACGGTAGGATGCCTGCACAGCGCCCGTGAGAATATCGTATGGGATTGCCTCAATCACGACTTGCAGAGAGGCAGGCAGAGTCACCACGGACTCATCGGCGGTGAAGCCGTTGCCAGGTGCTGCCAAGTGAACCAAGGTCACGGTCCCTACGGCCCTACGGATGGAGTAGGTGAGCGGCGCTTCCGGGGTATCAGGGAAGGGTGTTTCGAGTATAAGGTTATTTTCGTCAGTGACGGTCTTAACCTTATAGTTGCCTTGGTTGATCGTACCGCGGTTCCCAGTAATAGAGAACGCTGTGTCCGTTGAAGGCCCGACACCATCATTGACGTTGGCGCTGAGTACAATGATCGTACTCGACAGCTTGGCGATGACGGTAAACGTTGCCACAACTGCGTTGGTTCCGGCAGTAACGACTACGCTGTCTCCGCTTTTGACATTTGCAAACTGATTCGCAGTGCCTGCGGTCAAGCGGTTACGCTGGCCAGCAGTGTCGGTCGAGATACCGTTGACCTGCGCGGCGACTATGGTCAGCGCCAGCACTTCTTCGACGACTACGGTGTCGCCAGCAAGGGTGTTAGCAAACTGATTGAGGGTCACATCTGACAGCACATCTCCAACACCCGAGCCTGTAGCCTGTTGGGCCAAAATCTCTACCACGGTGTTTTTGATGACAGCCGAGATCTCTTTTTTGGTCGCGGGGAACATCTCATCTTCAGCAGTAAAAGAGAGGTCGACAAGCGCCCCTCCTAACAGTGAAGCATAAGCATAGGCTTGCAGGGTTCCGATGTAGTTGCCAAGTGCATCGTTATCAACCAGCTGGTAAGCCGGCCCCACGGAAACACTGGGCAGCGTAAACGCTGCAAGAGCGGGGGCAAGGTCCACGAACTCCTGTACGACGGTCACTCCAGGACGACGATAAGCCATTGAAAATCTCCTTTTCAATCGATGAGCGTTTCGATCAGTATCTGCGACAGTCGCTTCTCAACATTCGAATCCAGTGTCCATCTGTCCTGCACTTGTACGGTAAGAAGGATGGGCACAAGGTAGGTCTTGTCGTCCCCGCCCTCTTGCTCAATGAGCGCCTCACCACCGATGTTTAGGCTTTTTATCGAAAGAAAACCGAGCTTACGCAAGACCGGCTGGAAGAACTTAAACGAGTTGAACACTAGGTGCCCAATTTGTTCAGCTTCCAAGCCTTCTCGACTTATACAGTTTAAAGCCACTGACCCGGTGAGGATGTCATTGAAGGTGTACTTGCCGGTTCGCGTGTCCCGTTTCTCGAGGGCATTTCCCCCAAGACCCATCCCTTGAAAGGATAGGGGGCCACGAATGGCGATGATTGCTGGACGGGCGCCCACAGTCTTCAGGTCTACCGCGTGGACGTCCGAAATGATGATATCGCTTCTGCCTGGGTCCTGATCGTAATGTAAGGATCCCACCTCTCTTTGCGAAAAGAGGATCTGCAGAAATTCTAGCGCGGTTCGCTTCACAAATATAGCTACATTCGGGATCTTGCTGCCTTTTGCTATGGACTGCCGCCGGATGCCATAGCCGGTGTCAGCGCCGTCGAGCAAAGGGTTTATCCTGTCATCTGCTCCCATCGGTCATATCCAATCAAAGTTTAGGTGGGGCCAAAAAAAGGGACACCGTGTCCCTGTCGTGCTTAATCAAAGTTTGGGCGGGGTTACGGGTGCGGATCTCTTTTGGACATCTTTCTTGAGCTTCTTTACGACCACTTTTTGCTGCTTTTCCATCTGCTTGGCCACGTCTTTAAATGCGTCCGCATAAGACCCGTATTTGACCATTCCTACCAGATCCTTGGACCTCATATGTAGCTCCCTTGCAGGCCTGCCCCGTACTGCATAGGCGGCTTAGGTATGCCATTACGCCCTACGGAGGACGCGGTTGCCCCAGGAATCCCGGCCTTTACCGCACTCGCTGTGGGCGGTCCCGGAATGGGGCTGGCCAAAGACCGAGCGCCGATGGATATCCCCGACTTAGGCTGTGCAGACCGGATCTTGCCAAACGACTTTGTGGTGCGAAGCCCTGAGGTTATACCAGGCATCGCCCCCAGCAGGCTTCCGGCACGCTTTTCGAATCCAACCCAAAATGCATGCATCAAAATTCCCTTTCCTTCTCCCGCTGATCTGACTCTTCGAGCAAAATGCGGCGCCTGTCATCAGGCACAGGGATCTTGTATTCGACGTCCGATGGGTTTACCGCATCGAGCCTACAGAGCTGAAGTATTACAGTCCTGTTTTTCTCAGGAGCCCTCACAATGGAGACCTTCCAGAATTTATTCGGTTTGAGCTCCACAATGAGGTCATCTACCGACAGCAAAGGGTAGTTGGTGAACTGGATGTCCGTCTGCCCCTGCTGCCGCTTTCCCCAGTCGACGACCTGCTCCATCTTTGGATCGGGTTCAAGGCTCATCCACGCTTCGATTGGGGCGTAGAAACCATCAAGGCGCCCAGTGCCGTAACAGGTCCGGCAATTGCTTTTAGCCACACGCTGCAGAACATCATCCCAGCACTCTGGGCAATAGACCCCATCGCGACGCTTCTTGTAAATCATGACCGGCACACCGTAGACCCAGCGGTGCGCAAAGAGGTGTTCCTCAACGATGTAGAGCCCCACCAAATCCAGGTCGCCATCCCAGGTCGTGCTTGGGGAGGTAAATGTCTGAACCGGCGTTGCGCCCTGGAACTCCACCGCACGGACACGGAAGTAGTAAATCTTATCGAGGTCCGTTACGTTTGCCGTATGGTCGACGTATTCATCCAGGCCTTTGGCAGCAATTGGTGACGCGTTGAGCTGGTGCATCTCCGTAGGGCTCTCCCCGCGATCCACAAAGAATTTGAGGTTGGATAGCTTTTGCGAGGTTGGCTCCAGCTTCCATTTGATGAGAATGCGAGGTATCTGCCCGGTCGACAGTATGGTCACAGCAATACTCTCGAACTGGATTCTTCTTAGCACTCCGGCCATATGTCACTGCCCTTTGAAGTTGATTGGTGGGGGCATATCGGAAAGAACAAACTTACTACCGTCGATGGGGGCTATAGCGGCAAGTCGTGCGACGAAATTCTGCCGGATAAGCAGGATTATGGCTTGGTTGGCGATGTCGAGGCAGGTCTCCTGAATGGGCTCGTCGTGCACAAGACGAGAGCCTTTTTTTAGCAGCCCGTCTACCCGTTTTACTTTTTCTACGATCCGGGTAAGAAGGCCCGTCTCGGCAGAACAAATACGAAGAGCCTCGCAAGCCTCGAAGGTCTCGAAAGGGTTTGCCGAGTCACCCGTGTAGTCCGAGTTCTTCTCGATCACCTTCTGTACCATATCCTCGCAGGCCTGACGAAACGCTTCGATGAATTCTTCAGTTGTTATGCCTATATCAATCACGATTACCCTCTGGCTACCTCGAATTTAGCGCGGTCACTCTCAGCGGTAAGGTCGTCTGCTCTTGGTCCGGCTTTGCTGATGGTTCGGGCGAGCATCGGCGCATTGCCCTGAGCCTCTAGCTTTCTGATATCTGCTTCCTCTGCTTTTTTGAAGAAGCCCTCCCAGAACTTACCAAGCATAGCCTATCCTATCGTATTCAGAATTGACCCCACCCCAACCACCAGCGATATTGAGTTGCATTTTCATGTTTCGCTTCTTGACTTCGTAGTCGTTTACGAAATTGGTCATCCAGGCCATGTAGTAGTTCGTCTTATTCGCACGGATAAAGCTCGACCCGCCTGCCGAGTAATTGAGCTCGTTACGCGACTGAAATATCCCCTGGGACTTCATTACCTGGATCACGGAGCCATGCATGAGCAGGTAGAGACTGGGATAGTTCCCGATATCCACCTGCCTTATCAAGGGCGTGGTGCTGTTCCAGTCAGAGATCGTCATCTCCAAGCAGAAGAGAAGCATCTCGTCGTCGGACTCTTCTTTGCGGATCAAGCGGTTAAGCTCCGGCGTATCACGCAAAAAAAGGCGAAGATAACGCTTCGCCTTCTCTTGACGCCCAGTGACCCAATCTTGTTGGTACGTCGGCATAGTAGCCTCTTATCTTTGACGAGCCTTACGGGATATTTTTTTACTGGCAGTTACGAGAAAATTAGGCTCACCATCTGGATTGGTGGCCCCCTCGTACTCGCTTCCGCCCTTTTGCTTGTGATCGTCCAGCCCCATCTCGATGGCGCTCGCCATTCGCTCAGAGCTTGGTATTTCCGCGTAGTCAGAAGCCTCACTCGAATCGGGTTCCTTAGCCATTGGGTTATCCGCAACGGCTGCTTGCGGTGCGGTTGCCCGAGCTGCAGGCTTGTTGGTGTGTTGAGCCAGCAGCGTCATGACATCGTCGATTCTCTCGACGCTCACATGCCCACCGCGCTGAAGGCCGATAATGCCTTCAGTCAGCTCGTAGAGGATGTGGGACTTGTTCTGCCCAACCATCACGGACTCGTTGTTTCTCCCTCGAAAGGAAACAACATGCCCGACCTTCTCTAGCATCGTGCGAAGATCGACGCCGGTTTTTGGATCGCGCTTGGGGGGTTTAACCGTCGTATTCGTTAACTTGTACTGGAACTGCTGCTGCGGCTGCTGCTTTTGCATAGGGACTCCTATTGGGAAACTGGCGTACGGCGCTCGATACAAAGTCCGCACGAACTAGATGATCTCGTCGTTGCTGTTATCGACCGCAACTTCAGGAGCTGCTGGCGTAGTCGCTTCTGGTACGGGAGCTGCGGAAACTGCGACTGCAGGAGCTGCCGGTGCTTTCTTTACAACTGGTGCCGGCCCGCTGCCCGTTTTTGGCAATGCTACGGGGGCTTTTACCGGAGGCTTAGCTACCACAGGAGGGCTGACCTCCTCGGGCACAGCTGCTACAACCGGAGGGGCGACCTCGACAGGCAAAGCTGCCACAACTGGAGCTGCAGGTGCCGGCGGTGCTTCTGCGTTTATGTCCAGGTTTACGATCGACACGAGAAGTCTTTGTTCCAGCTTCCTCAGGCTGCCGGTAATATCATTAGTGACCTGGCTTTCGCCTGGTGCTAACAGGATTGCGCCGCCTCTTGCACCGCGAAAAGAGATCGCATGGCCTTTGGCCTCGGCGGCAGTGCGAAGATCTAATTGAGTGCCCGGATCAATGCGGGGAGCTCGGGCGGTGATATTGGTCACCCGATAAAGTTCAAGCGGCTGATCCTCTGTCTTCATAAAACTTCCTCACAATTGAAGGGCGAGCTACCGGCCGTTGCCGAACGATAGCTCGCCCCAAAAACTTACGGAATTGGGTTTGGAACATCGAGTTCGATCTTAGCGATCGACTTGATATTACCGAAGCCTTCGGCAATATATTCCCAGGTCTTCCAAACAACCAAATCGGCTTCTTTCTTGATCCAGAACTTGACGTCATTCAGGATAAAGAAGTTACCGAGATAGGCTGGCTCAGTGAAAGCCCAGATTTCGCCAGGGAGCAGGATATCGTGCTTGTTGGTGACAACAAGGCGACGATTCAGAATCGTCTGATACTTGTAGCCATCAACAGTGATTTCCGACGCCAAGGGCGAGCCGATTTCAGTTGCAGGCTGGATCATGTAATCGTCATAGTCGACGGTGTTCATGAGCGTGCAACCAACAGTCAGCTGATCGAAGTCGATCATCTTGAAGAGACTGTTCATCTCTTTGCGGTCTACCGAAGTAGATGCAGAGATAATACGCTTGCCTGTGATCGTGATCGCAGCTTCTGCATATTCGATGAACTTGATATCTTCGACTTTTTGAATGTCCTTGACTGAGTTCTCCTCAATCACTTTCGTGATTGGGTAATCATAGGCCAAGAGTTCGCCTTCAGACTTGACGAATTTCTCGGACTCGATCTTGAAGAACGGCAGCGCATAACGCTTGCCTTGGATATAGCGCTCGTTCGCTGTTGAAGCGAAGTTGACCGCCATAGCCTTGGACTCATGCTCGATATCGACGATCTTGATCAGAGTGTCATGATCGGTCGAGCGAGTTAGATCTGCGCGGGATACGGATTCTGGCGGCAGAATGCGACGCCCGAAACCGATCTCACGAATCTTTGATCGAACAAATGCTGCGCCGGCAGCGGCTGTTTTTTGTAGCCCTTCGACGGTGTCCAATCTCTCAATGAAGAGATTGTTAAACGTCTGGCTATCCAATCCTTCGTACATCTAAATCTCCTTGATGTTCAAAAGTGTTTCAAACAAGTGCGACTTCGGTCAGGGGTTATAGCTCTGTAGAGCCGCCGCCTAGAGTCTCGTACACGAGATAACCTGTTCCAACTTCCAGCACGCGTGCAACCGCGAATTCGGTTGTTGCCGCTGGTGTAAGCTGCGATTGACCACCACCAAGGTTCTTAACGGTGAGGAGATCCCCAACCGCGTAAGATCCGCCGGTGTTGTAGCGTGTGGTCTTCGCCTGGATTGGCCAACTCATAACGAGGGTCACTTGTCCGGTTGCCTTGACATCAAAGCGATCGGTACCTGCAAAGACAAGGTAGGTCTGGCCCACAGGTGTAGCGCCTGCGCGCTCCGCCTTACCGGCCGAATTCAGTACCGCAAACTCACCCATAAGAAGTGCGGTGGTTCCGGGGACAGCCAAGGGCTTGTCCACGCGGTACATGGTCTCAAGACCACGCAAGATTTCTAGGGTTGACACTTCTGTGGTCAAGTCCTCAGTGATGGGAACGATTCTGCTGTCCGAGATAGCGACGACCATCTCTGCCCCTCCAAAAAAATTGTTTTCGATCAGTCCAGGAGGTCGGCTTGGAATTTTTCTGCAGGGGTCCCGGCTATGGAGTTATCTTTCGATCCCAACTCGCCAAACTTTAGGTTGCCCCCAGCTAATTCCAATGCCTTCTCCAACACACCTAAATCCTCTTTTACTAGCGAAGCTAATTTCTCATTTAGCTCGCCGAAAGATTGCGGCAGCTGTCCGTATCCTAGCTCTACTTGCTTGTAGAGAAGGCGTAGGGCATCTGCACGCTTCTCATGCCCCCTGTTCTCCTGATGGAGATGAAGCATTACTGAAGCGGCTTTTTCTCTTATGTGCTGGCCATCCTCGGAATCTTTTTTCTTGGTCATTGCCCTGACGCCTTTCTCTAAACCTGCGCCGACAATGATGGGCGCAGCAATATCTCTAGCCTTCGTGAGAGGCCCCAAAGCCGAAGAGCGCTCTACCTCACGATGAAGTCCTTTGCCCCAAGGAACCATCTCTTTCACGCGAAAAAGTTTCTTCCCTACGAGCGGCGTCTTTTCCAGGACTCTCCCGACAGCAGTGTCGGCTCTTAGCGCTGGCGCCCCAACAGCTTTCCACATTCTATTACGTACCCGCTTTTTACCCAACATTTTTTCGGCAGCAAACTGCGCAGGGTAAAGAAGCAGTGAGTCGGCCCCACCACCTGAGGTCATAGCCTTTTCGCGATAGGCGTCCCAAGTTCGCTGTGCATTAGGGGATTTAGTGCCCTCGGCAAAGCCAGCAGGCACAGCGTTGCTTTTTGAAACGCGTTTGCCCCCTCTTGCAGGAGCCATCTTCCTGACTTTCCCTGACCCCTTGACGATTTTTTGAAGCGGCTTTCCCTTGCTTACGAGTTTTCTCATAAAGCCACTAAGAAACGCCAGCTTCTGCTGATCATCTGCCAAGAGGTTCTGCACGGGCACTCACTTTCCGAATAGAGCTGGTATTTCCGAAAGGATTGAGCGAAACCCAGCAGTCGAAGCATTCTTCTCGAAAAAGCTCTGGATCTGCTCGTCGCTGAAGCCTTTTTCTTTGGCCGCACTCTCGAGCGCAGCAAACTTTTCCAGTTGCTCCAGGTTCAAAAGCGTATCAATGATTGCCGCAGAGTGCGCTATTTGCTCTCGCAGGGTAAACGCAATCTTGGTCTCCCCATCATGCTCGGCAAGTTTCTCACGAGCTGCGCTGGTCCTGGACGGGCTCTTTAGCTCCTCGGCGAGCTTGAAGATCTCATCGTCCGAATAGCCACTAGATTTAGTGCTCTTGGTGTTTTCCTGCTTTGAGGCCCTCTTCTCGAAGATCTCATCGGCATCACGAATCATATCGTTTATCGACCGCATACGCCCCTGCTCCTTGAAGAAAGCCGGGGGCACATGCCCCCGGAAGCATTACAAACTCAACTTGCTGGTTCTTCTTTTTTGCGCATAGCTGCTGCCAAACCGGCTCCAGCTCCAGCTGCGAGGTATGGCGATGCCTTCAATGCAGCCCGGCCACCAGCACCGGCGCGTTGCCCTGCGTTCAGATTGCCCTTTACGCCCGTGTGGTCCATGAACGCATTACGGCCAGTAGCCGCCCCGCGTGCATCGTCGGCCATACTTTTGTGGTAGTCTTTGACCTTGCCGCCCACTTCCTTCGCCTTATCACCAGCTTTCCCAGCGTACTCTTTAGTCTTACTACCAGCTGCCCCAGCGTAGCCTTTGAGCTTTTTGCCGAAGTTTGTGACGGCAGCCATCCCGCCTGCTGCAGCCACTTTTTCTTCTACGAAGGGAAGAAGATAGTGCCACTCATTGCCATGCCGATCGCTGCCGAGCTTGCGGAGGCCATCGAACTGTCCGCGCTCGATAAAGGCGCCGAGTGATGCGGCAAGTTTCTCAGACTCTGGATCCAGAGTGTTGTCCTCTGCCACCTTCTCAGCGGCTGCCTCAGCGTCGAGCTGATCGGCAATTTGAGACGCGAGCTTGGAAAAGCCGATCTCGTACATTTCCTGAGCCTGCGCAACTTGATCCGCAGCTACCTTCTCAAGGCCGCCAAAATCCGTGTTTAAGAGCTTTTGGTCCGCGGCGCTTAAATCTTCAAAACGCATATCATTTACTCCTGTTGATTTGTAATTAGACTACTGCCCGTTCAAAGACTCAGCCTTCGAGCTGCGAGATCAAGAATGCTTTGCGCATAGCAAGATTCATAGCTGCCGACTTTTGCTCGTAATGCCCGACGCTCTCGTCGTCATTTTCCGCTTTGACATTGTTAGTCACCACAGTGCTTTTGGTGTTGATTCCAGAACCGGCACCTGCAGGCTTATTGTCGGCCTGAGTCTGTGGAGGGGTGGAATCTTCCTGAACCGCACCGTCATGGCCAGCAGCTGTCGAAGAGGAGATGGTGGCCCCGCCTGTCAAGACGTCGGAAGCCAGCTTCTCGATACGACGGTCCCACTGGGCGCCGAAATAGTCATATGCACGAGAGCCGAGGTTTTCCTCAGCGGCATTTTTTTCCTGCTCTGCAGTCTTGATGGTCAAATCCCCATCCGAAGGGAAAAGAGTGTTGTAGAGATCTGGCAGACCCCCGTGGAAGCCGGCCTTCTTCTCTTCTTTTTCTTCCTCTTCCTCTTCCTCTTCTTTGTCCATGGCGGACTTGCCGAAGAGGTCCCCGAGATTCAGCTCTGCAGCGAGCTTTTCGATCTCGTCATCGTTCTGCCTTCTGCCAGCAGATGCGGTTTTTGTCTGGGATGCGCCGAAATCTGATTCGAGCAATTCTTGTAACGTAGCCATACAATCCTCCGGTGTTTATTCTAGAAACAATGACTCAAGTGGGACTCTGGGACTTCTTCTGCCGCGACTTCATGAACTTATGCGTAGCTTCAATCATCGCTTGATCAAAAAGCCCCCCTGCGATTCTCCCCGGAAGATTTGCATTGCCTATGGCCAAAGGCCACGTCACGGCTGATGCAAGAAAATCCTGGGCGTCCGCTGTCTTCGAAAAGTCGGTGCTCAAGATCTCGTCGGCAGCCTCGGCAGCTTTTGCGAACTGCCTTCCGAGGTTCTTCAGCATCTTGTGCGTGCCGCCTCCACGGGCAGACAGCATTGCATCCGCGATGAGACCACCGCTCACAAGATCAGGGTTTTGCCGGAGAAAACTTTTCGCCTGGCCTTCCTGCTCGGAGGGGTTTATGTCTCTATGCTTTTGCAAAACACCTGAAGCCATATAAGCTACAGGAATACCTAAGAAAAGCCGTTTCGCAGCGGCCCCGAGGTTGGAAGACCCTCCGAGCTTAAGATACGGCTTTTGCTTTCTCTCTTCGATACGAGCAAAGATATCGTTGGCGTCAGGATTCTCCTGCGCGTTCATGTGTAGCTGGCCTTTGATCTTAGGTCCAAAGGTATGATGAAACACACTCAAAAGTCCAATGCCGAGTGCAGTCGCAAGACCAAGCCCCGCATTTGATTGTAGCAGCTTATCTATGCCCTGAAGACTTCCCGCGGGGGCTTTTCTAGAGAAGGCAGCATAAGCGCCGGCAGCAGCAATCATCACAGGTAAAATCCCTATGGGTTTTCTGTCACCAGTATCTTCCGCGCCCTTGATGAAGACTGGCAAAGGCTGCTCCTGTGCCCCGCTTTTGATCATCAGAAGAATGCGTCGACCAAGGAAAGGAGCCGCGTAGCTCCTGCCTTCCATATGCGGGCTTAAGAGCGATACCGCTCTCTCGTTCACGTGCTTTCCGTCAATATCGACCGCACCCATATCCGGACTATCTCCGGCCATCATCGGGTCAAAGCAGGCGTTCCTGGCGTCCAAGGCATCGGCGAGTTGACGAAGGCCCTTGGAGATCAGGAACAGTCTTTGAAATTCCTGCGGCTTTGGAGCGATACCCAGCATAGCCATTGTGGAGAGTGAACTGTGTAGGGGCATCTCGGCGAGCTCGTCGAGAGTCTCTCTTGGCAGCACCTTTTCTCTGGCCTTAACCTCTGGAATAGCCTCGAGAAGTGCTCTGGCATTGTGAAGCATCTCCTGGCTTCCTGGCGGCGCAGCGTCATTGGCCGGAATCTGTTTCTCGATAGTTGCTTGTTTCGCACGCTCAGCGAGCTTCTCGGCCAAGGCCGCAGAACTCATGCCGTAGTATGACGGCCGGGCGTGGGCTACCTTTAGCAGTGTCTTTGCTATCCTGTCCGCGCCGAGGAGCACGTAGGAGATATCGAAGAAGCGTGGCTTGATGTTGTAGAGGAAAACCTTCTTCTGCGTCGCAGGGTGGATTTGTCCGAGATAGTACTTTGCGTGCTCGCAGTATTGTTTCCTGGAGGGGGCCTTGTTTCCGCATATGTTGCAGATATCGTAGGGGATTTTGGTGCCCATCGACCAGTCTGGGTAGTCGCCGTTCTCGATACGCGCCTGGATGTCCGGGGCCTTGTGGTTGTCGAGATGGATGATCAGCTCGCAGCGATGGAACTCCGGATTATAAATCGAGAGCGGCACAGTGCCGTATGAATTGTTCGGATCTTTGTTTATATGGTGCTTATAGACTCTGGCCCACTGCTCGAATGTCTGGTAGCCATAGTCGGGACCGGCATGAGCCAGTTCAGATTCGGCAAAGTAATCCGCGTTGGCATTATCGCCCCACCACTCGCCAGCGCCGAGCGCCGTGAGCAGGATTTGGGTCTTACCCTTGATCGGTTTCGCTGAATTGATATAGGAGGCGATCGTCGGATGGTATTGTGCTGCAGTCTTTTCAAGATACGAACGCTCCGCATCTATCAGATGCGTGAACACCCCTTTTTCTGATTTGCCTGCGTATAAGAGTCGCTTATCCAAGACTTGGCCTCACTTCTTATGCTTGTCTAAAGATATCCCTAGGTCCTTTGCAACCATCTCCCTGCTCTGCTGCCGGAGTGGGGACAGGGTATCGCTCAGCGTCCCACTCAAAGTATTAGACAGCCCAAAGAGACCGGCACCGGTTTCAAATCCAGAGAAGAAGGGGCTCTCTCCTCGATTGGTTTGCGACATGTTGCGCTCGATCTCGCTCAGCCCTTTCAGGCCGTCGACATCAATGCCAACTCCTGCTTCACTGTACCCAACCATTCTCTTCATGAAAGATCGGGCCGCAGTAGGCTGCATCGCAACGTGCGGGGCAAAATGAGCCAGGGTCTGAAACGCCTGGTAAGCTCGTGCGGGGTCTTCCCGCAGCTTCTTGTCGTCGCTTGTTTCAGAATCACTATCTCGTAGCGCACGTTCGTACGAGTCTCGAAGCTTTCCAGCAAGCGCCTTACTGTCTCGTGATGCGACATAAGATTTAACAGCTCCCGCCCCAACCCCTGCAAGCAGTGGGATGGAGCTTACGATCGCCATGTTTCTCAAGGCGTTCAGCATGGTTCCTGGTGCTAGATACCTTCCGCCTAGCCTGGGACTTCCGGCTATGCCGGCCTCTTTAACTATGTAGAGCACATCCGCATACATTGCGCCAAGGGACTCGCCCGCTTTTTTTTCCATGGCTTTATTTGCCTTAGATGTGAATGCAGGGTCTTGGGAAGTATAGATCGCCTGAAGAATAGCCAGGTTGCCTATGTCCTGGGAGGAAAACCCAGTGTGCAGCTTTTCCTTCACCAAATCTATTGCCCGACCTTCTTGCGCCGCTATGGTCGGCGCTATCTTTGCCAGATCCATAAATCTAGCCTCAGCTTTTTCAGGGTACTGCGAGAAGTCGGGGTGGCTTAGAATCGCGGCTTTGTTCTTATTTATTTTTTTAACGGTGCCAGACATCTGAAACGAGCCGAGGATCTTGCTCTCTATTGCGTTGCCCGCCATATTCGATGCCCAGTTCCCAAGTGCGGAACCAACTGCCTGAAGCAGGGTTTCTCCCCCACCTGAAGCGGGCGCGCTCGCGTGCTTGAGCAGATTGCTGCAGTCTCGATAGATCTGTTCCCTGGCCTCTGGCCGAACATAACCCTCAGATGATAGCTTTTCGAGCCAGGCGTATTGCATAGGGGCCTCACATATTGGCTGGGGGTGTCGCAACGCTGCGCATTAGGTTTCGTGAGCCTGCTCCCACATCACCCATTCGGGATGCTGAGCTGGCCACATCGTTGGCCGCGAAAGCTGCAGTGGCGGACTTCATGGGATTCTTAACGAGGACCTTACCGACTCGGGTGATGGCTCCTAGCCCTAGTCTTGCGGCCGCTGCGATGAAGGCCTCCTTCACCATATCCCGGCCATCGGGCAGAAGCTCTGCGAGCAGACTTCTCTTCACAAAGCCCTCGCTTTTTGCTTGAAAATCCTTAGCTCGTCCTGGACGAGCTTATGCCTGTTCCGACTAAGGTCCAGAGCTTCGCTGTGATCGTGGAAAGTTTTTAGCGTTATATAGAGCGGGTGGTTGCCGTTGACTACCTGCGCCTGAAGGGTCTGGGAGATGAGGTTCTCTGGGGCTTTCATGTCGGCTACCTTAAGGAGTCTGGCGCACGCTGCTTTCATTAGCAGAGGCGTAAGCAGGCCTTCCTTGCCCAAGACGTAGGCTAGCTTAGCGAGCGGCTTGCGGCCAATCTCTAGCCCTGCGCTTTTAACAAATTGATCAAGGACCTTTATCTGGTCCATGCGCTCTGTGCCGTTGCTGGTGTTCTGCAGGATCAGCTCCCGCGCCTGCTTGATGAATCGCTTCTCAGCAGCATCCTTTTGAAACTCGCGGCGAATCACCTCGTCGCCGAGCTTTTGCTCGAGCAGCTCCATTCGGCCTGAAGCAACCCGCATTTCACCGCGGACAGAGGCGGTCTTATCGAGCGGCTCCTCCTTGACGCCAAAGAGGGCGTAAGCGTCGGGACCCGAATAGGCCATTACGGGAAGGGGCATCTCACGAGCAACTTTTTCCTTACCGCCATCTACCTGCACAGACGCGATCGCATGCAGGGCATCGGCCAAGGGGAAGTCAGCAGCGAAGTACTTGCCGCCAGAGCTGGCAGCAGCGAACTTCAGCCGGTGGATTTCCTTATTAGCTTCAGCAGCGAGGGTCTTTATATTGGGCGGCGTTAGGTCCTCTTGCTGAGCGATCTTGGTGAGCGTGGTTGTCGGCAGTGCCCCCTGACCCAGGTAGCCTTCCGCGATTTCCGAAGCCCACTCGCGGAAGTGCGACATTGAGAGCTGGCGTTCGTTGAACGAGCCAAGGTCAAAACTCATAAGACTTCCTCAAAAAAGGAATGGCTTGCCATAATGTCACGTAAGAATGTCTACGGGAAGTATAGCGCCAGATCATGGGATAGTCCAAATATTTTACCAACTTTCCTGCGTTTGGCTACTAAAAAAACGGACTGGTCCTCTGCGGAAGCAGCCCGTCCGTGCCCGTTTCGGAAGGTTTTACCAAACCTAAAACCAGCTGTAGAGAGACTCACTGTTTGCCCAGCACCCAATCGGCAAGGCGGTGGCCGATCCTTGTTCCCACTTCGGTCGCGTGGAACCGCGCACACCCTACGATATGCGTGCATATTATCTGCTCCACCGTCGCCACAGCTTCCTCTGGAGCATCCGTGTGCCGCTTGAGGCCTACCTCGATCTTACCCCTCAGGTCTTTTCCGAAAAGTGCAGGTCTCTGATACCTGCTAAAATCAATTACGTTCGACCGATCGTCGATGCCCATTGCATACTCCAGTGAAGTTTATGTCCTCCAAAATAGGCATTAATTTTGGAAAGTGTCAACCACAACAATCGGGAAATACTATGTACCAGTGTATTGGGTGTGAAACGTTTGTTGAGGCCCACCAAGGTTGCGAGTGCGGTAAAACGCAGATCACCAATCTGGGAGCACCTGTCGGAGAAAACTATCGTTGGGTTGAGGAGGAAGGTGGGGCCGAGGCATCTTCTTCCTTTTTTCTTTGCCGCCGCATGCGTAGTATGGGGAAAATACTGACGAATGGAGAAACTATGAGCGCGCGCGAAACGGAGGCCATGCTTCGCCGCATGGCCGAGGCCCTGCCCAAAAATAAACGTCCGCTGCAAAGAACACAGCGATTGGACGTGGAAGTGCCGGCCGGCATGCAGTTGAAGCAAACTCTCCGCCTTATGAGGCCGTTCTTTAAACTGGCCGAGAGCATCCCATCGCTATTGTCAAACGAGGCGCAAATCACACTGCGGGCCCTCTTCGATTGCTTCGAGAAGTCGGGCGAAGTGAAAGAAGGGATTATTGAGGATATCCTCTGGGGCTTTGAGCAGTGCGGTATTCCCAGGAAACTTACCGCTAAGGGCTTGGTGAGTCTGGAGGGCGCCGGCTATATTTGCTTTCAGGCACCCAACAATACCCCTATAACCTTCGAGGCTGCAAAGATCCACGAGTGCTGGATCCGTTATCAGCCAAAGCTCTTGGACATGCTGTATGAAGGTTAAGCGGGCGAACTACATCTACCGGTGCAGGCAATGTGGTAAGACCGTGACCGTGGAGGATGCGCTCCACGAGAATCAGTACCAAGTATTGCCCCCATACGACCGCCTCTCGTCTGGGGGCGGGTTCAGCGCCGGGGCTCTGATGACAAGAACCCATAACTGCCTGGGCCAGGCCTACGGTATTGCCGAACTGATCGGGCTAAGAGTGATCCACGTTGGGGAGGACCTGTGAGGATACTTCATCTAAGTGACACAACCCTATCGGGCAACCCCCTTCAGATCTCCAGGCTCCTCCAGAAGTTCGGAGGGGATGTGGGCTCGCGCCACCTCGTCTGGGCACCCACATCGGGATTCCGTACTTTCGATACGGACCTCGTGGCCGAAACCATGCCCGAAGATGAGCTGGCCTACTGGCTGCACGAGTGGGCCGACGTAATTCACTACCATGATGGCTGGAAGAAGCTGAAGGTGCTGCGGCACCTGGGAATAGCGCCGCCCAAAAAGGTCTCTGTTATCCAGGTCCACAGCCCCCGTTCGTGGATCGATGACCTCACCTCGGCCTTCGCTACTAAAGTACCTGTCGCTATGACTGCGCACCTCAATATAGAGGGCTGGCCGGAGGCTGACTTCGTCGTGCCGGGAGTGCTTGATATCACAGATGCGGCCTACCTCCCTCTGCGGCAATGCCTAAGGTCCCAGCCGACCATCTCCCATGCGCCGAGCAACTGGGCCGCAAGGGGGTGGGAAGGGGAGAGCTTCACGGTCGTAAACCCTATGCTGACCGCACTGCGGGATGCAGGGGAGATCAACTACCAGCTCATAGTCAAACGCCCCCACAAGGAGGTCTTGGCCCTCAAACGGCACTCTGATATCGGTGTTGATGAAATCTTTGACGGCAGCTGCGGCCTTAGCTCCCTTGAGTATCTGGCTCTCGGTGTCCCTTGCTTTGCTGACATCAGTGAGAGGGTCCGCGCTGGAATCAAAGAGCTGACGGGGGCTACGGATCTTCCGTGGCTTGACGGCAGCGCAGGCAGCCTTAAAAGAAACGTCGGCGATTTGGTTCGCGCAAAGATGTGGCAGGTATACGGGGAACGCTCCCGCCTATGGATGGAGACCTACTGGAAACCCGAAACCCTAGTCAACCACTACCTCGAAATGTATCGCAGCCTTTAAGAAGGAGGCACCCATGGACTTCGTGGCTTTACAAGGAAGACGCTACGCTCCTACAAGAGGAGCTCGCAGCGGCCAGGGCACTGCGAGATGCCCATTTAGAAAAGTAGCCAATTAGCTGGTATAAGTTATTTGAAGAGACATGATGTAGCTTCAGATCAATCAGACTTTCCACGTGAGGCGCATGCGCTTAGGTGAAAAGTCTGAACCGGCAGGATGCTTGAGACTAGATCTCGTTGAGCAACCCGCACGAACAGCATTGCCAATCGGGGTTTCCCCGATCGTAATTTTAGCTACGGACTAACCATAACCAATTTTTATCAATCGAGGCGGCAAGACCAGTGTTTCCTCCGCAGTTCTAAAGCAATCGCCTCTGCTTTATCCGCGCATAGTTCAGGGTCACGGGTTGCGTCGCTGAGAACTACGTCAGGCTCTTTTTCCGTCGGCTTCTTATACACGATCTTACATGGCAGCCTTGCGGCATATGATGACTCCACAACGATCTTCCGCGTAAAGCCGCCAGCTTCACAGGTCCATATGTATCCGGCCAGCAAAGGGGGGTAGGGCAGAAGAAGTGCTAGAGTTGCTGTTTTACCCAAGATGCGAAAGCTCATGAAAAGTTCCTCTGTTAGATTTTACGGTATAAGGGTACTGAAAGATATTACCCTAATTACGCTGGACGATGTATGAATGCTACGCTGCTTTCAACGACCCAAGAAGTATCAGAGCTGCTGCCACGGCTAATGGAGAAGCCGTGCTGGGGCTTTGACACCGAAACCACAGGCCTCGACCCTCTCCGCTCCAAAGTACTTATGGTGCAAATAGGAACCCAAAATGAGCAGTATGTAATTGATACGAGGAAAGCATCTATTGAACCAATTAGGCCCTTTCTAGAATCAGACTTCCACAAGAAAATAGTGCATAACGCGGGTTTTGACTGGAAGATGATCAAGGCCAATTTCAACATTGAGATGGAGTGTGTTCGCGATACTTTCTTTGCAGAGAAGCTACTTTTTAACGGCAAAAAATTCTCCGGCTTCAGCCTATCTGATGTGCTCTTTAGCTACCTGAACGTGGAGGTTTCTAAAGACGTTAGGGGGGTGTTCGGGAAAGGAATGATTCATGGGGACTACACCGAAGACATGATTGCCTACGCAGCCAGGGATGTTGAGTACCTCTTACCTCTCGCCTGGGAGCAAGCGCGGGCTCTGGAGCGGGAAACGCTTCAACACGTTTGGCTTATCGAGTGCAACGCCATGCCCGCCTTTTGTGAGATGGAGCTGGAAGGGCAGTGCCTTGATATCGACGGCTGGCGGCAGATCCTGCTTGAAAACAAAGAAAGCGCGCGGTTACTAGAGGAAGATATGAATCTGCTCGCAGCCCCATACGTTGGCGAGACTCTCTTTCACGAGCCCGATATCAACTATCACTCAGATAAGGAAGTTCTAAAACTCCTGCAGGATATGGGTCTTCGTGCGCGGCAACAAAATAAGGGATCCGGCCGCTGGGAGGACGTCTTGATATCGAGCACAGGCGCAAAGGTTCTTAAGAAGATAGTAGGCAGCCCCTTTGTGGGTCAGCTTAAAAAGCTGCGCGGGCTTCATAAGCGTATCAGTACTTACGGCCAGACCTTCATTGACGCTGTGGACCTTGGAACGGGCCGCATCCACCCTCGCTTTAGGCAGATAGGCACCGAAACCGGACGCCCGGCAGCGGCTGGCAAGGGTGCGGTCAACATGCTGAACATCCCGCGTGATAAGCGCATGCGAAACTGCTTTCGGGGCGATAGCAATGAGCTGGTGGAAACCGATGATTTCTCCGGCTGCGAGCTCCGCATATGGGCCGAACTGTCTCAAGATCCAAAACTCTGTGAAGCCTTCCGGCAAGGTGTCGACATCCACTGCTACGTGGCCTCCTCAGTGTACAATGTTCCTGTGACGAAGAAGAACGAGAATGCGCATTTGAGGACACCTGCCAAGGCCATCAACTTTGGAATTGCCTATGGCATGGGCGCCTATACTTTGGTCGAACAGCTCAACGGGCAGGGGTTTCCGATGGAGCTGGCCGAGGGCAAGAAGATCTTTAAGAAGTACAATAGTGAGTTCGCCACTGGGGTAGGCTATCTGCGGGCGATGGGGGCGCTCGCCAAGCGGCAGGGCTGGCTGGCAAACCTTTCAGGCCGTCGCCGATACTGGCGTTTGCCGGACCCTCACAACAAAGAGCAGTTTCCAAAAGGCCGCGAGGACCCGCTTTACCTGGGTATCGTGAGCGGCATCGAGCGGGAGGGCGGCAACTATTTGATCCAGTCTGTTAACGCAGACATGACTAAAATGGCGATGCACGGCATCCGCAAGCTCAGAAAACAAAGGGGCTTTCGCACTAAGTTCATGAACCAAGTCTACGACGAGATCGTGACCCGCACGCACAAGGACGATAGCGCCGAGTTCCACCCGCTCAAGCAGAAGATCATGATTGAGGCAGCGGAGAGCCTTCTCAAAAGCGTCCCTATGGAAGTTGATGGCCATGTTGGCCCTTGCTGGACAAAGTAGGAAAGTTTATGGGGCTGCGTACGGAGAACAAACTAGCTACTTTGAAAGGGCGAAATGGATAATCACAAGCCGAGGCTTCGACTAATAATGAACGACGGAAGCGCGAATCACAGCCAAACCATTCTGCTGCCCGGCCTCGGTATGCTGCTTCAGAGCGAAGCGCAGCCTTGTCGCAATGGGGGCATTGACGTGCTTTACTATGAGCAGGTGCATATCGACAACATCGGTGACAGGGAGTTCCGGAGAACAGCCGACCCCTCCCTCGTAGAACTGCTCCGCGTTCGGCTACACATAGAGCTAAATCCGATTGAGCGCTTGCTGGGCGTAAAACTGGGGTGGAAGGTGCGCCTGTACATGTGGCACTTGTGCAGAACGCTGCGGCGCCAGGATCGGGATGCAGTAAGGAGCAGTGAGCTCGCACAGAGAATCAATAGGGGGTTCCTGTGACGGAGAAGGTTTGTGCTCGGGCCGGCCTGCAAGGTCCACTCGCTTTTAGGTATAAGGCTACTAGATGGAGGAATTTACGTGAATGCAGAAAAAGAGAGCGCAGTTAAGAGGAAGAGACCTGCCCAGCGTAGAACCTACAGCGAGGCGGACAAGGTAGAGATAGCAGCCTACATGAAAGCCTGGGGCGAGGCGAACAAGGAAAAGAGAGCTACCCAGCGTAAAGCCTACCGTGAAACGAACAAGGAAAAGATAGCCGCTGCGAACAGAGCCTACAACGAGGCGAACAAGGAGAGGATAGCTGCCGAAAAGAAAGCCTACAACGAGGCGAACAAGGAAAAGATAGCTGCCGAAAAGAAAGCCTACCGTCAGGCGAACCGAGAGAAAATGGTTGCCTACCAGAAAGCCTACCGTCAGGCGAACAAGAAAAAGATAGATACCAGCTCACAATGAGCTAACCCATATAAGGAATACTGCATGATCCAGACTCTAGAACAGCTGAAAGCGCACATCGTTGACCCTGCAGCAGAAGCCCTGCCGATCCATACCGAAGGCGAGGAGGCCCTTTTCGAAATGTGGTACGAGTGCCTGCTCGATACCGCCGTCTACCTCGCATCCACATACTGGGAGCCCCTGGGCATGCTGTATCGGTATGGAGGCAATGGCAACTCTACCAATGAACTTATAGTGGACATTGTCGGCACCGCCGGCAGCTTCTCCAAATGGATTAAGCAGGAATACCCGGAAGCTACTATGGAGGACCCAGTCCTCGACAATCTCGATCTATGTGATGACCCAGATTTTATTGGGCGATTCAATGCCGCATTCCGGTCTTTTGAACCAGAAGAAAAACCGCACTAGACAAGGTATAAGGGCGTTGGAAAGGAGGCTACGCTATTGGAAGTAATTCTCGTCTGGATTCTGCACACGGTCTTCTGGTACTCATTATCCCTAGCATCAGCAATCGTATCTCAAAGATCTAGGCCTATGACAATGGGCCACGCCTTCGGCGTGAGCGTATTCTCGGGGTCCGGTCACCTGATTATCTGCTACCTTGCTAAACATGGGGGATGCTTGTGACAACTGCGCCAGCTGCTTATGGAACATTTAGAACCTTGGACGGTAAGTTTTGGATCTCCGTCCGCCCTGTCTGCGATTTCCTCGGTTTGAGCTACACGGCTGAGAGAAATAAACTTACGGTAAAGCCGCAATTCCACCCGCACACATTTGTGCGTAAGGACAGCCGCGGTCTTGGTTTTCACCTGTTCTGCCTGCCAGCTGGCGAATTTGAGCCCTGGATCCATTCTGTAACTGCGCTGCGTGGTTACATGACAACTGAAACGGGCCGCTGGAACCACGTATCGGTTCAGCGGCTTAATGAAGTTCGTGCCACCTTCAAACGCAAACGAAGAGGCGCGAATGCCTCATGATTTAATAACTCTGCGGAGACAGACACTTGGAAAACACACTGGCCCTGACTAACCCAACGACTTATCCCCAAACTGGCCCCGAGACCTACCCTCTGAACGACGCGCCTTACCTCATTGAAAACTGGAAGGTGATCCTCGCCGAACAGAGTAGAAGGCTAAGCCGCAATTCCGTACTCATTCGCGTAAAGGACCAGGTAGCTAACGTGAGTGTCACGGGCTCGCTCCTGATCCGCACCCCCCTAGACATCCCTGACGGGTTTTATAAGCTGACCCCGTTTAACGAGCTGGTACGGAGCAGACCCCTGGACTGGGAACACTACCTCGACCCAGACGCTATGATGCCTGCTTTTGCAGGGCTTACCGTCTCTGAGGCAATTCCAAGGCAGTCTATTGCAGAACTTAGAAACTACGTGCAGGCAGTGCGGGACGGGGAATACGGAGGGTACCAGCATAGCGTTATAGCGATTGACGACAAGGCGTTCTGCGCGAAGAACAACCCAGCCGCCTTCTTTCAAATCCCATCGAGCACGCAGGGAATGATGGTAAGGCTCCCTATCACCGCGGTCTACGATGGGCCGGTACTTGTAAAGTCTAGTTACCTTCAACTAGCCCTTACCGACGCCATGCGCTACGATCAGGTGTATATCGCTTGCGAGAATAGGCCTGGTCAGATCAACCCGATATTTTTCTTTGGTAAGAAATCCTGGGACGCCTGCGCCATGGTAATGCCTACGCCTTACTAACCTGAGGTCTTATGGACAACAGCTTTGATTGCATGTACTACGGGAAAGGCCGCTACATCGGAGGTCTTGATGAAGTCGGGGTTGTGGACATCGCCGGGCCGCTCGTGGCTGCCTGCGTTGTACTCCCGAAGTTCGAACTGCAGCGCCCCGACGTGAAACTCTTTGAGGTCGACGACTCAAAGAAGGTGCCAGAAAACTTCCGAAAGCAACTGGCAGAAATCATCTGGCAGAATGCTTTGGCTATTGGCATCGGCGAGGTTCAGCCTGCTGAGCTTGATGCCATAGGTAAAGCCTCAGCCATCAGACTTGCGATGGCACGAGCTGTTGTTGCATGCAGGACAACCATCAAGAACAGGCCGCTAAGGCCGGATTTTCTCATGGTGGACGCAGGAAAAGGTGTCATTGCCCCGCTCGCAATCCCGCAAAAAGGTATTGCGGAGGGTGGCACCAAAAGTCTTTGCATTGCAGCGGCCGGTATTATCGCCAAGGTCTACCGTGACGATATTATGATCAAGCTGCATCAGTCCTACCCGTACTACAAGTGGAACAGTAACAAGGGTTATCCTTGTGAGGACCATTTTCTCGGGCTGGACAAGCGCGGTGTTATTCCTGGGCTCCACCGCCTTAAGGACTGGCCGTTTAAGAAGAGCAGCCGAGGCAGCGAAGCTATTGAGTGGCAGATCAGGCGGCGCAAGTGGCGCGCGGTTACAGAACGTGAACTTAGCATGGAGATCGCAGGTGGCGCATGGACTTTAAACCCCCAATCTTCAGAGGACTCGATGCCCTCCAACGACTCTACATTAAAGACTCACCTGATTGGCAGCGCATCAATGACCTAAAGGCTATTGTCGAAGGTGAGCAAAACGAAACCAAACTAGCCCATTACTATCGGATTCTGAAAGAAGAGATGGACAAAGAGTTCGCTCATATGAGCGCTCCCGATGGGCAAACAGACGCTGACCCCAAACACACTTAAGGAGAGAGCATGGCTAAAGCCAGCTTGGAATTTGATCTTAGCACCGACTCAGGAAGATACGATTACGATTCTGTTCATAATGCAGTCTACTATCAGCGGGCATTCGCCGACTTGCTCGGGTATCTTCACCAGCAAGAGCTTTTAAAGGCGACGCTGACCCCTGCAATGATCCTTGGGGAGCTTGAGAAGGTTGCTGAGAAGCATACTAAGCTCGAGCACCTTCGCACGCTGGTCCGCAGGCACGCGGCGCGGCCGTTAACAACGCATTGAGAGGAGAGCCTATGCACAAAAGACTAGCTATCGAACAAGTCAACGAGACCTCGTTTGTTGTGTCAGGCAGCCATCAATTCAACGTCTCTTTTCTTTCTGGGACGATTGCCCTCTACGGGACCGCCGGCATGCAGTTCTTTAGGAACCTTGCCAACGTTCCGCCCGACCAGATCGGTCGGGCGTTCCCTTCGGGGGCTGAAATTTTAGCTGCTGCCGAGCTGCATAAAGAGACCACAACCGATCGCGAGATGTTTCTGGAGTCCCTTGAAGACCTCCTAAAAGCCAAGATCATCGACCAGAAAAACAAGAACGTTCTGCGCGAGTTCATCTTAAAATGTGACTGTCCGCCGCTGGTCATCTGGCAAAAGCTCCGGATGCTTGGCTACGACCACCTAAAGCCGCACCTTAAATTTGAGCGGCCAAAAGACGAGCTGCTATCCACTGTCGAAGCTATGAGGATCTTTGTCGATGGAATCCGAGACACCCCCTCAGCCAAAGCAAAAGAGACCCAGAACCTACGGGCTGGGCGTGCCCGCGCAACCGTTCAACCTAACCCTCTCCGAGGGGCAGATGGCCGTTCTAATTCAAGCAACTGAACTTTATGCAAGAGTTGGGATGCTGCAGTTCGACGATGTGTGGAGGGCCGTAGCGGAGACCAGAGGCCCGGAGGCCGGCTCTGCCCTGGGACCGGAACAAGAAATAAGCTATTCTTCTTTTACATTTGGACAAAGGAGCGCCCTATGCGAGATTTCTGGTTGGGCTTTGAAAAGCAGGCCGCCCTTTATGGGGTG
>Ga0315284_10000949_pt1 | contig 40237 bp, 42 predicted proteins | sample YL17G09_16_MG_FD_203696 | JGI IMG/M metagenome (GOLD analysis project Ga0315284, IMG submission 203696) | Sediment microbial communities from Yellowstone Lake, YNP, Wyoming, USA - YL17G09_16 | ecosystem: Environmental > Aquatic > Freshwater > Lake > Sediment | place: USA: Wyoming | collected...
CGACCTCAGACCTCCGACATCAGACCAAAAGCAGAAGTCGGAAGAAAGAAGACAGAAGCCAGAAGAAGAGTCGCCAGGTGGACAGAAGTGTAGTGCCTTTCACAGCCTGCTGCTTCCTGTCTTCCTTGTTCCACCTCTTTCATTCCATATTCCTCCTTCTTACTTCTGAATTCTGACTTCTAACTTCCGTCTACTGACTTCTGCTTTTAGTCTGAGGTCGGATGTCTGAGGTCGGAGGTCGGAGGTCGAATCACTGGCGTTTTATGATCTCGAAGGGGATTGCCGGCAGGGTGCCAAGCGAAATTCGCTGCCGGGGTGCCTGAGCTTTACCCGGCTGGGCCGGCGGCTGTCTTTCGCCGAAGACATTAATGATCAAGTTTCCTTTCAGGCCAGGCTTCGCCTTGGTGGCGTCGCATTGCAGCACAACCTCGGTCAATTCCTGGATTGGCGGCATTTCGCCGAGCGTGATTCCATCCGGAGGTTCGCTTAACTCGAGCAGGATTTTTTCGAATGGGCTGTTTGGAGGCAGCTGAACCTGGACTGGGATTCTGACGGTCTCGCCAGTGACGACTTTCACAGTCTGGTCACTGGCAATCCGGAGCGGGGCGCGGCCTGCGCCGCCGCGTCTGACGGCGACCTTCAGATCCTCTTCAGGAACAAGATGCCGGTAGGCAAAGGCCTGCATCATATCTTCGGAAGGCACTGCCGTATGGCGCACTTCCTGTCCCTGGATGAGAGCGCGCCCTTCCAGGCTCACGCTCATGGGCCCCATAGGCTGGACCTGCGGGACGGTCAGTGTGAGCCGCACCTGGTCCTGTCCGGACGGTACCATGGCCCCACTCAGGCTGAATCCCCTCGGAGCTCCCTTCAAAGCCAAGGTGATATCACCGGTGAAACCATCTTTTCGCAAAGCGTGGATCGTGATGGGAATCGTCTGACCAGGGCCGGCATTGATGCCGGAGGGAACTACCCGCAGATCGAAATCAGGGCGGGGAGCACCGATCCGCAAACGATAGGCATACTCCGCTCCACCCTTGTGCTGCGCATCGCCCAGATAAATATAGTAGGTCCCGTTCGCAGGCAGAGTGTAGTTGACATAGGAATCCGCGTGGTGCGTTTCCAAGCCGGCACCCTTGTCTTCGTGATCATCGTTAAATGCCAGCTGCCGGTCGGCCGCATCGGTCAGCCTGAGCACGGAATCCAGCGGTGAATCGAGCCGGCGGGCATAGACTTCCGCGACGATCTCCTGACCGGCGCGGCCTTCAAAACTGAACACATCCCAGTCGCCTGGCTGATCGATGCGTCCGTTCATGATGATCGGAAGGGCAAGCCGTTGCGCATTGCCTGGCGCATTGTTGGGTTCCTTCTCTAACCCTTCCGGTAGCGTATCCACCATAAAAGGCGACGCGTTCGAAGCCAGTTCTCCCTTGCGCACGACGAGAGGATAGATGCCCGGCCCCTTGTCCTTGGCATCCATTGTCAGTTTGTCTACCGGCAGGTTCCAGCCCGAGAGTTTGATGATGGTTTGAGCCCCGACCCGGCCGCCCAGCGGGAAGATGCTGGTTACATACGGCAGTGCTCCAACAGAAATGCGATAGACAAAATCCTCGCGCCCGCGGTAAATGGCGTCCTTGATCTCCATTATATATTCGCCATCCTTGGCGACCTCGTAATGAATCACGGGATCAGGATGGAATCGGAAGTCGTCGTCATACGCGAGCTCTTTCCCCTGCGCATCATAAAGCGCCAGAGTAGCCTGGAACCATCCCGGCACCGCGTCGGCCAGATAAGGGATCAACTCTCGTGCACTGGCGGAAACAACCAGGTGTTGCCCCTGACGGGCTTCAAAGCGATACCGGTCGGCATTACCTGGAGTAAACTGCTGCCCGGGCCGTGGCGGGATCTGCGGCCTGGCCAAGCCAGGCTTGATCCGGCCATTCACGGTAGCAGGCAGCGTGATGTTCATATTCGTTGCGGGCTGCGTGATCTGCGGCTGATTGGACCCGGGAGGGACATTGACGTTGAAGGTCTCTTTTTCGCTGAATTCAGGAAGCTGGCCAACGCAAAAGACCAGCGGATTCGACAAACCTTGCGGTGTTGCCAACCTGAGTTCTCTCTCGCCAGGTTCAGCATCCGGGGCGATGCTGATCTGAAGCATCAGGGTTTCGGCAAGAACTGGACTGGCGGTGCGATCGTTGTTAAAGATGAGAAGCTTGGTTCTGATATCGATGATTTCTTTCTGGACCACATCCGTCACGGGCAGCTTGATCAGCTCTTGCATCCTGTCGCGCAGCATCGTCGCCTGATTGCCGTTCATGGGCCGGACGTACTCTCCGATCGCACCCTGCACACCGCGCCCTGAGATGTAGATTCCGGTCACATTGGGCAGAAACTGCCCTCCAACCTTGACCTGGATCGTCGTGCCCTGCTGGCTGCCTGCAGGAAGAACATATGCGATATGCGGAACATTTTGTGCGTGCAGTACGGGAACGGCCGCTAAAAAGAGCGCCAGTGACAGGATTGCAGGTCCATACCGTTCTTTCATCGAACGCTCCATGTTTGGGAAATGATGAAGACAAAAGTCAGAAGACAGAAGACAGAAGTCAGAATGAACTCTGACACGCCGAAATATGTTGAAATGGTAATCATTAGTAACGCCTTTCTTCTGACTCCTGACTTCTGAATTCTAAATTCTGAATTCCTACTCTTCCTCAATCCGAATCCATACATCCATGATAGGAACTGACCCGACAAGCGTTGCCGGCTACATGATCTCCTTCAGGCGGCCGCCCATGGCAATGCCGTCGGCTGCGGTAGGTGTCACCCGGAGATCGAGGCCTTCAGGATTGGGCAGCTTTGCGTTAGTGTCGATGCCGAGCATTTCATAGATGCTGCCGATAAGATCGCAAGGATAGACAGGGCGGTCTTTCACTTCTTCCCCGCGCGCATCGGATGCCCCGACGACACGTCCGCCTTTGAAACCGCCGCCGGCCAGCACGGCGGAGAAAACCTGGCCGTAATGTCCTCGTCCGCCATTCCAGGGCGCTTCCCACTGCACTTTCGGCGTCCTGCCGAATTCACCGCTCCACCAGATGATTGTGCTGTCCAGCAGGCCGCGTTCCGAGAGATCTTGCAGCAATGTTGCCATGCCGCGGTCCATCTGGGGCAATCTCTGGCGCATGATTTGAAAATGCTGCCGGTGCGTGTCCCACCCCTGATAATTGATCGTTACATAAGGCACGCCCTTCTCGACCAACCGCCGCGCCACCAGGCAGGACTGCCCGAACGTGTTGCGGCCATAGCGATCCTTCATCTCGTCCTTCTCTTGCGTAAGGTCAAACACCTTGCCGCCGTCGCCCAGGATCAGTTCGTAGGCCTGTTGCTCGGCCTGATCCCGAGCCATGACAGCTGCATCGTTTTTCATGGCCTTACCCAGTGTGTCCAGCTGGTGGAGCAATTCGCGCCGGTCCTGCTGCCTTTGATCGGTGACGCCCTGGGCGACGATGCCTTCCACGGCGAATCGTGCCTGGGCCGGGTCGCCGCCCGTGGCAAAGGGCTTGTATCGTTGCCCAAGAAATCCATCTTCGGAAAATCGCCCCTGTGGCTGCGTCAGCACAATGTAGGGTGGGATCAGGCCGCTGTAACCGGCGTTATAGCCCTTGAAAAGCGACACGACGGCACCCACGCATGGATAGACCAAACGCTCGCCGGGCTTGCGTCCGGTCAGCACCATGTAGGAAGCGGTTTCATGCGCGTTGATGCCATGGGTCATGCTGCGGATGATGGAATACTTGTCGGCCTGCTGCGCAAGAAGCGGCAGCAGTTCTCCGATCACGATCCCGTCCACATTGGTAGGGATCGGTTTGTTCAACGGTCCGCAGTAGTCATAGCCCGCCTCAGGTTTCGGATCGAAGGTGTCCAGATGTGAGGGCCCGCCCCACATCCAGATCTGGATGACGGCCTTCGCTTTGGCTTGCGGCGCTGCCGCCAATCCCCGAATAGCCGAACTGCCCACTGTCAGCAACCCGGCCGCACCCCAGAGGCCGAGGCGCATAGCCTCCCGCCTGGATATAGGCGCTCCGAACTGCCCGAGCAGCCCAGGGGCATTCAAGCCCGCCGACCTTTTCCTGGAATCATGTTGCGCGCTCATGCGTCATCCTGCCTTTCAGTGCCGGAAGAGAAACTCAGATGTGTTAATGAGAGCCCAGGCCAGGTCTACTACGGCCGGCCACTTGTTGCCGGTCACCTTCTGGAAATATGCGCCAACGGCTCTCAATTCTTCATCCGTGGGCAAGCGCGAAAGAATGGTCAGATAGACGGCATCGATAGGCGCACGCGGATTACCACCCGGCTGCATCAGGGTTCTGAGTTTGGCGCTCTGTTGAATCTTGATCTGAATATGGCTTGAATTCAGCAGATGCAACTGCTGCTCGGCGGTAGATCCGTTGTTCCGTTCCGATTCCAGTCCGGTGTCACGGGGAGCACGACCGAACATCTCGAGAAAGGAACTGGTGATGCTGCCATCTCCCAGGGCAATGGAGCGCTGATCCTCAGGGATAAAAGTGTAGGGCTCGGGAATGGGGCTTGAATATTGCTCTGTGGTACCGGTGATCTGACAGATGGCATCGATAAGTACCTCGGCGTCAAGGCGGCGCAGCGGGTAGAATGTAAAATTGGCGGCGCCTTCCGGCCTGTCGGTCTTGGCCATGAAGGAAAGCTGATAGGTCTGCGAATTCAGGATGAGGCGATAGATGTGCTTCAAATCGAAATGAGCCGCGACCAACTCCCGCTCCAGATAGGTCAGCAATTCGGGATTGCTGGGAGGGTTGTCCGGCCGGATATCATCCGCCTCATGAATGATGCCGCGCCCGAGCAGCCAGGACCAGACGCGATTCACGATGTTGCGGGCGAACCATTGATTTTCCGGAGCCAGGAGCCAGTTGGCAAAAGCCTCGCGCGGATCCTGATTGGGAGACAAGCGCGCGGCTTTCCCGTCGGGGAAAACCGCCGCCGGCAGCTTGCCGGCAGCAGCCGCGGCCGCCGCCTTGTTGAGATCGAATGAGACAATCTCCTCCTTCCACTCTGCGGTCGGCTTGTAGCTGATCTGCGAAAAAAAAGCAGCCATTCCCGCCAGCCGTTCTTTCGGCCACTTTTCAGCCCGCGTCCCCATGAAAGTCAAGGCTACAGCTTGCGCGATCGCTTGTGGTTCCTTGCTTTGAACCGCGCGGTAGAAGTTGACTGGGGGCTCGCGGAAATTACTGCCGCTGGCAGTCAGCATCTCCCGGACAAATTTGTCATAGGGAAGATTCTCTTTGAGGCTAGTTCGAATCCAGCGGTGATACCCCTGGACGGCATTCGGCCACAAATTGATGGGAAACTCGGACTTGACCCGGAGCAGGTCGCTCCACTTCATCGCCCAGTAGTCGGCAAATTCCTCGCGCTCCAGCAGGCGATCAATCAAGGCAGCGCGCTTATTGGGATCCTGATCCGACAGAAACGATCTTGCTTCCTGTGCTGCAGGTAACGTGCCAATCACGTCCAGGAAGGCACGGCGCACAAAAACGGCATCCGAACAGAGATTGGCCGGCTGGATGTTCAACCGTTTGAGCCGGTTTGAGACCAGTTCGTCGATCTTAGTCCGGGGGGTCAGAATCCCAGGGCTTTCGAAAGGCCCCTGCCCGGCCTGCGGCGGCGCCGTTCCCGCCATGGCCGCCAAGAGTACAGCCGCCGATATCAATGACTTCATCATCACGTCGCCCATCACCAGGTAGTAGTTTTGGTTTACTTGTCGTTAAAACCCCGCTGTCGTCAGAAAGTTTCAGTGCGGAGTCCAATCGGGGGAAGTCCGGGGCTGATGCGAGCAAAGGAGGGTATGCCGGATCTACTGCGCCCGACAGCTCTTAGCGACGCGGAGGTAGGTTTATCTATGTCGCTTCAACTCGGCAATGAACATCTCGGTGAGCTTTGGAGTGCCATCCGGAGCGTCACTCGATTTGGCCGTCCAAGGGCAGACTCCGGAGGTAATGATGATTCCATCCTGCACCACACCGCTTCCTGCATAGGTCCCATCTTTGAAACCTTCGTCGTATTTGGGTGGTTCGTTCGCATAGGCGTATTTTTTCCCCGCCAGCACTCCCGCTTTCGCCAGCGTTATGACCGCGTTGAACTGAGCGGCTACGGGTTTCCCCTGAGAGAACGCCCTTTTCACGAGGTCAACGACCTCCGGCACTATGGGCCCCGGATTGCCCACGGCCATGCAGGGCAAGATGACCCCAATGTAATCATCCAGATTGATCTCGGTGAGTTTTCGATCAGGCTTAAGACTCTTGGTCTTGCCGACGATTGGCTCTCCCGTCAGCGTGGCAACAGTTACCTCAAAACCCTCCTTTTCCAGCATTTGTTTCATGACGCCCAGTTCCCTTGTCAGCATGAAATCCGTCCAGGGGACACTACCCGTACGGGGGATCAGAAGCACCTTGTTGGATGGATGCGACGAACGGCACGACAGTATGACTGCGGCCAGACACATACAGATGCAGACCACATCCCGGGCAATTCGATGACTCATGGTTTCCCTCAAGAGTTGTTGTGGCCAGGAAGGCAGCAGTCCCGTGTGGGCATGTCGCCGATCATCGCTATATTCAACATCCCGTCCTTCCCCTAGCTGTTGAAATGGCAGGTTCTCACAAGCTGCGCAATTACAGCATCGATAAAATCGTTTCCCCAGAATAATGGCAATGAGGCCAGGCTCATTTCTTAGGCACCGGGACCTTCTGCTTAAGCTCTTCAAACCAATTGATAACGAGGCTGATCTGGGTTAACGGCTTCTGCTCTAACCAGCTTGTCATCCCAGCTGTCAACTTTTTGCTGCTGTCAGATTTCAACTTTTGCCTGAGCCACTCGCGGCTGCGATCGTTATAAGCATTCAGGTTTTCCAGGAGTTCCTGCGGAAGATCTGCGTATCGCATTGGAATGTTCCCAGATACCTGCCCTATTGCGAGAAAGCGCTGATTGCGAGGATCGATATCGAAACCTCGGCCGGGGAGGGCTGCAAGTTCAATACCCCAGTAATCGCACACCAACCTGGCCTTGCCGCAGCTGAAATCAGGTTGCAGGTTGACATCGACAGACATGACGTCGGTATTACGCGGGCCACCAAGATAAAACAGTTTATTCCGATCTGAACTCCAGATTGGAGAGGAGCCCCCTTCCGTGGAAACGGATGTTGTTTTCCCAGGACCTGGATAGGGCCGCACATAGACCTCATCGCGTCCCGTTTCGTTCGAAGTATAGGCCAAGTAGCGACCATCCGGAGAAAACTCTGGTTGGCGCTCCCTGGCCGGTGTGCCTATGAACGGCTCCTCGCTCTTTTCCTTCGCATGCATGATCCAGATATCTTGACCGCTACTAATCCTCACGAAAGCCAGCAGATTGCCATCGGGCGACCAAGAACCGGCAGCTACCGCATCTTTGATCAATACTTCCGGCTCGGCGTTTGGATCATCGACCGGCACCCAGAGGATTTCGGATCGAATGCCCTGCTCGGATAGCCAGGCTATGCGCTTTCCATCCGGACTCCAGATGGGCCAGGAGTTCAAGCCCCTGGCAGTCAGGGGACGCTTTGTGCGGCGTTCTAGGTCGCAGACCCAGATCTGCCGGTCCTTCGCATCAGATGCATATACGGCCTGTTTCCCATCCGGCGATAAACGTGGCGCGAAGTAGGCTCCCGAATCCGAAATGATGGGTTCGATGCTTTGCTTCTGAGGATCTACCCAGAGAAGCCAACGATCGACATCTGGGACGCTTCCGCCTGTAATATAGGCGAGTGATCCCGAATCCGAGACGGCAAATTGCGCAGCGAACGTATTACTGTATCCCCGGTTCTCGTTCATGGAGTGCATGACACCTTCGATGAGCGGGACGGGAGTGCCGGTTACCTCCAGTCGCTCCAAATCGAAGGCTGCGGCAAACAGCGTTCCGCGCCGGACAAACAGAAGATGTCCCGTACGGACATAGCGCGGATCGGACCCTTCATCCACAAGCAATTTGCGCTCACCCGTCCTGAGCGATAGAGCTTCGATCTTGGGATTATCCCATTGGTTTACAGAGGTACACACACTGAAAAGCAGCGTATCGCCTCCTGGAAGCGCGTGCGGCAGAATATGCCTGATCTCGCCCTTGGATGGATCCGGCCGGGTCAGTGCCGAGGGTTTGCCTCCGTCAGCCGAAACTTCGAGCAACAAGGTGCCGGAGGAAAAAAAGATCTTGTTGTTCGTTGCGCAGCTGATCCCCCATGGCTGCCCCACCTCACATAAAGTGACCGGAGTGCCTCCGCCGACAGGCACCTTCTTTAGTTTCCCGGCCGACCAGAAACCAACATACTGACTATCCGGGGAAAAGAAAGGATCACGGCCACCCTCGCTGCCGGCGATAGGCTCCGCCTGGCCATCAGCCATTCCGCGTCTGAAGAGCTGCGTGCCGTTACTGCCAAGGCCCCAGAACACCAGCCACTTTCCGTCCGGTGAATAGGCCAGAGCCGTGCGATTGGGACGTAAGCCCTTGTCCGACCAGTCGCCCGCTTGTTTGGCGGTTTCCGTGCCAATTGAAACGCGGATGACGGGTGAGGCATTCGACACCGTAACCGGCTGTGTACGATTCTGCATGATGATGCCCGTGATCAATGCACTCATAAGGGCAGCCGCAGCAACCATGGCACCGACGAATTTCCAGCTGATCCCTGGCACGGTTATAGCCCGAGGCTGATCTTCACCGCTCCTCTCCCGTATCGCCTCCGAGATCTCGATGCGCGCGTCGGCAATGTCGTGGAGACGCTCTTTCGGATCCTTGCGCAGGCATCTCTTCAGTAAACCGATTATCTTGTACGGCGTCGATGACGGCAGGGCGCCCCAATCCGGCTCACCCCTAAGAATCGCCGCCATAGTCTCGGTTACGGATTCTCCTTCGAATGTTCTCTTCCCGCTCAAGCATTCGTAGAGGAGACAGCCAATACCATCTGGTTACATGGTACCGGGCTAAATCAGGCTCTTGCTGCTTGTAGTTGATTTTTTTGTGTCGTAGACGGGGGTCTCCACGGTCAATCCTGCAAGGAATTCTTTGCCATGAGGCCGACAGTAGATGAGCTCACCCACAAATTCGGAGCTTCCCCATTCCACCTTGACGGCGGAGCCGGTGGGCAATTCGTGGCTCAAGATGACACTGAGTCCATGAGCCGATAGATTCGCCAGCCTCCCCTTAATGGGAGTCCCTTTGGGTGTCACACAGGTCACTTTTACAGGTATATCGGACATAAATCGGACACGACTTCGCCTGTTCATGCCTCCATCAATCGGCCTTGAGTGCCCGAGACCTTAGGGAAAATGAATGTTGTCTGTCCGCGCCGCCCGAGGTAGGATGGCGTTGGTTTGAAAAACCGCTCTCCAAGCCGGAGGAGTTCTTCCTGCGCGGGTCCATTGTTGAAGTAGTGACAGATCCGACGCACCTCGTGATGGCAGGCATGCCGGAAAAGGCGGCCGTCTTCGTCGACGGCAGCCCGGTTTTCGAGACGCTCGATGGGTTCAAAGGCAAGGTGCTGGCAAAATACCAGGAAACAGGCTCGCCGCTTTTGTCGGGATACTTGATCGGCGATAAGTATCTGCAGGGAAAAGCCGCTGCGCTCGATGTCGAAGTCGACAAAGGCCACGTCGTGCTTTTCGGATTCCGGCCCCAGTGGCGCGGTCAGCCGTTCGGGACGTTTAAGGTCGTCTTCAACTCGGCGTATTACGTGCGCTAGCAAGATCGAAGCCGCGAAATACACGGTGCGGAATATCCGCAACCTAAAAGCCTCAACGCAGAGGTCGCGGAGGCCGCAGAGGATTTGCTTTTGAATGCCTTTTCTCCGCGACCTCTGCGTTGATCTTTTGCTTTTCTTGCCTTGGCGGAAGCAAAATCCAAGGCCGAAAGCGGACAGGTTTCGATATGCGGAAAATATACGAATTCGTAAAACGATATCCGTTCATCTTCATTTTCATTGCGTTCTTCGCGATCATCACCCTGACCGGGTGCATCGAATGGTCCATGGGCAGGTCGCTGCTGGGGCCGGATGGAAGGTTTGGCTGGTGGGAAGGCGATATCTGGAGCAGCGAGAACTCTCAAAGGCTGACTGACCCGTATTCGTTTTCGCATCTCGTCCACGGGATAGCATTCTATGCGCTGCTATGGCTGCTGGCTCGAAAACTGCCGGCGCAGCGCCGTTTTCTGATCGCCGTATTGCTCGAGGCCGGCTGGGAAATACTCGAGAATTCCCCCATCATCATCAACCGTTACCGGGCGGTAACCATTTCGCTCGGCTATGTCGGTGACAGCATCATAAACTCGCTCAGTGATGTCTTGATGATGTCGCTCGCATTTCTGTTCGCAGGCCGGGCGCGGCCATGGGTGAGCGTGGCCGTGGTCGTTCTGCTGGAAGTAGGTTGCGTCCTTTGGGTACGTGACAACCTGACCCTCAACATCATCATGCTGATCTGTCCGATCCAGGCCATCAAAGCCTGGCAGATGGCCGGGCGGCCGCTTCCGTAACCGCCGGGGCCGCCACGATGCCGTCGCATCCACACGTTGCCCCGATCGCGGATCAGACAGCTTGGCCCGCTGCAAAGCCTGAAGCCCATGCCCATTGGAAATTAAATCCGCCCAGGTGGCCGGTCACATCCACGACCTCGCCGATAAAATGCAGGCCGGGGACGCTCAGCGCTCCCATCGTCTGCGACGACAATTCAGCCGTATCCACGCCACCTGCCGTGACCTCGGCTTTGTCATACCCTTCCGTGCCGCAGGGTGCGATACGCCACCGATGCAGCCCCCCGGCGATGGCCCGCACCTCTTTGTCGGAGTAATACCGCAAAGGTTTGGACTCACCATAAATCCGGGTCCAGGCTTCGGCAAAGCGTCGCGGCCAATATTGGCTCAAAAGCGTTTTCATTTGTTTGCTGCTCTCACGCTCGCGCCCCAGCCATTCCGTGGCATCCAGGTCCGGCATGAGGTCGATCAAGATCGTCTCAGCCGGATTCCAATAGGAGGAGACCTGAAGCATTGCCGGCCCGCTCAAACCGCGATGCGTGACCAGGATGTGCTCGCGAAATTGCTGATCGCGCAGACTCACGAGCGCATCGACGGCGATGCCGCTCAAAGGACCGAGGACCGCGCGATCGCGCTCGGTCAGAATCAGCGGCACGAGAGCGGGTTTGGTCGGCACGAGTTTCAGACCGAATTGCCTGGCGAGGCGGTAGCCATAATCGGTCGCGCCGATGCGCGGCAGCGAAAGCCCTCCGGTCGCAATCACGAGCGATTCACATTCCCAATTTCCCTGGTCGGTTGCGATCAGGAACAGATTCTTTTTCTCGACCGCGCGCACACGGCAATTCGTGCGGATGTCGACGCGGGCCGCCGCACATTCTGCGAGCAGCATCCGGATGATCTGCCGCGCGCTGCCATCGCAGAAGAGCTGGCCGAGCTTTTTCTCGTGATAGCGGATGCCGTGCTTTTCCACCAGGGCAACAAAATCCTGTGGACGGAACCGGGCCAGCGCGGATCTGTGGAAGTGCGGGTTGCCGCAGATGAAATGGGCCGGGCCGGCGTGCACATTGGTGAAGTTGCAACGGCCGCCGCCGCTGATGGCGATCTTTTTGCCGACCGCAGCGGCACGTTCGAGTACGACCGTCGCACGTCCCCTTCTGCCGGCATGGAATGCACAGAACAATCCCGCGGCGCCACCTCCGATGACGATCACATCTTTTCGCATTATGGCCTTATCCAGATCTCCCCGGCAATGCGCGGCAAAACCGCAAAAAACGCAGAGACGATTCCGCCTATTTACCGCAGAGCGAGATTATCATATCTTTGTTGTGCCTCCCCGCGGGTGAAATTCAATCATGGATCGTCGAGGTATCTACGAATGGCACTGATAGGGGCAAATGAACTGAAACGCAAAATGCTGATCACGGTGGATGGTCAGCCTTTCACAGTAATGGAAGTCTTCTTCGCTTCGCCGAGCGCGCGCGGAGCGTCGACGATGGTGCGAACGAAGCTGCGGCACTTGATCACGAACGCCGTGCTCGAAAAGACATTCAAAACCAATGAGAAATTCGAGGAGCCCGATGTCGCTCTGACTCCGGCATCCTTTCTATACTCGGACGGTGACGGCTTTCATTTCATGGACGAAGCGAGTTTCGAGCAGTTCTCCCTGGCGGAGGAGCAGCTCGGCGACGACCGTTTCTACCTGAAGGACGGCATGACGCTGCAGGTGCGCAAATACAACGGCGAGCCGATTGCGGTGCAGTTGCCCCCATTCGTCGATCTGGCCGTGGCCGCAGCCGATCCGGGGACACGAGGGGACTCGGGGTCGGGAGGCGCTACCAAAACCGCTACACTCGAGACGGGTCTGCAGGTGCGCGTGCCCCTCTTTATCAAAGAGGGCGAAGTCGTGCGGATTCACACGCAGACCGGCGAGTTCATCAGCAGGGCTTGAGCGCGAACGCCTGCCAACGCCGGCATTTCATTCACAAGAAGCGCCGGACGACGCGCAATTTTCTAAACATTGCCCGCCCCTGAGCCGAAAACCTACCTGAGGATTCAGGCGGCAATCCTCAGATTCCCGGAACTGGAAGCAAACAGCACTTTTGCACTTGGGAAGCCGATGATTCAAATCCCCGAACAAATCCAGAATCGATTGAAGGCGTGTCGCAGCCTGCCGAGCGTTCCAGCGGTGGCAATTAAAATCATGGAACTCTGTGAGCAGGACGACGTGGGCATGCCCGAGGTCGCCACGGTGTTGGCACGCGATCCCGCGCTTGCTGCGAAAGTGCTCAGGGTCGCCAACTCTGCCATCTATGGCGTGCGCTCCCAGGTGAACACCCTGGACCGCGCCATCGCCATCATGGGCATCAATGCCGTTTTGAGCCTCTCCCTCAGCTTTTCTCTGGTCAAGACCCTGCGCAAATCAAACCGCGCAGGATTTGATCATTTGATCTACTGGCGCCGTTCCGTCATTACCGCCGCGACGGCCAAGGCGCTCGGCGTCTCAGCCGGTCATTCCAGCCGCGACGAGTTTTTCCTGGCCGGCCTTTTGCAGGACATCGGCATGCTGGCATTGAATGAGGCCTTGCCGGACGCCTACGGCCGCCTGATTCCGCGTGCCAACAAAGATCATAACAAGCTCGTGGCACTCGAGCGCGAGGCTTTTGGAACCGACCACGGCGCTGTCGGCGGCTGGCTGCTTGAGACCTGGAATCTACCTCTCAATCTCAGGCTCTCGGTGGCTTACAGTCACCTTGCTGAAATCAGCGCGGATGAGGGAAACTTGCAGTTTTACTTCGTCGCAGCCCTGGCCGGCCATGTTGCAGAAATCTGGACCAATCCTGAAACTTCAGCAGCCACGGTTTGTGCCCGTCAGAAAGCAACGGAACTTCTTCAGATGCCTCCGGCGCGGTTTGAGAGGCTGCTTGGTGAAGTTGCCGGCGCGCTTCCGGAGATCACAGCGAATCTGGACCTCGAGATTGGCAGCATGGAGACCTTGAACCGTCTTTATGATCAGGCCCGGGAAGCGTTAATCGTGTTGACCCTCCAGGCCCAGCGCCAGGCGCTGTTAGTCCAGGATATGGCAAAGCGTGACGGGTTGACCTCGCTCTACAACCGAAGTCACCTGGATGAGATTTTGCCGCAGTTTTTGGAAACCGCCACGCGCACAGGCCAACCCCTCAGCGTAATATTCATGGACATTGACAACTTCAAGAGCATAAACGACAGCCACGGTCACCAAGCCGGTGATGCCATTCTGCTCGCTGTCGCCAACATCCTGCGATCTTCCACGAGAACGTCGGACTTAGTAGCACGATACGGGGGCGATGAGTTTGTCTGTGTTTTGCCCAATACCCCTGAAGAGGGTGTGAAACTGGTAGCAGAGAGGATTCAAGAAACCACCGCTTCCCGTCCACATCAGATCGTGGACAACGTCGAGGTGGAGATCACCGTATCCCAAGGCTGTGCGACTTCCATACCCGGCAATCCCTGTGATTCCGCACTTAGCCTCATGCAAGAGGCAGATCGTTGTCTTTACATTGCCAAGCGCGGCGGCCGCAACAGGGTCATGAGGACGGCATCCGGCCGGACCTCCCAAAATGGACTCGTCTCCGAAACGGACCTCGTCAGCCGCTGACGCAGCGATTCAGATATCGCACTCATTTTCGACAACTGCTATTCAGACAGCGAAAAAACCTAGCCACGAATGGCACGAATGGCGGGGGCGATGGCGATTCGTACCCTTCATGGCTGCTTTTGGCTTGCACTGTCTGAATCACATCGTATTTTTCTATTCAAATGCAATCCGGACCAATATAATTACGCTTGAGGAGGGCAGAGCGCTTAGGTCCAGGCGCAGGTGGCACAATGGAAAGCACGGCTGCCAATTCGTACCGCACCCTTGGGGCCATCACCAGGCATGCGGGTAGCCTGCATGCCGTGCGCAAGACTGACCTGGAATTCGGCGATCTGGTCCTCGTGACTACCGCCAATTCAACCTATTCGATCCATGTTCTCGAGGACGGATACTATTCGATCTCGGGTGGATGGTTCGACCGCCAAGGCTTATCCCCGGTGAAAATGACGATCACGGGCTGCACCTGGGGTGGTAGCGCCGTCATGCTGGATATTATGGCAGCCTGCGGTCTGCATCTGGAATTTGGCAACCAGGTCGTCACCAGCGGAATCAGGAAAATTCACGTCTTCCCGTGCGAAAGCAAATGGACTAATTAGGTCCGTGCCAAATCAGCAATCCCGGCATTGCGGAAAAGATCAGCCACAAGGCGGCATTGTGTCCGTAGGCAGCAGATTACCAGGAGTACAGCTTCAGGTGTTAAACCGATTCATCGATTCGGTCGTCCCGGCAAAGATCTCATCCCCAAGATAGGATGGAAGTCATGGCCGATACTTACAGAAAGTTAGCCCAGCACCTGGATTATCTGCCCGGCGGGTACCCGGCTACCGAAAGCGGCGTGGAGTTGCGAATTTTGCGCCGGCTGTTCACACAGGAGGAGGCAGAATTCGCGCTGCACCTCAGCCTGATCCCTGCGGAAACAGACGTCATCGCGCGCCGCGCAGGAATCGGTCGCGAAGTGGCTGCGAGGAGGCTGGAAGAGATGTCCCGGAAGGGATTAATTATGAGACTGGCCTTCGAGGCCAAGCCGGTCCAATACATGGCGGCGCAGTTTGTCATCGGAATCTGGGAATTTCAGGTAAACGACCTTGATCCGGAGCTCATCCGGGATGTCAATGAATACATGCCGGCCTTGTTTCCCGAAGCCTGGAAATTTCCGCAACTGCGCACGATCCCCGTTAACCGCAGCCTGGACTTCCGGCAGACCGTCTTCCCTTATGAGAAGGCGGAAGAACTGGTACGCCGCGCACAAAGAATAGCCGTGGCGCCTTGCATTTGCAGGCGGGAGCGGCACATCGCCGGGGAGGGCTGCGGCAAACTCGAGGAAGCCTGCCTGATTTTTGGCATGGGAGCCGATCTGTATCTTCGCAATGGCTTGGGCAGGTCGATTGAGAGGCAGGGAGCACTCGACATCCTGGCTCGGGCAGATGAAGCCGGACTGGTGCTGCAACCCGGTAACGCACAGGAGGCCACGAACATCTGCTGTTGCTGCGGTTGTTGTTGCGGTGTCCTCCGTAACCTGAAAACTTACCCCAAGCCGGCCACTCTGGTTTCCTCGCCCTTTGTGGCAACAGCCATATCGGAATCATGCAGCGGGTGCGGAGTCTGCACTACGCGGTGCCAGATGGGAGCTCTTCATATTGAGGCGCAGCATGCCGTGTTGGATCCGGATCGGTGCATCGGCTGCGGCCTGTGTGTTTCCACCTGTCCCACAGGTTCCCTTGCGCTGGCGCGCAAACCTGACTCCGAACAGCCCCGGGTACCAAGAAGCGGGGTTCAGTCGCTTATTCAGTTGGGCCGGGCACGAGGAAAGTTCAGCACCGCGGATTTGGCCTGGATGATGCTCAAATCAAAAATGGAACGGCTATTGACACTCCACTAGGATATGGCACCCAGCAGCATCCGCTACTCCCAGCCTGACACATCAAGTCCTGCATCTTTGTTCTTTGTAGTCATGGCTATGAACTGCCATCGCGAACGGCTTCTGGCAAATGGCAGAACACCATAATGCCGGCCCCGACAGGATGCTCGAAAAGTAAGGATTCTTAAGTTTTCCGGCATTAAAACCCTGAATAAATTAATGGTTGACTCTGCCTCCCGACTTTGATCAGAATAGATTCGCCTGGGGGTAATCTGCATTTGTTTCGTGAAGGGCGAACCAAGGCTCTTGAGACCCCGGCAAGAACATCGAGACGCAACATTGAGTTATGCAAACATCGCGTCTCGTGGATTTGGCAAACGTCAGTTTGCATCTGCATAGAATCCCTGGCATGACCTAGCAGCACACATCGGTTCCGGGAAGAGATGTCTTTTCGGCGTGTTAGAGTATCGCTGGCTATGACTTTTTCTGCCAGTTTGAGTCCTAAGGAGATCATTATGGTTAGAACCGTGCGCTGGAGTATTCTTTTGCTGGCGCTGCTGGCCTTAACGGCGGCGGCAGGCTTCGCCCAGACAAGCACATCACGCATAACCGGCACCGTCACCGATCCTTCGGGCGCCGTCGTCCCAGGCGCGTCGGTGACCGCAATCAATGAGGCGACAGGGGTAACGTATACCCAGGTTACCTCGGAGGGAGGCCTGTTTTCCTTTCCGTCAGTGCCTCTCGGACTTTACACCGTCAAGGTCGAACTCACAGGTTTCAAGACGGCCGAGAACAAAGGCAACGTGCTCGAGATTAACACCCCCCTGATCGTGAACGTCCGCCTCCAGGTGGGGGGCACGAATGAGGTCGTCAGCGTCATTGGAGGCTATGAAAAGCTGGAGACTACCAACGCCAAAATCGGCAATACTATTGAGCAGAAGGCGATCGAATCCCTTCCGCTCAACGGGCGGAACCCTCTTTCCCTGCTTACGATGGAACCCGGTGTCGTGCAGCGCTCATACGGAGGTGCGGGATCGGGCATGCATGTCAATGGTTCCCGCGACCGGGCCTTCAATGTCACCATCGACGGCATCGATGCCAACGAATCCAGTGTTCCCAACCCGATGTCCAACATGTATCGTCTCAATCCCGACAACGTCCAGGAGCTTCGGACCGTCACTTCCAACGCTACCGCGGAAGAGGGGCGTAACAGTGGCGCCAACATCGCGATTGCCACTCGCTCGGGAACCAATGATTTTCACGGCCGGGTTTTCGAATTCTTGCGGAACACGGCGCTGAATTCGAACGAATTCTATGCCAATGCCCAGACCAAACCGGATCCGGTAACAGGCAAAGCCCGCAGGCCGGATATCAAAATGAATCAGTTTGGCGCCGAGGGCGGCGGTCCGATCATCAAGAACAAAACGTTTTTCTTCGCAAGCTATCAGAATCAGCGCATCAAAACCACGCAGCCCATCGATCAAACGTACGGCGTTCCAACACTCTACACTCCTACTTTAATGACGGGGATCTACCGTTATTGGATCGCCGATCCCACTACGCCTTTCGTTTTCGGCGGCCAGACCATCAAACAGAATTCTCCGCTTCTGGTCGACGGCTCGACCGGCGCGCTGCTGCCGGGAGTTCCTGTTTGCGGTGGTTCAATCGCAACCAACTGTGTCGCAAGCTACAACATCTACGGCAACGACCCCAAGGGGATTGGAGCCGATCCGAAATTGGCAGCGATATTTAAGACCTTCCCCACCCCAAACAAGTACACCACCGGGGATGGTCTCAACACGGCTACCTATCTCTGGAACGCGCCGGCAAATTTCCAGGGGCCCAACATTTTGTTCCGCCTGGATCACAATTTCGATGCCAACAACCACGTGTTTGGCCGGTATATGTATGCCGACTACAACACCCTGAAGGGCGATCCGCTCAATGCGCGCCCAATGGTGTATCCTGGATTTCCCCCAATGGGTGAGGTTTTTCGGAGAACTCAGGGTCTGTCAGTCGGCTATCGGCGAGTTATCTCCAGCACTATGGTGAACGAATTCACCATGGGCTTCAGCCGGTTTTATTATCTTTTCACTCAAGGGGAAGCGAATCCCGATTGGCCCAACGTGGCGCCGTTTTCGTTCGCCAACCTTACCTTCCCTTACAATAATAACCCTCGAACCCTCCGGAATGTGACCACGCCCCAATTCATCGATAACTTCAGCATAGTCCATGGCAGGCACGTGTTCGAAATGGGCGCCAATATTCGGCTGTACGAACACAACGACCAGCGTGGACAGCCGGGTGGAGTGAATGTCACTCCGGTCATGAGCTTCAGCGGCTCAACTCGAAATCCTCCCGGGTTCGTTACGCCGGCCGTAAGTACAACAACCAAAGCCGGCATCGCCAGCACCGACAATTCCAGACTGCTCGGAGCCATCAACGATTTGGTCGGCTCCCCGGCCCAGCTCTCCCAGAATTTCCTGGGTGACCTGACCAGCGATATATTTTTGCCTTACAAGACGGGGAACAGCATAACCATGTGGGCGGAAGGGCATCGCCTCAAGCAGTTCAATTTCTTCTTCCAGGATGAATGGAAGCTTCGACCCAACCTCACCCTGAACTATGGCGTACGCTGGGAAATAAACAAGGCGCCCACCGAGGCGGGCGGCCGAGTTTATTTGCCCGACAAACCCATCGATGGCTCGCAGGGACCGATCACGTTTGTCCATGCGGATAGCTGGTTGAAGACCAACAATCTCAAGGCGATAGCGCCACGAGTGGCAATTGCCTGGAGTCCCTTCGGTAATCAGAAGATGGTTATTCGGACCGGGTATGGGATCTACTACGACCCGCTCAACTCATTCATGGTCACCGCCGTCGCCGGCAAGGTTCCAGGGCTCAGCACCAACTGCGCGTCCGTAGTCGGTGGCTCCACGACACCTGGATGTACTGCGGTTCCAGATTTGCGCATCAACCAGGGTTTCCCCTACGAGTTGAATCTCCCGACGGTCAAGCCGAGTTCGTACCTGACACCAACGGCACAGCTCTATAGCAACGCGCCGACGGCGACGGTCTTTGACCCCTATATGGGACTTCCCACCGTTCACCAATGGAATTTGAGTATTCAGCGGGAACTGCCGGGGGGTTTTGTGGCTCAGGTGGCTTACGTGGGCCATCGCGGGACGCACCTCATGCGGATCTACAATATCAACCAGATCAATGCAGATCCGGTCATTCCATCGTTTTTGATCATGCAGGCAAACAACAATGCCGGGTGCCAACCTGATGGCACGGGATGTCCAGCGGGTGTAACCGGAACGCCGGTGCCGATCGTGGCGAACGGCTCGATTCCGGCATCGCTGGTCAGCACGATTATTAATTCCAGCACCACAAAGGGATATCTGCCCCAAAACAACGTCGGCTTGTTTGCCCAGCGCATCGAGCAAAACACGATGAACCTCAAGCTGCGCCCGAACCAGCAGTTCAGCTCCATTTCTTATCTTGATTCAGGCGGGGATTCCTATTATCACTCCCTCCAGACAACTTTGCGCAAACGGTTCGATCGGGGGCTGCTCCTTGGTGTGTCCTATACATTGGGGAAGTCCATCGATGACCAGTCGATCGATCCGGTAGGTGCATCCTCCGGAGGCGGATTTAGCGTCACCTCTGCGCGCTATGCCGTCGACATCCGCAACTGGAGAGGGGAACGTGCCCGGTCCGACTTTGACCGCACGCATGTTCTCTCCGTGACTGCATTATGGGAGCTTCCCGTCGGCCAGGGAAAATGGTTGGGCAGCAACCTCAAGGGCCCGCTCAATGTGATTCTCGGTGGTTGGTCCATCAACGGCATCTCTAATTATGAGACGGGAGAGCCCTTCAGCGTGATGAGCGGAGTGTATACAGCAAGTAATGAGCACACCTCGCGCGCGGCACTGGTGGGGGCCATGCCTGTAATGCAGCTCCAACAGCTTCCGGGGATCACAGGTCCCTCCTATTTCGCGAATGCCAGCGCCTTCAAGTTTCCCGATGTTGGTTCCACCGGGATGGCCAGGAATGCATTTACGGCCCAACCCTACTACAACCTCGATCTGGGAATAACGAAGAATTTCAAACTGACGGAGCGCGTCAAGATGGATTTCCGGATGGAGATGTTCAACGCGCTCAATCACCCCAACTTCGACCAACCCGTCGCTGCATCCGTCGGTTCACCGGTAATAACATCCCCGGTGTTCGCGCAAGCCTGCTGCACGACTGTCGCGCCCCCGAGCACACAGACGATCATCCAGACGGGTGAATCGGCCCGCATCATTCAGTTCGCGCTGAAGATTTCGTTCTAGCCCAGTCCGATTCGAATCGGCAACGCCCCGCGTCCGCATCCGCGGATCGGGGCGTTTTTTTTTGCCTTGACTTTGTTTCTGCCGGAATGAATTCTGTTCGCGCATTGGGCTGAATCTCATGTCGCTGAGAGTGCGAAAGCGCCTGGATTCCGAAGCAATCCCTCATGCGCCTATGGCGCACCCAAGCGCATGAAAATGAATGACTGGAGTGCGCCAATATGCGGGCTAAAGCCCGCGGGCACTGGACATTAGATCATGCTGCGGTCCTTAGCAACCCATAATCAGTTACCCAGTGCGGGCGGGCTTCAGCCCGCCCTTCCAGGTTCTATTCTCAAAGCAGGAAAAGCAACCGGTGTCATCGCTTTGGCCGGAGCCTGCCTGATTTCCATCCTCGCCGTCCCTGGCTTTCGCGCCATGAAACAGCAGGACCTCATTGTGCCGGGTCCCGGGGTAACCCGGCGCATTCAACTATCGGCATATTTTCCGCCACTCGCTGCTACTCCCGGCGATACTCCTGTCATTATCCTGGAGGGGAAAAATCCCGGTGGCACAATCCTGGTACTGGGTGGCACGCACGGGGATGAAACCGCCGGGTACCTGTCCGCGGTGGTATTGATTGAGCAGGCACGCGTGCAGTCGGGAAGATTGATCGTCGTCCCGAGAGCCAATGCTTCTGGTTTCACCCACAATATGCCGCAGGAAGGCCACCCGCAACGGATCGCAATTGAGACAGCTCACGGCCCACGATACTTCACCTGCGGCGCGCGCGTCACCAATCCGATCCACCAATGGCCTGATCCGCAAGTATATACGCTTGCCGGATCCGGCCAGAAGCTCTCCGGCATCGAAACCCGGAATCTGAACCGCGCATATCCCGGGCGGCCGGACGGCACCCTTACGGAGCGCATTGCATATGCCTTCACCAGCTTGATTCTCCGGGAGAAAGTCGATCTGGCTCTCGATCTTCACGAAGCGTCGCCCGAGTACCCTGTCGTGAACACGATCGTCGCGCACGAACGGGCCACGGATCTTGCCGCCCTGATCAACATGAACCTGCAGGCAGCCGGAATCGCGATCGGTCTCGAGGCCTCGCCCAGAAATTTGCACGGCCTATCCCACCGTGAGTGGGGAGACGCGACCCCGGCTCTTGCGATTCTCATGGAATCCACGAATCCTGCCCAAGGGCGGCTCAGGGGGCGGACCTCAGACACTCTGGTGACCGAGGGTATGGACCGTTACTATGTGCGCGCATCCATGCGCAATAAGCTCTCCGTTCCCTTCCCTGAAAGCGGCTGGCCTCTGCGCCTGCGGGTAGCCCGGCATTTGGCCGGGGTCACGGAGTTTGCGAAGAGTCTGGGCGAGCTCATGCCGGATAAAACTGTGGCGCTTCGCGGAGTGCCTGAATACTCATCCATCCTGAGCCAGGGTCTTGGTTCGTTTTTGAGGTGATCCATGCGAAATGAAACGATCGCAAAACTGGTTGCGCCGTCCCATCCCTCGGGCGCCTGGAAACTCAGGAGCGCGATCCTTTTAATCATCGCGAGCTTAGTTGTCTTCGCTTCCCTGTCCTCTGCGCCTGGAGGTTCAGCCGCAACAAAAAAAGTCGCGGTAGTGGCGGACAAAGGAATGGTCGCCTCCGCGCATGCGCTCGCCTCCCAGGCGGGCGTAGATATCATGAAGGCGGGCGGCAATGCGATCGACGCAGCCGTGGCCACGGCCTTCGCCATCGGCGTGGTTGAGCCGAATGCCAGCGGTATCGGAGGCGAAGGGATGATCGTCCTCTACCGCGCCGACAAGAAGTGGACGGTCGCGATCGATTACCGTTCCGCTGCACCCGCAAGCGCGAAGTTTTCCGGAGCGATTCCCTCCACGGGACATGCTGCCGTTGCGATCCCGGGCACGGTTGCGGGCCTGGCATCCGCGTTGCAGCAATATGGCACGATGAAACTCGCAAAAGTTATGGCGCCGGCCATTAAGCTTGCGGAGGATGGATTTGTCGTAAGTCCGACCCTGGCGGGCGTGATTGCCGATAACTTCGAAGAAATCATGAAAAATCCTCCCCTGGCCGCCGTTGTCTGCCCCAGCGGGCTCCCTCTCGAAGCCGGCGCGACGCTCAGGAATCCGGACCTGGGGCGCAGCCTGCGCAAGATCGCGGACGGCGGTCCGGACGTGTTTTACAAGGGAGAACTGGCAGACAGGATCACGGCTGAAATGGAGGGGCACGGCGGCTTCATCACTAAATCGGATCTCGCAGCCTATCGAGCGGTCGGCCGCGAGCCGGTTCGCGGCGAATACCGGGGCTACTCGCTGATTTCAGCGCCCCCACCCGTGGGGGGGACATCGGTCATAGAAATTATGCAGATCCTCGAGCATTTCGACCTGGCAAACAATGCCCCGCTGGCGCCGGCCAATGTGCACTTGATGTCCGAAGCCATGAAACGGGGCTTTGCCGATTTCAGCGCCTTCATCGCAGATCCGGATTTCGAGAAGATTCCGATTGCGGGCCTGCTCTCCCGAGATTACGCAAAGAAAAGAGCCGCGGAAATCAAGCCTGACGTGGTCAGCCTCAAAGTGGGCGCCGGTGAGCCCGCTAAAAGCGAGAGCGGCAGCACTACCTCTCTCTGTGCGGTCGATCGGCGCGGCAATGTAGCCGTGCTCACCCAGACCCTCTCCGACTTTTTCGGCGCCAAGGTGATGATCGAGGGCACAGGAATTATCCTCAACAACGAAATGAAGAATTTCTCCGCCCGCGGCATCAATGCCATGGCCCCCGGCAAGAGAATGCGCACTACCATCGCGCCGACCATTATTCTCAAAGGCGATAAAACTTTTGCCGCGCTCGGCACTCCCGGCGCCGCACGCATCATCTCCACCATGGCGATCCTGATCTCCAACCTCATCGATCACAAGATGGGCATACAGGAAGCCATCGAGGCGCCCAGGTTTTATGCCCGCGATACGGACAAAAACCTGTCGGTTGAAACTCGCATGCCGCCCGCTACCATTGAGGCGTTGACCAAGCTGGGATACGTCATTCAAACCATGGGCGACTATGACCTGTTCTTCGGAGGCGCCCAGGGAATCATCATCGATCCCAAGACAGGGAAGAAGATTGGAGGCGCGGACCCGCGCAGGGACGGCGCTGTCGTCGGCTTTTAGCGTAATGAGGAGAAGCACGGCATTATGAGAATTCCTGAGAATCACCGCATTTCAGTTTATAGGATATTGGTTTTTCTGGTCGCAGTCATTATCTGTTCCGCCCTGGCAGCGGCACAGGGGACTTTCTCCAAACCGGGTCTGATCACTTCGATCGGACAAAGTTCCGATATTGCCATTGTCAAAGCTTTGCTCAATACCAAGCTCAAGCTGGGTCTCGATGCAAATCCCTTGGCCAATGCCGGCGATCTGGACGGCGCAAAGACGCTGGTACTGGTCCTTGGTTCGAGCGCCAAGGGTCTGGGTGCTGCCGGCATCAACATGGATCAGGAAATCGAACGCACCAAGAACCTGCTGAAGGCTGCAAAGGACAAAGGGATACGCATACTGGCATTGCATGTGGGTGGAGAGAGCAAGCGCGGCAAAAGCTCAAACGATCTGATTGAGCTCGTGGTCCCGGAAGCACAGCATGTAGTCGTTGTTGAGACGGGCAACAAGGATAAGCTCTTCAATAACCTGGCTTCCAAGCGCGGCATTCCCGTGACGGAAGTACCCAGCCTTGCAGCCGCTGGAGACGCCATTAGATCGCTGCTTCGATAATAAAACCCGGGAAGGCGGGCTGAAGCCCGCCGCCACTGGATGAAGAATTAGGGGTTGCGAAGGGCTGCAGCATGATCTTATGCACAGTGGCCGCGGGCTTTAGCCCGCACATTGGCACACCCCAGTCATTTATTTTCATGCGTCACTGGGTGCGCCCCGGCGCATGGGGGACTGTTCAGAGAATAGGTTTGTGGGCGCCGGACGGCGTTCGCTCGTGGTCGTTATTGCATGCCTGGCCCCGTCCGGCGGCCGGGGCCTACTTCGACAATAACTGCACTTTGCGGCAAAACCTTGCTCATGGCGAATCCGATCGCGGCGCTGGCTGGAAACTGGGCGGAGCCGATCACCTTTTTTCTGATGCTGGCCTGCTTTGGGCTGCTGGCGATCCTGGGCCGGTGGCCCATCGGGCTGGCGCTGGTACTGGCTGCATGGTTAGGAGCCATCGTAAACGGCGCTTATCTTCCGCTCCGGCACCTGGTAGAGGGAGCATTCTCCTATCTTGATCCGATTCTTGTCATCGCCACCGCGATGATCTTCATGCGGGTACTCGCCGATGGCGGCGCACTCGGTGCGCTCGGAATGGCAGTCAAGCGGCGATGCGGCGGAAAACCGTTGCTCCTCCTTCCTCTCCTGATGCTCATCATCATGTTCCCCGGCATGATCACGGGCTCATCCACCGCATCGGTCCTGACGACCGGCGCGATGGCTGCTTCCATCTTCGCGGGGTTGGGATTATCGCGTGAGCGCACCGCGGCCATCATCGCCATGGGAGGCGTGCTGGGCATGGTGGCGCCGCCGGTGAATATCCCGGCCATGATCATCGGGGGCGGCATCGACCTGCCTTACTCGGGATTTGATGCGCCCCTGGCGCTTGCCTCCTTCCCGTTGGCCATTGTGCTCGTCTATGTCTTGGCCTGGCCGGCGCTGCGGAAATCACGGCAAGATACCCCCATGAAGCGCGAGCCTGATGGAGATAGAACCACAGCTTCAAAAAACGCAAACCCATCGGTCTTGCGCTCGTTGCTGGCGCCGGCAGTGGCTGCGCTGATGATGCTGGCGCCGCGCATCGCACCTGGCCGCATGCCCGATCTCGGCCTGCCTTTGATTTTTGTGGTTGCCGGCATCGTGGGAATCATGGCATTGCCCGGCTTTTCCGTGATCACTTCCATGCTGCGCGCCATGGAAGAATCGCTGCCGGTGCTTGGGATATTGTTCGGCGTAGGAGCTTTCATACAGATCATGACCTTGACCGGAGCCCGGGGTTGGCTGGTTTCGTTGATGACGGGCGCCCCTGCCTGGGCTATTTTTGCCGCCGCGGCCGTCAGCATCCCCCTTTTCGGAGCGGTATCCGCCTTCGGCTCCGCTTCCGTGCTGGGAGTGCCTTTTTTGCTGGCGTTGCTGGGCCGGAACGAAATCGTCACGACCGCGGCACTTTCCTTGTTGACAGCTCTGGGAGACCTCATGCTCCCCGCGGCACTGGCAGCAACTCTGGCTGCGCAGGTCGCCGGCGCTGATGACCGGATGCGGGTGCTGCGCCTGTGCATCGTGCCGGCGCTGATTACGATCGGATTCGCAGTCCTGATGCTGATTTTTGCGCCCAATCTGGGCAGGTGGTTGGTTCCCTGACCTCCGAAAATAACTCGCGCAAAAAGTGCAAAAACAGCCACGAATGACACGAACTTCTGATTCATTCGTGTCATTCGTGGCTGCTTTTAAAAGACCAGTCATCTTCAGACGCTTGAGTGCGCCTCTGGCACATGACAGACCGCGCTGATATTTTGTGCTCGCGGCGGCGCTGCCCCGCGAGTATTGTGGTTTCCTTCGAGAGGCCGGAATGCTGATCGTATATCAGGGAATCTGTGTGTTGCTTGCAATCCTGATTGCGGCCGTAACTTTGCGCGCACGAAACCTCAGCCGCCAGATTACCGGAGGCCTGGTTCTTATCCTGCTCCTTCTTCGAATGTTTCTGATCAAATGACCGGCAGAATGGAAGATCCTATGAAGACACTGCGATCGATCCTGTGCATGACGCTATTGTCTGTTTCCTCCGGAGGATTCGCCGTGGCCGTCGAAGAGGAACTCAAGCATGACATCCGTCCCGGCGCCGGTGTTACTGCGGTCAAACATCTCTCCGACTACCTGCCTTCCCTGTCGAGGACTCCGGGGGACTCCCCGGTGTATGTGCTCGAGGGGAAAGACAAGGGAGGAACCGTTTCCGTTGCCGGCGGCACTCACGGCAACGAAATTGCCGGCATCATGGCTGCAATCCTTTTGGTTGAGCGTGCGCACGTCCAGAGGGGCCGGCTGATTGTAGTCCCGCATGCCAACAACTCCGCCGTCAGTTACCCTGATCCCAAAAGGCCAGGGCCGTCCTCGATCACTCTGACAACCCCCAGCGGCAAGAGGCAGTTCCAGTATGGTTCCCGGCTTACGAAGCCGGAGCACCAGGGAATGCCCGACCCCGGCAAATACCGGCACCCCAAGTCGACCGAAGAACTGGATGGCAGCGAGGCGCGCAACCTCGACCGGTCCTATCCAGGTAAGGCCGACGGTAATCTGACGGAGAGAATGGCCTATGCCATCCTCCAGCTGATCAAAAAAGAAGAGGTGGACGTGGCTTTCGACTTGCATGAATCGGGTCCCGATTCGCGCCTGGCCTGGATGGTCGTCGCCAATCCTAAGAATGTCGATATCGCGGCGATCGCGATTCTGGTCCTCGACGCCGCCGACATCCAGATGAAGCTTGAACCTTCTTCAGAGACCTTTCGCGGCCTCTCCCATCGCGAATGGGGCGATGCAAGCAAGGCACAGGCCTACCTTTTCGAAACTCCCAATCCAGGCATGGCTGCGGGTGGGAACGCAGCCGATGTCGTGAATGATGCCAAGTTTCCGCTCGCCAGGCGCGTCGGCGTCCACCTGTCGACTTTGATGGCGATTCTGGACGCATATAATGACGCCGCCTCTGCGGCACTCAGGGTAAAAATGACGGATGTGCCTGGATTGCCGCAGATCGGCCCCGCGGGAGTAGGCGCATTTTTAAAGTAGAAAGATCGATCTGGAACTGGGATGAGGATCGCAATTCAATGCCGACAATTCTGATGGATCCCGGAGAAATTCTTGCATGCATATCACGCATTGCAGCAACTATGCAAACGGGAGGGGTGGACTTGCCCTGCCCGTCCGCTGTTGCCGCGCCTGCTGCCGCGCTCGTGGAAAAGCTGCCGTTCTGGATCGCACGCTATGGTCCTCTGGTTGAAGGTAAAAACGTCTGGGTCTATTGTGAGCCTCGTTGCGGGACAGATTCCAATCCATCAGGTCAGGTCTTGATTTGCCTCCCCGCAGGGCGTTATCTTGTCGACACTTTTGATATCGGTTTGCGCACATGCATCGCACGTGAGTCCGCGGCGGGGAATCCGCTCGTCATCGGGCTGGTATCTGTTCCAAGGCCCTTTCTGCTTTGGATCCGGCCCATCGGCGGAATGGAGGAAACATGAGTCTCAGGAAACTTGCTCTCCTTTCGCTATTCTGTCTTTTTTTGTGGGGAAAGACTGTCGACCCTGGGCGGAGTCTGCCACCCGATTGAACCACGCGAAGATTGCCAGATTGAGAGACTGAAGGGCCGCGATAATAAGCAAAAACTTCATGTCGGAAGCATGAAACCGAAAAACTCAAAAATCCAAGGAAATCATGTGGAACCGAGTTTTCGCGGAGTACGGGGGTTACTCAAACGAAAGAGGCAACCATGACGAACTTGACAACTGACAATATACACTTTACGATGGAATCTAATGATTAGGAGCTTTAAGCACCGGGGCCTGAAACGGCTCTATGAGCGCGGCGACCGGAGCGGGATACGGCCTGATTTGGTGGACACGGTTCAGGAGATTTTGACCGTCCTTGATGAGGCCGCTACGCCGCAGGCGCTTAATCTTCCCGGATATCGTCTTCACGCGCTGAAAGGCGATTTGCAGGGGTTTTGGTCTGTAACCGTGCGGGCCAACTGGCGTATCATGCTTCGTTTTGAAGGAACCGACGCATTTGACGTTGAACTGATCGACTACCACTAAGGAGAAAAGGACATGCCCATGAAAAACCCTGCACATCCCGGACGCATCGTGCGGAGCGCGTGCCTTGAGCCGCTGGGCCTGTCTGTGACCGCTGGGGCAAAGATTCTCGGCGTCACACGCCAGACCCTAAACAACGTCATCAACGGCAAGTCCGGCATTAGCCCCAAGATGGCTATTCGGTTATCCAAGGCATTCGGCAGCACGCCGGAAACGTGGTTGCGAATGCAGCTTGCCTACGACCTTGCCGCCGCTCGTAAGGACGAGAGCAAAATCAAGGTAACACGCCAGCAAGTCCCGCAAGAATTGCGCATGCACTGACGCCGGACGCTCCGGAGATCCTCGGGCGCGGATTCCCGCCCCCCCGTGTTTCTAATGACGAACAGATCATTCAGGAACCTCATTGGATGCGAGCCTGGATAACAAGGGAGGTTTTAAGAAGGACGCGATCCGGCCTTGTGACCGTGACCGTTTACAAGGATGACTCCTTTTCAGTGACTCCGGAACAAAATCTCCAGCCGGGTGAGTATCTGCTCGTTTTCGGGCACGCGAACACCGGCTTCGACTTTGGCATCGCCAAGCCTTCAAACCGCTAATGGGGAAAACCGGAAGGTCACTTATACCCGCACGGCCGCTCAGCCGCCCTGCGGGATGATCTCTTTCACCCGGCCGACGGCACCATTCACCAGACGCACCTTGATTCCATGTGGATGATTGGCTGAGCTTGTAAGGATGTCTGTGACGACACCGTCTGTAAGATTCCCTGATCGCTGGTCCTGTTTCAGGACAATGCGCACGGGCATCCCTGGTTTCACTTCCAACGCATAGGACGCATAGATTCTTTATCCGTGACTTCTTTGCATTTCTGCAAGAAGATTTAGAATGTGGTCATTTTCATCTTGGTTGCGGCCGAAGGACGCATAGAGTCTATATCCGTGACTTCTTCGCTTTTCTACAAGAAGTTTCCGGCCGCGATCTCCTTATGTTTCTTTGGTTGCGGCCAGCGGCCGCGGTAGGTGAAATAAGCTGCCTTTGCGTCTGAATCCTCTCGGAACCCTTCCCGGGTCGTGCTGCTTCAGCTTCTGATAAGGGACGGTTATGTCAACTTCGACCCGCCGTTAGCCTCGCTTCCCCTCTCAGGACTGCGACAGCCGGCATTTTGCTGCAATCCTGCTTTGTTGGCAGCCGAAAGGAGGAGCGATGTCCGATCACACTAATGTTCCCGTTGCTGTCCACGAGGCACTTGCGGCACTGCTGCAGCCCCGGCCGATGCGCCGCGGTTCACTATCGGAACGGTACATGAAGTGCAATAAGAACGGCTGCCCATGCTCACAGGATCCCAAAGCTCGCCACGGCCCTTACTTCAGCCTTACCCGTGGAGTTGGCGGCAGCACTTCGTCCCGTCTGGTATCGGGCGACCAGGCGAAAGTAGCGCGGCTTCAGGTCGACGCCGCTCAGCAGTTCCGCCCGGATGGCAGTTCCAAAACGTGCGAGGTCAAATTGGTGGCGGTCTGGAGCGCCGAAGGGCGTGACGATGAAGGCACGCCGGTACGCGACGCCGGCTCAGTAACTTACTCGGCTGCAACGAGAGCGCGGCTAGCCACGACAACGACAAGATTCCCTCGGATTTCGCACAACGAGTGGAACGCGAAGCATGCAGGCGTGGCTTCGATCGAGCTTTACGCCGGGTGATCCTCGGTGATGGGGCTCCCTGGATTTGGAACCTGGCTGACGAGTTCTTTCCTCGAGCTATCCAGATTGTGGATCTCTTTCATGCCAAGGAATATCTGTCGAAGGTAGCCAAGGCGATCTACGGTACGGGAACTGACCTTGCGGCACATTGGGCCAAACAGCGGCACGACGACTTGGATGAAGGCAAACTCGATGCCGTGCTAACTGCAGTGCGCAGGCACGCCAAAAAAAACGACGAGGCGCGTAGGTGCGCTGACTACGTAATCCGCAATCGTGAGCGCATGCGATACCCAGAGTTCCGCGCCCAAGGTCTGTGCACGTCCACTGGCGTGCTCAAGGCGGGTTGCAAGGTCGCCATCGGAACCCGACTCAAGCGGGCCGGCATGCACTGGACCGTGGCCGGAGCCGATGCAATCATTGCTCTGCGCTGCTGCAAACTCAGCGGCACCTTGGAGGACTTCTGGGAACGTAGAGCGATCAGGAAATTGGGTTGATCGAGAACACGACAGCCACGACCGCCCCAAATCGAGGGGATCACAACAATTGTGTCGTGCGCCCGTGCATGCTCCATGCAGCTACCCGAAGTCGGGATCGGACCACGATAATTGACTGAGGTTAAAGAGTTTTGCGCTTGCTCAAGCCATAAAATGCGTCAGGCTACTATTTCTCCAATTTCCAGTGGTGTTTGCAGGCGTACGGCGTCTGCTGAATTGGGGAAATGGCCCGTCACTCTTTTCGGCCGACCCGATTTCCAGGATAAGCATTGGATTGCGTTACCGTATTCTGGTAACATGTAAACATCCTATGATTCTAACTTTTGGGAACAAGCTGGCACAGGATCTTGTAGAAGAAAATCCATCAAAAGTAGTGCGGACATTCTCGCCCGAATTGATCAGGGCGGCGCGAAAAAAACTCGTCATGTTGCACGCTGCCACAGAACTGCGAGATCTACTCTCGCCTCCGGGGAACAGGCTGGAGAGACTCAGGGGAGAACGCAGGGAGGATTACTCGATAAGGATCAACGACAAGTGGCGCATTGTCTTTCACTTTGCGGGAGGCAATGCCGAGAATGTTCGTGTGGAGGACTACCATCGATGAAATTCAAGCGTTTTTCGAATCCGTTTCACCCTGGAGAGATCCTAATCGAGGAGTTCCTCGAGCCAAAGAAGCTCTCGCAGAGGGGTTTTGCGCGGCAGCTCGGATGGACACCCCGCAAGCTGAACGAAATCATCAAGGGGAAAAGAAATATCACTGCATCCACTGCCATCGACTTGGCGCAGGTGCTGGATACCACTCCCGAATTTTGGCTGAACCTCCAACAGGCATGGGATTTAAACCAGGCCTATCGACTCAAGAGGGCTTCATAAAGGACGGTTAAAGGGTGCCTGGTTGTACTGCCCCTACTCTCATCCCCGTTCAATCTCGTTGATGTTGTTTCAGGTGCTCAGGGGACAGGATTACCAGGCACCGAATCGTCCAAGCAATCAAGCCGGAGTTGGGCCGTGGCAAACCTGTGGCGCCTTCAACATGGTTAAGTGTAGAATCACTCTTATGATCACCCTCAGCGTAGAAATGGAGCAGGAGGAAGACGGCCGCTGGATCGCGGAAATCAGCGAACTGCCGGGTGTGCTTGCTTACGGCCTTACTCCCGCGGACGCCCGTGCAAAGGCCCAGGCACTGGCCTTGCGTGTCGTTGCGGACCGCCTGGAAAACGGCGAGGCCGGACCGGACCTCTTGAGCATCAGCTTCAGAGCCGCATGAGCCAATGGCCGAGTCTCCAATCCAAACGTTTGCTCTCGGCCCTGCTCGGGTTGGGCTGGGGCATTAAAAGGCAATCGGGTTCGCACAAAATCCTTTCGCGAGACGGCTGGCCGGATTTTGTGTTCGCCTTTCATGACGCCGAGGAGATTGGTCCCCGCATGCTGGCGCGCATTGCCAAACGCACAGGCCTCCGCCCTGAAGATTTGCGCTGACTGGAGGCCAGCTGAGAATCGTTGCCGGGTGATACGGTCCCCGCTTTCATTCCCATTCTATTTCGCTGATGTTGTTTCAGATGTTCCGGGGACAGTATAGCCAGGCACTGGATCTTGGACCGGCACTGGGCATGCACCGGGAGCCGCCGATCCGATGGTTTCAGCGCAGGTGCTCCTCGGTATAAAGTGAGAGTTCCACCATGCGTTCGAGCAGGCGCTCGGCGGGCAGGCCGGGAAAATTCTGGTGCACCAGCTCCTTGATGTACAGGCGGCAGATATAGCGCAGCTTGACCGCCTTGTTGCGCGATGCGTAGACGAAGTCCCGATGAGCATTGTTGATGACGATCAGGTTCCTGGCTTCTTCGAAGCGCGAACGCCAGAGCTCCCCCGGCGCCCTCTGGAAAGTATAGGCGGGGAGCCCCTGGCGGCTGCCAGAGGCTTTCGGGAGTTCCGGGAGCAGCGCGTCTGTCACCGTGATCAAGGCCTCGGCTTCACATTCCGTTCCGGCCTGGCGCGCCTGAACCCGCAATCGGATCAATCCGGGATCGAGCGGAGCGACGTATGAGACGATCTCCCCATTGGCGTCGCGCAGCTCGCCGCCGCCTTCGAGAATCATCCATTCGCAGGTGACGTTTTCTTCCACCAGACGTCGCTCCCGGTCGCGGGGAACCGCCCGCAAGTTTTTCGTCTGCCCCACCGGCACGGTACCGGAGGCCGGAGAGATCACGACGCTATACAGAGGGCCCGGAAAATCGAAGAACTCCTTTTGCTGAGCGCCGCCATCCGCGGCACCCTCAGCTTCCGATACCGTATCAGCCTCTTCGGCCGCGATTCCCGCCTTCTGCGGTCCGGGTCTGTTGCCTTCCCTCCCCTCGGGAATCTGGAACCAGTCGTATTCTTCGGCAGGCAGAGCCAGGAGGGCTTCCTTGAAGGCCCGGTGGATCGAACGCAGGATGTCGCGGCTCGCCAGTTCCTCGGCAGCCCGCTTTTGCTCATCGATCGCTGTGGAGAGGATTTTCTCCACCGTCTCGAGCGCAGTGCAGAAGGCGGAGAAGCGTTCATCCTGCAGGATGCCGGAGCGCGTGCCGGGCGTCAGGATTAGAAAGGGCGCGTCGATGATCCCCTGCAGGCAGCCCGCGTTCCAAGGAGCGCGTTGAAAGAGATCCAAGGCGGCAATATCCTCGATCACACGGGTCCCGTGCCGGTACAAACCCACCTGATTGATGGCCGGCTGAGGGTCGTTCAGATACAGTTCGACATAGATCTCGCCAAAATGTGTCTCGGCCGCGGGCAGCTGGTGGAGCAACTCCCCTTCAAATTCGCGCGGCACCACTTGATGCTGAGTACGCGCCTGCCGGTCGATGACCAGAATCTGCACACCGGAGGACTTAATACGGTTGCGCAGCTCGGCGGCCAGGTACCACTGGATTTTTTCGCCGCTCAGGTGGCGGATCCCGGGCAGCAGCGGTTTGATGACCAGTTCGGTTCCCCGGAACTCGAAGAGGCGGCGCCGCTCGCCGATGGTGTAGCGCGGGTCGCCTTTGCGCATGCGCATCTCGTAGCTTCTGCCGTCCGATCCCCCGGAAACCAGCGTAAGCTCTTCCCCCAGCGTCCAAAAGCTGAGCAGTCCTATGCCGAACTCCCCCTGGACTCTGCCGCGATCCTCCTGCTTGAGCTGGCGTTTCAGCGAGTCGCAGATATGAGTGGCAACAAAATGAAAGTCCGGCATCCCGGATTCGTCGCGCGGTATCCCGTCGCCATCATCGACGATGCGCAGGAAAGGCTCGCCCTTTTCCCGACCGCGATACAGGGTTATCTTCGAGGCGCGGGCGTCGATGCTGTTCTCGACGAATTCCGCTACCGCCTTGAGCGGGCTCTGCTGCGAGAGCGCGATAATGGTGATCGCGTTCCAATCGTCGCCGATGCGGAGTTTGCCGCCCTGTCTGGAATGTTCCTTGTCTGCAGTCATATCGATTCGAGAATAGCACAACAAATTTGGGGTCGGACCACAATAATTGACTGAGATAAAAAGAGTTTACCCATGTGGAACCCATAATTGATAGGCTTAACCGAATTTTATGGCGGTGTTTTATGAAAGTAAGAAATTTTTTCTGCGCCCGTACATCGCTCAGCCGGGTTGGTCGCAATTTTCACTTTTGGGGCATTTTTATTGCCGCCATTGCCGTTTTTTTCCACAGATGAGATCACCTGTCTTCCATAATTCCAATTGTCAGCATGGTCCGACCCCGTGTAACCACTGGATCTCACCGAGTAATACTCTTGAAGTATGATGCCTTGCGTACTATATTGAATTGGTGATCAAGTCCTTCCAAGACAAGGCGACAGTGGCACTGTTTCACGATCAGGCGGTGGCGCGCTTTCGAGCCTTTGAGCGGCCCGCGCGGCGCAAGCTTCTCTACCTGCATCGTGCGCACCTTCTCCAGGACTTGCGTGTCCCTCCCGGCAATCACCTGGAAGCCTTGAAAGGGGACCGGCAGGGTCAATACAGCATCCGGATCAACGAGCGCTGGCGGATCTGCTTTCGCTGGGAAGATGGCGGCGCCTGCGATGTTCAAATCGTTGACTACCATTAGAGGCAAAGACCATGAGCAGGAAGCAACTGGAACCGATTCCACCCGGGGAGATCCTTCTGGAGGAATTCATGAAGCCCCTGCACATCAGCATCAACCGGCTTGCCCGGGATGTTGATGTGCCGCCCAACCGCATCAGTGCGATTGTCCGCGGGAAAAGGGCCATCACGGCGGATACCGCACTCCGCCTGGGCAAGTATTTCGGCGTCTCCCCGGAAATCTGGCTGGATCTGCAATCCGACTACGAGCTACGGGTGCTGCGCCGCACGGAATGGCCCAGGATCGAGCCGCGCATCCGGACGATCGCCGCATAGAAGCGACGGCGCCGCCAGACCAAATCGCACTCAGAATAACTGGAGCTGAGAGGTGTGGCCGATAATGAATCCTGCCAGAAGTTCCTTCGTGCTCCAGCTTGCCGTGGATCATCACGACCGGCTTGGCGGCTTCGATTCGATACGAGTTCAGGAGAATGAAACCCCGACGCATCCGCTGCCGCCATTCAGCCTTAATTCCAAAATCAAGGCAACAGAAGTGGTTTCCGTGCCATCAAAGCCAACCGGTTGCGGATCCTCTCCTGAGATTCGATTACATCCCCGGGTCGTCGGCTGAAGGGCCATAGATGGATGGCACTTTGCCGCCCATCGGTCGCAGGTACGTGCTCAGTTGGCCGCGATGGTGGATGGCGTCAAACAGGAATCCCCAGACCATCTGGCCGAGGGCATCTTCCCAGCTGCCGCCGCTGACCATATTGAAGCGGACTTTTTTGTTCCACGCCGCTTCATCCAGGTGCTCGAGTCGCTCGTTGACCTCGGCCGAAGACTGTTCGAATGCGGCTACGATCTTGTCGATGTCATCCGGCGCTTCCGACTCACCCCATTCGACGACACCCTCTTTGATCAGGCTGACCAGCGCAGCCTCCTCGACCGCGAGCAGCCAGGCCAGTTGGATTGCGGTGCGGGCTTTCGGATCCGGGCGGTAATCGAGCTGTTCTTTGGGAATCGCTTTGAGAACCCGAAGAAAAGCACCCCTTTCGGCTTTGCGACGAGCGACACAAAACTCGAGATTGGTCATCACTCCTCCTGTCGGCATCCTGGTTTGCTTTTGGCTGGAATCCAGTTGTAAACCCTCCTACATGGTAACAAGCAAGGGCTCGATTGCAAATATCCTGTATGGTTCGCCCGAACCGACGCCTTTGTCAATCTCATTTACCTTTTGGTCCGATGCGTTTCTATCCGACGCGAACTTCAAGATCATCCAGGGGGACTTTCCGATTTTCGCACGCCGGAGGTGGCATCAGGCCAACCGGGAGCGAAAATCGGGACGGCCCCCACGGCCGCGGGGGCCCTATCTGGCGGCGGCCAGGGATTCTTCGGTCTTGAAATGCCGGTCGGTGAGGCGGGTGGCAATCGCAAAAACCAGGCAGACTCCCCCCAGCATCCAGAGCGCGTAATCCAGAGATGCGTCTGCAAGAAGACCGACCACCGGATAGAGAAGGAAGGTCACCGAACGTTCGAGCAGCGAAACCGACGAGATCACGGTCGCACGCCAGCAATCCGATTTCGTCTCCGCCGTATCGCACGAGTTCCGCAGCCCATTGAGCGTGCTGCGCCAGATCTCGGAGTTGCTGGCGCGCGACCGAGTTCCCAGCGAAGAGCACCGGCGCCGTTTTTATGACGCTCTCCATCGCGAAAGCCGGCGCCTGCACTGGCTGATCGAAAACCTGCTCGACTTCGGTAGCATGGAAGCCGGCTGCGCCCGGTATGAACTGGTCCCAATGGATGTCTCCGAATTCGTCTCAAGCGTATGCTGCGAGTTTCAGGCGCAACTCGGCGACGCCAATCACATCATCGAGACGTCGCTCGATACGGCATGCCCGCGAGTCCGTGGCGACAGCGAAGCATTAGGCCGGGCCCTCTGGAACCTGCTCGACAACGCGGTGAAATATTCGCCGGACTCCCCTTGCATCCAAGTCGAGACCGCTCGAGCTGAGGATGCACGTGTGATCATTCGCGTCAGGGACTCCGGCCTGGGAATTCCTCCGGCCGAACAGAAAGAGGTCTTTCGCAAATTCGTACGCGGCACCAACGCCGCGGGCCGGGCGATCAAAGGAACGGGGCTGGGGCTGGCCCTCGTCGACCACATCGTGCGTGCCCACAAAGGCGAAATCCATCTCGAAAGCATGCCCGGCCGCGGCAGCACGTTCACAATGATTTTCCCAGCTGACCAGGAGGCTGGCCAGGTGGGCGCCGGCGGCCCGCCGGCGCTCAGGTAGTTCGCAGAACGAAATGGACGCCGCATTATCGCCGACGCCCCTTTTCACGAGGAACGGTAATGACCCGCATTCTTGTAGTGGAAGACGAACCCGGAATCGCCCTCGCGCTGGAGGCCGATCTGCTGGTGGAAGGCTACGAGGTCGCAATCGCGGCCAACGGGAACACCGCCCTGGCGCAAGCCCGTGGGGGCGCCTTCGACCTGATCCTGCTCGACCTGATGCTGCCGGGCCTGGACGGCTACGAAGTTTGCCGCCGGCTGCGCCGCGAGGGGCTGAGCACCCCGATCATTATCCTGACCGCGCGCACCCGCCCGGCCGAGATGGTCATGGGCCTCGATCTGGGTGCCGACGATTACGTCACCAAACCCTTCAGCCCCGAGACGCTCCGCGCGCGCATCCGCGCCATCCTGCGCCGCACAACCGAAGCCCTGGGTGAAGCCGATGTGTACCGGTTCGGAGATGTCGAAGTGGACTTCGTGCGCTGCGAACTGCGCCGCGCGGGCAAGGCCATACATCTCACGTCGATGGAATACAAAATCCTGGTCGCCTTCATCCGCAACCGCGGCCGCGTCCTGAGCCGCGACGCGCTGCTCGACGCCGCCTGGGGCCGGGACTTCGCCGTGACCGACCGCGCCGTGGACAACCACGTTATGTCCCTGCGCCGCAAAATCGAACCCGACCCCGAAGCACCGCGATACCTGGTCAACGTCCGCGGCCTCGGCTACCGCTTCGATGGGTAGAAAGTGGGCCCCCCTGAGCGGGGCAGAGCCGCGCAAACGGAGCCGCGCGCGTAAGCAAGCGGATATTTGAATTCTGCTTCCATTGAGCAGTTGGTAAAGGAATTCCCCGACCAGACCGAATTGATCGGCCGGGCGCGGATTCGTCTTGCCGCCCTGGGATCAGTGGCATCCAAGCCCAAAGAAATGACGATGCGGCAAGTTTGGAGTGGTGACATTCCGGTTATGAACCCTCCGTCACCGGACGGCCGTTATCTTGCCTCGATCACGGACAAGGGCGATCTCAATATTCGCGATCTCCAGACCAGGGAAGAGCATCAGCTTACGCACGCAAAGACAGGATCGGATGAATCTGCGCCTTGGGCCGCCTGGTCCCCGGATGGGCGCCGGATTGCCTTTAATTGGATAAATGCAGAAGGAAGCATTGACCTTAGGGTCATTGGCAGCGACGGGAGCAATCCCCTGACTGTCTATGGCGCCAAAGGTGCCAACGCCGGTACAATCAGTAGTTGGTTTCCCGACGGGAAGTCAGTGCTAGTGATCTCGGGCACTCATCAGCTTGCCAGGATTTCGATTACTGACGGCAAGAGCCAGGTTATTCGATCGTTCGAAGGAACATTCGTAACACCCAGGTGCCTATTGTCACCGGACGGACGTTTCATGGCGTACGCCTTGCTCAAGCGGGGAACGGGTAATGAAGCGGATCTATATATCTGTCCAGTCGCCGAAGGGGACGAGGTGCCACTGGTGTTGGATAAGGGTCGCGAGGATTTAGTCGGGTGGACTGCGGACGGCCAATGGATCCTGTTCACAAGCCGCCGCGGCGGAAACCTGGGCTTGTGGCGCATCTCGGTAAAGGACGGCAAACCAGAAGGTGAGCCCGAGCTCATCAAAGGCGAAATGGGAGAGATTCGACCGCTGGGAATGACCGGCAGCGGCTCAGTCTTTTATGGGCGTGACAGTAACCTGACAGACAGAGATGTGTTTGTCGCCACTTTGGATTTTGCGAGCGGCAACGTGACCGTTCCCCCGAAACGCATCAATGACAATCACATTGGATCGGTGCAGTCTCCTGCCTGGTCGCCAGACGGTGGTCGCCTGGCATACCTCGCGGCTACCAATCCGGATGAGCAATTTGGGGTTTCAACTCTTTGCGTCTGGACCGCGCAGGATGGACTGGTGACCGAGCATATCCTGGGTGTTCGATTGGTAACGGTTCGGTCTCTGACCTGGTCTGCAGATGGGCATTCTATTCTTGCAAAAGCCTACGACCGGATCAAAGTCGAATATAGCTACCTTCGTATTGACGCCGATACCGGTGACGTGAGTATCATCGCCGGCCTTGGCTACGGAGATACTGTCGCGTCAACCTCCGACGGCAGATTGACTTATGATATTAGGGCGGATCCATCGGGGCGTAAAGTCATCGCGCACGATCGACTCAATGAACGCGAGACGGAGCTGTACTCTTATAATTCCGGTTCCTGGCTAGGATTCCCACTTTCCCCAGATGGCAAATGGCTGGCATTGCACAAACATGAGTCCGCCGAAAAGGCGGAGTTGGTAGTTATCCCAACAGCCGGAGGGCCCGCCCGCACATTGGTCAACATTCCCAAAGAGTTCAAGCTGTATCACGTGGGGTGGACACCAGACAGCAGATATGTGGTCTATTCTCAATACGGCGCCGAGGCATTTGATAAGCCATTCCAGCTATGGACTGTCCCGATCGAGGGGGGCACGCCGCGGAAATTAGGTCTGACGATGGATAAGCTGGGGCAGATGAACTTTCATCCCGATGGCAAGCGCATCGCCTTCAGCGCCGGCGGAAGCGCTTCACAATCTGAGGTCTGGGTTCTCGAAAACATCCTCCCACCCGCTAAAGCCGCCAGATAAGCGCGGCACATGAATGAAATGGGGGACGTCTCACTCGTTTACGCTTTTATGGAGAGAATAGGTACACGAGTGGGACGTCCCCAATAATAAAAATCGCGAGGCTACAACACCCATTCGCCGTTTTTCTTGATTTCCTGATGCATGGCATCCGGGGCAAGGTCGATCTCTCCCGGCCAGGTGACAGCACCAAACTCAATGAAAGCCTGTTTGAATATCGCCGGATCCCGGAGGGCTGCGAATACTCCTGCCTCATCCCCCAGTATCAGACGAGCCATCAAAACAGTGCCTGCTGTCCCGTCCATGAAATGTACCTTCAACCGATAGTCGGGCAGGGCTTCAACTGCGGTCACTCGCCAGGGGGCGGAGAGAACTACTCCAGCGGTTGAATCATTTTCGGTCGTCGCATGGCCTCGCATAACTTCCAGTCCTCCATGAGCGCGCCTCTGTGTTGCGCGGCCCATTCGAGCACAAGAGCCAGGGCGCGGTTCGGAAGCTTTCCCGCAATGATTTCCAGGGTGCCGATTTCTATTTGCGCTTCAAACTCCACATAGAGCGCATGAAAATGCGGCGGAGCATGATCCCTCCAGAACATCTGAATCAGGATTCCGTAAAAAGCGCTGATCGTCGGCAACTTTGTCCCCAGGGGAAAATGATAGGCCGCATACCAAGAAACGACGATATCATTTTTGCGGCCGCCCGTCAAAAACCCAACGAGCCGAAGACTCGGGGGTCGGGTAGGACGATGGCGCGGACCGGGCTTCGAATGATGCCGACGTTTCCATCGCCCCCCCTAAAATCCCGTACGGCGGGTTTTCCCCAGTATTATGTGCTCGAGCACATAATGCAGAGCATTTT
>Ga0315284_10000950_pt1 | contig 40234 bp, 33 predicted proteins | sample YL17G09_16_MG_FD_203696 | JGI IMG/M metagenome (GOLD analysis project Ga0315284, IMG submission 203696) | Sediment microbial communities from Yellowstone Lake, YNP, Wyoming, USA - YL17G09_16 | ecosystem: Environmental > Aquatic > Freshwater > Lake > Sediment | place: USA: Wyoming | collected...
GCGGTTTTCCAGGACCGCCTCCACGGTATCGACGAACCGATCCACCGTCATGGTCCGAGCGGTGGCCAGACCATTGCGAATGAGATTGCGGCGGAATTCACCGTCGGAGGCGATGCTTTCAATGGCTCGTGCGAGGGCCTCGGCGTCCTTGGGGGCCACCAGCAGCCCATCGTGGCCGTTGCGGACGGAGGTTGGAATGCCCCCGACGGCCGTCGAGATGATCGGAACGCTGTTGGCCCGCGCCTCCACCAGCACCCGAGGCGTGCCCTCCGACAGCGTGGGCAGGACGAACATGTCGGCTTGGCGGTAACAAGCGAACATCTCCGGACCGTAAGGCATGTAGCCCATCCACCGCACTCGATCGGTCAGCCCCAGTTGCTCGATCAGACGGTCCAGCCGTTGGCAGTAGTCCTCGTAGTATTGCTTCATGCGCCCCACGATGAGCAGTTCCCAGGGTTTGTCCAATTGAAGCTTGGCGGCGGCCTGGATGAGGTATTCCAGGCCCTTTTCCGGCCGGACGAAACCGATGTAGAGAATCCGTATCTTCTCGCCCTGGCAGGTGTCCTGGCGAACGAAAAACTCCTTGTCGGTGATCGTACTGGAGACCGTCGTTCGAGTGCGGGGCGACCAATACAGCCTGGTCAAGTCCTCGCCGTTGCACAGGAATATGCCTCCGGTCACGCGTCGCCCAAATCGGCTGATAAGGCGGTCCTGCCATGCATACAGGATGGATAGCCCATCCATCAGCGGGTTCCGCCGGCGATTGCCCCGCAAGCAGGCCACCGGGTCGCCCACGATCCAATGACAGACGCGACATCCCCAGATGGCGATGGTCGCGTAGAGGATCATCACGTAGGGGAACATGCCGCGCAAGAGCATCCAATCAGACTTCTTGCTGGTGCGCCAGTAGGCGAGGGCCAGGCCCCACGGATGCCGGATCGCCTGTATGGAATGCGCGAAAAAGGGTTGCGGTATTATTTCGATATTCGGCGATTGGAGGCGGTAGTCCAGGTGCGGATCGGGCGCGCCCTCGTACAATGGCAGCGACAGCACCAGCTTGTGGTGCCGCCCCGCCAGGCGGTCGATGACCCGGCCCAGCGAGAAGTTCACGTATATGGCGCCCTCATGGCGGCAGCCGTGGGATTCCAGGACCACTCCCAACGTCTTGTCGAACGGTTTGGTTGACTCTTTCACTTGTCCGTCCATTGTTTCTCGAGGGCTTGCGGCGCCGCGGTCGCCGGCATGGATCGAGGTGGACCGCTCAAACCGCCGGTTGGAGCTGCTCGACCGGTTCCGCGTAGGCGTCCAGCCAGGCCTCCTGCTCGACCTGGACCTGGCGGAGGCGTTTGTCCACGAATATCATGGCCGCGAAGTAGATCTGCATACCAGTGCTTTGCTGGAAATTCTCCAGAACCAGACCGTTGACCATCATGGCGACCACCATTGCAGTTAGTGTGGTGGAGAGGGCTTGACTGAAGGGATCCATGCCGATGGTACGGAGCCTCTTGGCGAGCGATAGCGCGTAAGCGATCACGGCCACAAGTGAGACCACGCCCAGCAATCCACCGTAGATAAACGCTCCGATATACGCATTGTGAGCTGTGGCCTTGTTGAGATACTCACTCGTGATCATCCCCATTCCAAACATCACATAAACGGGGTTGAAGTGTTCCAAAAACGTGTTCCATATCCTGATCCGTGTTGCCATGGATTCCCAGAGGGGGGTCGTTGGCCCGCCCGGCATGCCGGTGATGCGGATCATGATCCGTTGGAACACTTCTCCTTGCCAAGCCAGCATGATAGCGCCAAGGAGAGCTAGCACAATGAGGGTTCCGCGTTTCTTGGTGAATAGGATGCCCCACAGCGTGGCGGCGATGAATCCTGCGATAGCGCCTCGGGTGTTCGTGTAGGCGAGACTGACCAGAAGTACTACGCACATGAGTGCGAAAAACACCCTCAACTTTCCCCTGACCTGGTGTACCACCATCATCAGGGATACAACGGACAAGCACATCGTGATGGTGGCCAGGCCCATTGTGCCTACCGCGCCTTGTGCTCTTCGGGTTAGCTCCGAACCGAATTCAATGATCTCTTCGGCGTTATAACCCGCCAAGTAATGGGGAATAAGGAACGCGCTGAGAGGTCTGGGCAGATAGATCATCGCGATTCCGAGCACGCCGGCGATCGCCCCAGCGAGCGACATTCCCTTGAGGTGGTCCCCGGTTTGCTTTTCGTCACTTACCAGGCACGAGAGCACATACGTTGTGAAGGGCACATATATGGACTTGGTGGCGCTCTTGAAGATGGGTACTAAGATTTCTCCGCCTGTGATAATTACCCCGACGAGATTGCCTATTAAAAGCGTGACCCACCAAAAAACGGACAACCAGAAAACCTTTCCCAAGACTGCTCCCTGGCGGTAGAGCAGGAAACAGATAAGAAACATGTACACTACCCACAGGTCGTCAAACCGTATGTTGAGTGGCAACGTTCCGTAAAGGAGAGTGTTGGGATAAATCCAAGGGAACAACCACAGCAACACCGCTCCGAACCGAGGACGGAGTATCCCAATGATGCTTGCCAGCCCGAACAAAGTGATTACGATCGACAGGATCATCTCTACCGCTTGGTCCGTGGACCTTCCCTAATCACTTATCATCGGCAATCTTGGGTGTCGGGTGCACCATTCGGCCCGGTCTGAGTGGCGTTCCTCGGCGCAAGTCGCCGATACGCCAATTCCAAGGCCCTGGTGGTCCGTCGGATGTCAAAATGTGTGGCCACCCGGTGGCGAGCCGCTTGTCCCATGGCCTGTCTTTTTCGAGCGTCCTTCAGGAGATCGATCAGGGCCGTTGCAAGTGAGTCCGCGTCCCTGGGGGCAACCAGTACACCACTGACACCAGGTTCGATGATCTCAGGGGGCGCTCCGCAATTGGAGGCGATCACCGGCACGCCGGCGGCCATGGCCTCGACCATCACCAGGCCGAACCCCTCCCCGGCATCCATGCCCGAGGGAACCGTCGGCATGCAGACTACGTCGCAATCGCTCATCATCAGGGCGGCCTTGGGAATTTCCCCGGCGAAGACTACCTCTTTGGATATACCCAGGGTATGGGACAGTTGGCGCAACTGGGCCTCGAATCCCATCCGGCTTTTCAGAACGACATTCTCGCCTCCGACGATGCAGAAACGCGTGTCAGGCAACTCCTTCAATACGATGGCCGCGGCGCGGAGGAAATATTCATGGCCTTTCCGCGGCGCGATCGCGCCGAAAAGGCCCACCAGAGGCGCGTCGCCGGTTATCCCGATCCGCTCGCGGAGCTCGCCGCGCCGCTGGTTGGTGGAAATGTCCGCCGTGTCCACCCCGTTGTGAATCGTGCATGCCCGCCTGGCCGCTAAAGGAGGGAGCGTGCCCTCCACGAAATGGCTGATACATACCGTCCGGCTTGCCAACGCCCCGAAGGCCAGGTCCAGAGCGGCGCCTGTCAAGCCTCGCTTGAGAAACGGGCCATGCCAATGCCAGATGCACGGGACATTGGCCAGCCGGCAGGCAAGACCGGCGATCAGATGAAGCGGGTAGAATTGCACATGCACCATGTCCAGTCTCAGCCGGCGGATAGCCCCAGCCGTGGCGGCAATCGCGCGTAGAAAGATGGACCCCTTGTTCAGCAGGTTTGGCACATAGAATCTGCCCCGGCCGGCCAGCGATAAGGGTACTAGGCAGCCCGTCCCCAAGTCGTAAACCTCGTCGCAAAGTGGCGCCAGATAATCACGATCCTGTCCTCTTCCAAGGAAAAGGCCTACCGAGGTCACCATCCGCCGGTCCAGGCCTTTCAGTATCATCCGGGTAAACTCCGCCACCCCATACCCATACAGCCCGCCGTCCATCAGAAAACCCACGCGGACTGGGCGTTGCGGGAGCGGAGCCACCTCGGTTGGGCGAAACGTGGGCGGATGGGCCGTGGCCTGAGGAAAGTCGTTCATTTCACGTCGCTTCGCGAGTAATGGTGTTTGTTGGATGCGGACTGTTCGATGCGGTCAACGTAGGCGATTTCCACCCGGGCCTGGTGGTCCATTTCGGCCTCGATCCCCCTGGCGGTGGCGGCGATTCGCTTTTCGGCCGGGCCGTCGAAACGGGCGTTGCGGACGATCCGCAGGTAGATGTGGTCGGGCCGGTCCTGATAAAACTGGAAGGTCTCCACGCCATCGAATCCCTCCTGCTGCAAACGCCCCACGAAATACAGGCTGGGGTACACCTTTCCATTGGGGAGTCGAAAGACGTCCGAGACCCTGGATATCCGAAGCTCCATCAATGGTGTAGTCCTTCCGCAGGAACAGTTTTCCTCCAGCAGGACTGCGGTGTCACCGGGGGCATAACGCAGGAATGGCATCGCCCAGTTCCGCAGCCCGGTTACGATCAACCGCCCGCGGCCCAGTTCGTCGGGCGGGCCGTTCTCGGCCACCACCATGTCGGGATTGACGTGCATGCGGCCTTGTTCGCACTGACAGGCGATGTGCGGCACCTCCTGGCAGCCGTAATAGTCAAACACCTTGCAACCAAAGGCCTTCTCCAAGGCCTGTCGCTGCGGCGGGTACAGTGTTTCAGCCGTCGTGTAGACTCCTTTAATACTTGGCACGGACGCGTTGTGTTCGATCAGCCAGTTGGCGAAACGTCCGCCTATGGAGGCGAAGGCCACCAGGACCGTCGCTCGGGCGCGGTTCAGCAGACGGCACCACTGATCGAACTCCTCGTCGTCCACCTTCCACGCCGAAAGATAGACCAGCCCAATGGCATTGCAGATCGCCTTCCGCAGCCGCGAGACCAATAAGCTGGCGAGCCTTAGGCCCCACATGCCGGCGATCTTTTCCCCCGGCTGCCAGCCGCAACGGCTGAAATCCCGCCACAAGCCCGCCTCGGTATATTCCGTCAGTGAGGCGTCGGAGTAGTAGGTCAGGGGCGCGGCGGTGGAGCCGCTGGTATGGCCGATGCGAAGGCGCCGGCGGTCAAAATTGGTCGCCAGGAGTTGATCGGCGTTCTGGCGCACCTCGTTTTTTGTCAGTATGGGCAGCTTGTGCAGGTCTGCGGCGGCGCGGATGTCGGAGGGAGTCAACCCGGCGGACTCGAACCGCCGGCGATGAAAGGGGGAGTGTTCGTAGCAATGCGCCACGAAGGTTCGCACCAGATCGTCCTGGCAGATCCGCCACTTCTCAGCCGGCCAATACTCGCGGGCCACCAGCTCCTCGTAGCGACGCGCGACGTCGGCGCCCTTGAACCTCCAGGCCAGGCTCGTAATCGCAAGCTGGATTCGCCGGTTCATCGCCGGGCATCTCCACCATTGCAACCCCAGGCCCATTGCGGTCCACAAGGCCCCAAATTCGGTTGCTTTCCCAATCGTGATATCCTACATGATGTACCCATAATTACGCCACTCTAGCTCAATTACCAGAGCACGGCCATTGTTTGGCTGAGGTCCAGGTGCAAGGCCTGGGGGTGGCTCCATGTTTTTCAACGTCAGGGGGAGCCGCCGGATCGCTACCGCCGTGCCGCCAGCCGCTTCAGCGGTTCCATCCATCGGACATCCCCGATGAGTCCTCGCAGCGGTTCCACCAAGTGCGGCTTGAGGATGACGGTGACGAACCGCGTGTTGTCGATCAGTTGCGGGTGGAAGGCGTCCTTGAATTCCCGCACGCCTCCCCGGCCCGGGGCCGCCAGGCTCAGGTAGGGAATCCCCTCGTTCATTGCCTGGAGCATCATGTGCCAATGAAGCAGTCTCCCGGTGGGGATGTTGGCATATCGCTCCGTGTGGCCGGTGTGCACGCCGACGGCGCCGCAGTGGTGGAACACGCCAAAGAGAAAGCCCGCCGGAACGCCCTCGACCCTCGCCAGCAGAAGCCTGCCCATGCCGTGTTTCCACGCTTGCCGGATCAACTCACGGAAGTCCTGGCGGCTGCGGATGACATAGCCCTTCCTGGCGGAGGATTCCCTGAATATCTCGTAGGCCGTGGCGATATCGCCATCGTCGCGGCCTTCGACGATCTCCACGCCGGCCTGCTGGGCATCGCGGATCTGGCGACGGGCCAGGCGGTTGAAGCTCTTGGGCAGTTCCTCCTGCGTCCTGCCGGCCAAGGGGATGCGTATGTCCCTCCAGATGCCCGGATGGCGGAGTTTCCAGACGGGCTGATCTTCCAGGCGGTGGCGGGCGAAGAAGGAGCGCAGCGGTTCGCCCATCGCCGGCTCGAATGCCTCGAATTGGAGCAGGAAACTGCCTGCCCGTCGGCAATCCTCCTTCAGCGACGCCAGCAGGGAACCCAAGGCGGGCGAGGCGGGGTCCGACACCAGGGGTCCGTTGGACACGATCGTCACATTGCATTGTCGGAAGCCGTATCGGTGCCAGGCCGTCCCAGCGACGATGCGCCCGTCTTGTTCCACGGCCAGGATGCCCGTTCGCGAGAAGGGCGCGCGGTGGCAGTCCAGCCACCAACTCAGGTGCCAATGGCTGCCTTGGGGGTGGGAGGCGACGAAACGGTCCCACGCCCTCAGTTCGTCCGCACCTTCCAAGATTCTGCACATTACGGCCACGCTGGTATGCTCCCGGTTTGGCGGGCAGGCCCTCAGCGGCGATTAGGCCTGCTCAAGGATTTCTGGAACTGCCGTCGGTCCCTTCAGTTGTATGACCTTGGCTGGAACGCCCCCGACCACTGCATAGGGGGGAACATCCCGGACGGCAACGGAATTGGCGCCCACGATGGCATGTTCGCCCACGGTAACTGGACCGGCAACGACGGCCCCGGCGCAGATCCAGCACCAGTCACCCACGCGGGGGAACCACCGGCCTTCGGCATCGGTCTTGCCGAAGTTGCCGCCCAAGGTTGTGTGTTGGCCAATGCAGACCATCTTGCCGATCTGCACTTCCGAGCCGATGATGACTCCCTGGGGGTGAGGTAGAAGCAGGCCTCCGTCGATTCGGGCGGTGGGGGAGATAACCGCCCCACAGGAACGGAACATCCAGTCCGATAAAAGCCTGGCGACGATCCGGTGTCCGCCGCGCCGTGCCTTGTGCGCCAGGCGATACAGCAGCACCGCGCGGAACCCGCGATTGAGCCAAGCCCGGACGCAGACACGGGGCCATCCTTTGGGCGTGACAACGGGTTTGCGGTCCACGATGTGGAACCATGCCAAGTCTTCTCGCAGCATGTTCAGCAGTTCACCCATGATGGTCGCTCTCCGCCTCCGCCCAGGACGGGCTTGTCATCTTCTTATGGCCTGGAGGACATATCCCAGATCGCTGCGGTTGAGGAAAAGGCACCGCAACAGGTTGAGATGGTAATACCTGTGGCAGACCGTAAAACTGGCCAAGGCCGTGAAGGCGTTACCGCACAGCGCCGCCAGAGCCACGCCGCGGATCCCCCAGGCCGGGGCCGCCAGGTACGTCACTGATGCGATGATTACGACCGTGCCGGCCAATATGCAGGCGGTGACCAGCGCCCGTCCGTCACCGGCCAGCAGGTTGTTGCACACGTTGAACAGGGACAACATCGCCACGGCAGGGGCGAGTATGGTCAGGGCTTCCTGGGCACGCAGGAACTCCTGTCCATACATCAACCAGATGACGTATTTGCCAAAAAATGCGACGAACAGCGCCATGATGATTCCGTACGTGCAACTCATTCGCGCAGCCATCTCCGCCTGGCGGGTGCGTTCCAGACCGGTGGCGTCGGACCACTTGGCGTACAGCAGCGGCCCCAGGGCCATGGGCACCATGGTGATCAGGCTGCCGATGGTCACTGCGCGAGTGTAAAGCCCCACATCGGCGAACTGGTCGCCTCGGAGCCAGCGAAGCAGCATGACCGTGATGTTTCCGCTCAGGACCATCAGGATGTTTGCCGCCGCAAGCTTCATCCCGTATGCGCAAAGGTTCCACAACAGCTTCCAGTCAAACGGGCGTCGCAGGCTAACGCTGTCATGCAGGTAGGTCAATACCAAGGCGTAAGTGCCGTAGAAGCTCAAGCCTTGAACGACCAACGCGGTGGCGGGATTGACCGATCCGATGCCCAGCAAGATCAAACCGCCTGCCAACAGGACTACCGGGTTGAGCAAGTCCACTGTCACCATCCGCCTGGCGGCCAGTTGCGCCACCAGCAGCGGCCGGAGCATGTTCGTGCCCAATTGCGCCCCGATCCCCAACGTGAAGACGACCACGGCGGGGAGGGCAAGTTGGCCGAAATACTTGGGATTCGCCAGGAAAACGATCCCAAGACCCACGGCCAGCAGGCTTCCCAGAACCATACCGATCTTCAGGCCGTTGCTGGCTACCTCCGCCAGGGGCGCCTTGCGATTGTTTAGTAGGTAGATACTGGCGTTGCCCAGACCCATGGCTGCGATGGTTCCGGCGATGATGGCGGTGGAGCGGAACAGTTCCACCTGGCCCATGCCCTCCGGTCCCAAGGTGCGGGAGTAGAGGATACCGGCGAACATGCCCAGTCCGATCCCCAGAACCTGCCCGCCGGACACCAAAATGCCTTTTCGCAGGAAACTCGCCACTCAATTCCTCTAGCCCGTTATCGCTTGCTTGTAGACCGCGATGGTTTTTTCCAGCCAGGCGTGCGTGTCGTAATCGGCTTCCACCTTTTTTTTAGCGCCGGCCAGAAGTCGCTGGCGCAACGGCATATCCCCAAGGGCCTTGGCCATCGCAGCCGCCAGGGCATCGGGGTCGGCGGGTGGGACCAGCAGGCCCGTGGCGCCGTCGTCGATCAATTCCGCCAGGCCGCCGATGTTGGAGGCGATCGGGATCGTCCCGCAGGCCATCGCTTCGGTGACGGCCAGGCTGGTGGCCTCCACCACGCCCGATTCGGGAACCGAGGGCACGATGACGGCGGCGGCGCGTGGAAACAAGGGCAAAAGTTGTGCCCGAGGGACCGAACCGAGAAACCGCGTTCGCCCGGCTACGCCCAGGGAGTTGGCCAGCGCCTCCAGTTCGCCGCGCAGCGGGCCTTGACCGGCAATGACCAGGTGGACCTTCGTCTCCGGCATCCGCGCCAGGGCCTCGATGGCATACCGCACGCCGGTCTTGGGCACGAGTCGCCGGGGCACCAGAAAGAATGGTTCGTCCGGGCGGAAAGAACTGTCCGCCGCCGCCAGGCGCCGAACCTCGGCCACGTTGACGCAGTTGAAGATCACTGTGACGCGGGCGGCGTCCACGCCGTAATCGTTTCGCAGGATCGCCGCCTGGCCGCTGTCGACGGCGATGAGGCGCCGCGCGGCGGCAAACGCCCGCCGTTCGCAATCCAAAATGAACTTGCGGTGGCGCGGGCCGCGGATCGAACGGACCATCTCCGCCTCGTACAGCACCGGACCGTGGACCGTTTCCACGATAGGTATCCTCTCCGTGCCGATGACGCCCGCTGCCGTGGCGGCGGCATAGGGATCGTGGCAATGCACCAGATCAGGGGCAAAGGCCTCGATCTCCCGCCGCAACAACCCGCCCAGCCGACGCAGGAGAGCGCCCATGCTCCAACAGATGTAGCGGTCACGATCGCCGAGGGATGCAACCATCCTTGCGATGCGAGCCAGGCCGGAACCGCTCGCCTGCCCGCCGTGGACCAGCCGAACCTCGTGCCCAAGGCGCTCCAGCCCGGCGGCCAGGTCCACCAGGTGTGTGCTCAACCCGCCTTCGTGGGGAATGACCTGATGAGTTATCAGTAATACTCTCAAAGCCCTATTCACAATTTTTAAAAGGAGTCAATTCCTTGAACCCTATTGACCGCCGTGGCTTGTACCCGTTTGGAAACTGGCCATTTCTGGCAAAGAATCCTCGGACGTGGACCGAAACCGTAAAACAGGCCAGTCTGCCATGCGATTGTCATCCAACGACAGCGCGCATCCTTTCATCGATCGTATCCATAATCGTAATCCAATTGTATTGCCGGCGAGTCCGCTCTTGGCCGGCAAGGGCCATTTGGCGACGTCGTTGAGGATCCGACAAGAGAGTCACAATGGCCTTGGCCAAACTTCCGACGTCCGTCGGATCGGCCAGGGGACCGTTGGAGACAATGGTGACGTTGCACTGTCTGAAGCCGTATCTGTACCAGACCGTTCCTGTGACAATACGGTCGGCTTCTTCCACAGCCAGGATGCCGCTAGCGGCGAACGCATGATGGTGGCAGGCCAACCACCAGCTCAGTTGCCAGTGGTTGCCCTGTGGATGAGAGATGATAAAATCATCCCATCGCGCCAACTCCTCTTGTGTCGAGGGGATGGCGACCGACATGGACGAGGATTCCCAAGGTTGATGTTGTCTGGACAAAAGCTATGCCTTCGTCAAGCGGGCCTTGATACCGTGGAGCAACCGGACGAGCGGTCCGAATCGGGAGATCGCCTTGAACAACCACGAGGAGTGAAACCAGTGTGAGACAAGCAGCAGCCACAACCGCCTGGCCGGGATTCTGCCCTTCATGACGTAGTAGTCAAACCAGTCATAACAGTGTTGAATCTTCGCCCGCGAGAAACTAGGGAAATCAAGCTGAGCCTGGGAACGGGCCTGCACGTTGGACGGGTCGGTCCGAAAATACCCCTTTTCTTGGCACAACCGGTGAAGTTCGGTTCCCGGGTATGGTTCAAAAATCGAAGTCAGATGAACGTCCGGGGCGCACAACCTGTTCATCCGCACGGTCTCCAGGAAGTCCTCGTAGGTCTCTCCGGGCAGCCCAATGAGGTTGTAGAAGGAGACCCGCAGGCCGTGACGCCGGGCCGCCGCGACGGCGCTGCAAATGTCGTCGTTGGAGTAGCGGCGGTTGAGTACCTCATTGCGGACGCGCTCGCTGCCGGATTCCAGCCCGATGTTGAGGAATGTGAAATTAGCAGCCTTCATCGCGGAAAAAATCGCGTCGGGCTTGAGGTTCGGGAAAACTCGAAGGTTGCACCCGAACGCCAGGGGGACGGACCGCTGGGCGTTGAGGGCCTGTAATTGGCCGCACAACGCGATGGCCCAGTCCTCCTTGGCCGTAATTGTCTCGACTTCCAGGTAGATGGTGCGAACGTCGGGATGAAGCTCCGAGACAGACCGCACCTCGGCAACGATGGATGCCGGCGAGCGGACGCGAACGTATGTGCCCGAGGCAAGCTTGCGCAAGGCGTGGTTGGAGCAGTAGGTACAGAAAAACGGGCAGCCGCGCCCCAGCAGCACGCTCACCGTGGGCACGCCCCCTTTGCCCTGAAGGGCCAGCATTCCAGGATCCACCCATTTCGACCAGATTCGGTAGTCAGCCGGAGGCAGGGAATCCAGATTCTCCACGAAAGGCCGGGTCGGATTCTTCTCGATGGCCGAACCATCGCGAAACCAGAAGTTCTGGATGCCCCTGGGCCGACGCCCCGGACCGATCTGTCGCACCAACTCCAGCGTCGCCTGTTCTCCTTCACCGACACACGCGGCGTCGAATCCGGCTTCCAGAGTGGCTTGGGGGTTGAGCGAGACGTGCGGGCCGCCCGCTATCAGGTATAGGTCCGGATACCGCTGCCGGAGCCATTTCGCCACATCCACCCCGTCCCGGAACACCGGGGCCGTCATCGAGAAACCTACCAGGTCAGGCTTGAACCGCGCGATGGCCTCGCCCAGCAGACGGCGGCTGGCGGCGGGGTGATTGTGACCTGTCACCACCGCCTCCGTCTCATGGCCGTTGGCTCGCAGGTAGGCGGAAACAAACGAAATGCCGAGGCTGCCCTGCATGAAGTTCATCAGCGGCATCTGGGGCGTGTGACTGCTGGGCACGGGAAAGGCAAAAAGCACGCGAGCCATTACGCGCCTCCCGATAGGCGAATCATGTTCAGCCAAGACCTTGCCATATATGTCTCAAGCGCGATTGCAGCATACTAACTGGGCCATCGCAGCGCTCGCAAGCCAACCGTCGCCGCGCCGCCCGGGCTGAGGTGGCGAGAATAGAGGATGCTGGCGAGCATGCCCAGGACAATCCCCAGGATCTGCCCACCGGACACCAGGATACCTTTTTTCAGGAAACTGGTCACAGACTCTCCGCGGCAACGTTCACACCGTCGGCTCCCTGGCTTGGACGGCTAGCCTGCCAGGCATTGTTCATATACCGCCACAACTCTCGCCAACCAGGCGGCGGCGTCGTAGTCGCTTTCGACCTTCCGCTTGGCCGCCTCCAAGATGCGCTGCCGGAAAGGCTGGTCGTCCATGACCTTGGTCATGGCCTTGGCCAGGGCCTCCGGGTCGGCGGGAGGGACCAGCAGGCCCGTCTGGCCATCCGCGATCAATTCCGCCAGGCCGCCAATGCCGGAGGCAATGGCCACCGACCCGCAAGCCATGGCTTCCATCACTGCCAGGCTGGTGGCCTCCACTACGCCGTTGGAGGGAACCGACGGTACGAGGATGCCTAGGGCATGAGGGAACAACGGCAGCAGTTGCAGGCGGGGAACCGAACCAAGGAATTGCGTCCGCTCCGCCACCCCCAGAGACGCGGCCAGTTGTTCCAGTTCACCTCGCATTGAACCCTGTCCCGCAATGACCAGGCCGACGGTCTTGTTTGGCATTCTGGCCAACGCCTCTATCGCATACCCGACTCCCGTCTTGGGCACGAGCCTGCGGGGGACAAGGAAATAGGGTTCCCGCGGACACTGCGGAAGACGGGCCGAGGCCAACCGCCGCACTTCCGCCACGTTGACGCTGTTGAAGATCACCGCGATGCGGGAAGGATCGACATCGTAGTCGTTGCGAAGGATGGCCGCCTGCCCGCTGTCGACGGCGATAAGCCGCTTGGCGGATGCAAAAGCCCGCCTCTCGCAGCGCAGGATGAACTCCAGGTAACGCGGGCCGCAAATGCCCATCTGCGCTTCATATAGCGCCGGTCCGTGAACGGTCTCCACGATGGGGATAGCCCCTGCCCCCCCCACCTCGGCGGCCGCCGAGGCCGAGAACGGGTCGTGGCAATGGATCACCTCCGGGGCGAATTCGTCGATTTGCTCCTGGAACAGCGCCCCCAACCGTTGCAGGAACACTCCCATGCTGCGCGAGACATACGAATCGCGACGGCCCAGGGCGGCGATCATCCTGACGACTCGGCCGAAGGCGGACATTCGCGCCAGCCCGCCGTGGACAAGGCGAACCTGGTGTCCTAGCCCTTGCAGCCCGGCCATCAGATCGACCAGGTGGGTGCACAGCCCGCCCTCGTGCGGGATGACATACTGTGTGGCCAACAACACTTTCACGTTGCGGGTACCTCAGTCTTGATAGCGAAGGATGCCTTCGGCGATCCGCCGGCTGGCCTGGCCGTCGCCGTAGGGATTGCGGCGTTGGATGTCCGCTTCCTGGTCTTGCCGTGACAGGCAGCCCGTCACGGCCTGGACGATGCCGTCCTTGCTGTTGCCCACCAATTGGGTGCAGCCGGCGGCGATACCCTCCGGCCGCTCGGTGGTGTTCCGCATCACCAGCACGCGCTTGCCCAGGCTGGGGGCCTCTTCCTGGATGCCGCCGGAATCCGTCAAAATCAGCGAGCTGCGCTGCATCAGCCAGGCGAACGGCGCGTAGGATAGCGGATCGATGAGGTGCACGTTGCCCCGGCCGGCCAGGATGCGGCGGACCGGTTCCTGGACGTTGGGGTTCAGGTGGACGGGGTATACCCAATGAACGTCGGTGAATCGCCCGGCGAGTTCCGCGATGGCGCCGCAGATGTTCTCGAAACCCTCGCCGAAACTCTCGCGCCGATGCCCGGTGATCAGGACCATCCTGCGCTGGTCGATGGTGTCCTCCGCCCATTGTCGGATGGCCTGCACCTCCGGGGTGGGGGCCGTCTGGATGCGGTCCAGGACCCACAACAGCGCGTCGATGACGGTGTTGCCCGTGACGACGACTTGTCGGTCGCTCACGCCCTCGGCCAGGAGGTTGTCTCGCGCCAGCGAGGTGGGGGCGAAATGCAGGTCGGCAAGCTGCGTGCACAGGCGGCGGTTGATCTCCTCGGGGAAGGGCTGGCGCTTGTCGAAGGTGCGCAGGCCCGCCTCCACGTGCCCCACGCGGATGTTCTCGTAGAACGCCGCCAGCGCCGCCGTCCAGACGGTGGTCGTATCGCCCTGGACCAGCACCCAGTCCGGCCTCTCGGATTGCATCACGGGAGCCAAGGCGGTCATCAGGTTGGCCGTCAGGGTGTAAAGGTCCTGGTTGGGCCTCATAAGGTTCAAGTCGATGTCCGGGACGATCCCGAAGACCTCCAGCACCTGGTCGAGCATCTGGCGGTGCTGGGCGGTGACGCAGACGCGGACGTCAAAGTCCTCCCCGCGGGCCCTGGCGTGCAGGATCACCGGCGCCAGCTTGATGGCCTCCGGCCGAGTGCCGAATACGAAAAGCAGTTTCTTGGACGCCATGGATGTCCTTTATCGTAACCGGCGGGTATGGGCGACGGCCTGGTTCATTTTCCGCCGCGTTCCCGCAAAGCGCCCAGCCAACCCTTGATCTTCGCCCATCGCTTCAGGAGCGTCACGAAACGGATCAGTTTGCGATACGCTCTAGATCGGTTGGGCACGCCTTCGATCTTCCATAGAAACCGCAGGATTACCTTGGTGGACAGTCGCTGCGGTTGGTCCGGCAGATCCTCCAGCACCGCAACCTGTGGGACCGGCCGGCCCAGTTGCTTCCAGCGGGCGTAGGTGCTTAGAACCCTGGGTTTGCGGTCGCTCAGAAGCACTTGGCCTTTCCACATGACCTGGCGGTCGCAGTCAAAAAGTTCGATGGCCCCGTCGCGTCGCGCCTGCTGGAGCAGGTCTTGTCCCCGCTGGGTGTAGACCGCGATGACATTAAGTCCCTTGGCCGAAACCTCCGGTGGAAAACCGTTGGTGTCGCCCAAGGCCAGGTCGCTGGCGCGGTTCATCTGGTCGAAGCAGAACCGGCAGCGCAGCGGGGCGAATTTATCGTTGAAGAACTCCCATAGGAAGTCTTCGGGAAGGTCAGCGGAGGTTCCGTCGGAGTATTCGATGCAGGGATGGCCGCGATCGCCGGGAGCTGTCTTCTTGCGGTAGAGAATCCTCGAGACGGGCTTGTCCTCCGCCCGCAGCCGCAACAGGTGGTCGATGCCCAGGTAACCGGAGGACTGAAGGCAGAACAGGCCGATAACGAACTGGAAGGCATCCGCCCAGCGCCTCGGCAGGAGGCGCTGCAAGTTGCGGATTCCGTGGACGTGGCAGCCCAGGCCCACCATCGCCACCTTGGCCTCGCCGGCAGGCCAGCCAGGCAGGGCGGCGTTGAGCGGGTTGAGGCAGTACTTGCTGCCCGCGCACTCCAACAGTTCCTCAGGGCGGCTGGCGAAAAACGCCTGGGGGCGCAGCGAGCCATCCTTGGGCATGCGCGTGACCAGGGCGTGTGAGATGCGTTTCTGTTGCATCAGGTAGGTCAGCAGTGCCGTAGCCACGCCGCCGCTTTGACCCAGGGTATGCGGGGTGGGGTCCGCCGCCCGCCCCAGAAAAACCTCGCGAGTCGGCGGCAGGAACAAACCGTCGACGTCGTGGGGCAAGTCCAGGGAATATCGAATACCGCTGCACACATCGTAACAGGTGCCGCAATGCGTGCAGGGGCCGTCGTCGAGGGCGGGTCGGGGGAAGCCCGCGGGCGTCTCGCGCATGGTGATCGCCCCGGCCGGGCAGGCGGCGACGCACGTGCCGCAACCGGTGCACAACCGGTGGTCCACCACCCAGCGGATTGTCCTCTTGGGAAAATCCATGAAGACCCCTGCCGTCAGTCCCGCAGGCCCAGAGGTCCGGCCACGGTTCGGCGCATCTGCATGACGATGTCCATGTACCGCTGCCCAAGTTCCTGGGCATGTTTCACGGCGGCTTGACTGTCAAAGGACTCCCATCGTTCCAGGATCCGTCGGCAAACCTCCTCGGGCGTCTGTTGGTTGACATGCGGGTTGAAATAGTGGCGGTCCAGGAGGCCGAACTCCTCATGAAGGAAATAGGCCTTCGATTTGCCCGACTGTGTGTCAAACCGGAACGGGACGGCCTCGACGGTGAAGACGGGAGTGCCCTGCTTGAGACAGAAGATGGACTCATGGAAGCTGGTCGTCACGTGAAGGTCGAATTGGGAGAAGATCCCGCTCCATTCGTAAGGGCCGATCTCCAAGACGGGCGTGCAACCCTTGTAATGACCTGTCAGATCGGCGATCTCGAAATAGCCGCGCAGCAGTCGGGCCAGTTCCTTGGTAAAGGGGGTGAAATAGGGGACCGTCAGCCCGCAGACGGGTTTTTTCCGGCCCAGCCTCCGGCGCGCCATCGCGGCCTGGGCGGGGGCGGGGTCCACGGTGTAGCTGAAGGTAGGGTCGGGGCTGATCCGCACGGGTACGCCGTTTGGTGGACCGAGGGATTCCAGCAGCCTTGCGGTCAATGGGTCGCGCACAGCCAGGAAGGAAAACGCCTTCAGCGCGCGGGTCATGATCTCCCGCTGGGTGGGGTTGAGCTTCTCGTAACGAGAGTTATGGCTGCATGAGGACAGCATCACTCGCGGGGTCTTGGGCAGGTCCGCCAGCCAGTACAGCGGGGGTAGGTCTTCTTGGACCCGCTCATCGCCCCAAAGGTACAAGGTGGTGTCGCTGCCGACGACCAGGAGGTCGTAGGCCCTGGCTTCGATCTCCCTGACGGCCACGACGGGATCATGCGTGACCACCTTGGGACCGGTGATCGACAGATCGCAGTTCCTGGCCTCGGTATATCTCCTCCGCCGCTGTCGCAGCGACAGATTCCGCCACGGGCATGTCAGCCAGTAGCGGCGGCTCAGGCCCGATCCGGTCTGGTCCCAGTGCCGGACGTCGGGCATCTCCACCTCCGCCTCGGGGAAGACGCGGCGCAACGCCTGAAGGGTGGCCAGGGCCTGGAAGAATTCCCCGGGATTATCTTCCCAGAAATAGGTAAGTAACCCGATTCGCATTGCTCGCTCCATGTACCGACGGTTATTTTCCCATCACGATGGGGCGGATCACACGATTGCCCCGTGGCAGGGATTCCCAGTCGTGTGGGTTCATAACACAAGTTTAAACAAGGTCTTGCGAGGACGTGCTCCGGGGACTTTCGCTGCGTTGACTCGCATTATAGCCTCGCCTGGCCCGTGGGGCAAATCGCCCAATACACCACGACGGTTAGATTCCATCCCGCCGGTTGTAGTTTGAGTCGGCTCTTTTTGTTCGTTAATCCAGTGGTAATTGACACCCTTTGATCGTAATACGAGCGCCACTATGCCGATAGAGCATGAGAAACCCACAATGTCGCACATAGGAAACCGGACATGAAGATCCTCTGCGTCGCCGGGGCCAGGCCCAATTTCATGAAGATCGCCCCTTTGATGGAGGCCTTTCGCGCCCGCAAGGGCCTGGAGGCTTTTCTCGTCCACACCGGGCAACATTACGACCGGCAGATGAGCGAGTTGTTCTTCGACCAACTCGGTATCCCCGCCCCCGACGCCAACCTGGGCGTGGGTTCCGGCTCGCACGCCGTGCAGACGGCGGAGATCATGTGGGCCTTCGAGCCGATTGTCCTGGAGCAGCGGCCCCGAGCCGTGCTGGTGGTGGGGGATGTCAACAGCACCATCGCCTGCGGTCTGGTTGCCGTCAAGCTGGGCGTCAAACTCGTGCACGTCGAAGCCGGCTTGCGAAGCTTCGACCGGACCATGCCCGAGGAGATCAACCGCCTGCTGACCGACGCCATCAGCGACCTGCTTTTCTGCACCGAGCAAAGCGGCGCCGACAACCTCAAGCGGGAAGGCGTTCCGCCGGAGCGGATATTCCTGGTCGGCAATGTCATGATCGACACGCTGTTGAGAAACCGGGAAAAGGCGGCGGCTTCGACGATCCTGGCCGACCTGAAGCTGGCGGAACGCCAATATGCCGTGTTGACCCTCCACCGCCCCTCAAACGTGGACGATCCTGCCGTCCTCGCAAGGTTGCTGGACGCCCTCGAGCAAATACAACGCCGCCTGACAGTGGTTTTCCCCGTCCATCCCCGCACACAGAAGAATTTCGCCACCGGACCGCTGGGCAAACGCCTGGAGGCAATGGGCGGCCTGCGGATGATTCCCCCGGCGGGATACCTGGACTTTCTGAAGCTGATGTCCTCGGCGGCGGTGGTATTAACCGATTCGGGCGGCATCCAGGAGGAGACGACCATCCTGAAGGTTCCCTGCCTGACGCTGCGGGACAACACCGAGCGGCCGATCACCGCCAAAGTGGGTTCCAACCGCGTCGTGGGGACCGATCCGGTGAAGGTGTTGTCCGCTTTTGATGAAGTGATGGCCGGCAAGTTCCCTCCGCCGCAAGTGCCTCCGTTATGGGACGGACACGCGGCCCAGCGCATCGCCGATATACTCGTTGAGAAATTGTGATACGAGGGGAATCGCGGGGCGAAATTTGTCCGGTCCGGCCGGCATCGCCGTCGGCGCGATGGACGCGGGAATCAAACAACCTTTGCGTGAACCGAAAGCCCGGTTATAGTTTCCGGCCCACAACGTAGATACGGCGAGCACCGCGACGGTACGGTTGCGCATTCAGCTCACCGAAAATAGCTTCAACTTCGAGCCCTGCTTTCTGAAAAAGATGCTCGAGTTGGACGGGAGTGTAGAGTCGAATCGTCATGTTCCAATATTCCCCGCTCTTGATATTCCGGAAATGAGTATCGACCCGCTCTGTTTGGGGCTTCCAATGAGAGGTGGATTCGATTTCTCCTTTGCGGACACTGGCGCGGAAGTGCCTTAAAATCCACTCCCGGCTCGGTTGGTCAATCAGCAGGCGTCCGCCGGGGCGCAGGCTTCGGGCGTAGCGCCGGATAACGTCGAGGTTGTCCTCTTCGCTAAAGTATCCGAAGCTACCTTGCCAGTTGAATGCCCCTCGGAACTCATTGTCGAACTCGATTTCCCTGAGGTCGGACACGATGAACTTGCCCCGGAGCCCTTCTTCGGCGAAGCGTTTCTCCGCTCGTTTGATGTAGGAGGGAGTCAAGTCAACGCCCGTGACGTGTATCCCCGCCTTGGCCAGGTGAATGCTTACGCGCCCAGCCCCGCAAGGAGCATCCAAGACGGCATCACCTGCTCGCAGGTGAAGCGCCTTCCGGATGAACGCGGCCTCATCGGCCCCGGTGTCATCAGGCTTGATGTGAAAGTGTTTTGGGAAGTCGGCGAACCATTCCATCGCCGCCATGATACCCGCGCGAGGTTGATGCGCCCATGCCTCTGATCCCTCACCGAAAAACTCGACAGCCGCAAGTGGACCGTCGCCGTTGGCGAGATGGGCGGGCTACCAGAGGATTTCCCTGGCATCGAAGACCGGGCCGTCGGCGCAGCAAAGCTCGAACGCCCAGCCGGGAGGATCGTCGCGGCGGACCTTGACGATGCAGGACTGGCAGGTCCCCATCCCGCAGGCCATATGGCGTTCCATGGCCAGAAGGCAATCGATGTCCCGCGCCAGGCACAGTTCGGCGACCGCTCGCATCATCGCCTCCGGCCCGCAGCAATAGACCACGACTTGTCCCGCTGCCGGGCGGGCGATGTCCAGCCAGCGGGCGAAGGCGTCACTGACCAGCCCGTGGTAGCCCAGCGATCCGTCGTCGGTGGCCACCACGGCTGGGACACCTTGGACAACCAGCTCCACCAGGCAGGGTGTCGGTTCTACATTGGCGGCGACCTTGGCGCCCGGCACGAGTGTCATTGGCAGCAGGCCCGCCTGCCGCGCGCCGCAGAAGGCGACGGTCTCCTTGCCGGCTGCCGCCAGGGCGGCGGCCTGGAAGATCAGCGGCGGGATGCCCACGCCCCCGCCCACCAGGACGGCCCGCGGCGCAGAATCGCGTATGGCAAAGCCGTTGCCCAGCGGGCCAAGGACGCTGATTTGCTCCCCCGCCGACAGACCCGACAACCAGCGTGTGCCCGTGCCCACCACGCGGCAGATCAGCAGGAGTTGCGTCCTGCCGTCGGGTCCGACTTGGCAGCCGGCCAGGCTGATAGGCCGGCGCAAAAAAGGCTCCTTGTCGCACAGTTCGCCTTGGCCGGGTTTGGGCGGGTGTCGCGCATCCCATTCCAGGACCGTGCCTTCCTGCTGCGGATCGATGGGGCGACACTGTACCTGGACGAACTGCCCCGGTTGGGCCTGGGGGAAACCCGCCACGGCCAGGCGAAGGCGGAAGTGATCGCCCCCCAGGGACTGGTTGGCCAGCACCTCCGCGGTGAACACGCCGCGCTTGTCGATGGTCTGGCTCATCGGTTTCATGGAAACATGTTAGCCCGCCTCCGGCGAGGCATCCACGAAATAGGGCAGGTGTCACTGACGGTACGTCCGCGCCGCCCGCACTGGCGTTTTCCCTCAACTTATGAGACGCTGGACGAGGAAGTCCTCGAAGGCGCCATAATCTTTCCAGGCCATCGCGCAGTTGATGACCTTCGCGCCTGGCTCGATGACGGTGTAGCCGTCGTCGGTGACGCGGATGGGCAGCTTCTCCATCACCAGCAGGTCGTCGGCGAAGGCCAGGTAGACGGCCACCGTATCGAACAGCACCGAGCTTGCCCCGGCGGGTTCCTTTCCGGAACAGGCCAGAGACCAATAACGGTAGTTCTCCATCAGCGCCTGGATTAGCGGGTCTCGGCACTGCGAGACGGCTTGGTATTTCTCCCCCCGCAGCACCACCAGCCCGCAGGTGTCCAGCGGGGTGATGGTCACGTCCCACGGGGCGGTGAAGACCTTCTGGCAGTCCTTGACATGGTTGACGACGTTGCACTCGCGGGAGATTTCCTTGGAACCGCCGTAACCGACGCGGATGCTGCCGTGCATGCCCACGAACCGGGCCTTCTGGGCGATTCGAGGCTCGCGTTCCAACGCCTTGCCGATGTTGGGCACCGGACCGATGCAGATCAGCGTCACGGGTTGGGGCGATTTCATGATCGTATCGATGATGGCGCCCACGCCGTCCTGATGCACCGTGCCGGGGTATTTCGACAGGTCGTAATCCTCCACCCACTTCGCCTGGCGCATCTGCTTGGCGGGCTGGCCGAAGTGCAGGCCGACGCCCACGGGGATGTCGGTCCTTCCGGCAACCTCCAGCATCTTGGCGATCAGCTTGGCGCGGTAGGTGGCGTCGCCGGTGTCGCACACAACGAGCTTGACGTCCAGTTCCGGGCTTTTGAGCATCATCGCCAGCGCCCAGGTGTCGTCGATGTCGCTGCCGATGTCCGTGTCGAGGATTACAGGGATGCGACTAGTCTTGTCCACAGCCGTCATGTTTTTCTGCTCCTTGTCTTGGAAGGTTTTCTTTTCGTGCTTGTTTGGGTCGATACAAGAGGCAACTGCGTGTAGGCGATGATCTTATAGGCCAATCTCGCGGCCAGGAATTCCGTGACGTGGTTGGGCGGGATCGGACTGACCTCGACGATGTCGGCGGCCACCACTTCTCTGTGGGTGCAAAGAGCCTTCAGCAGGGCGGTGGTCTGTTGCCAGGTCAGTCCGCCCGGTTCGGGCGTGCCCGTGCCGGGGGCGATGGAGGGGTCCAGCCCGTCGATGTCGATGGTGAGGTAGACCTTCCTGCCCAACGGCTTGATCGCCCGGTCGATCCAATCGCGCCGGGTAGCTATGACCTGCGGGGTGATGAAATCAGCGACCTGGCGGGGCACGTCGTCATTTTCCTCGCGCGAGAAATTGCGAATGCCCACCTGGACGAGCCGCTCGGCCGATTCCAGCACCCGTCGCATGACGCAGGCGTGGGAAAGCCCCGTGCCGTCGTAACGGTCGCGCAGGTCGGCGTGGGCATCGATCTGGAGTACGCTGAGGGAACCGTGGACCTCCGTGGCGGCTTGGACGATCGGGGCGGTGATGCTGTGCTCCCCGCCCAGGGTCAGCAGGAATTTGCCCGCCGCGAGGATCGGACCTGCCGCCGCCTTGACGCGGGACATTTCCTCGGCGGGAGTAGCCGCCGGAGGCACCGCCGGAAGGGTGGCCACGCCGGCGGCTACGAACTCGTCGCGCAGCTCGTCGTCAAACCACTCCACTTGCTGGGAGGCGTCCAGGATCGCCGATGGTCCCTCAGCCGTGCCGTGCTTGTAGCTGACCGTGCCCTCGTAGGGAACCGGAAGCACCACGTAGCGGGCTGTGACGGGGTCGCAATACTCCCGCGGCAGGCCCATGAAGTTGGCCGGTGAGTTGCTCATGGCTGTTTCTTCCGCGATGCCTCACTCACGTCCCACCCATACATGCCAAGGATCGCGGGTCGAGGAAGCCTCCTATGCCCGTCGCTGTCGCGGGCGGGCCGCGGTTACAGCAGCATCACCGCCGCGGCGACGACGGTGGTCCACAGGCCGTTTTTGTCGCCTTCGGCCGTCTGGACGGTCGCGCGGGTGCGGATGATTTTTCCGCTCATGCGGTACATCTCTTTGCGCTCGTCGTAGGCGGTGTCGGGATTGAACTCGATGCCCAGCGTGGTAGCCAGCATCGTCGCGGCCATGTCTTCAACGAAGTCTCCCAGCCGCTCTTCGGTCATGCCGTAGCCGTGGTGTTCGCTGATGTAACCGTACTGCTCGCCGTGGGCCGGTTGCGCCAGACCGATGCCCGCTCCGACCAGGCGCGAGGGTTCGTCGGTGGACGTCTCCGCCAGCACGACGTAGGTGATCTCGCCGGCCTGGAGTTTGGAAAGGCCCTGGCTCTTGGGGATGATCTTGCACTTGGGCGGCAGGATGCTGGAGACGCGAACGAGGTTGCCCTTCTCAATGCCCGCGTGTCGCAACGCCAGTTCGAAGCTCTGGAGGCGATTCTTGTGCTTGCCCACTCCTTTGGTGAAGAAGATCTCACGGGGGACCAGCGCGTCTCTGGACATCGCTTGCTATCCTTCCTGCCGTCGTTGTGGCCCAAGGGGCGCGTACGGCGCCCCGATTGGCGATGATTATATGTCGCCTCGTCGTCTCAACAAGCGCAATGTCCATTCTTGAATTTTCGCGGGAGCCATTTGTCTTCATGAGCGATCCGGCCCGTTCGCCGCGCGCCCGTCGGCGATAGGACCGCAGGCGACCGGCCGGAGTGGCCCCACCAGGCAGGCCCAGGGGCTTTCACGGGAGGAGGGGGGCGCCGGGGAAGAAACCAGCAGGCTAATGCCATCACAAAGCCAGTATTTACAGCATATTATATCAAGACAGAACTTTCCGGGCACAATAGACGAATAAATAGCTGGCGATTCATTGACAGTCGCGTTCCGCGAGGCTATAGTTCTCGGTCTTTCCCGTGGACTGTCCGCGCCCCAGCGGGCCTGACGATACCGGCTGTTTCTCAGCCGTGGCGACCTCCGGTTCACCCAGGATTGGCGTGGACCGGAGGTTTTTTTCGCCCGGGGGCGGTAGAAGCCACACGGTGAAAGCGAATGGGTTGCGAGAAAGTCCTATAGCCGATATTCTTTCTGCCCGTCCCGCCGCGGAAGCGGGAGCAAAACCTATGTCGCGGAAAATCAAGGGCATCCTGTTCGATCTGGGTGATACCCTGCTGGACTTCGGTCACCTGGACGTGACCAGCCTGTTTGAAGCCGGTGGCCGCGCGACGTACGACTACCTCAAGGGACTGGGCAAATCGCTGCCTTCCTTCGCCGCCTATCATCGCCGCCAACTTCGCGCGATCCGATGGAATTACTTCAAGAGCAAGCTGAGCGGCAGGGAGTTCAACTCACTGGACCTGCTGGGGCAACTGGCCGTCCGGATGGGCCATCAGCTAAGCCGCGATCAGATGCTCGAACTGGCCTGGCTGTGGTATGAACCGCTGAGCCGCTGTGCCAGAATGGAGGAGGGGCTGTGTGATCTCCTCAAGGGATTGGCTGGAAGGGGAATCCGGCTTGGCGTGGTTTCCAACACATTCATTCCAGCCGAGGTGTTGGATCGACACCTGGGGCAAGTGGGCCTGCTGGAGCTGCTTCCGGTCCGGGTGTACTCATGCCAGGTAGGCTATCGCAAGCCGCATCCGGGCATCTTCGTTGCGGCCTTGAAGCTTGCCGGCTTGGCTGCTTCGGAGGCGATGTTCATCGGGGACTCGCCCAAGGCGGATGTTTTCGGCGCCAACCGCGCGGGGATGATCTCGGTGCTGAAGGATCCCCTGGGCCGCCATGATGGCAACAAGGTTCGCCCTTGCCACCGGATCCGCGGTCTGGGCGAGTTGCCAGGCATCCTTGCTCAATACGACGCGATGAATTCGACGGAAGCTCCATCCTGATGCCGTGGGAATCAATGTCCGCGTGAGACCGGAAAAACCAAGCGGTCGGCATCGGCCTGGAGGGCTTCGCCAGGCCGGAAATGCCGGCAAGGAGAATGTGTCAGACATGCTACGTGTAAGTGACAACGGACGGTTTCTGGTGCATGACGACGGACGGCCTTTCTTTTTCCTGGGCGACACCGCCTGGGAGCTGTTTCATCGCCTCAATCGCCCCGATGCCGATCATTACCTGGAAAATCGCGCCGCCAAGGGCTTCACGGTCATCCAGGCGGTGGTCCTGGGGGAGCTGGACGGCCTGAACGCCCCCAACGCCAACGGCGACCGCCCGTTTCCCGAAAACGACATCGACAAGCCCAACGAGGCGTACTTCGCCCACGTCGATTACATCGTCGCCAAGGCCGCATCGTTGGGGCTATATACCGGCATGCTGCCCACCTGGGGCAGCCACGTCGGGGTCAACTGGGCCGGGGCGAACCGTAAGTACCTCATCGATGGGGACAACGCCCGTCGATATGGGCGGTTCCTGGGCAGGCGGTACGGCCACCAGCCGATCATCTGGATCCTCGGCGGCGACCGGCCGGGCTGTGGCAACGAGGAGATATGGACCCAACTGGCTGAGGGGTTGGAGGACGGCGACGGTGGGCGTGGGCTGATGAGCTATCACCCCTATGGGGGAAACCAGTCTTCGCTGTGGTTCCACGACGCGGCCTGGCTGGACTTCAACATGTCCCAGAGCGGCCACAACCCTACCAGCACCAACTACCCGATGATCCAGCGGGATTACCGTCTCAAACCGGTCAAGCCCTGCATGGATGCCGAGCCTGCCTACGAGTACCCCGCCAACGACATGCCGGAAGCCAGACCGGTCGATGCCTTCTCGGTGCGGATCAAGGGCTATTGGGCGGTTTTTTCCGGCGCTTTCGGGCACACCTACGGGACGCACGCGATCTGGCAGATGTACGATGCGCCACATACGCCACACTGGGAGGTGCATCTTCCCTGGCGGCAGGTGCTGGACCTGCCCGGAGCAGGTCAGATGGCGATGATGAAGAACCTCATGCTCAGCCGGCCGTTCCTGACGCGCATCCCCGATGAGTCACTGATTCGCTCGGGCATGGCCTGGGGCCTGGAGCATGTTGCCATCACGCGCGACGGCGCCGCGGGTCGTTGCGATGCGACGTACATCATGGCCTATTTCCCCAAGCACTGCCGCGTGCTGCTTAACGCCGCTCGGATCGCCGGCGCCCGGCTGAGGGTCTGGTGGTTCAATCCACGCGACGGCAAGGCCCAACGCGTCGGCGAGATGGATAATCGAGGCGTGATGGAGTTTGCCCCGCCCACCAACGGGGAGAAAGAAGATTGGGTGCTGGTGTTGGACGACGAGCGATGTTCCTATCCGACGCCGGGGACCGTGACGAAATAACTCTCTGTAAATAAAAGAATAACATCACAAATTCGGCCCGGACAAATGTGGCCGAGGTAAAAGATGCTTTACCGGGGGAGGGTCTTTACAGAGATTTGACTGCCGCCAGGAACATGCCCGCCGCACCGGCGGCCAACACGAGGATTTCGCCCACATCCGCCAGGACCGAGTAGACCTTCTGCATAAGGCACCAAGGACGCTCCGTGGCCAATCGGGGCCTATGGGTGACTTCGGTCGCCGGGCCGGTGCGGCTTTAGACGATCCATGGGGGGCGAAGGCGGACAGGGGCTACCACTACCGGGGCAACTCGGCGGGAGAGCGTTGGCCGGGGGCAATGTCCCCGACGATCAGAGCCTTTTGCGCCTGCGGGTCAGTATCGGAATTCCCGCAGCCAGCAGGATCAGACTGGCAGGTTCCGGTATGGGCATGGGCGGCGGCGGAAGCGGCTGGGACTCACCGAACCCGAAATTGGCCTCCATAACCTGGTAGTCGGCGAAGTCCACGTCCTTATCGCCGTCAAAGTCCCCCTTGGCCCACCCGATCGAGACGGTGGTCCCAAAATATGTGGCCAGGATGTCGTAGTCGCTGTAGTTGATCTTGTGATCCAGGTTGATGTCACCGAACTCCGTGGCCAGCGCCGTGTGGATGAGATAATCCGTGTCGGACAGACCGACGACGCTGTCGCCGGTCATGTCGTACCACAGGTCCACCCCACCGTACTTGGTCCGCTGCTTGTCGATGTCCAGGGCATTGGTCACGTTGTCGATGTTGAAGTCGCCGGTGATCGTCGCCGGCTGGGCGGGCGCCTTGGAGCGAATCCAGGAGGCGTAGACGCTGACGCGGACGTCGTAGCCCTTGTCGCCGTAGTCGGAGTACTTGTTGTTATTGTTGTCGTTATAGACCTGTGAATGGATGCCCGCGACGCGAAGCTGCCCGTTGGGATCAGCGATGAATGTTGGTCCGCCACTGTCTCCGAAGGCGAAAAGGGCCTCCTTGGCCGCGCCCAGCGTACCGTCGGGACCGTGTACCCAGGTGGCGTCGAAATCCATCTCCAGCGGTTCCCAGGTAAAGTCCCTCTTGGTGAACCCGTCGATGCGGTTGTAGCCCACCCGCTTGGTGCCGTAAGGATAGGCCGAATCCTGCCCCGTCAGGCCCGTGCCGCTCATGCCGTAGCCGACGATGATGCCCTCCTTGTATTGCTCGTCGTTGGCGTCATAGAGGCTGTATCCGCTCAGGCCCGTGCTGCGAGTCAGGCGGACCACGCCGATATCGGCGTTGTCGTTAACCAAAGTCTCCGCCAGCGTGTAGACCTGGTTGCCTCCCGAGAGGTTCAGCGTAAATGTCCCGTCGCGGATGAGCCATACCCCATGCCGGGCCGTCAGGACAAACCAGGGGTTTATCAGAACGCCGCTGATGTCGCCATAGTCGAGCGTGTGGATCTTCCCGACCATGTCGTAGGCCGAGGGGGCTGTGACGACGTGGTATGCGGGATTGTCGCTGACGACGATCGCCTGGGCCTGCGGAAGGACCAATAGGAAAGCAGCAACCAGTGCCGTTACCGACAGCGCCACAGAGGTTTGTCCGGTCATGTCCCGCTCCCAAACCTCCTCCTTGCGTCGAGGACCTCCAACCGGTCCTGCCGCCTCCATCCAGATGATACCTCAGAAGGCTTCTTTGGTCAACGCCCATCCTCGTTGTTCCTGTCAAAAATTGATATCGCCGTGGTGATGACATATACTACGCGCAATCCCGACACTCACCATCTTTGAGGTAATGACATGACGGCTGCGAGCCGATTGGCGATCCACGGCGGACCTAAGGCCAAGACAACCCCCTATGGAACCGGTAATCGCTTCGCCGGCAACGAACTGAAGTACCTCACCGATGCCCTGGAGCAAAACACCTTGTTCTATGGCACCGGGAAGTGGGTGAAGCGTGCCTGCGAGATGATGCAGGAGTACCTGGGGCTTCCCTACGTGGTGGCCTGCACCAGCGGGACGGCGGCAGTGCACCTGGGCGTGGTCGCCGCGGGCATCGGGCCTGGCGACGAGGTGATCGTGACGCCCAACACCGACTCCGGTTCGGCCATCGGCATCATCGAGGAAGGCGCCGTGCCGGTCTTCTGCGATTGCGAATGGAGCCTCCAGCCCAGCGCGAGGACGGTGGCCGAAAAGATCACCGACCGCACCCGTGCGGTGGTGGTGGTGCACCTGGCGGGGCATCCGGCGCCGGTGGATGAGATTCTGGAACTGTGTCGCCCTCGCGGAATCGCCGTCATCGAGGATTGCGCGCAGTCCTGGGGCACGCGCCTGCACGACAAGAGGGTAGGAACCTTCTCGGCGGCGGGATGCTTCTCGATTAACGACTTTAAGCACATCTCCACCGGTGACGGCGGTTTCGTGGCCCTGTCGGACGGGGACCTCTACCGTCGCGTCCACAACTATGCCGACAAGCATTACGACCGGTTCTTCAAGACGGAACTCCTCCAGGCACACCACGGCATGTGTTACCGGATGAGCGAGCTTCTCGGTGCCGTCGCCTGTGCCCAGTTGGAGCGGGTCGAGCAGATCACCTCCCGCCAACACGATATCGGCGAGTCGCTGCGGCAGCAGCTCTCCGGCCTGGGTGGAGCTCGCGTCCTTCAGCCAATCGCCGGAGGATACGCCACGTATTGGTGGACGGCGCTGTTCGTCGAGCCGGAGGCCCTCACCGCGGGGCGCGACGAGATCGTCAAGGCCCTCCAGGCCGAGGGGCTTCCGCTGGGTTCCTACGGTAAGTACGACCTGATTGAAAAACCCCTGTTCCAGAAACGCCATGTGCGATCGTGGCTGTCCGGCCCCCGGGCCGCATACCCCTTCGACCAACCCGACGGCCGATCGTACCACTACTGCGTCGATCAGACGCCCATCCACAAGAAGGCCCTTGAAACCGGCATGATGGTGGGCATGACCACGTTCTGGACCGACCAAGACATCGCCGAGACGGCCGCGGGGATCCGCAAGGTCTTCCAGGCCTACGCGCGCTGAGTGCGACGATCACTTTTTTCGCTGTGGGAGTCAGGTCTCCTCAAACCTTTCGGCGGGTCGGAGGGAACGGTGGCCTATAGCGAATTGATGTACTCCTCCAGATTGGTGTAGCCATCGCCGTCCAGGTCGCCGTTGTTGTCGGCGACGTTGGGGTTGGTGCCATTGGCGGACTCCCAGCTATTTGGCATGCCGTCGCCGTCGGTATCCGTCGGCGCGGTCCCGGCATCCAACGTCGGCCAGCCGCCCACATCGTCCTCATCGTTGATGATGGATCCGTTGCGGTTGATGACGCTCTCGACGGCGCGGGTATCCACCGAGTCGCGGGCCGGTTTGGTCGCACCGGCGCCGTTGAGCACGTTGGTGTAGGCTGTATCGGCGGAGTCCGTGGAAACCTGATATGCAGTGGGTATGCTGAAGGGGCTGCCCATCTGCGTCTTGGTGCCGGCGACATTGCTCCACGTGGCGGCAACGCCGTCATGCGAGGTATCGCGGTCGCTATCGATGTAGTTGCCGCTTCCTATGTAGATACGGCTGTTGGTGGTTCCGGCCGATAGCATGGTGTTGGGAGTGTTGCCGCTGTTGGGACCGGCGATGGAGTAGTTGTTCACCCAGTTCAGATCGGAGTGCTCACTGGAGTCGCAGCACGCCCAGGCGCCCCAGTCGCCGTTGGTGCCTCCCCAGTTGTAGGCAACGTTATTGACGTTTTCCCACAGGATCGCGCCGTACTCGTTGGAACCTCGTGGGTTGCGACCGAGCTGGTTGGCAAAGAGGTTGTGGTGCAACGTCATGTAGGTGTTGGCGATGCCGTTAGGCTCCAGGATCAACTCGTAACCGTGCCCGTAAAAGTTCAACGGCTCGGTGAGGATGCACCACTGGATGGTGACGTTGTTGGACAGGTCCTTGACGTCCAGGTTCTCATCGCAGCCCCAGGAGAACGAGCAGTGGTCGACTATGACGTTGACGCCATTGGTGATGGTCATGCTGTCGAACTCTGGCTCGGAACCGTCGTGCGTACCGGCGTGCCTGCCCAGGCGGAATCGCATGTGGCGCAGGATCAAGTTCGAGAAGTTCCTTACGTAAAACACGCCGTTGCGGACGCAGAAACCGCCGCCCGGGGAGGTCTGGCCGGCGATGGTCACATTGGAGGTGTAGACGTTCAGCCGGGTGGTCAGGGTGACCGTCCCGCCGGTGTTGAAGACGATCGTGCGATTGTTTCCACCGGTGACGGCGGTGCGGAAGGAACCGGCCCCGCTGTTGGTGAGGTTGGTTACCTTGTAGACGCTTCCGCCGCGGCCACCGGTGGCCTGGTAACCAAAACCCTCTGCCCCGGGAAAGGCTGGGAATCCCGACGCGGGGTCGTCGTTGAGGATGGTCCCCAGCGCCTGGTTGTCGGCGAAGGTCGCGCCGGTGAGGGTGTTGAGGTTGACGAAGAACTGCTCGTTGGCTTCGACGACCAGGTCTCCGGTGACGTAAACGGTGATCGTGCCGCCGGGCTGCCCGGCGGGGATCGTCAGCGTCCCGTTGGCGGCGGTGTAGTCGTTGTTGGCCACCGTGGCGGTCAGGTCCACCGTCCAGTAATGCACCGTCACATCCTGGGAGGTCGGCGCCGAGAGGGACACGGTGAAGTTGAAGGGCGTCTGCCCGCTGTGGCCCTCGTTGGCCGAGAGGTCCAGGATGCGAAGGGTCGGCAGGTCGTCGTTGAGGATGGTTCCGCTGCCCGTGGCGACGTCGATGGCCACCTCGCTTGCGGGGGCGGCGTTGCTGAGGTGGACGCTGAAGGTTTCATTCATCTCCACCTTCGTGTCACCGTTGACGTAGACGGTGATCGTGCCGCCGGTCTGCCCGATGGGAATCGTCAGCGTTCCGCTGGTGGGGGTGTAATCATTGTCGGCGCTGGTGGCCGTTCCATCGGCGGTGGCGTAGTCCACCGTTACCGCAACGTCGCTGGCGGCCGACAGCGTCACCGAGAAGTTGAAAGCGGTCGTCCCGCTAGCCCCTTCCTGCTGGCTGACGTTTCCGATCGACAGGACCGGGCACGTCCAGCCCCAGTTGGCGGCCAGGACGCCCAGGTCGGTCAGCGTGACGGCCCCGTCACCCGTGAAGTCGCCCTGAGCCCAGCTCCGCCCGGCCTGGTTCCAGTTGGCCGAAACGGCGCCCAGGTCAATCAGGCCGACCTTGCCGTCGAGATTGGCGTCGCCGGGATGGGCAATCGCCGTCGTCTGCATGCACAGGACCGCCACGGTCAGGGCCAATGGAATCAACGTGAATGTTCTCATGAGATTACCTCTCGCTGGGGGGGAAAGAGGACACGACGAAACAACTTGGCCCACAACCATCGGGGCTTCCTTTACGTCAGGAGGCTGAAACCTGCCTGCGGGATATTGTACCATAACCGGAGCGGGCGACAAGGCGAAAATACGGAAATTACCTTATTTGCGCCTACAACAAACCCCCTCTCGTGATTGTTGTTGTTTATCTCGGCGAAATCTAATCACGCCAGCCTGGGCATTCGGCAACGTCTGTCAGCACGATTCCCGCCATGTATCGAATAGGCAATGGACCAGGGAAAGTCCAAGGGCGGCCGGATGTCGGCGGGGATATGCCCGTGGATGGACTATCGCTTTGTAACCCATCATCGCAGTCGGCGCCGAAGTTGCTGGCGGAGAGAGGAAAGGCGTGGATAGAATTGGACCGTGGCGCGAGACGATTTCTCCCATCAGGGAGGCGAGATGTCATGGGCTTGTCACGTCGGGAATTTCTCAGGTCCGCCGCTGCCGCCGGGGCGGGATCGCTCCTATCGGCTCGATGGTGGCAGCAGGCGGTCTTTGCGGGTGTGGGTAGTGATTCCCAGCCAAGTTCGGCCCAGGTCGCCGGAACCATCGCCAGGAGGCAAAGCATGTTCTTTCCGCAGATCAACTTACACCGATTGCGCGCCAACGTGGAGCAACTGGCCTGGGCCAGACCGCTACGGGATAACCTGTTGGCAGCCTGCCGGCCTTGGATGGACATGTCCTACGACGACCTGTGGTCGCTGATGTTCGGGCCGGGCATCACCCGGACCTGGATGGTCTGGTCTAACGGCTATTGCCCCTCGTGCCAAGCGAAGGTGCCGATGTACGAGTGGCGGATGGACGCCCTGGCCCAGCCGTGGAAGGTTCGCTGCCCACACTGCAAGGAACTGTTCCCCAAGAACGACTTCCTTGGATACTACCGATCGGGCTTGAATGCCCAGGGAGTCTTCGTGCCCAACCAAGCCGATCGTTCCCTGCTGTTCAACGCCGAGCATCCCGATCCTTCCGATCCGCTGCGGTCCTTTGGCGTGGACGACGGAGAAGGTTTTTTACAGGACCAGGACCGATGGCGGTTCATCGGGGCCTACCTGATTTTCGGCCAATGGAAACAGGCGGTGCTGGGCGGGCTGACGAGGTTGGCCGACGCATACGTTCTGACCGGCCAGGCGGAGTATGCCCGCAGGGCGGCGATCCTGCTTGACCGCATCGCCGATTTTTATCCGGCCTTCGATTACAAGACCCAGGGCCTGACATACGAAAATCCCGGCAACGACGGCTACGTCTCCGTCTGGCACGACTCCTGCGGGGAGACGCGCGCGATGGCGTTTGCCTACGACGCCATTGCCCCGGCCCTGGATGGCGACGCGGCGCTGGTGGAGTTCCTCTCCGGCCGGGCCGCAACTGCGGGACTGGAGAACCTCAAGAGGACCTCCGACGACATCCGGCGGAACATAGAGGACCGCATCCTGGCGGACGCCTTTTCGCACCCGGCGAAGATCCACTGCAACTTCCCGATGCGCGAGGCATGTCAGGTCACCATTCAGGCGGTGTTGGATTGGCCACGCTATCGCCAGGAAGTGATGGCCAAGATCGGGGCGGTGATCGACGAAGCCACCGCCGTGGATGGCGTGACGGGGGAAAAGGGAATGGTCAACTACGCCACCATCGTTCTTCACAGCCTGGCGATGCTGGTGGGGCAGTTTGAAAACGTCGAACCCGGGTTCCTGGGAGAAATGCTCCGCGAGCATCCTTCCCTGGCCAAGACATGGCGGTTCCACATCGACACCTGGTGCTTCCAGAAATACTACCCCCTCACGGGCGACACCGGCTGGTTCGCCAAGGCCACGGATCAGTATGGGGGAGCCTACCTTACCGTGCCCACCTGGGACCGCGGCAGCATATTCAGCGACACCGCGCCGGGCATGGCGACCCCCTGGTTATTCCTGTGGAAGCTCTACGAGGCCACCGGCGACACGGCCTACGTCAAGGCGATGGTCCAGGCCAACGGCGGAAAGGCCGACGGCATCCCCTATGACGCGACGATCTCGGACGCCGAGGCCGTCGAACGGCGGATACGCCGGGTCATCGAGGAGGAAGGTCCGGATATTCCGCTTTCCAGCGTGGACAAGAAGCAATGGTGCCTGGCCATCCTGCGGGGCGGGTCCAAGGCCGATCCTTTTGCGGTCTGGCTGGATTACGACACCGGCGGAAAGCACTCGCACGCCGACGGGATGAACCTGGGGCTTTTTGCGATGGGACTGGACCTGATGCCCGACCTGGGATATCCGCCGGTCCAATACGGCGGCTGGTTGAGCAAACAGTGCAACTGGTACCGCGGCACGGCTTCGCACAACACCGTGCTGGTCGATGGAGCCAACCAGGACCATGGCCTGGAGTTTACACCCATTGGCGGCGCCACCAGGATGTGGGGAGACGGAAAGATCCTCAAGGCCGTCCGCGCCAACGGGGCGAAAATCTACGAAAAGACCAGCCAATATGAGCGGACGGTCCTTGTCGCCACCATCGACGAGCGGGACTTTTATTTCGTGGACATCTTCCGCGTCGTCGGCGGCAAGGAACACGCCAAGTTCACCGGCAGCCATTTCGGGACCGTCACCACAGGCGGACTGTCGTTGACGCCCGCCTCCGAGTTCGGCCATGAAACGCTGATGCGGGCCTTCCAGACCGATCCAGCCCCCGCGCCCGGCTGGTGGGCGGACTGGAGGATCGAGGACCGCCACAAACTGCTGCCCGCACCGGCCGACCTGCACTTCCGCCACATCGACCTGACCTCCAACGCACAGGCGTCCATCTGCGAAGGATGGGTCGTGCCGGGCAGCTATAACAATACCGAGGAGGCATGGCTTCCCCGCGTGATGGTCCTGCGGCGGGCCGAACAAGCCCCGCTGGTATCGACTTTCGTTGCCGTCATGGAACCCTACCGGGCCCGGCCCAACCTGGCGAGTTGGCGGCGGCTGACACTGAAAGACTCCCAAGGCCGCGACTACGGCGACGCGCACGTCGCCATCGAGGTCAAGACCGCCGGCGGACTCACCGACCTGTTCGTCGCCGCCGACGTGGAAAATCCCCTGGGGCTTCTACCCTCGCGCCGGCAGGGCGATGCGATACTCCTGAGCGATTGGCAACTGGCCCTCGACGGCGAGGCGTGTTTCATTCGCAAGGACCCCGCCGGACAGGTGCGACATATTGCCCTGGCCAACGCGACAAGCTGCACCGTCGCCGGTGTGAGGATATCGCTCCATCGGCTGACCGACTTTTTGGAGGTCTCGCTGAAGCCTTCCGGACCCGTCGTCGTCACCGGCGATCCCGCCGCCGTGAGGAAGATAACAACCGGCCGCGACACCTGGGTCTGACGAAAACCCCACCGACGCGCCGGTGCGTTGGCTCATCTTGGCCAGATCGTCGCCGGTCGAGCCGAACATCTTGGCCGCGCCCAGCATGGGCGCAAGGGCCGCCCCGCCCAGGGTGGCCAGCTTCATCCCGATGGCCGAGATGCTGGCACCGAACGCCTTCAGCCGCGCCGCGGCGCGATTCAACCCGGCGACGAGCTTGCTGTCGTCGGCGAACAGCTCGACAAACGCCCGGCCGGCGCGTATTCCTTTGGCATCAGCCATGATGGTGGGTTCCTTTTACGTTCACCATGTTCAGGATTCCTGCCGCAAAGGACTCGTGCTAACATACGTCCTGCTGCTGCCAACTCCCCTCATGCCGGAAGGAGCGACCCAATGGCTGCCGATGTTGTCATTGAGATGATGTCGAGCGAATTCATTCTCTGGCGTTGCCTCCACGGAGGACTGCTGACGAAGGAAACGGTCGACCAGCCCGGCCCGCACCCACATATTCCCTGGGATCAGCTCAGAGCGAGAAATGTGCCTTTTCTGGTGAAGCTGACTCAGGTCTACGGCTCGTGCGCGGTGATCGGGCGGGACGGCAACCATATCGTGGGGCAATTGCGGTTCTATCCCAAAGCTGTCTGCAACATGGCCGCGCCTGGACCTGCGTTGTGCTTGCAGCAGACATTCCCAAACGGTCCTGCGGATGACTTCGCGGAAAACGACTTTCCGCCGCTGGATCAGATCGCCGACAAAACTCTCTTCGTCCATTGCATGATGACCGGATCGCCCGAGCAGAAAGATAATCCCTACCAGCGGAAAGGACTTAGCTCGCGAATGGTCCGGACGTTGATCGACTGGGCTAGACCAAAGGGATGGAACGCGATTGAAGCCCATGCCTATGCCGACCTGCCATGTGTGTACACCGTCACAGGGCAAGCTGGCAGGACATTCTGGGAGAAACTCGGATTCGGTGTGGTCGAATCGACCATTGAGCCGGCTTTCGCCGAAAGCGCTCACGAAGGCTTTGTCGGCGTCCTCCTGAAGGAAGCCGCTGACCGAGGAATCGATGCCGATACCGCCAAGACCAGGTACACGATGCGACTGGACTTGGCTTGATGCCGCTTTCAGCCCGCGCACGAGCCTGCTGTCGTCGGCGAACAGCTCGACAAACGCCCGGCCAGCACGTATGCCTTTGGCATCTGCCATGTCAGTAGTTCCTTCTTTGCGATTGTCGGCCAACGGACCAACTGTATAATCTCAATGTCATAAACCAGTTACCTGTTCACTAGAGCCAGACTGAAAGGTTTGACGCAGATGGCAAATCAATACGATCAGCCGGTAGGTCGGGCACTGCCCGACTTTTTCATCACGATCAAGATTCGGAAGCGGCGGGCGGCGCCCGCCCTACACCTTCACCCCTGTGAAGGTTTTCATGCGGCTTTTCTCCTTGCCTGTGTGTCGTCCATTGTGTACACTTCAGGTGGTAACATAAGGAGCCGGTAGCCGGTAGTAGCCGGTAGCCGGTAGGTCGGGCACTGCCCGACTTTTTCATCAAGATCAAGATTCGGAAGCGGCGGGCGGCGCCCGCCCTACACCTTCACCCCGGTGAACGTTTTCATGCGGCTTTTCTCCTTGCCTGTGTGTCGTCCATTGTGTACACTTCAGGTGGTAACATAAGGAGCCGGTCCATGAACCGCTTGAACATGCGCGAGGCCCGCCGGCGCTTCAGCCAGATCGTGGACGCCGCCCAGCGGGGCCGCTCGACGGTCATTACACGCCGGGGCCGGCAGGTGGCCCGCGTCGATCCCATCGCCCCGGCGGAGGGCAAGTCGTTGCCGGACCTCACCGATTTCCGCTCCTCGATCAAGGTCAAGGGCAAGCCGCTGTCGGCGACCGTCTCGGACCGCCGCCGGGAGGGGCGATATTGATGGCCTACATCGACACAAGCCTGCTGGCGGCCTACTATTGCCCCGAAAGGCTCAGCCGTGCGGTTCAGAAGGCCCTGGGGAAGGTCCGCCAATCCACGATCAGCCCCCTGGTGGAGGTGGAGCTTTACTCCGCGGTGGCCGCCAAGGTACGCGCCGGTGAACTGGAGGCGACGGCGGGGCGGCGCATTCTGGCCCTTCTCCAGAAGCACCTGGCCGAGGGCTTTTTCGGCATCGTGCCCATCGACGCGGCGGAGTATCGCCTGGCTAGGGACTGGCTCGGAGGGCTTTCCAGCCCACTCCGCGCGGCCGATGCCCTGCACCTGGCGGCCGCGTTCGCCAACGATCTGACGCTGCTGACGGCCGACAAGGCGCTGGCGCGATCGGCGGGGCATTTCGATGTTCGCTGCGAGTTGATCGGTTGAGGGGATCATCGTCTACGACGCGACCTTCACGTATTCATCGAACACGGCCAGCTTCGCCGTCACCGAGACGGTGATGCCTTCCTCCAGCGGCTCGTTGCGGGTGGTGTTGGGCAAGTCAGGCGTCGTGCCTCGAATGGCCCAGGAACTGATGCGCCACAGCGACATCCGGCTGACGATGAACGTTTACACGCACCTTCAGCTCATCGACACGGCCGGGGCGGTCGAGTCGCTGCCGAGCATCGGCGGAATCCGTTGCGAGGCTGGAGGACTGCTCGCCACGGGCAGTTAGCGGGTGACCCCAACTCAATGTGCATGCCATTAGTGGTTATCTGGGTTACAGCATCTTGTGCCCTGAATTCCCTTGCGGGTTGGCTCTTCGCGCGGCGTGTCTATGCCGGGGTGACTGATTCATAAAGTCTCCAGGGGAAAAGGCCGAGAACAGGTGATGTGTGGGTCTCCATTGCATGGCCATAAAGATTGGAGGGATAGCGAGAAATGAACCGGCACGGATCATCTCAAGAGATGCAGCGAAAGTGGCCGTCACGCCGCATTGCGAAATGGTTGTATAACTGGCGGTCATGGATCGAAATCAATGCCATCTTTGGCGGACTCAATCTCCTTGCTACATTGGGAAACCTACGCATAAAAATTGAGGTGGAAGGTGCTGCCCCGTCAGAACTACTCAAACTGCTTCTTGTATTTGATCTTGCCGTCGGCTTGGGGCTTGTAATTACCGCCTTCGTCGCCTTCTTTAAGCTTCCAACGAAGCCCAAAGAAACGGGGCGAATTGCGACAGTGTTATTTTTGATCGTTGCTGGATGTGGTTTTGTGGATGTCGTTGCCGGAAGCAGTTGGGGCTATTTAAATAGTTACTTGCTCGGATCAGGACTGGTAAGAATCATTTTGGGGTTGCTGTCCGCCTGGTTTGCGCAGCCATTGAAACAAGATCGCTTTGAGCACTTTGGTAGCATGATTGGCAGACTCAGTACACAGGGAGTACCGGAAGGCCTTCGGAGATCGCGCGGCGACCATCGGTCTGTTACGACGCATTACCGGATTAGCCACAGCGAGCCCAAGACCAGGATCCGGCCGGTTAAGCTATGCGGACTCGTTGTCAAAGGCCGGATTGCTCTGCCTGAGAGCCTTGAGGACGGTCTGCCTGACAGGCCCACTGTGCCTGACGTGCGCCAGGCCGCCATCCACACATCCCACTGTCAGAAAGATGAGTTTCATGAGTGGCGCTCAGCAAAGGTGTCTGAGGCCAAGGAAGAAGTAGGCCAACAGTCTGGCATAATGACACCAGCAGAGCCATTGCCGTCGGTTTCCAGTATGCATGGTGCACAATCAGAACTGGACAATGCCCTCCCATCAGCCCACCAATGGGATACGGGCAGTTGGACAACTCGCGAGAGAGGACAGTCTCAGGGATGGTCAAGAGGATTCCTGCTGACAGTAGCCACGGTATCGTTGGTGGCGGGTGTTGGCTTGTACGTCTATCTATCGCACTCAGGCCCATGGAGAGCAGATGCCGGTCAGCCCACAAACTCGGAAACCTCGCCGAATCCAGCGGTTCTACAGACTGAACCAATAGCCACTTCACCCAAGACTTTGTCACGATATACCATCGACCTACTTGAGGGGAAGGCGGGAATTGGTGCTGATGGGTATTTCGACGCGAATATCTACAATGGATCCTTTTATGTGCTGGATAGCCTATCCGTCTGGCTGACCGTAACCGACACTTTAACCGGTAAGGAAAGGCTGGTTTCCGTCGACTGCAAGATTGCCCCAGGCGGTGGAGAGGGCAAGCCCCTGCAATACACACACTTTAGAGGCCGGGCTGGTTTCACCTTGGAACCTGGCCAAGAATGGACGTGGCGTATATGCACGGCTTTCGGGATGTAGCCAGCGATTGAACCTCTGCGCGGGCACGGAGGCTAACCCAAGGGTGGGCAGCCCGGGGTGCTTACAACTCCTGTCGGTCGTTTCAAGCATCGTCCGTGACAGCGGAGGTGCCGGTGCCCTTCGACAAGATCAGGACAGTGCCGGAATCGGTGACGTCTTTACCGGACCGGTGCCGGAATCGGTGCCGGACAGCAGTCCATTGCTGACAAGTCCTGGCAAGTCCTGGCAAAGCGACTGGTCTGCCCCGGCGCGGCGGAAAAGGCGGCAAGGGTCGCAAGTCTTTGAGGGGGCGGGAGAAGGGCGAGCGACGTAACCCGTTAGTGGAGAGCCGCATACGTGGAAAGCCCGGCTTCGCCTTGCGGCTACTCCGTCACAAAGGCCAGCGGGGGGAATCGAACCCTCAACCGCCGCTTTACAAAGCCCGACGCCACGCCTCCTAACGCTTTGATAAACCAAGCAGTTACGACCGGCGCCACCCCTCCAGTGCCGGAATCGGTGACGTGCCGGCCGAAAGCCTCGCTAGGAGGTATAACCACAGGCCCCAAAAACACTAACGGCGCGCCGCCATCAGCATGGACGGTCCCGCCGAGGTGGGGCCGTTTTGCTCGCGAATTGCCAGTGGACGGCACCAACAAGCACGACCAAGTCGGATGCTGGCCGCTCGTGTGGCATCCGGGCCATCAAAAAAGATGAGAGAAAATGCTTGAAAGTCGGCGAACCTGGCTTACAATATGCCGCCGTCTCATTGATGTAGTTTGCGATGCAACCCAGCGAACCCCAGCAGCCTTCTGTTGGTGAGTTGCTTGTGTTTGCAGAAGCAGGCCACTTATCGGGGCTACGATAGCATGTCTTGAGTTTGGGGGCGCAGGGGAGGAAGCCCAAAAAGTCTGCGTAAACCCGGCGTCAGGGATGACCTGCCGGATTTCGTGACGCACTCAAGAGGGAGCTAAGCCGGAACATTGACTGTGCCCTTCGGCCTGGGCGATATGTGCGTTAGCTTCCGCCGGGGGGCTGAAAAGGAGCTTGGCAATGGCAAGGTTAGCGCGTAACCAGAGGAAGCCTTCGATCCGCAATCTCCTGCTTGGCAGGCCGGAATTCGATTGGCTCGAACAACGTCTGCTGCTTGATGCCGCTCCGACGGCGGCATTGCAGTGGGTTACTCCCCCGACGATCTTGGGCATGGACAACGTGCCGTTCCGGGTCCGGTACACTGACGGCGACAGCACAGTGGTGAAGGCGGTAACGATTGGGGACGGGGACGTGCTGGTAACGGGGCCCAACGGGTACAGTCAACTGGCCAAGCTGACTGGCAAGAGCGACATCACGGACACCACGCCTATAGATGGCACCTACCTGGTTCGGCCACCCAACTGGTCGCCTGGGGTGACTTGGACGGGCGCGGACAACGGGACGTATACCTTGTCGGTGGTGGCCAATGAAGTCAGTGACACGGGCAACAACTATGTGGTGGTCGGGACATTGGGCACGTTCAATATCAATCTGCCTAGTCCTGTGACTCTCTCGATCAACGACATTTCGCACGTAGAGGGCAACAGCGGACAGACAGGTTACGACTTCACGGTCTCTCTTTCCGCCGCCAGCACGCAGGTCGTGACTGTAAACGTTGCGACGGCGGATGGAACGGCGACCACGGCGGACAACGACTACGCTGCCGCGTCGGC
>Ga0315284_10000951_pt1 | contig 40230 bp, 44 predicted proteins | sample YL17G09_16_MG_FD_203696 | JGI IMG/M metagenome (GOLD analysis project Ga0315284, IMG submission 203696) | Sediment microbial communities from Yellowstone Lake, YNP, Wyoming, USA - YL17G09_16 | ecosystem: Environmental > Aquatic > Freshwater > Lake > Sediment | place: USA: Wyoming | collected...
TCTGGCCAAATAGATGCTTATCAGGTCTCTTTCCTCGATACTGAGATGCTTGAACTTTCTTGCCACTTTGAGTACCTCCTGCTGACATTATACCCAAAGTGGTGCATTTGCTTATGGAACTGAGGATCGGCAATTAACCCGAAAAATTTCACATTTTAATGTATAATCTACCCATGAAAGTCGGCGTTATCTCTCTAGGTTGCCCTAAAAACCTTACTGATACCGAAGCCATCCTCGGCCTTCTGGTTGATTCAGGGTACGAGATAACCACTGACCAGATGCAGGCCGATATAATGATCATAAATACCTGCGCATTCCTCGGGGCGGCAAGGGATGAAGCCTTTGAAATAATCAGGGAAACAGCCTCGCTAAAGATCCACGGCAAGCTCAAATACCTTGTAGTCGCCGGATGCCTCCCGAAAAGGGACAAAAATGAGCTGTTCGATAGATTCGAGGACATCGACGCCATAGTCGGTCCGGGAAGTATCGATCAGATCGTGAAGGTCTTGAGCTCACTTGGCAAACAGAAGCGGATATCACTGCTCGACGGCACCCACTGCCTTTTTACACACAAGACTCCAAGGCTTAAAGCAACGCCAAATTATTACGCTTACATCAAGATCGCGGACGGTTGCAATAACCGGTGTTCCTACTGCATAGTGCCGAGCTTAAGGGGTAAATACCAGAGCCGGCCGATGGATTCGATAGTGGCCGAGGTTAAGGAGCTGGTGAAAAAAGGGCTGAAAGAAGCCATCCTTATAGCCCAGGATACCACCATGTATGGTACTGACCTGTACGGGAAACCATCCCTTCATATTATATGTAAGAAATTGGCAAGGATAAGAGGGCTTGAATGGATAAGGATAATGTACGCGCACCCCGCGCATGTGACGGATGAGCTTATCGAAACCATGGCAAAGGAGCCCAAGATATGCAAATATCTTGACTTGCCAATACAGCACGCGTGTGATAATATTCTACGGTCAATGAGGCGGAGAATATCCGCTAATAAACTTGAACTTTTGATCCGTAAACTAAGGAGGCGAATTCCGGGGATAGCAATAAGGACTTCGGTTATCATTGGATATCCGGGGGAATCAGACAAAGATTTTAAGGAATTAGAAAGTTTCATTAAGGAAGAGAGGTTCACGAGACTAGGGGTTTTCAAGTATTCTAGGGAATCAGGCACTACCGCCGCTAAGCTTGGGGGACAAATTAGCGAGCGGGTAAAAGATGAAAGGTTCCATAAATTAATGCGCTTGCAGCGCTCGATTTCCAGACGGTCTCTAAAGAATATGGTAGGAAAAGTTATTAAGATATTGGCAGAGGGACATGTTGGGCGTTCATACATGGATGCCCCGGAAATTGACGGCGTTGTTAAGCTGAATAAGAATGTTCCAAACGGAAAGATCGTCCGTGTCAAGGTAACAGGTTCCGGTTTCTATGATCTTTCCGGTCGACTTGTTACTTGAACCTGCCTAACCGTATAACCTTTTTAAGAATACTTTTTATCCCCCTTCTGGTCTACTATTTGCTTTCACCGCCTCTTCCTTATAACAGGCTGATCGCTGTAGTCATTTTCGTCAGTGTAGCGTTTTCCGACGCTGTTGACGGCTATCTTGCAAGAAGGCTTAATCAGGAAACGACTCTGGGAAAGTTCCTTGACCCTCTTGCGGATAAGATACTTGTGCTGTCGGCTTTGCTTTGCCTGGTCGAGATAAGATGGATATCATCGATCCCGGTGATAATCATCATTGTAAGGGACCTGGCAGTAATTGGACTGAGGTTAACCGCGAGCTCATCTGGCAGGATAATTGCTGCTGACAGCTTGGGAAAGCTCAAAGCGGTATTGCTTGATGTGGCGGTGGCAATGCTGATACTTGGGCTGCCTTACGGTACCCAGGTATTATGGGTCGGCGTGGTATTGGCGGTTATATCGGGGATTGAATATTATGCAAAAAATCGGAGCGTTTTGTTATAAATATGTAGGGACAGGGTTTATCCCTGTCCGCAGGAAGAACTAAAATTCGGACAACCATAAAGGTTGTCCCTACATTCGGTTATGCTATAGGAGCAATTAAATGGCTGAATCAGATGCAAAGATCGAGGATTTTTTGACAAGAGTGATATCGGTGATCGGGCGCACCACCGAAGCCGAAGTGGCGGAGCTCCTGAGGAAAACAAGGAAGACGATCGCTGTTGCTGAATCATTGACCGGCGGGTTGATCTCAACCAAGCTCACAAGCCAGCCGGGAAGCTCTGATTTCTTCATCGGAGGGATCATAAGCTACCACAACAGGATAAAAGTGATGGAGCTCGGCGTGCCTGCAAGCGCTATAGCGCAGGGCAGCCCGGTCAACAAGGATGTCGCGATCGCCATGGCGGAAGGCATAAGAAAAAGATACAGGACGGATATCGGCCTTTCGGCAACAGGTGTTGCCGGGCCGTCAAGTGTTACTCCGCCAAAGCCGATCGGCCTTACGTTCATTGCGGTCACATCTGATGCGGGGACGAACTGCAAGGAGCTGAACCTTACAGGAACAAGAGGAGAAATAAGGGAAAAGGCAGCAGCGGCAGCCCTGGGCCTTTTATGGCTGCACCTTGGCGGCGAAGAGGTTTTGAGTAAATTATGAGAACTTTTATTTCCATTGAGATACCCGAAGAAATAAAGAATAACATCGAAAAGCTCATAAATGAACTTAAACTTGTCCTCACGCCTATTAAATGGGTGGAAAAGAAGAACCTCCATATCACTCTCAAGTTCCTGGGCTGGGTTGCGGATGACAAGCTGGCGCCCATAGAAAAATGCGTCACGGAATGCGCAAAAGGTTTTAAGCCTTTTACCCTGAGCTTCGCGGGAATAGGAGCTTTCCCGGACATGAAACATCCCCGTGTGATATGGATAGGTACAAAGGACGGGAGTGACAAGGCCAGGGAGATCGCGGATTGTATAGAGAATGAAGCTTCGAAAAAGGGATTCAGGGGAGAAGAGCGGGAATTTTCCCCGCATCTTACCATTGGCAGGATAAAAGAGAAGATAGACGCCGGCGCTGTCTCAAGGTTCGTTTCCGAACATGAAAATTCCGAGTTCGGAAGTTTTAATGTGGAACATATCTCCATTATGAAAAGCACACTTAAGCGAAGCGGCCCGGTATATGAAGAGATCAAAAAGGTTAGGTTAACCCCCACCTAACCTCCCCCTTGGTAAGGGGGAGGTGTCCGAAGGACAGAGGGGGTATAAGGAGGAATTAAAAATGTCAGATGAAAAAAGCAAGGCGTTGGGAATGGCGATATCGCAGATAGAGAAAAATTACGGCAAGGGATCGATCATGAAGATGGATAAATCTTCAAAGCTGGAAATGGAAGTTATCCCGTCCGGTGTGCTCGCGCTTGACATGGCGCTCGGCGTGGGAGGGTTCCCGAAAGGAAGGATAATCGAGATATACGGCGCGGAAGGTGGCGGAAAGACGACCGTTTCCCTTATGGCAATAGCGGAAGCCCAGAAAAAAGCGGGCATCGCGGCTTTCATTGACGCGGAACACGCGCTCTCCCCGACATACGCGCAGAAGCTCGGGGTTGATATCAATAACCTTCTGATCTCCCAGCCCGATTACGGAGAGCAGGCGCTGGAGATAGCGGAAACTCTCATCAGATCCGGCGCGGTCGACATTATCGTGGTGGATTCCGTGGCGGCATTGGTCCCGAAAGCGGAAGTTGAAGGCGAAATGGGCGACATGCAGGTGGGCTTGCAGGCGCGGCTCATGTCAAAGGCGCTCAGGAAGCTTACCTCTGTGGTGGGCAAGAGCAAGACCGTGATGATATTCATAAACCAGCTGAGGGAAAAGGTGGGAATAATGTTCGGAAATCCGGAAGTTACCCCTGGCGGAAGGGCGCTAAAGTTCTATTCCTCGGTAAGGCTTGACGTAAGGGCGGTGGAAAAAATAAAGGAAGCGGACAGGATAATAGGGACAAAGGTAAGGGTAAAGGTGGTAAAGAACAAAGTGGCGCCGCCTTTCAGGGAGGCGATGTTCACCCTGCTCCACGGGGAAGGGATTTCCAGAGCAGCGGACCTGCTTGATTCAGGCATAGCTTCGGGAACTATACAAAAAAGCGGGAATACCTACATGTTCAGGGATGAAAAGCTCGGAACGGGTTACGAGAACACCCAGGGTTTCATAAAGGAGAACAAGGATGTTGCAAAGAAGGTGGAGGCGGAAATAAGGAAGTTCATCGCGAATCCGCCAAAGATAGAAAGTAAAAGAGGTGAAAGCAAATGAATTTATTAAGTTTTATATACAGCACGATATTCGCGATTATCGTTTTTGCCATGCTGGTATCCTACATATTGATACGGAGGCAAATGGCGGAGCAGAAGATCCGGGTAGCCCAGGAGACCGCAAAAAGGATCCTTGAGGACGCGAAGCGCGACGCGGAAACAAAAAGGCGCGAAGCGATCCTTGAGGCAAAAGATGAGGCCTTAAAGCAAAGGCAGGAATTTGACAGAGAGACCAAGGAAAGGAAAAATGAACTTTTTAGCCTTGAAAAAAGGCTGCTGCAGAGGGAGGAGAGCATAGATGCAAGGGAAAAGAACATAGAAGAAGCCAGGAAGAAAATTGTTTCTGCCGAACAGGACATGATAAAGCTCAGAGCTGCCCTTGAGGACCTCAGGGTCCAGCACCTTAAAGAACTGGAAAAAGTTTCGGGTTTGACGAGAGAGGAAGGTATCAGGACGCTGCTCAAGAACCTTGAAAAGGACATCGATAGAGAAGCGGCTATTATGATAAAGGCAAAAGAAGAGCAGCTTAAGAAAGACTCCGATAAAATGGCAAAGGAAATACTTTCCACGGCCATCCAGAGATGCGCGGTTGACCATGTGGTGGAATCCACCGTTACCGTGGTTGAACTGCCGAATGAAGAGATGAAAGGGCGCATAATCGGGCGTGAAGGCCGCAATATCAGGGCGTTTGAAACACTCACCGGTGTTGACCTGATAGTTGACGACACGCCGGAAGCCGTATTGATATCGGGTTTTGACCCGGTGAGAAGGGAGACCGCCCGACTGACGCTGACCAAGCTTATCGCCGACGGGCGTATACATCCGGCCAGGGTGGAAGAGATGTACAACAAGTCCAAGGAAGAGCTTAAGGCGACCATGTGGGAACAGGGAGAAAAGGCCACGTTCGAGGCCGATGTCCACGGCCTGCCTCCGGTGCTCATACAGATGCTGGGCCGGCTGCGTTACAGGACAAGTTATGGGCAGAACGTCCTTCAGCATTCAATTGAGGTCGCCAAGATCGCCGGAATGCTCGCGGCGGAGCTGGGCGTGAACGTTAAGCTTGCGAAAAGGGCCGGACTGCTGCATGACATAGGAAAAGCAATTGACCAGGAAACAGAGGGCACTCACACAAAGCTGGGCGTCACGTTCGCGCAAAAGGCCGGAGAGTCGGACGAGGTGCTTCATGCCATCGAGGCGCATCACGGTGATGTTGAGGCAAAAACGGTTGAAGCAGTTATCGTAGCTGTTTCAGACGCAATTTCAGCCTCAAGGCCGGGCGCAAGGCGCGACACACTGGAAGCTTACATCAAGAGGCTGGAAAACCTGGAAAAAGTAGCGCTCTCATTTGAGGGCGTTGAAAAATGCTACGCGATCCAGGCAGGCCGCGAGGTAAGGATCATAGTTCAGCCGGACAAAGTTGATGATGTAAAAGCGACAAAACTGGCATATGATATCGCCAGGAAGATAGAGGCGGAGCTGGAATATCCCGGTGAAGTAAAAGTGACGGTCATCAGGGAAACCAGGGCAATGGACACGGCAAAATAAACCCGCCGGAGGCGGGCAAGCATGAAGATACTGTTCATAGGGGACATTGTAGGCCGACCCGGCCGATCGATAGTTCGGGAAATACTCCCCGGCTTAAGAAAGGAGTTTTCGCCGGACATTGTGATCGCGAACGGTGAGAACGCCGCGGCGGGAGTCGGCATAACGAAAAAGATCTATGATGAGCTGATGAACTACGGAATAGACGTGATCACTATGGGGAACCACATATGGGACAGGAAAGACTTTGTCCCGGATATCAATTCATGCCCCAACCTGGTAAGGCCGGCAAATTATCCGGACGGGGTGCCGGGTATCGGACACAGGATATTTAACGCGGACAAAGTTAAATACGGCGTGATCAATCTTCTGGGCAGGATCTTCATGCCGTGCATAAATTGCCCTTTCAGGACAGCGGATTCACTGGTCCCGAAAATGAAAGCGGAAGCCCATATTGTGATCGTGGATTTCCATGGCGAAGCAACATCAGAAAAGAACGCGTTTGCATGGTTCATGGACGGCAAGATCAGCGCGGTGATCGGCACGCATACCCATGTGCAAACATCCGATGAAAGGATCCTCCCGCAGGGAACGGCTTTCATAACGGACGTGGGCATGGTGGGGGCCTATGATTCCATCATCGGCGTGCAGAAAGAGCAGATAATAAAAAGGTTCTGGCTTTCCATGCCGGAGCATTTTGAACCGGAAAAGAAGGGCCGCGGACTGTTCAACGGGCTTGTGATCGACTTCGACAATGACAGCGGGAAAGCGAAGGAAATAAAAAGGATCTACAGGATAACGGAAGCGATCAGTGTGACAGAAGGCTGATCTGGCCCGACAATATCTCTTTCTCCTTAATGAACTCCTTTTCCCTCCCCTTCCATTCATCCAGAACATCATCTGGCACGTTCTTGCTGCCCTCGATCCTCTGCCTCAGTTTGACTATTTCTTCATCAAGGCCTGCGACCTTTGACCTTAACCTTTCAACTTCGCGGTCAATATCGATTATCCCAGCCAGCGGTATCTGGATGCTTATCCCCGGCAGCAGCGCGGTCGCCATGCCTTTTTCCTTCTTGTTTATGCTGGCGGCGATCTTCAATTCTTCGACCCTTGCCAGCGACTTGATATGCTCTATTTGCTCCTTGCTTATCTTCTTTGATGTTGCAATTGTCGCGGTAAGCTTTTGTGAATGAGGGATGTTCAATGTTGCCCTGATGTTCCTGATCGCCCTCACCACATCCTGGAGAACCGCCACTTCTTCTTCCACTTTTTCATCGATCGATCCCATGTCCGCTTTCGGCCACTCCGACAGCATTATCGTGCTTTTATCCCCTAATTTCTGCCATAACTCCTCTGTTATGAAAGGCATGAAAGGATGCAGAAGTTTCATTGTGCTTTTGAATACCCCGATCGCCACATCATGAGAAGCTTCCTGCCTGCCGGCAGGCACGGCGATCTTTGACATTTCCAGATACCAGTCGCAGTATTCGCTCCAGATGAACTCGTATAATTTTCTTGCTGCCTCCCCCGGATCATAGTTATCAATATTCGCAGTGACCTCTTCTATTGTCCTGTTAAAGCGGCTCAGTATCCACCTGTCCGCCAGAGAAAGTTTTGAGTTATGAGTTATGAGTTTTGAGCTTAAAAGGTACCTTGCAGCGTTCCAAATTTTATTGCTGAAGTTCCTTGCCTCGGTTATCTTCTCTTCCGCAAGCTTTATGTCCTGCCCCTGCCCGGTGATCAGAGATATTAGCGCGAACCTTAATGCATCCGCCCCAACCCTGTCGATCACGTTCAAAGGGTCTATGACATTGCCAATTGATTTGCTCATCTTTTTTCCCGTGATATCCCGTATCAGGCCGTGAATATAAACCCTGGAGAACGGGGCCTTTTTCATGAAATAAAGTCCCATCACTATCATCTTTGAGACCCAGAAGGTTATGATGTCATAGCCGGTCACAAGCACCGTTGTCGGATAATAATTCTTCAGGTCTTCCGTATCATCCGGCCAACCTAGTGTTGAAAATGGCCACAGCGAAGATGAGAACCACGTATCAAGAACATCAGGATCCTGAATTAAATTTGTTCCGCCACAATTAGGGCATTCTTTCGGTTCTTCCTCCGCAACAATGATATGTCCGCAACCATCTTTGGGATTTTGAAGTTTGGATTTTGAAGTTCCGCATTCCCAAGCAGGAATGCGGTGTCCCCACCATATCTGGCGCGATATGCACCAGTCGCGGTGGTTCTCCATCCAGTTGATATAGACCTTTGTCCAGCGGTCAGGCAAATACTTGATGCTGCCCTCTTCAACCGCCTGTATGGCCGGCCTTACAAGCTCCTTCATTCTAACGAACCACTGGTCGGAGAGATAGGGTTCGATGACCGTCTTGCACCTGTAGCAATGGCCTATCGATGTCTGATAATCCTCGATCTTCTCAAGGTAGCCGTTCTTCTCCAGGTCAGCAACTATGATGTCCCTCAATTTAAAGCGGTCCACTCCCTCATATGAAGATATCTCCTTCTGTTCTTCCTTTGGAAAATGGCTCACATGCACTTTGCCGTCATGATGCATCATTATTATCTGGGGGAGGTTGTGCCGAAGCCCTATCTCATAGTCGTTCGGGTCATGTGCGGGAGTGACTTTCACCGCCCCTGTACCGAACGAAGGATCAACAAAATCATCCTTGATCACGGGGATATGCCTTCCCACAAGCGGGAGGACCAGCATTTTCCCGATAAAATGCTTGTATCTCGCGTCAGATGGATTAACCGCGACCGCGGTATCGCCAAGCATTGTCTCGGGTCTTGTGGTCGCAACAGTTATGAACTCATTTGATGCCTCTACCGGATACTTGAGGTACCACAGCTTCCCTTTTTCCTGAGTGTACTCAACTTCGATATCTGACAATGCTGTCTTGCACCTGGGGCACCAGTTGATTATTCTCTTGCCGCGGTAAATAAGCCCGTCATGAAAGAGGGAGACAAATGCTTTTCTAACGGCCCGGGAAAGCCCCTCATCCATCGTGAATCGCTCCCTGCTCCAGTCGCACGACGCGCCAAGGCGCCTTAACTGCATCGTGATCTGGCTGCCGAACTTTTTCTTCCACTCCCAGACCATTTCAATGAATTTTTCCCTGCCGATGTCCTCTTTGCGTTTCTTTTCCTTCGCAAGTTCCTTTTCCACCACGTTCTGCGTCGCGATCCCCGCGTGATCCGTGCCGGGGACCCAGAGCGCCTTCATCCCCCTCATGCGGCTGTACCTGATGAAAATGTCCTGAACAGTGTTATCAAGCGCGTGCCCCATGTGGAGCGAGCCGGTAATGTTCGGCGGAGGGATCACTATTACAAAAGCTTGACCCTTTGAGGACTCATCTGGAGTAAAGTACTTGTTATCCTCCCAGATCTTATACCACTTTTCCTCAACTGATTTTGGATCGTATATCTTTGAAAGTTCTTCGCTCATAGATATGTCTCGAGGACCTTGCCTTCATCGTAGTCATCAAGCATCAGGTATTCTTTCATGCCGGGGAATGTGGCGTCTTTCGGGACCAATCCCACAAGCTCAGAATTGAGTATTGAAACTTTTTTAGCGTCGCATTCCTTCTTTATCCTGTCCATAAGCGCCTTCAGGGATGTCTTTTTATAATGCGTAACGTTGATCGTCACCTGCACGATGCCTTTTGAATTAAGCGGGACTCCAAGCGCGCGGATACCCGGAAGTCCTCCGTCCTTTTCCCTGATCTTTTTCGCTATATCCTTCGCAACTTGAAGATCGTCCGTATCAAGGTTCACGTTGAACGCTATAAGAAAATCCCTCGCGCCTATGGCCACGGCGCCGGCGGTCGGGTGGACTTTTGCTTCGCCAAAGTCCGGCCTGAAATCTTTTGTGGCTATTGCCGATCTCAAGTGTTCAAGTCCGCCGTGCCTTATGTTGTTGAGATGCTTGAATTTGTCATTCCTAGCGGCTTCGCCGTACAAAAAGACGGGGATACTAAGCTTTTCCGAGACCATTTTTCCCAAATTCTTCGCCAGGTCTTTGCAATCGCCCATTTTTGCATCTTTCAATGGAATGAAAGGAACAACATCAACAACTCCTATGAACGGATGCACTCCGATCTGCTTATTGATGTCTATCGATCTTGAGGCTGTGTCGATGGAATGATAAGCCGCGTTCAAGACATTTTCCGGCGTGCCGATGAACGTGACAACAAGCCTGTTGTGGTCTTCATCGTATGACTGGTCTATAACATCAACAGAGGAGGCTTTGATGGAATCCACGATCTTATGGATGACCGTGCTGTCGTGCCCAACACTGAAATTAGGCACGCATTCTATAATCTTATCTTCCTTTTTCTCTTGCGGCTTACTTTCCTTTTTTCCCGGCGCCGCCGTTTTTTGACCTAAGCCCCAGATCATTGAACACCTTCTCCAGTTCTTCGCCCTCCAGCGTTTCAACCTCTTTCATCTTTTTAGCTATCGCTATAAGCTTATTCTTGTTCGCGGATAATATTTTCTTTGCCCTGTTATAGCATTCGTCGATGATATACCTGATCTCCTTGTCTATAGCATCGGCGGTTTCTTCCCCGTAATCCTTCATTTCCGTGATATCACGCCCCAGGAATATCTGCCTGTCGCGCTTGCCGAACGTCCTTGGCCCAAGCCGGCTCATCCCGAATTCGCACACCATCCTTTTTGCCACCTCCGTGGCATGTTCAAGGTCATTGTGCGCGCCGCTCGTCAGCTCGTTGAATATCATCTCTTCCGCCACCCGGCCGCCAAGCATAACGGTAACCTGGTCCATTGCCTGGCTCTTCGTTACCAGATATTTATCCTCAAGCGGCAATTGAAGCGTGTAGCCAAGCGCGAGCCCTCTGGGCAGTATCGATATCTTATGGACGGGGTCCGCGTTCTTCAAAGTTCGCGCAAGAAGCGCGTGCCCAACCTCGTGGTGTGCCACTATTTCTTTCTCCCGGTCGCTTATCACCTTGCTCTTTTTCTCGGGACCGGCAATAACTCTATCGATAGCCTGGCTGGCCTCGTTCATTGAAACATCCTTCCTGTTCGCTCTTGCGGCAAGAATGGCGGCTTCATTCAATACATTCTCAAGGTCCGCCCCTGTGAATCCCGGCGTGCGCCTCGCGATGATATCAAGGTCAAAATCTTTAGCCAGCGGTTTTCCTTTTGCGTGTATCTTCAGTATCCCGCGCCTTCCGTTAAGGTCCGGCTTATCCAGCACAATCTGTCTGTCGAACCTTCCCGGCCTCAGGAGTGCAGGATCAAGTATGTCGGGTCTGTTAGTTGCTGCAACAACGATGATGTTCGTGTTCGGATCGAATCCATCCATTTCCACCAGCAGCTGATTGAGCGTTTGCTCCCTTTCGTCATGTCCCCCTCCAAGTCCCGCGCCGCGGTGCCTTCCAACGGCATCTATCTCATCCATGAATATTATGCACGGGGTCTGCTTTTTTGCCTGGGTGAAAAGGTCCCTCACGCGCGATGCTCCAACACCCACGAACATTTCCACAAAGTCAGAGCCTGATATCGAAAAGAACGGCACGCCCGCCTCTCCGGCGATCGCGCGGGCCAAAAGCGTTTTGCCCGTCCCCGGCGCGCCCATCAGTAAAAGGCCCTTTGGTATCTTAGCGCCAAGCTTCTGGAATTTCTGCGGAGTTTTTAAGAACTCCACGATCTCTCTCAGCTCTTCTTTGGCTTCGTCAACTCCGGCCACATCGGCAAAAGTGATCTTTATTTTGCCCTGAAGCGGTTTTGCGCGGCTCCTCCCAAAAGATAGCGCCTGGCTTGACGCTCCCTGCGCCTGCCTCATCAGCAGCCACCAGATCCCCGCGAAGAAAAGAAGCGGCAGTATTAGTTGCGCGAAAAGGTCCCAGAGCCAGCCGGTGCCGGACGGAGCTTCAACTTTTATGTTCACGCCTTTTTCCCTTAATGTCGGAATGAGATTCGGGTAATTAAGCGCGCGTGTCCTGAAGTGGGTGCCATCCGTAAGTTTGCCGGAAAAAACATCGCCGCCCACAGCGACCTCCGCTATTTTTCCCTTATCGATCATATTTAGAAAGTCAGAGAAGGATACTTCCTGAACTTTCGGCTGGTTCGTGAACAGCGGCGCCAGAAGCGACATTATTATCAGCAGGAAAAGCAGGTAAAAAAACAGGTTTTTCCAGGCATCTTTCATAAGGGGTAAATTATATCACATTTTCTTTTCTCTTGATATCATTCCAGATCCGGTCCATCTCAGGCAATGTCATTTTGCTTATATGGCTGCCTTTTTTACTAGCATGAAGCTCGATCTCCTTGAACCGCCTCATGAACTTACTCGTGGCATTCTGCAGCGCCTCCTCGGCATCGATATCCAGTTTTCTCGCGACATTGACAATAGCAAACAACAGATCCCCTATCTCTTCCTTAAGTCTTAAGTTTTTAGTCTTGGTCTTGAGTTTTGATCCTTGAGCCTTGAGTATTCTATGTATCTCCGCCTCTTCCTCATATACCTTCTTCCATGCTCCCGCCACGCTGTTCCAATCAAACCCCACCCGCGCCGCCCTTCTCTGAACTTTATCGGCTCTATATAATGCCGGTAATGCGTTCGGCACGCTCTCTAATATCCCCTTTACCTTATCGCTTTTACCCTGTACCTCTTTAGCCTTGATCTCTTCCCATCTCTTCCATACCTCTTCTACTGACTTGACTTTTTTATTGCCGAAAACATGGGGGTGGCGCCTTATCATTTTGGCCGAGATCGAATCGATTACGTCATCGATCGTGAACTTTTTCTCTTCCCTGCCCATCTCCGCCTGCATCACTATATGCAGTAGCATATCGCCAAGTTCCTCGGCCAGCTTCTTGTAATCCTTGGAGTCGATGGCCTCGAGCGCTTCGTATACCTCTTCAACCATGTAAGGCTTGAGCGTTGCATGCGTCTGCACCCTGTCCCACGGGCAGCCCTTGGGAGCGCGGAGTTTTTGAACTACTTTTATCAGCTCATTGAATTTTTTGGACATGCGGGCAATATTATCACAAAAAAAAGACCCTTGCTAGAAATTCAAGCAAGGGCCTTTTAGTGAAACTTACGAAAATATTACATCCAGAAGCTGTACTGTAGCCCCAGCTGGATCGTATTAAGCATTTGGTTTGCTTCCTTAATATCATCCCCATAATGTTGTCCGCTGACCGAGCTGTAAACAACCACATCTGCTCTCAGGTCAAGCGAAGCAATGAGAGGTGTTTTTACGGAAAATATAAAATTAAGCGAAGTTATCGTGTTATCTGATGCTTTATCCGATACTACCTTACCAGAGGTATCTACCGTACCAGAGTCGTCTGCAATACCCTGTGAATAATAGATAATTGTCGGACCATATGTGATTGACCCGGCCTGCCCTATCCACCATGTTCCACCCAAAAGCAATCCAACATTGGCATCAATGTCCTCTCCCACGCCAGCGCTTGAATATCCGACGATTATGTCATAATTGACATCCTTATTGTTGCCCGGTGTGATCACAAGAGCAGGATGAGTGTACCAGGCGGTCGAAGTATATAGGGCGCCCGAGTTGACACTTCCGATAGGCGCATACAAGCCTACTTTTATCGCTGCCGATGACATTCCCGCGAACATGAATACAAATACCAAACTTAATAATAATATTTTTTTCATATTTGTATAATTCCTCCTTTATTTAATCGGGAATTCCTTTTTCACCCCCCTTCATTTTCCCACCGGAATAATACTAGCAAATATCCATGCATAATCAAGTTCGGTTCTCGCAGGCCGTTAAAAATTCTGCTATAATTACGCTTCCTATGTCGATCCTTAAAAGCCTGAACCCTGCCCAGCAGGAAGCTGTAAAATACACAGAGGGACCTCTTTTGATAATTGCGGGAGCAGGTTCTGGCAAAACAAGGGTCCTCACCCACAGGATAGCTTACCTGATAAAAGAAAGATCGATACCGCCCTCGAACATACTTGCCGTGACGTTCACAAATAAGGCCGCCAACGAAATGAAGCACCGATTGAACCGACTGACAGGGATACTTTCCCGACAGCTATGGATGGGCACGTTCCACTCCATCTGCGGCAGGATGCTCCGCCGCGACATCGACAAGATCGGCTGGAGGCGCGATTTTCTGATATTCGACGAGGATGACCAGGAATCTCTGATAAGAGGGATAATAAAGGAGCTGGACATGGATGAAAGGTTCAAGCCCCAGGTGGTGCTTGGGCATATTAGCAAGGCAAAGAACGAGCTCAAGGGCCCCAAAGAATTCGAGGAAACTGCCCTTGATTTTTCCGCAGAAAAGATCGCCGAAGCATATAAGCGCTACCAGGCGGCACTGTTCAAGAACAATGCCATGGACTTTGACGACATGCTGATGCTGACCGTCAAACTTTTCAGAGAATGCCCGAAGGTCCTTGAATCTTACCAGGACATGCTAAGGTATATCAACGTGGACGAGTATCAGGACACGAACCTTGTCCAGTACACCCTTACAAAACTGCTCGCGAAGAAACACCGTAACCTCTGCGTTGTGGGCGACAATGACCAATCGATCTACGGCTGGCGCGGAGCGGATTTCCGCAACATCCTGAACTTTGAGCACGACTACAAGGATGCCAAGGTGATCTTGCTTGAGCAGAATTACCGCTCCACCAAGAACATTTTGGAAGCCGCGAATAATGTCATAGGCAACAATGTGCTCAGGAAAGAAAAGAATCTCTGGACGGAGAATCCCGAGGGTGAGCTGATCGAGCACTATACCGCTTCCGACTCGCATAGCGAGGCACGTTTCATAACCGGGGAGGTCAAGAAGCTGGCGGACCCGCCTGCAACGCTTCGCGTAGCGATGCGGGCAGGCAAATATATGTATAATGAATTCGCCGTACTTTACAGGACAAATGCCCAATCCCGTGTGCTTGAGGAGGTCTTCATGCAGGAAGGCATCCCCTACCGCATAATCTCCGGGGTCAAATTCTATGAAAGAGCGGAGATAAAGGACGTCCTCGCGTTCTTGAGACTGATCGTTAACTCAAAGGATAATATAAGCTCAACACGATTGATACTTAATACCATTGACGGGGTCGGCAAGGGGACGCTGAAAAAACTGGAAGCCTCCGGCGAAAAAGACGGAAAGTCGATCTTTGAGGTGATACAGGATATTGATAAACTGGGGCTAACGCCAAAGCTCAAGAAACCCCTGCAAAGGTTCGTTGACACGATCAACGGCTTCAAGTTCGATCTCCCGAACTTTAACGCATCAGAGATGATAGAGAAGGTCATAAATGAATCGGGCTATAGGAAAAAGCTTGAGGAGGAAGCCACCCCGGAAGCTATCAGCCGCGTGGAGAATATAAAGGAATTGATATCGGTCGCCAAGGAATTTGAAAAGAATTCTGATGATAATTCGCTTGCCGCGTTCCTTTCTCATGTATCGCTGGTGACCGACCTTGACAACCTGGATGAATCAATTCCCGCGGTAACGCTGATGACACTCCACAGCGCGAAAGGCCTTGAGTTCCCGGTGGTCTTCATCGCGGGGATGGAAGAAGGCATATTCCCCCATTACAGGAGCCTCTCTGAAGCCCCGGAACTTGAGGAAGAGCGCCGGCTCTGTTACGTGGGGATGACAAGGGCGAAGAAAAGGCTGTATCTGACATCGGCGGAGGAGAGGCTGATATTCGGCGAGAACTGGTACAACGGCCCTTCCCGATTCATTGAGGAGGTCCCCGCATCCTTGATCAAGGCAGAGGCCGAGGCAAAGGATGTTGACAAGATAGAGATCAACGCTCCCGTCGAGGACATTGAATACAACTTCAATGTGGGCGATACTATAAATCATCCCAAATTCGGCATCGGAGAGATAACCGGGCTTTCAGGAAAGGGAGGCGAGCTGATAATTCAGGTGAACTTCGAAGCTTCCGGCGAAAAGCTGCTGATGGCAAAATACGCTCCGCTTACAAAAGCCTCCTGATTGTGATAAAATTTTAACAAATGAGGAAAATTTTAGCTTTCCTGTTCATTTTTAGCATATTGATGTCCGCCTGCTGCTTCTGCGCAAGCGTTGACATATTCCAGCGGGCCGTTACGCTGTATAAATGGAAATACTACGATGACTCTATCGTCGAACTCGATAAGCTGATCCTTGAGAATAAAGGACCGTGGTCAGGCAGGGCAAATTTTCTTAAGGCGTATTGCCTGCATAAAAAGGGGAAGACCGGCGACGCCGAGGGAATGTTCACGGCCATGTCATCGGACCCTAAATGCGTGATCAACGATTACGCCAAATTCGCGCTGGCCAATATCAGCTTTGACAGGGAACAATATGAAAAAGCGCTGGATCTGTACAGGAATATCCCTGCTGAAAGCGCTCTGAAGATCGACGCGAATATCAAAGTTGCCGAGTGCCTTTATGAGATCGGGAATTACAGCCAGGCGATCGAGATATCCAGATCGATAATCTTGAACAATCCTGATTCCGCTTCTCTGGATCAAGCCAGGTTCAATCTGGGAAAGTGCTTTGAGAGGGCAAAGATGCCAAAAGAGGCGATCGCCGCTTACCATGAGATCAATCTCTATCATCCCCTAAGCCCGCTTGTGAAGGATTGCGTTTCGAGGATAAATGCCCTTTCAAAAAGATATAAGATCTATCCGGACGCTGCTTCGGCAGAGGACATATTCAATAAAGCCATGGTCTTCTACAATTTTGGGGACTTCAATTCTGCTGCCTTCATTTTCCGGAATATCGTGAGCAATTACAGGGGAAGCGAGCTTTGGGGTGACGCCCTTTTCAAGCTTGCGATGTGCGACTACAAAAAAAGACGGATGTCCCTGGCAATAAAAAGATTCAAGATCTGCGTGGACAACGGCGGCAAGAACGCTGCCGCCGCTCAGTTTTATTTGGCTTTTGCCTACGGAAAGCTTGGATATTTCTACCAGACCCTCGACTGCCTGAATAAAGTGATCAATAATTACCCTGATTCCCCGTATGCCGACCAGGCCGCTTATTACATCGGCTATTATTACGAAGCCAATGGCTACAAGGACACGGCGCTGGATTGCTACATAAAATTCGTTGAGAAATTCCCGAAGAGCGAATTCGCCGATGACGCGTACTGGAAGATGGGAAGGCTTTATTATTTCAAAAAGGACTACGCAAAAGCCTGCGAAACCTTCTCAAAGGCCGTCGATACGTGCGGAAATGGCGACTGGATGGATGCCTGCGCCTACTGGGAAGGCCTGTGTTATGAAAAAATGGGGAATAAATGGGAGGCGGTCTCTTCATATCAGTTCGTTGTATCAAGGTACGACCATACATATTACAGCTACAGGGCAAGAGAAAAATTAGCATCGCTCGGCTTGGCTGTTAAAGAGGCTTCCAGGGTGATCATCGATTCGCCCGTGATCTCGGAAACATACGGGTCGGCGCCGGAAACCTCGTTCGCCGAAGAGCCGCTGCCATTTGAATCTTTCACGGAAGACAACCAGTATCCGATACTTCAAACAGCTACCGTGAAGATAACGAACCTTAACGAGCACTTCATCAAGTATTCCGAGCTCATGGCCATCGGGTTCTATGATGAAGCTGCGATGGAAGCTTCCCTGCTTATCGATAATTCCCCGCCGGACAAGAAAATGTCGGCAAAGCTTGCATATGCTTCGGCAAACCTCGCTGCTGGCAAGATAAGGGATTCCATAATTTATGCGGAAACTCTCTGCAACAACTCCATCTTATATGGAACTTACGGACAGCTGCCAATGCTTACGTGGCAGCTTGCTTACCCCAGGGGGTTTTACAAGCATGTGAGCGAATATGCCAGCGAGTTCGGCCTGGACGAATGCCTTGTGCTCGCCGTTATCAGGGAGGAAAGCCGCTTTAATCCGAAAACCGTTTCATGGGCGAACGCCAGGGGGCTTATGCAGATGATCCCTGAAACCGGGCGCAATGTGGCACGGCTCATCGGGATAAGGCCCTATTACACGAACAAGCTTCATGAGCCGGATATCAATATAAGGATGGGGTGCTACTATCTTTCGCAGCTTATGAAGAGATTTGACAACAACCCGATGCTCGCGCTTGCCGCTTATAACGGAGGCCCCTTAAGGGTGAAAAAATGGATGAACAAGTGGTGGAGTGAAGTGGGCCCGGACATCGACATCGATGAGTTTGTGGAAAGCATTCCGCTTTCGGAAACAAAACGCTATGTCCAAAAAGTGATGAAAAGCTACTTTGAATATAAAAGGCTTTACAGCATAAAACAGCCGGTGCAGGGATGACCATGAAAGAGAACGAAAGGATAATAACGGTTGAAAGGAAAGAGGAAGATCTGGCCTTTGTGGGACTGCGGCCCACAAAGCTTGACAAATTCATAGGCCAGGAAAAAATAAAGGAAAATATTGTCATACACATGGATGCGGCCAGAAAAAGGGGCGAGGCTCTTGAGCACATCCTTCTTTACGGCCCGCCGGGACTCGGCAAAACAACTTTGGCCAATATAATTGCGAACGAAATGGGCGTGAGCATCAAGGTCACATCAGGTCCCGCGATCGAGAGGCCCGGTGATCTTGCGGCAATACTTACTAACCTCAAGGATTTCGACATATTGTTCATCGACGAAATACACAGGTTGAACCGCACGGTGGAAGAAGTGCTCTATCCAGCGATGGAAGATTTCGGGCTGGACATCATTATAGGCAAAGGGCCCTCGGCCAGGTCCATCCGGCTGGACCTGCCAAAGTTCACATTGATAGGAGCAACCACGAGGGCCGGGCAGCTGACATCACCGCTGCGTGACAGGTTCGGCATGATAGCTCGGCTTGAGTTTTACTCGATCAGCGAGCTTGAAACGATAATCAAGCACGCATCCCAGGTCCTTGGGATAAAGATAAACAATGAAGCTGCGCACGAGATCGCCAAACGTTCGCGCGGCACTCCAAGGATAGCTAACAGGATACTGCGCAGGATCCGCGACTACAGCCAGGTGAGGTCGCACGGGAACATCGATCTTGAAGTGACCGCTGCCGCGCTAAAGGGCCTGGATATCGATGAGCTCGGGCTTGATCATGTTGACCGAAAGCTCCTGAAAACTATCATTGAGAAATTTTCCGGCGGCCCGGTTGGCATCGAGACCCTGGCTGCCTCGATCTCCGAGGAGGTAGAAACGATCGAGGATGTTTATGAGCCTTATCTTATGCAGATAGGGTTCATGGAAAGGACGCAGAGAGGCCGTGTCGCAACGGACGCCGCTTATAAGCACCTGGGGATAGAGAAAAAAGGCCTGCCTGCCGGCAGGCAAGGAAAGCAGCAGGAAAAGTTGTTTTAGTGATCCTTTAGTAATATAATCTGTAAATTAAGAAAGGAGAATTTATGTCAATAAAAAATATCGTATTTTCCGTGATCCTTGCCATCTTTTTCACATGGTTCGCGCTGGCGAATTCGCAGCCCGTGACCCTTTCCGTACTGATATGGAAATATACCGCTTCGCTTTCGCTTATCATCCTTTTATCGATCTTAATAGGGATAATAATAACAGGCCTATTATCGGTTGCGGAGGAGTCGAAGCTTCTGAAAAAGATCAAGGAACTTGAAGGCAAACTAAAACATGACGAAGAGCTCCTCTCGCCGAAGGAAGAAAAGAAATAATGGCAAAGCGTATCGCTGCCGTTAAGCGCAGGACAGGCGAAACCAATATCGCGCTTTCGTTGAACATTGATGGATCGGGCAAGAGTTCGATATCGACCGCTATCCCCTTCTTTGACCACATGCTAAAGCTTTTCGCCAAGCATGGGGTCTTTGATCTAAAGCTCAAAGCAAAAGGCGATATTGAGGTTGATTATCATCACACAGTTGAAGATGTCGGCATCTGTCTTGGTCAGGCTTTCAATAAAGCTTTGGGCGACAAGAAAGGCATCGCCAGATACAGTGAAGCGAAGGTCCCGATGGATGAGTCTCTCACGGAAGTGATAATCGACGTGAGCGGCAGGCCTCACCTCACCTACAAGGTCAAGTTTACAAAGACTAAATTCATCGATTTCGATCTTGAAGTGGTGAGGGAATTCTTTGAGGCATTCGTGATCAATGCCGGCATCACTATCCACATCAATAACATCCGCGGCCGCAACATGCATCACATTGTTGAATCGATATTCAAGGCATTTGCTGTGGCTTTATCAAAGGCCTGCGAAATTAGTCCGAGGAAAAAGGGAGTACCTTCAACAAAAGGGCTTCTGTAAACCTCCAACTTCAAACTTCCAACTTCCAAGTAAATTACAAGCTACAAACATCAAATCACATTTGGAATTTGGGTGATGTTTTTTGGGATTTGTTTGGATGTTTGAGGTTGGATGTTGGATGTTATTTAATTATCTTCCATAACTCAATCTTTCAACTAAAAAGTCGGGCAGCCCTACTTTTCTCATCTTCTCCTGAACAGCTGGGATATTATAACTGACACGCTTGATCTCGACCGTCTTCGCCTCTGTATCATAAATGCCGTAACTTGCCCTATTGTCCATATCCCGCGGCTGTCCCACGGCGCCGACATTGATGATGATCTTGTCGAATTTTGAGAGTTCAACAACATCGCCGTCGTTCAGCTGCCAGCCGTCGAAATTGCCGTCCTTTTCCTTTACTATCACGAGCGGAATGTGCAGATGGCCAACAAAAAGAAGGTTCTTCTTCATAAGCTCGATCGTTGCCGCCCCTTCCTGAATATTTGATATGTATTCCACAAACGGATCCCTTAAGCTTCCGTGGACCATTTCAAAATCGTGGATCATCTGATGCTCGGTAAGCGATCCAAGGTATTTAACGCTTGGGTCATTAAGGACCTTCGCGGTCCACTCTATCGCTTCCCTCGCCTCCCTGTTGAAATACACCGGATCGAGTTTCCCTATGCTGGCCATGTCATGGTTGCCGGCGATTGCTGTACACTTTAATTTATCAACGATCTCGACACATTCATTGGGATTTGGCCCATATCCGACGATATCGCCAAGGCAGATCACGTCGTCCGCGTCCCTTACGGCCTGTGCCACCACATTGAGCGCCTCAAGATTGCTGTGAATATCAGCTATTATCGCGTACTTCATTGACCAAATTATATCATAAAGGTATAATTGCCCTCTATGAAATCTCAGGAACACAAATATCGCAAGCTTATAAACGCCAAGGGTTTGGTAAGGTCCGCGGTCATCGAGAAAGAATCCGATCTCCTTATACTCGCGGATAAGGCGCTCACCGTTCAGGCACATGAAGTGCTGAAAAAAGAAAGGAAAGAGCTTGAGGACTACATCGCAAAGAACCCTGAATTCGCAAAATCTTTCAAGCCGATGGGGATATCCCTCTTTTCCCCAAAGATAGTCCACCTTATGGCATGGGCCGCGAGAAAGGCGAATGTGGGCCCCATGGCCGCGGTAGCCGGGGCGATAGCGGAACAGGTTGGAAAAAGTCTGCTTAAGCATTCAAAGGAAGTGATAGTCGAGAACGGCGGGGATATTTTCGTCAAGATCACAAAGCCCAGAAGGATCGGCGTTTATGCAGGAAAGTCGCCATTTTCCGAAAAGATCGCTATCGAGATAGAACCGGAGGATACCCCGCTCGGAGTATGTACATCGGCTGGAACGGTGGGTCATTCGGTTTCTTTTGGCGCGGCTGACGCGGTGATCGTAACGGCCAGATCAACAGCTTTGGCCGACGCGGCCGCGACAGCCATAGGGAATATCGTGAAAAGCGAAGAGACCATCGGTGACGGCATTGATGCAGCCAAGCAGATCAAGGGGCTCCACGGATTGCTGATAATCAAGAACGATAAGATGGGCGCGTGGGGAACTTTGAAGATAGTATCGCTTTAATCCACGATAGGGAACGTATTATACGCATTCGGCATTATGTAAGCTTGCTCCATCTCTCCAGCTAAATTCATTGCCTCAGCCAGATTATCCGCGGGGGTTATACCGAATTTCTGGACGGTAGCCCGGTTAAGCTTTGAAACCCAGATGATCTTGAACCTTTCAGCCTTTTCGAAAGCCGAGAGTATCGTATGGCCGGCGATGGTGAAGTTCCTCTTAAGCTCTTCCTCTATCGCCTTGGCTGAACCTAAATTGACGTATTTCATGTATTCTCCTGAAGGGAATCCCTCTGAGGATTCGCCAAGAAGTATCATCGTTCCGCCTTCTTCCAGGGCATACGAAGCCATTTCCATCGCCTTGTGCGTCTGGACAAAATTAAGGTCCTTCGTTCCCCCTCCTGCGGATGCGATCACGGCTTTTGCTTTATTTGGTATCTTGACCTTAAAGTTGCTGTCCAGCTCATCGCATCCCGCACGGTGAGCTTCCACCAGGTCACCGGCAAAAACCGAAGAGATCCGTCCCGAATCATCAAGTATCACGTTGAAAATAAGGTCGGGATCAAGCATCTTTGCGGCCTCCACCATGTCTTCATGCACGGGATTTCCATCGAGTATCCCGGTTTTTGCTTTTGAGCTTCCCAAACAAAGCTTGTGATTGGTCTGTATCGTTTCAAAAGAAGAGATCCCCGGAAGGACTGACTTTCTTCCTCCGCCGTAACCCGCGAAATAATGGTAAGTGATGGCGCCTGTAAGTATCACGCGGTCAGCATCATTTACAAGTTTATTGACCAGGACTTTTATCCCCCTGGAGGTCGTTCCAAGCTCGACAAGATTTTTCTTGTCGCTGTGATCGTGGTCGATCAGCTTTATCCGGCCCGCTATCTCCTGTCCGACTATCCTGATATGCTCGTCTTTTGTATGCAGCCTGTGTGTCCCCACGGCGAACACGATGAAAATATCCTTATCGGGGATACCGATGGAATTTAGCTCCCCGATGATCACCGGCAGAAAAACCGTGGCGGCAACGTTCCTTGTCCTGTCCGAGACTATGATCGCGACTTTTTCGCCGGGCTTGAAGGTTTCATGCATGCTCTTTGAGGCCACGGGAAACTTGATGACCCTTCTGATCCTTCCTTGCGGATCAATAAGAGGCGAAAGCTTTTTGCCTGATACCACGGATAGTATGCGGGCTTCATCAAGCTTTAAAGAGATCTTTTTGCTTCCGTACTTGAGTTCGAGGCTTTTCACAAGTTAAGATATCGTTCCAGTTCGTGGGATGTGACCTGTACCCTGAAATCATCCCATTCTTTTTCCTTGTTCTTGATGAACCTCGGGAATATGTGCGGCCCAAGCGCTTCCTTCACCAGCTCGCTCTTTTCGGTGGCTTTTAATGCCTCGAAGAGATCCACGGGAAGGGATTTGAGCCCTCTTCTTTCCTTCTCTGCCACTTCCATCTTATAAATGTTGGGTTCAATAGGATCCGGCAGCTCGTATTTTTTCTCGATCCCCCTGAGTCCCGCCGCAAGCATTACCGCAAATGCAAGATAAGGATTGCACGCTGGATCCGGGCACCTGAGTTCCGCCCTTGTCGCCTTCTCATGTCCCGGCTTGTAGTATGGTACCCTTATGAGCGCGGTCCTGTTCCTCCTTGCCCACGAGATATAAACCGGCGCTTCATATCCCGGAACAAGCCTCTTGTACGAATTCACCCATTGCCCGAGCACCGATGACATCTCAAAGGCATGCTTTAGCTGCCCTGCAATGAATTGCTTGGCGATCTTTGACAGCCCGTATTTATCCTTTTTGTCAAAAAACAAGTTGGTATTGCCGCGGAAAAACGACTGGTGCACGTGCATTCCGCTGCCGCATTCCCCGAACAGAGGCTTGGGCATGAACGTGGCGTGGACGCCGCTCTGCTGGGCTATTTCCTTGACGACCATCTTGTATGTCATGACCTTATCCGCCATCTTTAGCGCCTCATCATATCGAAGGTCTATCTCGTGCTGCGAAGGGGCCACTTCATGGTGGCTTGCCTCAACCTGGATGCCTATCGATTCCAGCATTCTTGTCGTCCTTTTGCGGAGCGAGTTCGCCAGGTCATTCGGAATAAGGTCAAAGTACCTGCCCTCATCCACCACTTCCGGCTTTCCGTTTCTCTTGAAGTAGAAGAATTCAAGCTCCGGGCCCACAAAGAACGTAAAGCCCATTTTTTTCGCCTTATCAAGCTGCCTTTTCAGGGCAAAGCGCGGATCTCCCGGGTAAGGTGTTCCGTCCGGATCCAGGATATCGCAGAACATCCTGCCGACAGGGGCTTCCTTTCCCTCCCACGGGAGTATTACGAATGAATCCGGGTCCGCCCTGGCGATAATATCGCTTTCCTCGGCCTCCGCAAATCCGGTAATGGAGGAACCATCAAAGCCTTTACCGTGCGTCAAGGCCTCATAAACCTCACCATCCGTTATCGTGACACATTTAAGGAATCCAAGTATGTCCGTGAACCAAAGCTGGACGTCCCTGATCTTTTTCTGTTTCATCAGCTTTATGACTTTATTGATCTTGATTTTATCGCTCACTTTATGAACACCCCATCCCCTTCTCTCACAAGCTCCTTTACCTTTGTTCCTATGTCATCTCCCTTTTTCACCTTCTGTACCGCCACATGCTCTATCTGGATCGATTCCACAGGCTGTTCAAAATCCGTAGTATGGCCCTTAATGTGTATCACGTCGCCAACCTTAAAGGGCGCCTTTACCTTTATGGCAGCAACACTGATCTTGTCAAAGTAATGGAGCACCTCGCCGATTTTCTTCTCTTTTTTTACCTTTGGCTTCGCCACTTTTACCGTCTTCTTTTTTGTTACCATAAAAGGCGCCTCCTCTTCAATATTATGAGGACATTCTAATACTTAAGAAGATGTTTTTCAATTGGTAAAACATTGATATAATAACCGGGTTATGCATTGGATAGTTTTGTTCCTTTTACTGATCATATCATTCTACCTATATAAAAATGAGCTGGAAGTAATGACCGTTGTTTCAAAAGTTGCTTCAAAAAGAGGCCCCAGGGTCGGCATAGTGTCCTCATGGGCCCGCCAGGGAGTTCCCTACCAATCCCGGTTCCTTTCAACATGCTTAAGCAAAAAGTACGATGTCTTTATCTTCGGCTACAAGAATTTCATAAAGGACGAGGCGGACTGGGGATACGTTAATCTTGTATATACAAAGGTAATTCAGCCTTGGAAAGTGATAAGCTGGATAAAGAGAGAGAACATAAAGGTTATCTTTTTCCCTGACAGGCTGGAAGACAAAAAGGTGCTTGAGTGGTGCAGAAAGAACAGCGTGGCCACAGTGATGATAATAAACTATGAGACCATTAAAAAGAAGGATTTTGAACATTATAAGCTTTACACGAAACTTCATTGCCCGGTTAAATGCACACAGCTGCTGTTGAAAGATCATGGATTCAAGAACACAAAATTCATCCGCTGGGGGATCGATAACGATATCTTCAGCCCCGCCCTTATCGATATAAAGCGTCCGATCAGGTTCATTCACAACGCGGGTTTCGGAGGTACCGAGTGGAGGAAGAACACCCTGGCGGCCGTGGAAGCGTTCGATTATATATGTAAAAAGAAAAAGGATGTCATATTGATATTGAAATCGCAGCGGCCCATAAAGGAATATCCGGAAAAGATCTCCAGGATGATCAGGGACAACGGCCGCATCAGGGTGATGGACAAAGAGATCGGGATGAATGAGCTTATAGAGCTTTATCGTTCATGCCAGGTATCGCTTCTTCCCAGCAAATGGGAAGGCATAGGCATCCCTTTCATTGAATCCCTTGCGCTTGGCCTTCCTGTCCTCACCGTGGACGCCCCTCCGATGAATGAATGGGTAAGGGGCGGATATAACGGTCTTTGCGCGAAGGTGGCCAGATGGGAGGGAAGGCGCGACAGGCAGTTCATCACAAAGGGAGCCATTGTGGATGTGGACGATTACGCAAAGCTTATGATCAAATGCACCGATGCCAAATTGCTCGATAAACTGAGGGCAAATGCTATAAAAGGCATGAAGAACAGCAAGAAGGTCTTCACGAAAGAGATCAATAAGTTCGTAGGGTCGTTATGAAAAAGGTTGCGATAATAGCTCCTAATTCGCTTCCCGTGCCTCCCATAAGAGGCGGCGGCATCCAGACAGTGCTTTCGGAGATCGCTCCCCTTTACAGGGAATATAAGCCCTATATTTTCTCCAATTGCGAGTACGGCATTGACAAGCTTCCTCTCAGGGAAACTGATGGCAATATCGAGCACCACAGGATATGCCTTTCCGGGTGGGAGGAATTCAAAGTTCAACTTATGCATTTAACAACACGGAATTATTTCCCTTATGTCCGTGAAATATCAAAACAGATAATGGAGATAAGGCCGGATATCGTCCATGTGATGAACAGGCCGTGGTTTTTGCCGATATTAAGGAAATACCTTGGCCCGAACATCAAGATAATCAACCATCATCACAACCATTATTTTGCCGAAATGAGTGCCAGGAAAGTTTCTTATTATCTTAGCCTGATGGATGCCTTTGCCGGGATCAGCAATTTTACGGTGATGGAAGAGATGATCAAAAGGTTCCCGATGCAGGCGGACAGGTGCTTTACAATATATAACGGGATAAATACGGATAAATTCAAGCCGAAATGGATGAACAAGGAAAAGGCGGACCAGACAAGGAAAAGGTTCAAGATAGACAAGGGTGACCTTGTTCTGATGTTCGCGGGACGTTTAAGAAAAGAAAAAGGCATCCACACGCTCCTAAAGGCGGCTAGCACTATCATAAAAAAGAACAAAAAGGTGAAGCTGCTTATCGTCGGAAGCCACTTCTATAAGGCTGATGACAAAAAAACAGCCTATATCCAGAACCTGAAAAAGCTGGCTGAACCCATAAGACAAAGCGTGATATTCACGGGTTTCATACCTCCGGCCCAGATGCCCGAGATATATGCAGCATCGGACATCCTTATAGTTCCCTCACATGCTGACGCTTTCGGTCTTACTTATGCGGAAGCAGCCTCTGTAGGTTTGCCGGCAATAGGTTCGAAGCTCGGCGGGATACTGGAGGTCATTGATGATGCTGAAACAGGATTCCTTATGAAGGACCCGGAAAATGCCGATGAGCTTATATCTTTAATAAATTTTCTGATGAATAATCCGGATAAAATGAGGGCTTTCGGCGAGGCCGGCAGGAAAAAGGTGGAAAATATGTTCTCCGCGCAGTCTTCCGCCGCTAATACGGAAGAAATGTACAATAAAGTCCTGACCTTTCCAGACAGGAGCTGACATGTCGATATTTAACTGCGTGCCTGCAATGATGTATCACCATGTTAACCATGAGCCTGAGACATCCGTAAGCATAACACCCGAGAACTTTGAGGCGCAGATAAAATATCTTGCAGAGGCCGGATACAGGTCCCTTCACCTTTCCGAGTTTTATAAATGCCTTAACGACTGGGATATCCCGGAAAAACTGATCTTGATCACATTTGATGACGGTTATACGGACAATTATTTATACGCGTTCCCGATACTCAAAAAGTACAATATGAAAGCGACGATCTTCCCTGTGACCGCTTTTATCAAGGACAGGGCGCCAAAAGACAGGAAGCTGCCGGACAATCAAAAGATATTGTTGGACAGCATCTATGCCAAAGGAGGGCTTGACGGATATTTGACCTGGGAAGAAATGAAAGAGATGGCATCCTGCGGACTGATCGATATCCAGGCGCATTGCCATACTCATGCGGCTTATTTTGAAAGCGACAAGGTCATATCGTTCTATAACGGCGATTTCAATCCGAAGATCGGCTGGGCAACGGACGGGGACTTGAGGCTTGGCATCCCGGTCTACAGGACGGGCCCCGCTATTTGCGTCAGGAGGTATTTTGACGACAAAGCTTTGAGGGACAAGCTTGCCGATCACGTGGCAAATAACGGCGGAAAAGCGTTCCTGTTAAGGCCTGAAGCAAATGATATATTATTTGATATCGTGGAAAAACACGGGAAATTGAACGGCAAATTCGAGCCCCCTCTTGAATCAGAAAGCCGCATAATGAACGAGCTGCATTTTACAAAGGAACTGATCGAAATAAAGCTTAATAGAAAGGTCGATTACATCTGCTGGCCGTGGGGAAGCGTGGATAACGCCCTGATCAACCGGGCAAGGCGGGCGGGTTATGTCGGCGGCATCGGGATGAAGGAAGGCGCTAATATGCGTTTGACCAATGTGATGGATATTCACAGGTTCAACGCTTCTCCTAAGTCAATACCGCAGTTGAAGCAGAAGTTATTCAAGCATTCGAGATTATTCTACTCGATTTATAATGACAAGAGGATAGATAATCTACTAATGCCGATTAGTCGATTCAAATAAATACAATAGGCCTGCTCATCACCTATTAAGCAGCCATATCCAGAGATTCAGGACCGAAGCAAAGCTTACCCAAAGAAGATACGGGGCCAGCAATACAGCTGCGGGTCTGGATATTTTATTGAATTGTATCATTGTGAGCAATATGAATGTCCACAAGAAAACGATCACCACAAATGCCGCAAAAAGCCAATGAAGCGTAAAGAATATCGGCGACCATAGGACGTTCAGTGCCAGCTGAATGCCGAATAATATCAACGCTGTTCGCTTGATATCCTTATTCCCCTTGCTGTCCCACACCATGAAAGCTGCTATTCCCATCATTATATACAATATCGTCCAGACCGGGCCGAACAGCCAGTTTGGCGGCTGTATGGGAGGCTTTATCAGTGTCGCATACCATGTAGGGATTGACGGCGTTGTGAATAAGGAACCTAGCAGCCCGCCCACAAAGAGACAAAATACTATAGAGGCAAGAAGTTGTAACCATTGAATTATTTTCATATTCTCACCGCCTGTAGAAGAATTATACGCCCTGATAATAAATATTCAATGTTACCGTATCACACTACTGTCTCGGATGTCGTGTTGCAATGGGTGGGATTGATCTATAAGAGGCTGGCTAGGAGATAAAGCATCTATTTATTAAATAGTTTTGGGATTATTCTGTTCCCAAGGGAAATAATCATTAATACTATTCCGCCGCTCAATAAATAAGTCATCCAATCTAGGGCATACGTTTTCTTCCCTTTTCTATTTTCCATTTCTTTTATTAGACTGGAATGCAATTCCTTGTTCTCAGTTAAAACGGCCTCTCGCATCATTACGAGCGTATCATTCTCATATTCCAGATCATTCTTCAAGTAAATCATGCCTATAATAATAACTATCAATAATAGGATAATGCTCGCAAATAAGATAAATGGATCGGCATATGGAGAAAAGAAAAGAGGTATGGAGAAAGCAGCAATGGCGGCACTAATGATACATAGATTTTGAATAAAGCTTCTTCTTATTATTAAGTTTTCTTTTAGATATGCCTCGGATTTGTCTAGAAATTCTTTTATCTCCATATTCTCACCGCCTTATTAAGTTTATTGTCCATAATATTATATCGTGGGCCGCTATAAATATTAAAACAATAAATACGCTAGCTATAAATCCAATAAATACATAAAGAAAATATTCAATAATATATTCATAAATAGATATTTTGGCCGCAATATTTAAAGTGAATCCCCGTATAATTGCAATAATAATACCTAGTAATATTGGCAGATAAATATTTAGCCAATTTAGATAATCTGAATTTATTGTCCAAGTAAAAGATTCTTTTGTTATATAATTACAAAGATAATTTGGCGTAAGAAATATAGAATGGATAATAATGAACCATATGGCATATATAATCCCCGAATATAATATTATTTTCCATCCTGATATATTATTCATTTTTCTTTACTACACTACCCTATATTGGGATTCTACGCCCTTATAATAAATATTCAATGTCGCATTACCACTCCCTTATCTCGGATGTCGTGTTGCAATGGGTGGTTGATCTATAACTGTGCAGATATTATATATGCTTTTTTATTCTATCTATTATTTTGCCAAATATATCTTTTTGGGGCTTTTGGTGGGCTAACAAAAATGGGGATATCTTTCCGGTTTTCTTATAAATTTCCTTTGCTTTATTAACAGCATTTTTGAGATCGTTCATACTGGTGTCGCATTTATCCTCATAGCAAATATGAGCATAATTACTTATCCAATCTCTGCTATCGAATTGAAGCGTGAAACCATTGTCGTGAAGGAATTTGTTCTTTTCGGAATCTAAATGATCATCAATCATATTCTCACTGCCTTATAAAAGAATTATACGCCTGGTTATTGATTAATCAATGCTTGAGGCTCGACGGCGCGGCAAGAAATTGATGATAGAGGAGTGTTTAAGCAGGTCAAACCTATCACAACTTGTGATGAGTTCATCCTGAACCATTTATAACGTGTTATTTGCCTTCATTCACAATAGAAGAAATTACTATCTTTTGGATCAATTTACCCAAATCTTCCTGAAGCTTTTTCAGTGTGGATATGTTCCTATTATTTATTTCCGTTTCCTTGAACAATCTCATTATTGCTCTTGAGTGTACCGATAATTGTTTTATGACCTGCGGACTGCTTAATATCTGCTTCCCCCTTGCTCCCACTGCCTCCTCAAGCACCGAAAAAGCGCGCATTATGAATATAGATCTATGCACCGCGATCTTGGACTTAAGCACGGTTGCCAGCATATTAACGCCGTTGCGGGTAAATGCATAAGGCAAATATTTGATGTTTTTACCTCTTTTCATGGTCACAGTTTGTGACCTTGATCCCTTTCTTTTCTTGATCAACTGCATATCAATCGTCTCATCGTACGCTAACTGGAACATGAAATCCGCCGGGAATCTTTCAATGTTCCTTTTTACCGCCTGATTTAGCGCTTTTGTTGAAATATGGTATAATTCCGCAATATCTTTATCGAACATCACTTTCCGCCCTCTTATCTCAAATATCTTATTTTGAATATTCATCAATTTGTTCATTTTATATCCTCCTTATCCGCCTGCCCCTCACATCTATGTGATCTTTTCGTAGCTGATGATCCTCTCCCTTAAAAACGCCCAGCCAAGCCATTTATTAAGTTCATCTTCGCTTAGAACGATCTCCCTTACCTGATTGAACGGCAGCTGGTACATAACCTTGTACATTTATATCACCCCCTATTCTTGATGATCAAGATGCTGGATGCTCGGCGTCGAGGCTCGCCTGCCTGCCGGCAGGCAGGTCTCGAAGCTCGAAGTCGAGGCTTGATGCTGGATATTTTTTCGATATCCGAAATCCTGCCATGTTACCGCCAAATTAAACATCTGACGGCTGGATTTATCATAAATATCAATAAGTGAATTGCAAAGTTCGATATCCAGATGTTGCCTATATAGATCACGAGCGTGGCTCAAGGAAACAATGGTCTCATTGCTCTCACCAATCGCGTCATCAAGATATTTTTTAAAGCTCTTGACCTGATGTTTTTTTGAATAACCCTCGGCTATCAATCTTGGGACAGCCTTGGAAGACCTTCGCAGCTGATCTGCAAGATCGAATCTTTCCTCCTTTGGCAGATTTGGGATGATTTTAGATATCACAATTAGCGAAGCCTTATAGGTATTTTGATAAACTTCCAGATCTAAAAAGCTTTTAATAGGTTTCCTGGTATTCATTCTGTCCCTCTTTTCTCCAGCATCCATCATCGTGCATCCTTTCGAGCTTCGCTGCCCTTCTTCGAGCCTCCTTCTTCCAGCATCCTGACGAGCGTCGCCGCCCCTATTCCAGCCTCAATTCCTGTCCATCGCCCTGTACTGAATTGCTTCCGCGATATGCGCTGACCTGATGTCAGCTGAACCTTCGAGGTCCGCGATGGTCCTTGATACTTTCAATATCCTGTCATAGCAGCGCCCGCTCATCTTAAGATGGAGAACTGCGGACTTCAGAAGGTTTTCGGCCTCAGTGTCAAGCTTGCAGAATTCCCTTACATGCTTGGGCAGCATCCTGGCATTGCAGTGGACACGCGCTTCCTTGAACCTGTCAATCTGGATATTGCGCGCTTTTATGACGCGCTGCCTTATCACCTCCGACGTCTCGCCCTTTGGAAGGTTTGTAAGTTCCTCCTTCTTCAGCCTTGGCACCTCCACATGAAGGTCTATCCTGTCCAGGAGGGGGCCGGAAAGCTTACCCCAGTAGCGCTGAACCTTGAACGACGGGCAAATACAATTCTTTGTGGCATCCATGTAATTCCCGCAGGGGCAGGGATTCATTGCGGCAACCAGCATGAACTCCGCGGGGTATGTTACGGAGCTCAAAGCCCTTGCGATCGTAACCACGCCATCCTCAAGCGGCTGCCTCAAGACTTCAAGCACATCCCTTTCGAATTCCGGGAACTCGTCAAGGAACAAGATCCCCATGTGGGCCAGGCTCACTTCTCCCGGGCGCGGATTCCTTCCCCCACCTATGATGCCGATATCCGATGTCGTGTGGTGGGGCGACCTGAAAGGCCTTACGGTGATCAATGATTTCTTTGAGCTCAACAATCCGGTAACACTGTATAACTTGGTGACCTCCAATGCTTCTTTTATCGAAAGCGGGGGAAGTATGGTCGGGAGTCTCCTTGCCAGCATGGTTTTTCCCGAGCCAGGGGACCCGACCATAAGTATATTATGGCCTCCGGCTGCCGCCACCTCCAGCGCCCTCTTCGCGAGCCCCTGGCCCTTAACGTCACAAAAATCGATATCGAACTGAAGCTTTTCAGAAAACAGGGAATCAATGTCAATGATATGGGGTCTTATGGTTTCTTTTCCGTCAAGGTATTTTGCCGCCTTTAGCAGATTGTCGCACGGAATGACCTCAAGTTCCGCAACAAGCGCCGCCTCGTCGGCGTTTTCCCTGGGGACGATCACCCTCTTAATGCCGTTGCCAGATATTGACATGCATATCGGCAGCACTCCGTTCACGGGGCGAAGGCCGCCGTCAAGGGAGAGCTCTCCGATTATGACCGTTTCCTTGAGCATACCTGGCTTGAGCTGCTGCGAGGACGCGAGCATACCTATGGCAATGGGGAGGTCGTAAAGGGGGCCTTCCTTCCTTATATCCGCCGGGGCTAAATTTATCGTAAAATAGCCGGGAGGGAATTCAAAGCCGGAATTGGTTATCGCGAATTTAACCCTGTCACGGCTTTCTTTTACCGCCGCGTCCGGCAGCCCAACTATGGATTGTCCCGGAAGCCCCCTTATTGAATCGACCTCTACCTCCACAACATAGCCGTCAAGACCGTTGACCGCGGCGCTGTTCACCTTAATTAACATGGAAGGCGTCCTTTATCAGCTGGAACTGCGACATGTTATATATTGAAAGAACATCGAACCTGCAGTTGATCCCTTTTATTTTGTTCTTGAACAGATAAGTTCTTGCTGCATGGATTATGCTTTCTCTTTTTGACTTTCTTACAGCACCAAGTGGTGTGCCGATGCTCCGGAATGAGTAGTTCTTGACTTCAATAAAAACGAGGAATTCGCCATCCCTGGCTATGATGTCAACCTCTCCCTGTTGTGAGCGGAAATTCCTTTCAATGATAAGATATCCTTTGTTTGTAAGGTACTGTGCGGCTATATCTTCGCCGGTCCTTCCGATATCAACGCTTGCCTTTGTCATGCCAAACCATGTAGCAATTAATATGCCAAACAATTTGGATCATCGGTAAGAAAAACATGAGGAATGTGCTTGCACTTTGTCCTGTCTTTGTGGACGAAGTGACGAAATTCGCTACAAATGTCGAATAAAACTACAACAAAAACAAAAACCCTCTATGGTCTCTCATGATCACATGGAGGGTCTTGTTTAATTAAATCAATTGATTGAACTAAGTAATTCCTGCCCTGCCGAGAATTTTACTACATTCTTCGCGGGTATGTTAAGTTTTGCTCCTGTTTTTGGGTTCCTGCCCAATCTTGCTTTCCTTCTCATTCTCTTCCATGTGCCAAAGTTGACCATCTGGACCTTCTCGCCTTTTCTAAGAGCGCCTCCCATAATGTTAAATGTGGCTGAGACCACTCTTGTGCAAAGTGATTTTGATATTTTCGCTTTTGAGGATACCTGAGAGATCAATTCCTGCTTATTCATCGATTTCACCTCCTTTTCTATTATGCTTTTTTCGGGTGCAAAATAAGCTGCGAAAGACCTATTTCGACAACTTGCATATCGTCGCCAATGGTGCTTTCGGTCATTGCTTGCACATTATACTTTGTTCCAAAATTTTCCCTTAAGTACGAAAGAAAAGCTTTCCTGTCATTCGCATCCAATTCAACAAATGTTGTTTCGCCTTTCTTATCATAGAAAGCGGCTATTATCGTCCCTTTTTTTACTATAGGTTCACCGTTCTCGCTTCGTTCCGGGCTGTCGGCGTTACAAACCGCCACAAAGATCCCGATATCGGCATTGCCAAGCAGATTTCTGATCGAATCTTTTACTGCGCGAGTATTATTGTTGGGTATCAAAGTATTAGGTGAAATTCCGTATATGCCGGCCAATTGTTTTCTCACGGCCATTTCGTTAGTGGTTAATTGAGGCTGGGCCCCTGCTGATGCTGTTCTTTGTGCGGCCCCTGACGGCGGAATTCGAGCGGAATCACCCATTTCAATCAACCTCCTTGACAGAGGCAATAATCAATTCCAGAACTCGTGGGTAGTATAGCATGGGGTCTTTCTAAAAGTCAAGCAAATTAAGGGTTTGCGAGGATTAACAGAACAAATATCCTTTCAATAAAAGGCTTTTTAAAACCGGCTCGTATGATACCCTGTGTATCGAAGTGGGCCCGAATTTTTTCAGGTTCTTCAAATGCTCTTCCGTGCCGTACCCTTTGTGGTCGGAAAAACCGTATTGAGGATATATCAGGTCATAATTATCCATGATGCTATCGCGTATCACCTTGGCAACTATGGAAGCCGCGGCAATGGATGAACATATCGCGTCACCGTGCTTTACGCATATTTGGGGTAGAGCGACCTTTGGCACCTTTCTTATGCCGTCGATCAGAATATGCTCGGGTCTGATGGAAAGTGACTCCAGGGCCATCCTTATCGCCCTGTAGGAAGCCTGCAGTATGTTCATTGAATCGATCACGGAATTGTCAACGATCCCGATGCCGATAGAAACAGAGGAATCCATGATGACGCCGTATAATTCTTCCCTTTTTTCCCTTGTGAGTTTCTTTGAATCATCAAGGCCTTTTATCTTTGCGGCCTCCCTGAGTATGACCGCACAAGCAACTACTGGCCCCGCAAGAGGACCGATCCCCACTTCATCCACCCCGGCGATAATATTTATCCCCTGCTTCCTTAGTTTTGTTTCATGCCTCATTGAAACCGGGTTCAAGGGTGGTATCTCCTGTATTTGAGCTTATCTTTTTATATGCCAGATCCTCTTGGAATAGATGCCGATAATATCATTGCCCGATAAGGGCCCCCATGACCTGCTGTCATTAGAACTTGCCCTGTTGTCTCCCAGGACAAAATATGAGCCGTAAGGTATCCTTATCGGATCATGATCGGAAACATCGGCATGCATTGGATGCTTCTCTTTCAGAGATCTTCCGTTTATGTAAACCTTGCCTTTTTTGATCTTTACTGTCTCGCCGGGAAGCCCGATTATCCTTTTTACCAAGGTTATAGGATCTTCGTCCGGATTTGCCCGGTGCCTTAATGCGATGATATCAGATCTTCTCGGGTCGCGGGAAAGCCTTACAAGATATCTCTCACTGGAAAGGGACCTTAACCTGCCGTAAAAGGGATTATTGAACACGGAAAAGATCTTTTTCATGTCAGATAATCCCCAGAAGGGATTTGCCGCTCCATAGGTAAGCTTATTGATCACAACCCTGTCGCCCGCGCTGAGCGTTGGCTCCATAGAGTCCGAAGATATCGTGTAAATCTGCACAAGAAAGATCCTGATAAAAGATGCTATGAGGATGGCAATGACCAGTATTATGAGGATCTTATAAGAGGGTCGTGAACTGATCGCCTTTTTCTGTTTCGGCTTTGTCTTTAATACACCTTGTAAGGCTTCCGTTGCCTTGAATTTATGCTGCAGGAATTTCTTTGCGTCAAACCTTTTTTCGCTCATCTGCCGCCCCGACCTCCGGTCGAGACTCTGCTTCCTCTATTCTCAAAGCTTTTGAGCCGACGCGTTTCCTGAGATAATAGAGTTTTGCTCTTCTTGTTTTTCCGGATCTTATTACCTTTATCTTCTCTACCCTTGGTGAATGCACAGGGAACGTCTTCTCCACCCCTATGCCCTCGACCACCTTTCTTACGGTAAACACTTCCCTAACTCCTCCACCCCTTTTCTTTATGACCGTCCCCTCAAAAGCCTGAAGCCTTTCTTTGTCACCTTCGATTATCTTTAAGAACACCCTGACAGTGTCCCCCACATTGAATTTTGTGACTTCTTTTTTTGAAAAACTTTTCTCGATATCTTCAATTATTCCCATTATCTTCACTTCTCCTTGCCGAACAATCTATCAAGAATTATCGCCGCCGCGCTTCTAACCGAAAGGTGGTTGTAATCCGCATCTCCGATCACTGGCGAAAGTACTATATCGGCCCCGTCGGTCACCTCTTCGCAAAGCCCCCATCCCGTCCCTAAAAGTATCAGGTATGACCTTTTGGACTTCTTGATCTCCTCGCTTAGTTTGCTGTAAGGATAACTTCCTTTTTGCCTTGCGCTGGTCGCGACAACAACAGGGCTTCCGTTCTTGCCGCTGATCTCCTCTATTACTTCCTTCAGGTCCTTCTTTATCGAGACCAGATTAAAAGCCTCGACCCTTGTCGGGTTGAACTCCTGGCTGTCTTCTTCCATCCAGCGGGAAAGAACCCTTTCCGCGAACTGCCGCTGCGCGCTTATGGGATTTACCACAAAATATTTCTTTATCCCATAAGTTTTGCAGGACCTTGCAATATCGTGGAGGTCAAAGCCCGTTACGCAGGTCGTAACTACTTCCTTGTTCTTATTATATACCGGAAAGTGCAGAAGCGCAACGTAAACGTTCATGCTAGGACCTGTCCATAAAAATATTTTCAAGCATCCTCGTGTCATCATCGCTCAACTGCGCCTTCGATAATAGATCCGGCCTTTTTATAAAGGTGCTCTTTATCGACGCTTCCCTCCGCCAGCTTGCGATCTTTTTATGATCACCGCTCATAAGTACCTCCGGCACCTTTAAGCCCGCATATTCTGCCGGTTTTGTGTATTGCGGGTATTCAAGCAATCCCTGGGAAAATGTTTCCTCCGCGGCTGATGTCTCATCCCCAAGCACTCCCGGTATGAATCTTGCTATTGTATCTATCAGGACCATTGCCGGAAGCTCTCCGCCGGTCAGCACGTAATCTCCAATGGATATCTCTTCGTCCACGAGGCTATCGATCACCCTCTGGTCCACTCCCTCATAATGCCCGCAGATCAGTATTAAATGTTCGTATTGTGCCAAATCCTTAGCTATTGCGTTATTCAAAGTTTTCCCGGCCGGCGTAAGCAATACTGTTAATTGTTTGTGATTTGGGATTTGGGATTTGGGATTTGTTTGGATGTTGGAGGTTGGATGTTGGAGGTTGGATGTTGGAAGTTTTGCCTTAATTGATTCTACAGCTTCAAATACCAACTCTGGTTTAATGACCATTCCCGGCCCTCCCCCATACGGGGTATCATCCGCGGTCTTATGCTTATCCCTGGCAAAGGTCCTTAGATCAATGATATTTATATCAAGCAAACCCTTTGCTTTGGCTTTGCCGATAATGCTTTCCTCAAGCGGAGAGAACATTGAGGGGAATAATGTGAGAATATCTATCCTCATAAAAACATGCCTAAATTACCCCCAGATTGAAATCTGGGGAATGGATGATTCCCCACAATTCATTGTGGGGATTATCCGAACAACTAATCCGCGTTCCTGATGTCCTGAACTATTCCGTCTTTAACAACTATCTCCGCGGCGCCTATCTTTTTATAAAGGTTATCTCCAGCCTTCACAGTTATCGGGCCCTCAAGCGGCCCCTGGATGAATTCGGTGTTCAGTACCAGTTTCTTTGCTTCCTCCACCTTTGCCTGAAGGTCCGCCCTGGCAGCTGCCTGGCGCCCTTTTTCCTCGTCAAGCTGGTGCTTGAACGCCGTCATCTGCGATACCATGCCCTTTTTCTTCAAATCTTCCATATAGGATTTTGCCTGCAGGTCCATCTGCTGGGCCTGTGTGTCAAGGTTCTTTATCGCCCTTTCCAGCTCTTTTACAAGATTGTCCTTAAAGGCCTCCGTGACTATTGCCTTTACCATTACCACCCTTTTTAACTCGATCGATCTTTCTGCCATGTTATTGCTTCCTTTCTCCCGTCATTATCTCGACGGTCACCCTTTTTTTGTTCTTTGCGCCTGCCGCCTTTACTATTGTCCTTATCGCGTTAGCTATCCTGCCGTCCTTACCGATGACTTTCCCCGCGTCGTCGTTCGCCACTTTTATTTCCAGAATCGTGACTGACTCTCCCTCTGTCTGGTTTATCACAACTTCCTCGGGTTTATCTACTAATGCTTTTACCAGATACTCTACCAGTTCCTTCATTGTGCTACCTCCAGTTTGTGCTCTATTTTCCGCCTTAGGCGGACCCGCCTCAGGCGGGCTTTTCTTCGGTTTTTGGTGTTTCTGCAGCCTTTTCTTCTCCTGCTTTCTCCTCCTTTGCTCCCTGCCCGCCTGCTGGCGCGGCCTGCCCGCCTGTTGGCGCGGCCTGCCCGCCTGTTGGCGCGGCCTGCCCGCCTGCTGGCGCGGCCTGCCCGCCGCCAGGCGCGGCCTTCTGCTTGGGTGCTCGCTTTTTATAACCGGAAAAGTCGATAGCTTTTAACACACCGGCTTTCCCAAGCATCTTCCGTACCGTTGGGGTGGGGACTGCGCCCTTTTTAAGCCATTCCAGGACCTTGTCCCTGTCAACTTTGAACAGCACAGGCTCTACAAGAGGATTGTACTGTCCAATTATCTCTATCACTTTGCCGCTTCTTGAGGCCCTCTCATCCGCCACTACTACTCTGTATGACGGATGCCCTTTTGCTCCTACTCTGGCTAACCTGATTTTTACTGACAAATTTCATGCCTCCTAAATAAACAAAACCTGTGGATTATATCACACGCTGTAGCGTTTTGCAATTTCTTCCAAAGAATCTCCGCCGAATTTTTCAAGGAACGCATTTGCTATCTCGATCGCCGCGGCAGCCTCGGCAATGACCCCCGCGGACGGCACATGGCATATATCGGCTCTTTCAACATGTGCTTTTGCGGCTTCCTTTGTGACAAGGTCGACTGAATTGAGCGGTTTTGCTATTGTCGCCGCCGGCTTTACGGCGGCCCTCAATACTATCGGCATACCGTTCGTGATCCCGCCTTCAAGTCCGCCGGCGTTATTGGTGTGCCGGACAAATTCTTCGTTCTCAAAAAATATTTCGTCATGCGCCTTTGAGCCGGGATGTGACGCGGCCTCAAAGCCAAGGCCGATCTCGACCCCTTTTACGGACTGTACCGACATCACGGCCTGCGCAAGTTTTCCCGAAAGGCGCCTGTCAGGATGCACATGGCTGCCAAGCCCGACTGGAGCGCCGATCACGACCACCTCGAACACGCCGCCAATGGAATCGCCTTCTTTGCCCGCGTTATCGATTGCTTTTTCCATCAGGCCCTCTGCCGCCGGATCGGCGCATCTGAGCTCAGAAGCTTCTGCAGCCCCCTTCAACTTTTCAAACTGGCCGGCGGACAACGATCCCTTTGCTTCTGCTTTTACTTTTCCGATCTGCACTACATGACTGAATATTAAAATATGAAACTCAGCCAAAAGTTTTTTTACTGCGGCTCCAGCCGCGACAAGGCCGACGGTGCTCCTGGCGCTGGCGCGTTCAAGGATATTCCTGATATCCTGCTGGTTGTATTTGAGTGTTCCCGTGAGGTCGGCGTGCCCCGGCCTGAGTTTTGTCACCGGCTCCTGGAAGATGTTCTTGATCTCTTCAACCGGCATTATCTTTTTCCAGTTCTCATAATCCTTGTTCTCCACCATCATGGCGATCGGGCTGCCAAGTGTCTTCCCAAGCCTTACCCCGGAAAGTATCTCGACCTTATCTTTTTCGATAGCCATGCGGCCGCCCCTGCCGTAGCCTGCCTGCCTTCTCGCCAGCTCTTTATCGATGTCTGATGCCGAAAGCTTAAGGTTGGCAGGCATGCCCTCCAATATAGCGACTATGGCCTTTCCGTGTGATTCGCCGGCTGTTAAATATCTAAGCATGTAGCGATTATATCACGGCTTCAGTAAAGTTTGAAGCCGGCAAATAACTTGGATGCGGCAGTTGATATTTATCGCTTATTCTCGCTAATTTGGCCGTTCTCGAACGGTGTGCCCCCTATAAAACTGGACTAAACCCCGGCACCAATTAGCGATACTTCTGGCTTAATTTCATCAAAAGCAACATACAATTCCGAAACTGCTTCTCGGGGTGTTAAATAATTTAACCCCTGA
>Ga0315284_10000952_pt1 | contig 40202 bp, 39 predicted proteins | sample YL17G09_16_MG_FD_203696 | JGI IMG/M metagenome (GOLD analysis project Ga0315284, IMG submission 203696) | Sediment microbial communities from Yellowstone Lake, YNP, Wyoming, USA - YL17G09_16 | ecosystem: Environmental > Aquatic > Freshwater > Lake > Sediment | place: USA: Wyoming | collected...
CCTTCCTTACGCTGCGCTCCAGGAAGGAGACCAGCATCCCACAAGTGTTACCTATGTCCCTTCACAATCTGTCACCCATGTGCCTTCCGCATGCACCAGCGTGGCCATGGCACCCTCCGCCTGTGGCCTTGCTACCCCTCGGCCGGGAACGGCGGCTTTTCCACAAGCCATCAGGCGAGCTTCTCGATCACTTGGCGAATCGCATCGTGCTCCCTTTGCATGTGGCGGACCTGGAGACGGTATTGCTCCAGTTCTTCGGCGGGCGTGGAGGCGAGAAACTCCTTGTCCGCCAGCCTGGCCTTGAAGCCGTCGATCCTCTCGGAGAGGATCCGCATCCGCTTGCGAAGTATGGCGATTCGTTCCTCGGGGGTGAAATTCTTGGCCGCGTCGTCCAGGACCCGCTGGGCCACGAAGATCGGCGTGTTGAAGGCCGCCCCCAGGGCGATGGCGTCGGAAGGCCGGGAATCGACCGTGACGGCTTGGCCGTCCCGACGCAGGTGGATGGTGGCGATGAAGGTTCCCTTGCCGTCGTCGAGATCGTAGCGAAGGTCGTCGATGACGATCTTCTCCATCGTCGCACCCAGGGCCTCGATCACGCCGGCAAGCAGGTCGTGAGTCATCGGGCGCGGGGTGGGGATGCCCTTGAGGCGGCGGTCGATGGCGTACGCCTCCACCGTCCCGATCTCGATGGGAAAGCAACGCCCCCCGCCCGGTTCGCTCAGGAAGATCAACTGCGTCGGGCTGTCGTCGCTGATGAGGATCCGCGAAAGTTCCATGCGCACTTCCATTGGCGTCTCCTGTGTGTCTAAACGTACACAAAACCGCTGGCCGCGCCGCGGCTCGACTGAGCCTGCCGACCTCCCTCGGCCGAGCAGCCTGCGTGAGCAGCCTGCGGGGCGTTCCGACCCGTCAGGGGCCTTAGGCCCCGCGCCGACAACACCTCTGCCGCTGATGTATCATTCTAGATTCCCCCGCCCCCCCAGGCCAACACCAACTCCCCGCGCCGCCGGCCCTATGAAGGGGTGGCGGGGCTCCGGCCCGCCACCACATGACCGTGGCAACATGAGCCTTTCACGCGGTGGGACAGAGCCCCACCGCGCGGAATTCTCGCCGCCAATCCCGCCAACGATCCAAACGACTTACTTTCCGGCTCGCCGGCCGGTACAATACGCTACGACAGCTCGGGAAGAAGCGGTAGGGCGAGAAACTTGCCCAGAAGGGCCCCTTCCGGGGTTGCTCGCGCAACATTCGGGTTAGGGACGCACTGCAACCATGCCGGGGTATCGCCGATGGCGAATCGGCCGGCTGGTGTTCCTGACGGTGGTGACGGCCGGGCGGCGAAAGGTGTTCGCCGGACGGGATGCGCGTGTCTTGTTGCGCCAGGCCATGGAGCAAACGGAAGCGCGGACCAACCGGGGACGGTGGAATTTGACTGGTCAGAATAAACACGCATGGACCTCAGGATTGCGCGAGCAACAGAAGTTGCTCGCCCTACGGACTGTTCTGGAGGTGTCATGGCCACTGTCGGTCTGGGTACTATGGCTTCATCCATTCGTTGCTGGACGGTCATTTGGTCGCTCTCAGAAGACTCGACAGACCATCATGGACCGCCAACCGGCTGTGTGGCCGAATCTTTGGTCAACCGCCACGAGATTCGATAGGGTTTAGCCCCCTCCAACTGCTCCTGAAGTTGCTTCGTCTGCTGATCCAGTTGCTCGGCCGCCTGCTTTTGTTCCTGGATGTACGTCATCTTCGCCTGTATCTCGGCCAGGTCGATTTCTATGTTCGCCTGCTCGCCGGCCAGTCGTGCCAGCAGTTCGCCGGTGGCCGTGCTTGCGACCGCCTCTCGCCTCTGGGCCAGTTGGACCTTGGCTTCGACGAGCTTCATCTGGGCGTCGCGTACCTGGTTCTCGATTTCTTCCTCGGAGGAAATGCCTTTTCCCTTGCGTTCCTCAGCGGCTTTCTGAGTTTTCTCCAATGCCATCCGGCGAAGGTTCAGAACCTCCTGGAGTTCCTTAACCAAGGAGTCATCCGCGATCCGGTCCTGCGCCTGAAGCTTAAGGTCTGCAATCGCACGACCGACAGCCTCCAGTCGCTTCTGCTTGGCATAGACGTCCATCTTGAGCATGCCGGAATTCTTGGCAAACTCTGCGATCTCATCGTTTGACTTCTGGACTTTGCTGGTCACGGCAGACAGTTGTTGCCAGTACGGCTCGTAGACGGCGGGATTGGTCTGGTCGCGGCTCCTAAGTTGTTCGTCCAGGACGCCGACGACCATGTCAGGCAAGCTATTGGCGTATTGAACCAGTTCTCGTGTGCTGGGCTGCTTGGAGTCGTTGTTCGGCAAGACGGAATAGAAGACGAAGAATCTGCCTGCCTTCCATCCCTCGATATTGGCAGGCATAGATGCGGGCTGGAGGCCGGAAATCTCAACCTGGGCAACTGGGATCTGGGCAAAGGTGACATCGAGTCTTGCCTTCGCCTGCTTGTTCCCCGCATTGTTCAGGACCATCGAGCGAATATCACCGGCGATCTGCTCTATCTCCTCGTTCCCCAGGGCCAGGCAGGCTGGGTTCCACGCGATATCGCACTGGAACGAGGTGCTCACGGGCAGGGCGGCGGTACTAGCGGCCGTGGCAGGCGAGGCATTGTTCTGCAACTGCTGCGCATCGGCGGCGCTGAACAGCACGGCGATGTCGAGCAGCAATGATGCGATGATCAACGTCCGAGTTGTATTCATGAGGATTCTCCTGTTGTTAGCTTTCGAATCTCGTCCGACCGCTGACGGGCGCACTCTGCTGAGACGGTCTGCGGAAACTGCTCGATGAGGCGACGGTAGACATTCACCGCCGGTTGTTGGAGGCCCAACTGGTTTTCCATACTGTTGGCCTGGACCAGCATCATCCGAGCCGCCTGTTCCATCCCGCGCTGGATCGGATCGTCCGCTTCGAGGGCAGTCAACTGTCTGTTGAGTTTGGCCAACTCGCTTTTGGCCTGCCAATCCTGCACGGCTGCCTGGCGCAGGTCGGCCTCCGATTCGATCCGGGCAATGGACTGCTGTAACTGCCGGAGGTCATCCGCTAGCGAGGGGATGGCTGTGGGCGTGCGGTGGGCCGTCTCCACGGCCTTGGGAAGCGTATGCAACAGAAGCATTATAGCAACCAGCAACCCCACAGCGGCAGACGAACCCAGGGCCAATCGGCTATTTCTTCGCTTTCGTGCGATGATCCGGACGTGACGGGCCAGGTCGGCGGAAGTGGGCGGTGGCCCCATCTCGGCATCAGCTTCCTTGATCAGGCTTTCCAGGTCATCGTTCCACATGCTCATTCCTCGCTAATCCCAACCAGGAGCCCCTTGAGGGCGGCCCTGGCGCGATGCAGCCGCACGTTCACGGCCGATTCGGTCAAGCCCAGGGCCTTGCATATCTGGCCGACCGGCATCTCCTGCAGATATCGGAGAACCACCACTTCCCGTAGGGCTGTTGGCAATCGTCGCACAGCCTGGCGGACAACACCCAGTTGTTCTGTCTCGACTGCCCGCGCAACGGCCGAACATTGCGCCGGCGGCTGGTGCATCTGCCGCCACAGAATCGCCTGTCGTAGCCATCGCCGACGCGTTTCTTCGCGGCACTTGTTGATGGTGATTCGGGCCAACCATGTTGACACACTTGCGTCGCCGCGAAATCCGTTCAAGTGCTTGAGGACGGACAGGAAGACTTCCTGCACAACGTCCTCGACTGCGTCAGGCCAACCCAGCAGTCGGTGGACCAAACGCGCTACATTGTCCAGGTGAATATGAACAAGGAGGTCAAACGCGCCAGGGGCTCTTTGCCGGATTAGATCCAACAGGCGGGAGTCCTGGTCCGTTTCGCCGCGAGGCTTGCCGTCCCCAGCCGATTGGATCTTGTTCATATCCACGCTATTAGACCAGCCAGCCGTAGATTTCTTACATGATGTACCCAGATTTCAGCTAATGATACAAGTGAAGACTACGTCCTCACATTCCCGAATTCCAGTAGCTGGGCCGTCAAGAGTCTTGAGGATCGTCTCCATCATGGTCTTCGTGCCAACAGCAACATGATTGTCTCTGATTCGCAAGTACATGGTCAAGCCCAGGGGGCCGCACAAGAAGTCCACCGCCTGGCTGCCGTTCCTGCGGAATCAGGTGTACGCTTCCGGCGGCATCCGCACCATCACACTGACTGTTGTTGATGACGACGGCGGTGCCGGCCATAGGGCTCCACGACGGCCGTCATCGCGGGCGTTGGAGTGAACAACGGCGTACTCCAGATCATCGGCACCAACCGCGACGACCACGTGGAAGTGAAGATCGAATGCAGCCGTCAGATGGTGGTGGCGGCCAGCTTCTTGGATGACCTGGGCCACAAGCGGATAGTCAATCCCGCGGGCATCCAGCGGATCGAGATGTTCCTGTATGGCGGAGACAACAATGCCTGGATCGACTACAGCATCCTGCTTCCGGCCTTCATTGACGGCGATTCCGGCGATGATCACCTGAGGAGCGGTGGCGGTCCGACGGTGCTGCTGAATGGCTCGGGCGACGACCATCTGGACGGCGGCAAGGGTCGGTCGATCCTGATCGGCGGGACCGTGCCGGCTGGCATCAGAGCCGGAACCTGACGATCCCGTCCAACGTGACGCTGCTGAATCTGCCGCCCTACAGCCCCGAACTCAATCCGGCGGAACTGCTGTGGTGGCAGGCCCGCGACAAGAAACTCGGCAACCAAGCCTACAAGAGCATCCCCGTCCTGGAGCGAGCCGTCAGCGAAGCCTGGCTATCGCTGATCGAACAGCCCGACTTCCTTCGCTCCTTGTGCTTGTTCCCGTGGATACAAGCGGCAATCTCTAACTAAGATCGGTATAAGTCCTTATACTACGGCCCCGACGGAATTATTCGGGTGGACAGTATCTCTCCGTGGTTGCGACCCTGAGGTCTAAGAAGCATGTAGCCGGAACCCCAGAAGCAGGTCTTCCTCCGATGGGCGCCGCTTATGCGGACCGCTCACGGATTGCATCAGGGTAACGGGCCATGTTTACCGCCACATCGTAGGTGATTTCCCCCTGCTGATAGAGGTCCAGCAGGTGGTGATCCATCGTGATCATACTGTGTGTCTGGCCCTGCTGAAGCTCATTGTAAATCAGGTGGGTCTCGTTCTCCCGGATGTGCTTGCGCACGGCAGGGGTTCCCACCAGCACCTCGTAGCACAGTACGCGTCCCTTTCCCGTCGCCTTTGGCAGCAGTTGCTGGGCAATGGCGCCTTGGAAAGTATTGGCCAACATGAAGCGGATCTCCGACTGCCTGCCCTCGGGAAACGCCGAGACCAGCCTCTGGAGAAGTTCGGTGGTGCTGGGGGTGTGCAGCGTGGCGATGACCAGGTGGCCGGTTTCCGCGGCCATCAAGGCCGTGTGAATCGTCTCCTGATCGCGCATCTCACCGATGCCGATGACGTCGGGGTCCTGGCGCAACACGTGGATCAGTGCGTGGTAGAAATCCCGAACGTCGCTGAGCACCTCCTGCTGAATGACGATGGATCGCTTGAAGCTGTGGACGTATTCCACCGGATCCTCGATGGTGACGATCTTGTAGCGGTTGTCGGCGTTGATCAGATCGATCATGTAATGGAAGGTGGTGGTCTTGCCGACGCCGGTAGGCCCGGTGATGATGACCAGTCCGCTGGGTTTTCGGGCGAACTCATCCACGATCTCCGGCAGCCCCAGTTCCTGGCGCGTCCGGATGGCCGATTCGCTAAGGCGGATGGAAAGCTCCGGGCAACCGTTGCGGAAGTAGACCGTGACCCTGGCCCGTTCCGTGCCATCCATCTGGGTGGAAAAGCACAACATTAGGTCCTTCTCCAATCGCTGCTTCTGGTCGGCATTTAAACATTCGTAAGCCAACGCCTTGGCCGACTCCTTGGTGAAGGCCTCGCCCTTGGAGGTGACGATCTGTCCGTCGATACGAAAGATGGGCGGGATGTTGACCACGACGTGGATGTCGCTGGCATTGAACTTTCTTCCGGCTCGCAGCAGACTCGCCAGGTTCATGTTTACCTCCATCCCAACCATCGCCGTAGGCGCGTCAGGAAAGGTTCGTTTTCGGTATCAGCAATGGCGTACTGGGCTTCAGAGTAGTCCGTCCGGATTTCCAGGCATCGGTGGTAGCTGGTTTTCGCTGCCCCCGCCAAGCCAAGCTGCCGCTGTGTGTTGCCCAAGACAAACCAGGCGTAACCCGCCTGTGGACAAAGCTCCGTCGCCTGGCGGACGTACTCGAACGCCGCAGCCGCCCGGTGATAGAAAAGGCATATGTTGGCGATAATGACCCGATCGAACCAGTCGGCGCCCGGCTCGGCGAGGGCCTTTTTGAAGCAGGTCTCGTGCAACGGCTCCCCAACCGCAAGCAATACCTCGCCCCGCACTTCCCACCGCCAAGCCGAACTACCAATGGCCTGGAGCGACGCATCGCTGCAAGCCTGCCCCGCGGCCATGTCGCCAAGTCGCGCGCAGGCCTGCGCCTTGGCCGCCAAAAGTTCGCCGTTGTTCCTGAAGAGCTCCAATGCCTTGTCAGACCAGAGCCTCGCCTCGTGGCATTCGCCAAGTTGCACCAGCATCTGGACCTGAGCGACCCAGGCGCGAATAGTGCCGCGGTCCTCCTCCAGGCAACGGGTAAAAAGCTGCAAGGCCCGCTCAAATCGCCCCCAGCGGTACTCTTCGTCGGCCAGGGCGAGGAAGTTTTCAGCCGACGGCTGGGGGGCGCCTGCCTGCCGGGCCTCTTTCCTCCGCCGTCCCTCGTCGAACTCCAGATGGCTGAACCGACCGCTCATCACGTTTACTCCACCGCCCCGTACCTGCTGAACGGCCGAATCCGCCAGAATATCTTGCCCAGCACAGCGCCATGCTTGACGCGAGAAACCGAGTTATAAAGATTGTTGACCATCGTTGGCGATATGTTCCCATGCCGGCTGAAGGCCAGCAAGGACGGAAGAATCACATATTCATCGTGTCCCGCTTGAATGTCGATATTGGCCGACAATTCTGCCGGAGGCATCAACGGTCGGTGTTGGGCAGGCGGCACTCGGCCATTTACCAGCAGAACACCGCCGCGCAATGTGACTCTATCTCCCGGCAGGCCGACAATTCGATCCAAACCGACTCCCTCCTCTAGGTGATATCCTGGACCACTTTGCTGGCCAATGGAATACATGACCAATTCCCCATACCGATAGTTCCCAGTCCGGAGGAAGTAACCTTGGCGAAGCAGTGTGTCTCCGTTCCTCACTAGAGCGGCATCTTGGATTTGGAACACCCGTACCGGTACGACAAAGCCGCCGGCCAGGTACAGGGCAGGCCAGTAAACCAGCATTTGAAGGCAGGCAAAGACAGCCAATCCGGCGACGACCCTCTGTCGCGTCGAACGGGATGCAAGTCTGGACGAGAGCGCAAGGCCGATGCCCATACTGTGCAGGCATAATGCAAGTGCGTACAGAAACCATCCGGCAGTCCCACCGGCCAGGACCAATGCCGCAAGGACAACCAGCAGCCAGGCAACGAGAATGCACCGGCCCAAGATGCCCTGGCCCATGCGCATCTGTGGTAGACCAGGAATGATACATCGCAAAATCCAACGCAGATCCGAGGCGGGAATACGGGCAGATACGCCATAGCGCCGCATTGCCATCGTCGCCCCGGTCCGTTGCCTCCGAAGGAATCCGCGCAGCCCTTCGCGGGCGCGCCGGGGCGGCTGGACGCTGACTCCCGCCAGACTCAGTGAGCTGCCGCAACGGGCGCACAACTCCGTTCCTGGCGTGTTCTGGAAGCTGCAATTGGGGCATTCCATGGCCCACCCGCGTCACCGCTACAGATGCCTGTTCTTGACGTCCACGTTCATCCGGACCCGTTCGTCTGGGTCATGGTAATCGGAGGTCAGTTCGCGGCTTTCCTCCCGGCCGACGATGTCGCGGACCAGGTCCGCCAGTTCCAGGCACTTGGCCCCGTGGACGCCCTTGACCTGCACCCTGAGCTTGCCGTCTTTGCCGATGGTGATGTCGAACTCCGGTCGTTCCATGATTGGGTTCCCTTGCCGGGGAAAAATCATCCCTTCAGCCGTACGCGGACGCGAATGGAATCATCCTGCTGGACCTGCTCTTCAACCACCGCGTAGTTGCGATTCCTCAATTCGGTCATGAGCTTGTGATACGCGAACTGCTGCGTGACCCGCCCGGCGACCTCCTGGCCGATCTTTTTTAGCTGGGACTTGCCCAGCGGCCCGCTGACACACAGGCTGCATGCGCCACGCTCATCCCGACGAAAAACGATCGAAATGCCTTCTTTCTCGATACGGATCGTCTCGGATCGGCCTAGCGCATCCTCCATGACCTGGCTTTTGGGCAATTCCGTTTCGACGGAGTTGACGGACTCTTCTTGCGAGGTTTGGCGGTCTGGGGACGCCGCAATGGCAAAGCCCAGGGCCGCCGCGGCGCTGTTGATGGCGGCAGCGATCACCGGCCAGCTTCCGATCAGGATCGGGGTCAAAACGCACACGGCACTCATGGCACGACCCTTTCGATCAGAATTCCAGCTTCCTTCCGCCGGCGGCTCCCTTTGGCTGGTCCGGACGAGAGGCAAGCCTGGACCGGCCGTCCGCCCAGGCCCGCAGCGCGGAGATCTTTTCGCTCATCGTCTTGGACAGCGGCACGGTCTCGGCGATGCTCTTGAGCACGTCGGAGGTTTCCATTTCCTTGTCCAGGTAGAAGACGTCATACAAGGCGCTGATGATGGCTTCCTCGATTTCGGCGCCGCTGAAGCCGTCGGAGGCCTCGGCTAGGCGGTCCAGGTCGAACTTGGCCGGGTCGCGGCGCCGCTTGGCGATGTGGATCTGAAATATCTGCCTGCGCTCCGTGAGACTGGGCAGATCCACGAAGAAGATCTCATCCAGCCGCCCCTTGCGAAGTAGCTCCGGCGGCAATTGCGAGATGTCGTTGGCGGTGGCCATGACGAAGACCGCCTTTTGTTTTTCGTTCAGCCAGGTCAGGAAGGTGCTCATCACGCGGGCGGTCGTACCGCCATCGGTCATGGCCGAACCTTGCGAGCCGCTGAATGCCTTGTCGATCTCATCGGCCCAGAGGACCACTGGAGCGATGCTTTCGGCCACGGCGATGGCGCGGCGGATGTTTTCCTCCGAGGAGCCTACCAGGCTGGAGAACATCCGCCCCATGTCGAAGCGGAGCAGCGGCATGTTCCACAGCCGGCTGACCGCCTTGGCGCAAAGGCTCTTTCCGCAACCCTGCACGCCGATCAGCAGCACCCCCTTGGGGGCGGGCAGCCCAAAGCTTCGGGCGCCTTCCGAAAACGCCAACGACCGTTTCTTGAGCCATTCCTTGAGGTTGTCAAGCCCGCCGATGTCGGAGACGTTGGCGATGGAATCGTAGTATTCCAGCAGCCCGCTCTTGCGGATGATCTGCTGCTTTTCAGAGAAGATCGCCGAGATGCTTTCCCCGCTGAGCTTGCCTTCAGCAACGATCGTCTTGGCAAAGACGTTCTCGGCCTCCTGGAGCGTCAGCCCTATCGCTGCCCGAAGCAGTTGCTCCAGGTCCTTGGTATCCTGGCAAAGCTTGACCTTTCCGTTGGCCGAGACATCCTGGCATATCCGGTTGTACAGCGCATGAAGATCCTTGATGCCAGGCAGGGGGTAGTCCAGGACGGTAATATCCTTCTGCAATTCCGGCGCGCACTCCATCACCGGCGAGGTGATGACCAGCGTCTTGTAACTGTTGCTGAGGGCCTGGGCCACCTCCCGCAGCTTGCGGATCACCGCGATGTTGGAAGGGCTGTCCTTGACGAAAGGATGAAGGTCCTTGAACAGGTAGATTGCCGCTTCCTTGTGTTCGATGACGTTGTCCAGGGCCTCGACGGGATCGGAGACGCCCTTGGCCCGTCCGGAAGACTGTGCCGATCCGGCGCGGCAAAGTCCGGTGGTGACCGACCAACAGTAGAACTGCTTGTTGCGCCGGTTGGCGATGTCCAGCAGATGCTGCTCCACCCTGCCTTCTTCCCACGTCAGGACATAAACGATGGGATAACGAGAGCGGATGAGCAGTTCAAGCTGGTCCTGCCCCAAGTCGGCCGCCCCGGTCGTCTTGGTCCCGTTCTGCGGCGGAGCGTTCATTTCTTCACCAACTTCCTGGCCAACTCCTGCCGTTTCTTCAGCCCTTCGTTGTCAGGGCAGATGGCACAGGCAATGGGCAGAACGTCGGCCGTCAGGTCGTGAAAGAGAATTCGTCCGTCAGACCCAAGCGTTATTGTAACCACAAAGTCCTCGGTTACACCGCCTTTTCTACGTGAGTTCTTCGGCATATTCCTTTAACCCCATCTGACGCACCCACCTTCTGGCCTGATCGATCTCCTCATGGCTGACCAGCCGCTTGAGCTGGGCATCCTGCCGACTGCGCCACCCCTGCACATAGGAGGACATTACATGAAAGGGAGTCTCCGGAAGGTTGGCTGCCATCCATTGTACCAAGGGATAGAAGCAGCATTCGAGATGTCCGGGCAGCAGAAGATGACGAACCAGCAAGTTCCCCTGTCCTCCTGCCACTTTCAGGTTGCGATGCGCGATTCCCAAGTACCCTTCTACTCCGCACAGCCGTCGGGCGCAGTCGTCGTTTCCAAACTTCAGGTCCGCCAGATACAGGGATATGACGCCGTCAAGCCACTCCAGTACGTGAGGCGACATAAACATGTTGGAGTTCAGCACCAGCGGCAGGGACTGCGGGCTGGCTGCGGCGATCTCCAAGATCGCGTGGACGTGAATGCTCGGTTCTCCCCCGACGAGGTTGATTGTCTTGGCCCCATCTGCCACGGCTTGGCAGGCGAGTTGGGCAAACTCTCGCGGAGTAACCTCCTCATCGTCTTGCCCGCCCAGGCAGGCAGGTGCCTGGCAGCAGAAGTCGCATCGGAAGTTGCACCCGCTGAGGTAAATCATATAACTTGGCAGGAGCTGATATTCCTCTGCAAAGCTGAGGTAATGCTTGAAGCATCGGGTGGTAACGCCCTGCCCGCATGGGCTGGACTGTTGCCTGGATCGGTCAGCCCCACATCGGTGCTCGCAGAAGTCGCACCTACCGAGCGACTGCCTGGCCTGAGTAATTCTGCAACGCAGAATGTCTTGCGAAATCGGCCGCATAAGGCAAGCTTCCCACTCGATGACGACTCATCCATTATCCTTTCGCGCATCGGCCGCATCAATGTCATCGTCCATAGACTCTGGGGAAACCCCGGAATGTTGCCGGGGCTATTGAGTTGGCCAGGCACAGCCGGGATAATGCGGCCATGCGGGTCGAGGCTGTTTGCAGTCATGTCTGTTGATGGCGAGCGGGTTTTTGCAGAGGACGGGACATGCACATGGGCGATGAACCTCCGACGATCGCGGATCTGATGTCAGCCCTTCGAGACCTGCGGACCAGGCTGGAGAGACTGGAACAGGCCGCGGCGCAATTACAGCAGGAGGCACGCGCGGAGCAGCCTGTGCCGGAGGCTCCTGCCGTGACACCGCCTCCTTCTCCGCCGCCTCCGCCATTGCGCCCTCCTGCGTACCCGCCGACGCTGGATGAGCAGCTTCGCCGCATCGGTGAGATGCCACAGGCCGATAAAATCGAGCCTTGGATACCGGTTGAACCAACGGTGGCAGCGGTCGAGGGCCCTCCACCTGTAACCGAAGTCGCCAAACCCCGCCGCGCCGGCATGGGCCTGGAGCAGCAGATCGGCACCCGATGGATGCTGATTGTCGGCGTGGTGGTACTGCTGCTGGCAGCCGTTTTCTTCTTCAAGTACGCCTTCGAGCAGGGATGGATCAGCAAGCAGGTCCGTGTACTGGCCGGGGCGGGCCTGGGGCTGGCACTGATCGGCATGGGCGAGTGGGCGTTCCGCCGCAGGCTGCGATTGTGGGCCGCGGGCGTGATCGGCTGCGGCGTGGTGATGCTCTACCTGGTGACCTTCGTTGCCTGTCCCAACGGGCTGTACAAACTCATCGACGCAAAGACAGGCTTTGCCCTGATGTGTGCGGTAACGGTCATCGGGGCGGTCATGTCGCTTCACACGGCCATCTCCGCCACAGCCATCATCGCGTTGATCGGGGCGTTCGCTACACCCATCATGCTCAGCACGGGCCAGAACCAGGAGATGCTGCTGATGTCCTATCTTATGGTGGTGGACGTGGGTTTCCTGATCATCGCGATGATCAGGCGATGGCAGGTGCTGGCGCCACTGGCCTTGCTCGGCACGATCGTCCTGTATGCCGGCTGGTACGAGGAGTTCGGCCCACCGGTTTTGGACGCGTTTCCCTGGGCCTTTTTCGCGGTCTTCATCGCTTGGAGTGTTTACAGCCATCTGGCTGCACGGGCGAGGCAGCAGTTGTCCATTGCCGTGACGGTAGTGGCGGCGGTGATGCTGGGCCTGCTGTGGTGTGGAATGAAGTTCAGCGAGGCAGGCTTGGCCTGGCGGTTGATCGGCATGGAAGCGATCCTGCTGGCGGCGGCTCTGTGGCTGCGATGGCGAGTGCTGGCAGTGCTGGCTATGGGTGGCGCGATCTTCCTTTATCCTCGCCACGACCTGCATCTTGGCTGGGTTCCCTCGGACCTCTGGGCATGGGTAATGTACGCGATGTTCCCGGCCTATGCGATGACGGCCACCGCACTGAAACGAACAAGCCAGCACGCCGGTCAGGCTCTAATTGCCGTCGGAGCTGTGGCGGTGATTTGTTTGTGGCTGAATATGGACATGGAGGAGACCGAGTTCTGCATCCGCTTGCTTGCCCTGGATTTCATCGTATTGGCGGCGTGCATGCTACGTAGATGGAACTGGTGCCGCGCTGTTGCATTGGGTTGGACGGCAGCAGGTCTGTGTGCGCTGTGGTACCGGATGCAGGTGTATCCAGTGGCTGGCTCTGGAGGACCAGTTCTTTCGGAGATGCGCAGGACAAGTGACCTGGTTCTCTCGCGCTGGATATGGGGATTCTTCGCGCTATTTACCGCGGACGTGCTCGTTCGGGCCTGGCGGCGGGGATTGCAGACCATTGAGAAGCTGGACGCCTGCCTGGCCACGGCCGCAATCGCGGCAATGTTCGCCTCAACGTATGGACTGCTGGACCAATACTACGACCGATGGATGGGGACATATACTGCTGCACTGGGCGCTGCCGCTCTGGCCATAGCTTGGCTGGTTCATGGCAAAGCCGGCCGAAGGGTGCTGGGTTACGCCTTCCTTGCGCAGGGCTTGGCACTGGTCACGCTGGCTGTACCGATCCAATTCGACTGGGCAGCCGTCACAATTGCATGGGCAGCGGAGGGCATGGTGGCGATGTTTCTGGCCAAGCGGTTGGGCAGCCGATTGGTGTTGGTCTTGTCTCCGATAGCCTTGGTGCTGGCGGTGGGGCACTTTATCGCCAAGACACTGCCCGATGACCCTCGCATGGCTGAAATTGCCGTCACGGTAGGGGGCGTGGGCATCTCCCAGGGGTTGCTGCTTGCGGCTGGGTTGACGGCGGCTATCCTGGCGGCCGTGGCGATCATGCGGTCTGGCCGGGACATCGGCCTACAAAGGGAGGAGCTTTACCTTGGGGTAGTGCTGACCATCGGGGCGGTCTTGTTGTATGCGGCGCGGACTGCGATCGAGTTGCCGCCGCTGGCTGCCAGCGGCTGGTGGCTGGTCCTGGGGGCGGGCCTGACGGCCGTCGCGGCGTGGCGCAGGAGTCGCTGGCTCTATGCCATCGGCGCCTCAGCCTTGGTGATCATTGCGTGCAAATGGCTGTTATTCGACACCCTTCATCGGCGCCTGGAGCACGGCAGCGATATCTGGCGCACGGTGATCGTCAACTGGCAGCTTGGCATTGGGGTAACCACTGGGCTTGCGTTGCTGGCCGCTAGCCGCTGGTTTGGCTTGGCAGGGGCTAAGCCCCTGGAACGGGATCGCTCCTGGCGGATCCCGCTGGTCCTGCTTGGACTGCTGGTGTTTCTGTGGGCCGGCAGCTTCGAGGTGGACCGCTACTTCGCCTCCGCCGGGCAGATGCCCAATCGAGGCCAAGCCATGCAGATGGCCTATTCCCTGTGGTGGGCGGTCTACGCGACGGTACTGCTGACCGTTGGTTTTGTCATAGTCAACCCGGCCATCCGATATATGTCCCTGGTCATTTTCGGGGTCACGATTGGCAAGGTATTCCTGGTTGACATGCGGGACGTGGAGGCGGTGTATCGCATTGCGTCGTTCCTGGGCCTGGGACTGCTGCTCCTGGGAGCTTCTTTGCTATATCACCGGTCGTTGGCGAGGAAGACAGCTTAGTGGCAATAGCTGCGAGCGCCTGGACGTGGTTCGCCCACGCTGGACGTCGAGGGTTCGACCCCGGAGGGGCCGCGAAGCGAATCCCTTCGCACGCTTTGGCGAAACGCCCTCAATGTGAGTTGCGAGCACTCGCGCGACGAGGCTTTGCCTCGCCCTCCGAAACACACCCCGAACGCCCAGGATCCTCTCATTCGCTTTGGTACAGAAACAGCCTTTGCAAGATTGTTCGAACTGTTTGTCGTCCATCCAGTACAATACCGCTCTGATCGTTCGGGCAGGCAGATATGGGTAGGCAATGCGGCGACAAGCAGGCAGGGGGCGATTCCGTCAAGAGATGCTCTGAATCCAAACCCGCGCCGCACGGCGGTCCGGCTGCGCGAGATGCGACCTGTCCGCTGACACACTTCGCCAATATGATCGACAACTGCCTGGACTACGCCTCCGCCGCCAAGGCGCAAGGCCGGGCGATCGTTGGGATCCTGTGCGAGTACACGCCCCGGGAACTGATCCTGGCCGCCGGCGCCGTGCCGGTCTGTCTCTGCGGCGGCGACGTCGGGACGATTTCCGCGGCGGAGCGGCACCTGCCCGCAAACCTCTGCCCGCTGATAAAGTCCACCTACGGCTACCACGTGCTGGCGAGCAACCCGTTCCTGGAGCTGGCCGACCTCGTGGTGGCCGAGACGACCTGTGACGGAAAAAAGAAGATGTACGAGCTGATGGGCCGCTCGCGGCGGATGTACGTGCTGGAGTTGCCTCAGAAACAGGATGACCCCGACGCGATGCGTCACTGGGTGGCGGAAGTAGGCAAGCTCAAGGCGGCGTTGGAGGCTGCTTTCGGTGTCAGGATCGACGACGCGCGGCTTCGCGAGGCGATCCGGTTGATGAACCGCGAGCGGGCGCTGCGGCGGGGGCTTGCGGAACTGATGAAGTCCCAGCGCCCGCCGCTTACCGGCCGGGAGTTGCTGGGATTCAAAAGCAGCATCTCCGGCATCCACGCTGATATGGAACAATACGAGAAAGCCCATCTTCTCTTCAGCGGCTGCCAAGGTAACCGGGAGCCTGACGGGCGCATCCGCGTTCTGATGACTGGCGTGCCCATGGTCCATGGAACCGAACGCGTCCTGGACATCATCGAGCAAAACGGCGGCCTGGTCGTCTGCGTGGACAATTGCACCGGCCTAAAGCCGATCCTGGAGGATGTGGACGAAGGCGCCGCCGACCCGTTGTTTGCCATCGCGGAGAAATACTTCCACCTGCCTTGCTCCGTGATGACGCCCAATGATCGCAGGCTTGCCGTGCTCCGCCGCCTGATCGGAGAGTATCGGCCCCAGTGCGTGGTGGAGCTGGTCTGGCAGGCTTGCCTGACCTATGACGTGGAGGCGTATCACATCCGGGAGCTGGTGGAGAAGGAAATGAGTTTGCCATACTTGCGCATTACCACGGACTATTCGCCCTCCGACTCGGCCAGCATTGCGCTGCGCGTGCAGGCGATGTTTGAGACCGTTGGCGGCCTGGCCAGGAGCGTCTGATGATATGCGCTGGCATCGACGCCGGGTCGCGGGCTATCAAGGCCGTGTTGCTGGAGTACCCGGGCATGCGCATCGTGGCAGGTGGGGTCGCAGACCAAGGCGTTCGGCAGGATGAGCTTGTGGAGAGTCTTTATTGCCGCCTGCTGGAGCAATCCGGATTGACGGCGGGGCAGATTCGGCGTCGCGTGGCCACCGGTTATGGCCGGACGAGCATCGATTTCGCCGACGCCACTATCACGGAGATCACCTGCCAGGCCCGCGGCATCCGCCGCCTCCTGCCGGATGCGAAGGAGATCGTCGACATCGGGGGCCAGGATAGCAAATTTCTCCGCCTTAATCCCGACGGCGGGGTGCGCGACTTTGCCGCAAATGACCGTTGCGCTGCCGGGGCGGGCCGGTTCCTGGAAATGGCGGCCCGGCGACTGGACGTATCGCTGGAGGAGTTCGGTCACCTGGCTTCCCGCAGCACGGCCCCCGCGGCCATCAGCAGCATGTGCGCCGTGTTTGCCGAGACGGAAATCGTGGGTCTGTTGGCATCTGGCGCTGATCCGCAAGACATCGCTTCGGGCGTGCAGAGATCGGTAGCTCACCGCGTGGCCTCGCTGGTGAGACGGGACAGCGGCTGCCCCGTGGTCTTCACCGGTGGCGTGGCGATGATAGAGGGGATGGGCAAGGCGCTGGAGGAAGCATTAGGCCGGCCCGTCACTGTGGCGCCGAATCCGCAGATGACGGTGGCGCTGGGGGCGGCCATCCTGGCCTGCCGGCAGGCGCAAGAAGAGTAGAATCGCACTGGCGGCCGTGGCCGGCTCGGTCAAGCCGGCCCGCAAAGCCCCCAACGGCAAGGGAAATGTCACATGAAGCAGGAGCTTCTTCGGAAGATACCGTCGGTTAGCGAGCTGTTGTCCAGCGCCACCGCCACAGGATGGATGGAACAGTATCCCAGAGTGTTGGTTTCGGACTGCATTCGCCAGGCCGTGGAGGAGCTGCGGCAGCAAGTCCTCCAGGACGACGCCGACCGTTGTGGCCCGGCACACGTCGCGCCGGAGTATGTCCTCGATTCGGCACGGCAGAAGTTGCGGGATGCAACCAGCCCCCACATCCGCCGGGCGATCAATGCCACCGGGATCATTCTTCACACCGGCCTGGGGCGGGCAGTCTGGCCGGAGAGAGTGGTCGATTCCCTGTCCGCCGATCTGACGGGCTACGTCACGCTCGCGATCGACCGCCGCGACGGTGAACGCCTGGAGCGCGACCGGCAGGTGGAGTACGTCCTGACGGAGCTTACCGGCGCCGAGGCCGCCACGGTGGTCAACAACAACGCCGCCGCAACGCTGCTTGTCCTGGCCGCTCTTGCGGCGGGAAAGGAGGTCATCGTCTCCCGCGGGCAGCTCATTGAGATCGGAGGCTCATTCCGCCTGCCGGAGGTGATGGTCCAGAGCGGCGCGCGGTTGGTCGAGGTCGGCACGACCAATCGCACGCACCTGCGCGACTACACCAACGGGATCGCCGAGAACACCGCCGCCGTCATGCGGGTACATCCCAGCAATTACCGCATCGTAGGCTTCACCTCGCAGGTGGGATTGCCCGAGCTGGTCGAACTGGCCCACTCGCGCGGGTTGTGGGTGCTGGACGATCTTGGGGCCGGGGCGCTGGTGGACCTGGAGCGTTTCGGCCTGCCGCACGAGCCGACGGCCCGCGAGAGCATCCAGGCCGGGGCGGACGCGGTCCTGTTCAGCGCCGATAAGCTCATCGGAGCCGCGCAAGGCGGCATCATCGTCGGGCGGCGCGACTGCATCGACCGCATCCGCCGCCACCCCCTGGCCCGCGCCCTGCGGCCGGACAAGAATGCACTGATGGTCCTGGAGCGGACCCTGCACCTGTTCCGCGACCCCCAGCGCCTGGCCGAGACGCATCCGTTATACCGAATGCTGTCCATGCCTGTTGAGGCGATCAAGCGGCGGGCGGAGGCGCTGGCAGCCGCCATCGCCCAGGCCGCGCCGCAAGCCACGGTGGTCGTCACCGACGGTGTGGGCTACCTTGGCAGCGGCTCGCTGCCGACTCAGGAACTGCCCGACTGCCTGGTTGTCGTATCGCTTCCCAACCTGAAGTCCGACGAGCTTGCCCGGCGGCTGCGCATGGACGAGGCCTGCGTCTTCGCCCGCATCGCCAACGACCGCCTTGTCATGAACGTCCGTACGCTGACCGACGCCGACATCCCCCTTGTCGCCGCCGCGGTGGCCCGGGCAGCCTCATGAGCACTCGCAAGAACATCATGCTGGGGACGGCAGGGCACGTGGACCACGGCAAAACCGCCTTGGTCAAGATGCTCACCGGCTGCGACACCGATCGCCTGCCTGAGGAAAAGCAGCGCGGGCTGACCATCGAGCCGGGCTACGCATCCTGCCGGATGGCGGATGAGCGGATCGTCGGCATCGTGGACGTGCCGGGGCATGTGGACTTCATCCGCAACATGGCCGCCGGGGCCCACGGGGTGGACGTGGTCATCCTGGTCGTGGCGGCCGACGACAGCGTGATGCCCCAGACGCGGGAGCACCTGGACATCCTGACGCTGATGGGCATCCGACGCGGTATCGTGGCGATGACCAAGATCGATCTGGTAGATCCGGTTGGGCGGGAGGCAGCCGCCGAGGAGATCAGCGACTTTGTGCGGGGGACATTCCTGGCCGGTGCGCCCATCTGTCCCGTCTCCAGTATCACGGGCGAGGGATTCGAGGGCTTCCTGGAGGCCCTCAACGCAGCCGTGGACTCCTGCGAGCCGCGCGAGTGCGGCGGGCTTTTTCGGCTTTGGGTGGAACGGTCGTTCCAGATACGCGGCTTCGGCACGGTGATTTCGGGCGTGCCCAGCCGCGGGGAAGTTCGCGTGGGCGACAGGCTGCGGGTGGTACCCGGCGACCGGACCGGGCGCGTCCGGCGGCTGGAAGTCTACGGCCAGGACGCCGAGCTCGGCCGGGCGGGCGAATGTGTGGCGATCAACATCACGGATTTGAGTCCTGAATCGGTCGGCCGAGGGTGCGTGGTTTGCGAAGGTGAGGACTTCCAGGTTGCCGGAATGGTGGAGGCTGAGGTTCGACTGCTGGAAAGCGTCTCCTCGCCGCTAAAGGACAACACCGAGGTGCACGTGCACGTCGGCACGGCCGACGTGATGGCGCAGTTGGCGCTGCTGGAGCACAAAACGCTCGAGCCTGGGGGGTCCGAACTGGCGCAGCTTCGCTTGGCGCGGCTGCTGGGCGTGGCGCCGGGCGAACGCTTTGTGATCCGCGCGGGTACGACTGGTCTGGCCGGGGGACGCGTGACCACCGTCGGCGGCGGGAGAATCCTGGCAACCAGCAACGTTCGCTTGCGCCGCAACCGGCCTTGGGTCTTGGAGTCACTGGCTGCAAGGCGTCAGGCCTTGGACAGCCCTCAGGCCTGGTGCGAAGTTGTACTGAAGGAGTCCGCCGCACCGCTGAACCTGGCCGCTCTGGCCGGAGGGGCCGGGATGCGCCTTGACCAGGTCCGCGGTCACGCGCAGGCGCTGCTGGCCGGGGGCAAGGTGATGACAACGGGCGGGGATGCGTTCGTCCATCATGACACTGTCGAGCTGGCGGGCAAGCGAACCCTGGAGTTGTTGGCGAAATTCCACCAGGCCAATCCCAAGCGTGGGGGCATCGAGCAGGAGCAGCTCTACGCCGAGACCGGCAGCCACCGGTCGGTGTTTGATCTGGCCGTCGGCGTTCTTGTGGCCGAGGGGCGCGTACAATGCAACAGGTCCATTATCGCACTTGCGGGCAGGACGGCGGATTTGTCGGCGGAGGACCGTGACCTTTGCGGCCGTGTGGAATCGGCATTGCAGGCGGCTGGGTTCGCGCCGCCGGCGGTGGAGGAGTTAGCCGCAATGACGGGTCAGGGCCGGGCGCGCATCTCGGCCATGATACGCCTGCTGGCCGACCGGGGGAGGGTGGTCATCCTGGATGAAAAGGTTGTGATGCACGCGGATGGGGTCGATGCCGCGAGAAAGGCGGCGATTGAGCTTTTCCGTCGCACCGCCCGGTTCAGCACGATGGAGTTTCGCGATGCCCTGGCCGTCAGCCGCAAGTACGCCGTCCCGCTTCTGGACTATTTCGACAAGATCCGCTTGACGAGCCGCTCCGGCAGCCATCGCACCCCCGGCGCCGCGGCCAAACCGCTTCTGTGAAACATTCGTGCTCTATCGTGGTGTCTCTTGCGTCGATGGGGCGGATCCGCGAAGGAAAAGTCCACGTCGGCGGCTCGCCAACGCGTGCCGGTCAATGGTAACATGGTTTCGTTCGCTGACAGAGCCGCGGCGTAATTCACTGGAAAGACAAACACGCGGAGTCGGAATTGGATATCGCCAAACGACAAAGAGTCATGCGGCGGTCCCAGGCACTGGGGCACTGCATCTGCGATCCACGGCGGTCATGCCCTTGCGATGTATTCACCAACCAGGGGATCTGTCCCTGTGCTGGAGAACGACCGGAACCGCCGGTTGCGTCGGACGTGAAACTCACCTCGCTTGTCCACAACGCCGGCTGCGCGTCCAAGATTTCCCCGGCCGACCTGGAGGCGGTGCTGTCCCGCCTGCCGGCAGTGGATGATCCTCGCGTGTTGAGCGGGCTGCCCGCCGGGGACGACGCGGGCGTCTACAAACTCACCGAAAGCGTCTGCCTGGTTCAGACCGTGGACGTGATGACGCCTTGCGTGGACGATCCTTACACCTTCGGCCGGATTTGCGCGGCCAACTGCCTGTCGGACATCTACGCGATGGGCGGAGTGCCAAGGACGGCGTTGAGCATCCTGGCGTTTCCCTCCGAAACGCTGGACGGGGCGATCATGTATGAAATGATGCGCGGGGCGATGGAGACGCTCGCTGAAGCTCGGGTGGCGCTGGTCGGGGGGCACAGCATCAAGGATCAGGAGATCAAGCTGGGCTTTGCCATCACCGGGACTATCGAAGCATCGTCGGTTGTGGCGCGCGACACTGCCCAAGTGGGCGACGTGCTGGTCCTTACCAAACCATTGGGAACGGGAGTTTTGAGTTTTTGCCGTCAGATCGGCCGCGCCGACGCCGCCGCGCTGGCGGAGGCCGAGCGGACGATGCTGACAACCAACCGCGCCGCCGCGGAGGCGATGCGCGAGGCAGGCGTGTCAGCCTGCACGGACATCACCGGGTTCGGACTCTTGGGGCATCTGATTGCCACCTGCCGCCACGGGGGCCTGACGGCGGAGATCTTCTCCACTGCCCTGCCGGCACTTCCCGGTGCCATGGAAGCACTTCGTGACGGCGTGGTACCGGGGGCCATCGAGCGAAACGCCGAGTATCTCGGTGATGACCTGGCCGTCGGCGACGGTGTCGAGCAGGCCGCAGTTCATTTAGGGCTGGATGCCCAGACCTCCGGGGGCCTGCTGTTGGCCGTTGGGCCGCAACGGCACGGGAAACTGCTTGCGGCACTGGAGGCCCGCGGAATCCGCCCCGCGACCATCGGCAGGATCGTTGGGAAGTCGGCGGGCAGGATCATCCTGACCACCATGAACAATCCCGGCCCGGCAGTGACCAAAGCCGGCGCGCGGAAGAATGAGAGAGAACAAATGAGTCAACCCAAGGACACTGCACACTCCGGTGGCGAGGGCTGCTGTTGCGATGTCTTCGGTGGGGGTTCGGCCACGTCCGCGATGGCCTTGCAGGCCTTCGGATCGCTGATGAAGGTGACCTCGGCCTCCGGCGCGCTGGATGAGAAGACAAAAGAGCTGATCAGCTTTGCCCTTTCGGTGATGAGCCGGTGCGAGCCGTGCACAACTGCGCACCTCAAGAAGGCCCGCAAGATGGGTCTCAAGCAGGAGCAGATCGACGAGGCCGCCTGGTGCGCCATCGCCATGGGCGGCGCGCCAGTAAAGATGTTCTACGAGCAGGCACTGCGGGATGAGAAAGAAGGCGGCGCCACCGGTTGCCGATCCTAGTATCTGACTTCTTGCCCACTGGAACCGCGCGGTGGAGCTTCGATCCGTTGGGTTTAAGAACCGGCGTCATGCCTTGCCTGGGATATTGTTTCCGTCTTGTGCTCCAGGCCAAGGGACGGCGAGATCGCTCCGCATGTCGTGCACTCCAAGCAGCGGGTGCAGCGGGATTCGTTGGCAAACAGGTCCGGCTTGATCCCGCAGGAGCATTGCGAGCGGCAGAACCTGCAATCGGTACACATCTCGGCCGCGAAGCGGAGATGGAAAATGCTGAAGCGGTTGAATAGCGAGAGCACCCCACCCAGCGGGCACAGCACCGTGCACCACGGCCGGTAAGTTAACGCCGCCGCCAGCAGCAACCCAGCCAGGATCGCGAATTTCTGCGAACTCATCCAGGCAATTTCCTGGCCGCGGGCCGCCTGCGTGACCATGTTCGGGACCGCTGCCTCCAGTGCCCCCGCCGGGCACCATCGGCAGATGAAGAGAGGGTGGCCTTCGCCCCAGAGCATCGGTACGAGCACTACCGCCCCCGCCAGCACGAGTATCCTGCCATGGCCCATCCAGCCGGGGATGCGGAACTTGGGCAGCGGAATCCTGGCAATCAGGTCCTGCAAGAACCCAAACGGACACGCCCAACCGCAGAGGAGCGACCCTACCATTCCGCCGACGGCCACCAGAATGCCCACGGCAATCAAGGGGAACACCGGCAGCGCCGCGAACTGGGCGATCACGCCGATGGGACATGCCAGTGTCGCCAGCGGGCAGGCATAACAGTGAAACACGCAGCCGGAGATGGAATGCAGGCGCAGACCGAACGGCCCAAGCCAGACGGCCAGGAAGGCCGCCTGAATCCAGGGTCGAAAACGCACGAGCCGGCGTCGCCGGGCGGGGGCGGCGGGCGGTTGACTGGCGTTGGCGTTGGTCATGTCACGCATGACCGGGGCACTACTGTATTCAGGTAGGGCACTGGCTCGGTGGCTGCTCGACCTTCTCGATCTTGGCAGCCGTGCCGGGCTGAGTCGTCTGGCTTGTTGCGGCCGGTTCCGACCGCTTCACGCCACCGTGCGTCACCAACTCGACCAGACGCCACTGGGGGATCGCCTGGTCTTGTTTCCCGGACAGGCGGTGGTTTGACAGAAAGCCCGCGGCAAGGACCACCAGACCCGCGATGACGATCGCCGCGCCCAGCCAAACCGAGCGATCGCCCCCGGAACGCCCGGTGCGGTCTGGCGGTGACTTTGGCGCCCTGTCAGATTGTCCAAACATGTCCTGTACTCCACTCCCGCCGCCTGCCTGCTCAACGGAGGCGAATGGGAATCGAACCCACCCGGGGCTTGTTTAAGCCCCACACTGGTTTTGAAGACCAGGGGCGCCACCAGGCCGCCTGTCACCTCCATCGGATTGTCATACCGCACAAGTTAACCGGATCCGCGACTCGTTTCCATTCATTCTATCGCGTCGGGGCCTGCGGTGGCGCGTGCGTAGGGGCGTGTGCGATGGAATTGGCCGGCCATGAGACCGGTCAACGTTGCGGCAAAAACAAAAAAGTATTTTCCTCTCGACTCGCGCGGTGTATGATTAAAGGTGATATCCACATAGGGAGTCCGACCATGGGGAAGCAAACGGCATGGCTCGCGGCTTTTGTTATGTTGATGGTTTCCACTTTGGGGACTGTCGCTTCGGCCCAGCAGGAGCAGTGGCTCCAGTATCGCAAAGCCGCCGAACCCTACTCGTACGTCGGCGGCACGGGTGGGTGCGAAGGAATCCTCGGCGACCAGGCGCCTTCGGGCGTGGCGCTTCCGGCCTTCAACGCCGACAAGCCCCTGTTTGCATTCTGGAGGTGTCCCGCCGGCTCCTCCATAAGCTCCGACGGCAACGCCAAGGGAGCCTGGCTGGCGCTGGATTGCACCAGCAAGGGCGGGCGATATGACCTGCTATACATCGACTCCAACCTCGACGGGAGCCTGGCCGACGAAAAGCCCCTCAAGGCCCCGAAGACGCCCCCCGGGTATCCACGTGATTATTCCATCTCAGAGTTCAAGCTGATCAAGATGATCCTGCCCTGGCAGACCGGGGAGACGGCGTATCATCTCAACGTGCGGTTCACCGATTATCGCGGGCAGCGGCGCCTGTCGATCGAGTCGGCCTGCTGGTATGAAGGCCCCGTCATCATCGACGGCAAAGAACTCTGGTGTACGCTGCTGGACACCACCTGCAACGGAAAGTTCAACGAGATGGCGCCGGCATGGTCCAAAGCCGACAAGATCCGCCTGGCGCCCGAGGGGGATCGTTCTTTCCAGTCTTTCGAGACGGATCGCACGACGCGCAATGTCGGGCAATATGTGGAGGTGGAGGGCAAGCTTCACCAACTGGATGTTTCGCCCGACGGGGCGTATGTGAAGTTCTCCCCCGCCGGCGACGTGCCCACGGGTTCCTGCCGCGTGGACCCCGCCATCGACGAGATCTTCATGCTTGGCTCGACCGGCTCCTTTGAACGATCACCCAAGGACGGGGTATTCACGCTGCCTGTCGGGGAGTATCGTTTCCAACGATGGGCCAAGACCAAGACCGACCAACAAGGCGCCCGCTGGCGGTTGCTGGCCCTTCAATCAGGAAACCCTCAAAGCAGGGATCGGGCTATATCCACCGTGACGGCCGGAGGGGAAACCGTCCTGGAATTCGGCGGGCCTCCCAAGTCGCGGGTCCAGGCCGCTGTCATGGGCCAACCTACCGGCCTGACCAGCCAGAACGCCGCAAGACGACGGGAATTCAACCTCAATCAGGAGTTGGAGGGCGCCCTGGGCGAACGGGTGGTACTGCAATGCAACGGGGCGCAGGTTCCCGCGCCGAAGATCCGCATCACCAACGCTGACGGCGATTACGATAAAACCTTCAGCATGGAATATGGGTGAGGCGGTACCTGCTCGCTCTCATGGCGAGAGCCTACCAACGTCAAGGGTCCCTTCACCGCCAAGGTCATAATCTCCGGCCCCTTTGAGATTCAGACCGAACCGTGCGTCATCGGTGAGGAAAAAAATCCGGCGTCTCAGCCGGCCACCTCGTCGGCGACGGAGGCGGAGTGAAGAGGCAATCAGCAACTTCCCGAAAGGAAGGAGCAGGTCATGAGGCGTGCCGCCACGTTGGCAATTGGATGTTGTCTGCTCATCGTCGCCGCTGCTGGCGGCCAAGCGACAAGACCGGCCGATCAGCAAAAAGCGCCTTCGACCAGCCCCGCATCCGCTACCGCGCTAACCACTCAACCGGCCGTCATCACCGGAAAGGTCATTGACGCTACGGGCAATCCTGTTAGTAAGGTCGCTCTGCTGGCGACCAGATTGGGTGGCAGGGGAATCCCCAGCACAGTCAGATGCATCTCCGGTGACGACGGGACATTCACCTTCACGGGCCTCAGTGAGGGCCCCTACTCTATTGGCATTATTGACATTGCGGCGTCAACCGGGAAAGGACCTGCCGTTTTATTTGATTGCTCGCCGGTCAAAGTACGCGCAATAGCAGGTCAAACCATCAAAAACGTCAAGGTGGTATTGAACAAGTGCGGCCTAATCAAAGTTACCGTCAAGGATCCCGGCGGAAACCCGCTGCCTAAGGTTTATGTTTACATCGATTCGTCTCAAAGGGGTGTGATTTCTCGCAGAACGGCGGAGACCGACCAGGACGGCGTTGCCGATGTGCGAGTAATTCAAGGCGAATACCGGATTCTAGCCCATAAGTTTGGTTTCCTTGGACAAAAGCGGCAAGAGGCCGTTTTCGTGGCCGAGGGCAAGACGGCCGAGCTTACCATCGTCCTGGCTCCCTTGCCGAGGATCCGTGGTATCGTTCGCGATCCGACGTCCCAGCCCGCCGTGGGCGCGACCGTGATGATGATGCCCTTTGTTGAAAGGGCAAAGACAGGCAAGGATGGGCGATTCGATGTTCCCCTCGGGATGGAACATTTTGAAGAAAAGAGTGCGTGCCTGGTGGTGGTTAGGGACGTCTCGCGCAATCTGTCCGCCTCGGCGGAAGTGGATGTCACGGAACCGAACATCTCCCTGGAGATGACCCTGGCCCCGGCTGCCACACTGACTGGGCGGGTCACCGGCACGGATGGACAGCCCATCCCCAATGCTCGTATCTCCGTGTATCTGTTTTGGGCAAGATACGGATCGTCTATCGATGACGGACAACGGAAAACGGATGCCCAGGGGCGCTATAAGGTCAGAACTCTGCCTGGGGGGCTTAGATACACGGTCTGCGCGACAGCCGAGGGATTTGGCAAGGCTGATGTGGAGCTTGAGGTTACCCAAGGCCATTCCGGCGAGTTGGTAATAGAGACTCTGGTCCTCCCGCCGGCGAACCAGACAATCTCCGGCGTGGTGCTGGACGCAGAGGACAAGCCCATCCCCAATGTGAGCGTGAGCGTCAACAGTTCTAATCGCCGCAACGGGCACCAACCTTACCGCCAGGCCGTCAGCGACAAGGACGGCAAGTTTGCCATCGATGGGGTCGTGGATGAGGAGGTCGAGTTACGCGCGCAGGCCAACCTGCATAATGGGATGCAACATGGGTTCGCCAATGTCAAGGGTGGCGACCAGAACGTCAAGGTGGTCCTGGAGGACATTGGAGGACAGCGTGTCGGACCTCCCATGCCTAATTCGCTACTGGGCAAGCCGCTTGGGAACCTGGCGGCCCTGGGATTCCAGGACACCGCCGCATCCGCCGATGGCAAGTGTATCCTGATCTGCTTTTTCGACCACCAGCATCGCGCCTGTCGTCGGACCGTGGAGATGCTGACCCGCCAGGCCTCCTCGCTGGCCGCACAAGGCGTGGTCGTCCTGACAGTCCACACCGCCGACGCGGATGAGCGGACCGCCCGCGCCTGGACCGAGAACAGCAAACTGCCGTTTCCCCTTGGTTTCATCCCGGCCGGTCCCGACTCCGAAAAACTCGCCGCCTCCTGGGGCGTCACCGCCATACCCTGGTTGATCTTGACCGACAAGGACCACAAAGTCATGGCGGAAGGCTTCACCATCGACCAGCTTGATGCGGTACGATCCGGAAACTAGCAGGTTAAAACGGTGACGTCGCAACCGGCCTCAAGCGTCTTCTAACAGCACCACTGGACCATGAAGGGCAAGATTGTTCGCCAGGGGGGCGTCGGCCTATAACGGGGGTGTGCTTGGCCTGTCCCCCCGAGAAATTTCATCCGCAGCCTTTGGGCAACTGACAGCCCGTAGCGGGCGGGCATGCAGGACATGGAGGATTTCCGATGGCACGACCATGGCCAGTCGCCCTCCAGGTCGCAGTTGCGCGATTGACGCGATGATGAAAGGCACCCAAGCGTTGGTGTGCTTTGTAAATGGCAGGCCGAAATGCTCGAATACCTGCTGAGAGCGGGCCTGTTGCTCGGGATCAAGGTACTGATACCGGACGAACGGCGGGTTCCCCAAAACACCGTCAAATTCCGGGGAAGCCGAGAGCCTGGGCAGAGACCATCTAAGGAAGTCGTCGATGAAAACGGAAACTTCAAATCCCCTCACGCTCTGAGCCCGCTCGCACGCTTTCTTCGCCTCGGCGGGAAGAATCTCGCAGGCGACCATACGGCGCAGTCCTGAAGGCCGAATATCGGCAACTGCCTGGATGAACGCTCCATCGCCGCACGAAGGCTCGAGGACTGCTTTCGGCTTCTTCTCCAAGACCCAGCGAGCAAGAAACAAGGCGATATCCGGCTGGGTGTAGTAGCCACCCCGCAATTTCTGCTCGGATTCCAGTGCCTTGAAGTTCATCTTGCCAGATCCTCGCTGCCCGCGGTTCTCGCCGCAGGCCGGAAAAGGGACGGGTTGTTACCGTTGCTTGGCGGATATAGAGTGGCAGCGTAATCACGGATACGTGCAACGTCTTCATCCGTGAAGACGCGCCATCCGTTCCGGTCTCGCTGCACTTCGTCGATACGCCCGGAAAGAAGCCACCGCTTCAGCGTGATCGGAGCCACGTCGATTATCCTGGCAACCTGAGATAGACGATACTTCGCCATGCGTCATCCGTATCAATACATATCAATCGCCATATCATGCCGTATCATAGGAGGCCAAGGTTGCTTGGTCAACAGAATTCTGTGCCCCTCCGTAAGATTGTTCGGTGGCTCGATACTACGATTGTACTGGGCGGCCGTGCATGCCCACGCAAGCGTGAGCATGGCACCCGGATTAAATGCGCGGCGGGACGGAAGCCCCGCCGCGCTATCACCGACCAATCGCCGAGTGCCCGGCGCGATAAAAAAGAGAAAGGCCCCGGTGCTCTCCGGGGCCTTTCCCAGGAATAACCTATCCAAGCATCTTGCGATGCCTAGATCCTCTTACGTGCATTACCGTTTGCGGCGGCGAAGCAGCGCCAACCCGCCCAGGCCAATCAGCGACAGCGTGGCCGGTTCGGGAATGTAGAAATCCTTTGCGATAACGCCATTGGTGGCGCCACCGTAGACACACCAGTCCGTGTTGGCGTAGGTGCCCGCGATGATGTCGAACTGGAACCAAGTCACCGAGGGGGCCGCGACCGCCAGGACCAAAGCAGAGTCCGACCTGTAGCTCACGTGGCTGTACTTCGAATTAGGATCGTTCGGATCTACTAGCGTGTTGGTGCCCAGGCCCCAAGCACGGCGGGTGCTGACACCTGTGTAGCCCTTGGACATGTCGTTGGTCTCCGCCGGTGCAGTGGCGTTGATCAGTTGGTCGTCCGAGAACAGGAAGTGTGTGTCGGCGTCCCTATTAGTTGAGAGCTGGTTGTTCATCGTCGGGGTGGGAGTGTAGACGTCGTCTGACGTTCCCCATTCTTCATCTTCGCCAACCTCCCACTTCGTAGCCTGGACCAGCGGGCCTTTGCCATAGGTGGAAAAGGCCGTGATCTTCGAACCGTCGTCCGTCGAGGCCGTAATCTTGTACTGGTCCACCGTGAACGTCCCGGTGCTGCTCGCGACTGTGTACGTCCCAGTCTTAGACCACGTAACGGCAATGCCGGCATTGGCCACCACGGCCGCAATGCCCAAAACCATAACTACTGCGAGGATCTTCTTCATGTTCTTTCTCCTTCTCTCTCTTTCTGGGGTTATTCCCTGCCTTGTAGATCAGATCATACTCGAACTTGAGGGATATGTCAAGGAAGAAATGAGGGATTCTACGCATCTTCCGGGTAGGCCGGAACATGCGCTTAGCCCAAAAAACAAGCACCCAACAGCCCTTCCTTGCATCGCTCCGTGTCCTGCTTCCGCCGGCCCGTATGCTGCCTGCTCCCGAACCGTCGGCTTAACGGGCAACTATAGGCACGCTAAAGGCCAATGTCAAATGCCAAATGAAAAATGACCAATTATTTAAGCCAAATGACAAATGGCCAATGCTGGGTGAAAAAATGGTGCATTTCGGTTATTAGCCCCCCGCACGGCGGGGGGTGTGCTGTAACTGGCGCACAACACGGCGGATACGTCAAATCGCGTCCGGCTTAATGTATCCCCTTGCGATGCAAGGGGCTTACGATTGGCCACACCCCCGCAATTATCCATAGTGGGCTTTGTCCCAAGGCGTTTAAGGGCCAATTTGGCGGAACGGAGCTTCGCTCCCTTCCATACTGGCTTTCACAATCTTCCGGTCCTCCGGTCCTCCGGTCCTCCGGTCCTCCGGTCCTCCGGTCTTCCGGTCCTCCAGGAAAGCCCGGATTTTCCCCTGCCGCCACGTTGCAGGCCGGCCTTGGGTAGGGTAGATTCAGCCATATTATGGCTATTCGAATCATCAAGGCCCGCGATCCCCTCCGCAGCCGGGCCGTCGCCAGGCTCCGCGATGCCCTGCGCGGCGGCGGGCTGACCGCCTCCGCCAGAGGGGGCGGGCGGGAATCCGTCGCCCGGACCGTCACGGCGATCCTCCGCAAGGTCGCCTCCGGGGGGGACAGGGAACTGGTCAGGCTGGCCGAGCGGTATGACAAGGCCGCCCTGACGCCCAAGACGCTTCGGGTACCCCCCGCCGCCATCCGCGCCGCGACAGCGGCGGCGGAGACGAAGTTCCTGGCCCTGGCCCGCCGCGTGATCGCCAACATCCGCCAGTACCAGGAGCACATCCTGATCCGCCCACCGGCGCCGCTGCTGCGAGGCGGGCGGGAGTTGGGCGTCCGCTACACCCCGGTGGACAGCGTTGGCGTTTACGTCCCGGGCGGAAGGGCGCTGTATCCCTCCACGATGCTGATGACGATCGTCCCGGCGCAGGTGGCCGGGGTGCGACGCATCGCCATCGCCAGCCCGCCCAACACCGCTGGCGAGGTCAACCCGATGGTCCTGGCGCTGGCTGGGGAACTGGGGATCGGCGAGGTCTACCGCCTCGGCGGCGCGCAGGCCATCGCGGCGATGGCGATGGGCACCGAAAGCATCGCGCCGGTGGACAAGATCGTCGGACCGGGCAACGCCTACGTCACCGAGGCCAAGCGGCAGGTCTTCGGCAGGGTGGGCATCGACAGCACGGCAGGACCTAGCGAGGTGCTCATCGTCGCCGACGACACTGCCGACGCACGGCAGGTCGCCGCCGACCTGTTGGCGCAGGCGGAGCACGACCCCGGTTCGGCGATACTGGTGACGCCCTCGGAGAAACTCGCCAAGGCCGTCGCGGCGGAGGTTAAGCGGCAACTGCCCGCCCTGCCCCGCGCCGCGGCTGGGCGGGCCTGCCTGCGGGCCTACGGGGCCATCATCGTCGTCGCCGACCTGCCCGCCGCCTGCGCGGCCGCCAATGAGTTCGCCCCCGAACACCTCCAGATCATCACGGCTGACGACCAGGCGTGCCTGGGCAGGATCCGCAACGCCGGGGCGATCTTCCTGGGCGCCGATACGCCCGTGCCGCTGGGCGACTACTACGCCGGACCCAGCCACGTGCTGCCCACGGGCGGGACGGCGAGGTTTTTCGGACCCTTGAGCTGCAACGACTTTCTGAAGGCCTCCAGCGTGCTTGGCTACGACGCGGCCTCCCTGGCCGCCGATGCCGACGACGTGATCGATTTCGCCGCCCGCGAGGGCCTGACCGCCCACGCCGCGGCTATCGACATCCGCCGGAAGAAAAATTAGCCGCGAACTACGCGAACCAAACGAACAGAAACAAAGACCTTTTGTTGCTTAAGAGTTCGCGGTGTTCGCGGCTAATAAAAGGTTTAGAGAAGGATCGAAGATCGCCAGCAGCCGATGATGGATAGTGACATGACTTTCTTTCGCGACAACATCGAGAGGATGTCCGCCTACGTGCCTGGGGAGCAACCCGCCGACCCGGCGGGGGTGGTCAAACTCAACCAGAACGAAAACCCCTACCCGCCGTCGCCCAAGGCGCTGGCTGTGTTGCGGGAGTTCGACGGGACGCAATTGCGGCTGTACCCCGACCCGATGGTGTCGGCATTTCGTCGCTCGGCAGCGGAGGTCGTGGGCGTCGGGGCGGATTGGATACTTCCGGGCGACGGGAGCGACGACCTGATCATCATGATCGCCCGCGCCGCCGCCGGGCCGGGCCGGCCGATCGCTTATCCCGTGCCCACCTTCCCGTTCTACTTCGCGCAGGGACAGATCGAGAACGCCCCGCTGGTGGAAGTGCCAGCCAACGAGGACTTCTCCCTTCCGATCGACAAGCTCGCCGCCGTCGATGCGGCGCTGGCGTTCGTGGCCAACCCCAACAGCCCCACCGGCGCGACGGCGGAGGTGGAGCAACTGGACTGGCTGGCGGGGAAAATCTCCGGCCTGTTGGTCATCGACGAGGCCTACGTGGACTTCGCCGACACCGACGCCATGGACCTGGCGCGGCGGCGGCCCAATGTGATCGTCCTGCGCACCCTGTCGAAGTCCTACTCTCTGGCGGGGCTGCGGCTGGGCTTCGGGGTGGCCAATCCAACGCTGATGGGCGGGCTGCTGAAGACCAAGGCCATCTACAACGTCGGCCCGCTCCCCGCGGCCGTCGGGGCGGCGGCCATGTCCGATGTCGCTTATCACGACCAATGCGTGCGCGCCATCCTCGCCCAACGGACTCACCTGGCGGAGGCCCTGGCCGATCGGCGGTGGACCGTCTGGCCCAGCGGGGCCAACTTCCTGATGGTCAGGCCCCCCGGCGGCGACGCCAAGGCGACCTTCGAGGCCCTCAAGGCCCGTAGCGTGCTGGTCCGATACTTCAACCAGGACCGCATGCGCGACAAGCTGCGGATTTCGATCGGAACGCCGCAAGACATCGACGCCCTGCTGCGGGCGCTGGACGCGATGGCGGCCGAGAGAGCCTAGCCGCCCGGCGAATCGTGGCCCTGCGCAGCGATGCGCTGCCGGCAGACCGCATTGAGGTAGACCCAATGAGTCGCTCCGCCAAGATCAGCCGCAAGACCAAGGAAACCCACATCGAACTGACGCTGGACCTGGACGGGACGGGCAAGGTCTCGGTCGCGACGGGCGTGGGGTTCCTGGACCACATGCTCGACCACCTGGGCAAGCACGGCGCCTGCGACATCACGCTGACGGCCAAGGGAGACCTCCAGGTGGACGACCACCACACCACCGAGGACGTGGGCATCTGCCTGGGAGAGGCGTTGGTCAAGGCGCTGGGCGACAAGGCCGGAATCCGCCGCTTCGGTTCCGCGTCGGTACCGATGGAGGAGTCGCTGGCCAACGTGGCCCTGGACCTGTCGGGTCGATCGGCCGTGGTGTTCAACGTACGCTTTTGCGGAGGCAAGGTCGGCACGTTCGACACGCAACTGGTCGAGGAGTTTTTCCGCCGCCTGGCGGCCACCGCCGCGATGAACCTTCACGTCAACGTCCCCTACGGTAGCAACGACCACCACGTCACCGAGGCGATCTTCAAGGCCTTTGCCCAGGCGCTGCGGACGGCCAAGGAGATCGATCCGGCCCGGCGGGGCGAGGTTCCCAGCACCAAGGGAACGCTCTGATCGCCTTGGAACTTTGCCCTTTGGCGCTCTGTGGTGATGCGGTAGACTGCGCTCATGGCGGACGTGACGGTCCTGGGCATCGGAAACATCCTCATGCGGGACGACGGCGTGGGCGTGCGCCTCATGGAGGCCCTGCGCGAGAGCCGCCGCTGGCCCGATTGCGTGGAGTTCATCGACGGCGGGGCCGGCGGGCTGGGGCTGCTGACCGTCATTGAATCCGCTCGGAGGCTCGTCGTTCTTGATGCCGCCGAGATGGGCCTTGCACCGGGACGCCACCGCGTCATCGGCGAGCGGGAGCTAGCCGCCCAGGCAGCCGAGCATCGCCTCAGCCTCCATGACCTGTCCTTCCCGGAGACGCTGAGACTGGCTCGCCTCACGGGCGCCGGGCCGGAGGAGATGGTCATCCTGGCCATCCAGCCGGGAGTCGTGGACTTCGGCACAATCCTCGGCGACGACGTGCGGGCGGCGCTGCCGAGCCTGGTCGAGATCGCCGCCGACCTGGTGGAAGGAATGTTGAAGCCTTCGCGCGCCGGAGGCGGCGAGGCGGTCGCCGACCCCATAGGGAGCGACGAGACCCGGTGACCTATGCACGAGCACGGACTGGCCAGGGAACTCCTTCCGCAACTAAAAGAAATCGCCTCCAGCATGGGGCTGCTTCGCGTCAAGCGGATGGACATGACGCTGGGGGAGCTTCACGGGGTCACTTGTGAGATGCTGGTTCACAGCTTCCAGCACGTCTTTGAGGGAACGGTCCTCCAGGGCGCGGATGTCTGCATCCGGCTGGTGGAACCCGGCCAGGAGTTCCTGCCCCCCAACTCCTCCCAAGCAACAACGGCTACCGGGTGGGAGTTGCTGGTCAGCCTGACCGGGGAGGAATAATCCCCAACGCGGCGGCCCGCCCTCAGGCGGCGCCATATCGGCCCGGTCCGGACTATGGCATCGACGCGTCAGCGGACCAGAAGGACGCTTTCGGTCAGCGCCCGGCGGATGGCCCGCAGCGCCTCGATCTGTCGCTTTTTGTCGCGCTCGATGACTTCCTTGGTGGGCGTTTCGAACTCTTCGGCGATATTGTCGATGTCACAGACGATCATAGTCGGCCTCATTAGCCCCGTTGCGTTCTTATCGTCAACAATCGCCCGGAATCTGTAATTGCGGCCGGGTTTTTCAGACGTTTTTCCATCCCCCCGTCGGAGAATGGCAAAATGCCGTGCATGAAAGGCCGGTTTTGGTGTAATGTGACGTTTGCCATGACCGAATAAGGATTTATGGACCGCAACGCCCTCATCCGATCCTTTGCCGCCGGCGCGGCCATCTTCGTGTTGGCCTTGGTCGTCTACGTCCCGGTTATGGACGGGGGGTTTATCTGGGACGACGACTGGCTGATTACGGATAACCCCCGGATGAAGACGTTCGATGGCCTGGTGAAGTTCTGGCGCGGCGGATACGACCCGGACTACTACCCTCTTAACTGGACCTCCCTGTGGATCGAATACCAGCTCTGGCGGGACAAGCCCCTGGAGGTTTGGGGCATCCACATCAACGGCTATCACGTCAGCAATATCCTCATGCACGCCATCAGCGCCGTGCTGGTCTGGCAGGTGCTGCGGCGGCTGAAGATCCCGGGGGCCTGGCTGGCGGGGATGATCTTCGCGGTACACCCCGTCAACGTCGCGACGGTGGCCTGGATCAGCGAGCGGAAGAACACGCTGTCGATGATCTTCTACCTGGCGGCGATTCTGGCCTTTTTGGACTTCGACTCCCGCCGCGACTGGAGGTGGTACGTCGCATCGCTGGGGGCGTTCGTCCTGGCCCTGCTGAGCAAGACCTCCGTCGTCATGACCCCCCTGGTGCTGCTGGGGTGCTTCTGGTGGCGGAGGAACCGCATCGGCTGGCGGGACGTGCTGGTGACGGCGCCGTTTTTCCTGTTGTCGCTGGGCGCTTCTGCGTTGGGCATCTGGTTCCAGACGCACCGTGTCATCGACGACACCGTAATCCATTTCGCCGGCGAGAACTTTTTCTGGCGCCTGGCGATGGCGGGAACGGCGCCGTGGTTCTATCTCTACAAGGCCCTGCTACCGGTGAACCTGGCGGCGATCTACCCCCGTTGGCAGATCGACCCCAAGTCGATCGTCAGTTTCCTGCCCGGATTGCTGCTGCTGGGATGCGCGGCGGTCTTCTGGCGTTATCGCAGCGGATGGGGCAAGCCCGCGCTGATGGCGCTGGGGTACCTGCTGGTGAGCCTCTTTCCGGTGCTGGGTTTCTTCGACATGTACTACCTGCTGTTCTCCCTGGTGGCCGATCACTGGCAGTACGTCGCCATCCTGGGGACCATCGCCCTGGCGGCGGGGACGGGAGGGTGGTGGGCGCGGCGACAAGGTCCGTTGGCACGCCGCTTGGCCGGTGTTGCCGCGGGGGTCGTGGTGGCCTTGCTGGGCATACTGACCTGGCGACATGCGGGGGTCTACAGCGACCTGGAGACGCTCTGGCGGGACAACGTGGCCAAGTACCCCACCGCCTGGATGGCCTATTTCAACCTGGCCGGGCCTGTCGATAATAAGGGCCACGCCGAAGAGGCCATCGACCACTACAAGACCTGCATTCGCCTCAACCCCACCTTCGACAAGGCCTACGTCAACATCGGGACGATGCTCTTCCGCCAGGGCAAGAATGACGAGGCGGCGGCCTGGTATGCCCAGGCTATCGCCGTCAACCCGCGATCCGCCATGGCGCACAGCAACCTTGCCGTCATGCTCCATACCACCGGCAGGACGCAGGAGGCCCTGGGGCACCTCTATGCCGCCATCGCCGCTGACGACCGCTTCTTCGACGCCCATGCCAATTTGGGCACGATCCTCGACACCATCGGACAGCCTGACGGGGCGATCCAGCACTGGCGCAAGGCGCTGGAACTGAAAGACGCCAGGGACATCCGCCTGCTCCTGGCCAGCCTGCTGGCCAAACGCGGAGCGGACCAGGAAGCCGTCAAGGAGTACTCCCAGATCGTCCGCGGCGACCCCAACTTCGCCGACGGATACTTCCAGTTGGGCCTGCTGCGGGCGAGGATGGGCGACATCGGAAGGGCCAAGGAAGACTTCCAGCGCGTTGTGGAACTCAAGAGCGACTATGTGGACGCCTACAACAACCTGGCCGTCCTGTGGATTCAGACCCGGCGACCCGACCAGGCCGTCAAGTGCTTCCGCCAGGCCCTGCGGCTTAGACCCGACGACGCCAACGCCAACTACAACCTGGCCATCACGCTGGCCTCGGCCGGGCTGATGCGAGAGGCGGTCACCTACTATCGACAGGCCGCCAACGTCCGAAGAGACTGGGCCGAACCCAGGATCAGCCTGGCGCGAATCCTGGCCACCTGCGCCGATGACGGTGTCCGCAACGGCGCCGAGGCCGTCCAGTTGGCCCAGGACGCCTGCCGGTTGACGAATTCCTCGCGACCCGACGCCCTGGAAGCCCTGGCCGCCGCCTATGCCGAAACCGGCCAATTCGGCGACGCAGTCGCCGCCGCCAACAAGGCCCTGGAACTTGCGCGAGCGTCGAAACAGGAGAACCTGGTCGCCGAAGTCACCGCCCGGCTGGCTTCGTATTCCGCTTCGCGTCCCTGGCGTCTAGCGGCGCCGCCGGTCAATCCCGCCGTCGCGGCGGCAATGGCGGGGTAAAACCCCTCAACCGCCTCAGGTCCTGGAGCGGACCGCATGCATCTCCTTGCAGGCCAGGATGAGTTTGCGCAGCGCTTCGGGCGTGATGGTCTGCATTCCGTCGGACCATGCCTTGTCGGGGTCGAAATGCACCTCCAACAGCAGCCCGTCGGCCCCGGCGGCCACCGCCGCCTGGCTCATGGCCAGGACCATGTCCGCCCTCCCCGTGCCATGGCTGGGGTCCACCAACACGGGCAGGCAGGACTCCATCTTGGCGGCCACCACCGCGTTGAGGTCCAGCGTGTTGCGAGTGAAGTCCTCGAAGGTCCGAATCCCCCGCTCGCAGAGGATGACGTTTTCGTTTCCGTTGTGGACGACATAGTCCGCCGCCGCCAGCCATTCCTCGATCTTGGCCGAGTCGCCGCGCTTCAGCAGCACGGGCTTGCGGGTCTTGCCCAGCTCGGCCAGCAGGGCGTAGTTCCGCATGTTCCTCATACCGACCTGGTAGATGTCGGCGTGTTGGCCCACCAGGGCGATGTCGGCGGTATCCATCACCTCCGTGACGATGGGCAGGCCCGTCTCCCGCTTGACCTTGGAGAGGATCTTGAGGCCCTTTTCCCGCAGGCCCTGGAAGGACCACGGCGAGGTCCGCGGCTTGTACGCCCCACCGCGGAAGATCTGCGCGCCGGCCCGGCGGACCTCCTCGGCGATACGAAGCGTGGTGTCCTCCTCCTCCACCGAGCAAGGCCCCGCGATGAATACCAGACCCCTTCCGACCTCGACGTCGCCAATGGCCACCACCTTGTCGTCAGGATGCACGGTGCGACTGACGTACTTGTAGGGCCGCAAGATCGGCATCGCCCGCTCCACCCCCGGCAGCGCCGCGATGGAATCGAAGTCGATCTCCCGTTCATCCCCGATGATCCCGATGATGGTCCGCTCCTTTCCGCGGCTGAGGTGGGCGTCCATGCCGTAGCGCTTGATCCGCTCCAGCACGCCGTTGACGTCCGCCTCGGTGGCATCGGGCTTCATAATCACGACCATCTGTTCGCTCCTTGGTGACTGTCCGCCGCAAGCGGCGGCGCCCCGTCATTGCGTCGGTCATTCCGCCACGTGGATCATGGCCTTGATCACGCCGTCGCGGTACTCGCTGACCATCTCAAAGGCCGCCTGGGAATCCGCCAGGGCAAAATCGTGCGTTGCCAGAGGATCGAGGTTGACCTTCTCCCCGGCCACGATGTCGAGGGCCTCCCGCACGCACTCGTTCTGCCGACGAACGTTCTGTAACGTCAATTCATGCCGCCGCGCGGGGTGAATATCAATGGTAATCCGCTCTTGTTCGCTGATGCCCACCAGCAGCAGCATCCCGCCCGGCCGAAGCAGCCGCAGGCCCCCATCGACGGTCTCCTGTTGTCCGGCGCACTCGAAGGCAAAATCCACGCCCGCCGGTTCCGCCCGGACGATCGAACCGACCACGTCCTGCCGGAGCGGCGAACCGGTCCAGTCGGCGCCCATGCGTCGGGCTGCCTCCAGGCGGTAATCCAGCAGGTCCGTCGCGTAGAGCCTTCCGGCCCCGGCCTGACGCAGCGACGCCAGCACGCACAAGCCGATGGGGCCGCAACCCAGGACAGCCGCCGTCTGCCCCGGCTGAATCCGCGCCAAGTTGCGGGCGTGCAAGGCGACCGCCAACGGTTCCGACAGCGCCGCCTGCACGAAGCTCATGGAATCCGGGATCGGATAACAGCACTCCGCCGGCAAGACAACGTATTCCGCCAGCGCCCCGGGGGCCTGGCCCGGTGTGGCCAGGAATTTCTGGTTGCGGCAGGTGTGCTTGCGCCCGGAGAGGCACTGGTCGCATCTCCCGCAGGCGATCAGCGGATCGACGGCCACCCGCCGGCCCGGTGTCAGGCCCCTCGCCGACGCTCCGACGGCTGCCACGGTCCCCGCGCATTCGTGCCCGACGATCCAGGGGAATTCCGCCGCCAGGCCGCCGATCTGACCGGTCTTGTAGATGTGCACGTCGCTGCCGCAGACGCCCACCATGTCCACCTTCAGCAGAACCTCGTCGTCTCGCTGTATCCGCGGCATGGGGATGTCGCGAATCTCCATCCGCCGTGGACCTGTCACAAACGCCGCTTTCACGGGACACTCCTGGGGGTTATCGATCCATGTCGATCAGTATCTTGGTAAACGCTGCCGGATCGGCGCTCCAGTCCGCCAGCGCCCCCCCCGCCTCGGCCAGGGGAACGATCCTGCTGACCACTTTGTCGACCGGGAACCGCCCGGCCTCCAGCATCTCCATGACCCGCGGGAAATCGCCCAGGGCGTTGCGCGAACCGAGGATGTCCAGTTCCTTCTGGACGAACAGGCGGGTCTCGTACTCCACGGGGGCCTTGGCGTAGCCTATGTAAACCACCCTCCCGGCGAAGGCCACTTCCTCCACGGCCGAGCGGAAGGTCGCCGGAAGCCCGACGGCCTCGATAATCACGTCCGGCCCATCGCCGGCTGTGAGATCGGCAAGCTGCTGGTGCAGCGGTGCGGTGGCGGAGTTGACCGTCTCGCTGGCCCCGGCCTTGGCGGCCAGCTCCAATTTCCGTGAGTCGATGTCGATGGCGATCACCCGCGCCCCGGAAAAGGCCGCCCCGGCAATGGCGCCCAGGCCGATGGCCCCGCAACCGATGACGGCCACCGTGTCTCCGGCGGCGGTCCTGGCCCGCGCGGCGGCGTGAAAGCCCACCGACAGCGGCTCCACCAGGGTCAACTCTTTCGGTGACAAACACGATGAGGCCACCACCTTCTGCCAGGGCGCGACAATGTATTCCGCCAGCGCGCCATCCCGCTGGACGCCCAGGGTCTGGTTGGATCGGCAGGCGTTGGTCCGCCCACGCCGGCATGACGGACAGGCGCCGCAACTGGTGTACGGAAGCACCGTCACGTTGGCCCCCGGGGCGAACTTGCCCGCCGCCTCTCCGCGGGCGTCGGCGATGGTGGCGGCGATCTCGTGGCCGGGGATGCGCGGGTAGCTGACCAGCGGGTTGGCGCCGCGATAGGTGTTGAGGTCTGTACCGCACAGGCCCACCATCCGCACGCGGAGCAATACCTCTCCAGCGGCGGGCGACGGCTGGGCGATGTCCCGGATTTCCGTCTCCAACGGCGCCGTGATGTAAAACGCTTTCACGTCATTTCCTCGCAAGCCAGGCCGCCGCCCTGCCACGGCGGCTTCGGGGGCATTTATCCTACCCGCCGGCAGGACGGATTCCAGCACTTGTCCATGTTGGCGTCGCATGGAGGTGGGCGGCTACAATACCGTTCGTGAATCTCAAAACCCTCCTGGACACCTCGCTCCGTGTCGCAATCCTGCTGGTGGCCCTTACGGCCGCGGCAGCGACGCTCCACTTCCTGGAAAAAATCCCCTCGCAACAATCTCCCCTGGACAAAGGCAACCGCGCCATGGAGGCCAACGATTACCCCGCCGCCGTGGAGTATTTCGCCCAGGCATCCCAGAAGGATCCGTCCAGCCTTACGGCCCTTGCGGGACTGGCCAACGCCCTGACGTCTGCACAGCGATACGAGGAATCCGCGGAGGCGTACCGGCGGATCGTGGATCGCTCGCCCCAGGACGCCACGGCGCGGTTCAACCTCGCCGCGGCCTTGTCGCGCTTGCGGAAGTTCGATGAATCCGAAGCGCAATACCTGCGCCTCCTGGATGCCAACGAGGGTTTCGTCCAGGCGCGTTACAACCTTGCCTCGCTTTATCAGGCCCAGGGCAAGCT